>Ga0268262_10000595_pt1 | contig 47453 bp, 38 predicted proteins | sample TergutNc150P3_FD_190354 | JGI IMG/M metagenome (GOLD analysis project Ga0268262, IMG submission 190354) | Nasutitermes corniger P3 segment gut microbial community from laboratory colony in Florida, USA - Nc150 P3 (SPAdes) (version 2) | ecosystem: Host-associated > Arthropoda: Insects >... | reverse complement strand
TCTTCCAGCCACATGGCTTTTTCTTCTTCGCTAAATTTCATCTTTTCCCTCCGAAATTGGGTAATTTCCGGAAGTTTATCTCATCTTATTTCCTGGCGGTAGAAGCGGTTCTTTTGACGGATACGAAAAAAATAGAAGATTGTTATGAAGATAATTTTTTCCCTTTGTCTGTATTATTGCTGGTGAAACAAAATGAATCCCAATCCGATAGAATTAGATTGATAACTTGTTATCCGACAAACAATCCTGTTCATATAAAATGGTATTCATATCATTGTATAAAGCCAAGAAAAAGTATAGACGAGTTTAAAAAAGAAGCCAAATCATCATGGATTATATTTGACGAAGGTTATATAAGACTTTCTGAAACGGAAGATTTCAGGAGATCTGCCCAAATTTTCAACGAAGTTTCAGAAAAACTCAGGAAAGAAATGGAAGAAAACCTGTTCAAAGGCTATCAAGTTTTTACACAGTCTTTAATAGACAAAAGAGAATCTCAATAATATAAGAGCATTTTTTTGTCTATCGGCAAATATTAAGTTCATCACTTATTTTTTCATAAACAAAAACAGGTTCATTCTTTTTCTTTTTTTTGAATGTAAATACTCCAATAAATCGATATGATGTTTTTCCGAGTGCGTTTTTGTACTTTGCAAAAGTATATCTTTTAATATTTTTATCGTGATCTTTTTGATTTATCTCCTTTTTTTCATCGTTATCACCTTTATATTTTTCGCTGATAATATTCCAGTCATCAGAAATAGTATCTTCCCAATTTTTATTTTTTATAAGACGTGGAAACCAAATTCGTTCATTTGATGATAACTTAAAAAATGACCCCCCATAATTTAAATGTCCTTTTTCCCAATTCTTACCAAAAATGTCATTTGTAACTTGAATTCCTTCAAATTCGGTTAAATCAGATGTTAAAAGTTTTCCTCTTTCTTTTATTTCATTTAATTTCTCTTTGTATTCAATTTCTTGCCAATTTTCCTCCCATTTAAATGGTCCAAACTTATTGACTTTTTTCTTAATAATTTCCACAACATTATTTATTTGCTGCTTTACATTGTTATAGTCATAATAATAGTTTTTATTTTTTATCCGCTTTCCTTCTTTTATTCTTTCATGTTCAACCATTTTGATATCTACAGAACTGTATACTTTGTCCTTTGATATTTCATCTTTCTTTATGTTAAACAAAATTTCCTCCATTCGTTTTTCATCAGAGTCTTTATTTTGTTCATTTTCGTGAGGAAGTTCGTCAACTTCAATAATAAATTTTATTTGTGGAAAATATAAATCAAGTAATGCATAACCATCATCTCTTCTAACATACTGTTGTGTCACTGGATATAAACCAAGATCTTCAACTTTTGACCATATTTGAGTTATCACATAATTTTCAAAATTTTTCCCTGCTGTGTGAGAGAACGCTTTTTTCAGATACTCAATTTTATCCATTCAAAACTCCCTTTATTAACGATATACCTGAGGAATATTATTTTGTCAATATAACATCAGTAAAATTCATTTTATCTCCTTCAATTTTTCCAATACCCGAACCATAGCGAGTGTGTCCAGTCGGCAGTAGGCAAGAAGGGCGCTCCGTATACGCTTCCTTTCTTCGGGGCTTTTGCCTGGAAGCTCTCTGTAAATGTTCATTGCTTCGTCTCCGTTGTGAACAAGGTCAAGGGCATGGTAATCAAGCTCTGGAGCATTTGGACAAAGGGCAGGCAGTACCTGCTTAATGGAATAAGAGCCGTCAAGTTCACGGCAGTAGTAAGCGCGTGATTGGAATGTCTGCATAAGGTCTTTGATATTGTTGTGAATTTTCATCAGATGTTCCGAGAGATCGTCAAAGCGCCCCGCCAGTTCTTTAATGCGCCCCTTTTCATAGACCTTGTTGTATACAAGAACGCAAGCCGTTTGAGGGATGACGGCGCAGAGGCGCTCCGCAAGAGAACGGCGGGGGTCTATGCCTTCTTCCGCAAGGAATTCCCTGTGCTCCAGACAGCCGTCTTCCTTTTGTATGTGCAGGGAATACTGAAACGGCGTTTGCATATATGGGCGCAAGCCGTCAAAAGGCGGAATTGCCTCCTGAAAGCCTTCAAAATCGAGGAAATACAGCGGCCAGCTTAGACCATCAAGAAATGCTTTGATAGCTTTTTTATTGATAGTTGGAGGGCGATTGTATACTTCAGTTTCAACATGAAGGCGGGCGGTTTTGCTGATTTTTTCGCCGCTTTCAAGAAGCTGCTCAAAGCTGACAATGCCCCTGTCGTAGAAGGCGAGTTGTTTATTAATTTGCATACCCGAAACGTCAAAGACGCTGTTTTTTGGAATATGCCTCCAGCAGTAAGAACGATACACACAATCGTAAGGAGTGGAACACTGTTTCCCGATTTCGATGTTGATTTCAGTTTTAGCCCCAGCGGTTTTCTTGAATTCTTCAATGTTAGCCTTAACATCATTTTGCAAAGATAAGACTTTTTCCGTACAGTCATGCACGCTAAAAAGCTCCTGTAGATTTATTTCTCCCTGCCGTTCGTATTTGTTATTGATATGCATAATTGAAACTTTCCTGACGTTCAGTCCACAGGAAGCAAGGACATGGTATTGAAACGCCATATCGTCATAATATATTGGATCTATTTTGGTGGAGCTTTTTACTTCTACAATTTCAACGCCGTCATCGAAAACGCGAAGTATGTCAACGCTGCAAAAATTGCCGTCATGGGAAAAAGAAGCCTCGCAGATGACAGATGTTTTCGCGTCCAAAAGGCGGCGGGTTTCCGCAATCATTACAGATTTATCCGCATTGTATGGGACTTCGGTATAATCGCCGTAATAGCCCATAGCGAGATCGCCAACTTCGTTGCCGGTGTCCAGAATCCGCTGGTTAATACCGGAGTCGTCGCGGACTTCGCTTTTGTGCTCATCCAGCCAGAGTATCTTTGGGCACTGGATACCCTTACAATAGCGGGATTTGGACAGATTCATTGAATTACCCCAACAAATAATATAAGAAAAAATTTGAAAAAACAAGAAAAAATCGACATTTTTTTGAATTATTTCACCCTAGCACTATATGACACTGTAAATATGATATAATTGTATCAAAATCGGAGGTTATAACAGCCAATGGAAACCATAACCATCATTTGCCCTGAATGTAACATGAAGTATCCATTGTCATTGGACACGCTTAAGGCTTCACGGTCGGTATATATAACCTGTAAGAAGTGCTGCGAGGTACAGCTTGTACGCATAAACGGCAGGGATGAGATCGATATCGTCCCCAATCCAGTCGCATGGGAGGCATGAGGAATATTATGCTAATTATTGATTCGTTTTTTAGAGAATGGTATAAAAAAGAATATGGAATAGAACTTCCAAAGGACAAATATTATGGAATTGATTATCAATGGAGCGAGCAAGAATTGGAAATGGCAGAAAATATTTAAATGGTGAATGTTTTAATGAATTTACCGGAATTGATCTTCTGGAATATTCAAAAGATTATAATGAAAAATTATTGGAAAAATGTAATAACAATTTATCAAAAGAAAAACTTTTAAGTATTCTTGAAACATTAAGAGAATTATTTGAATCAAAAAGTATAAAACAAATAAATTATTCACTTCTAATGCTCGTAATAGAATATAGGATCATTTATGATAAGAAAACCCCAGATATTCCTTTTGATAAATATGTAATTGAAAATTTAAGGCAAAATGATAATTATAAAGAATATATAATAATTGACAAGTAAGATTTGATATGTTAATCTATTGATCCCTTAAGGCTGTCCACATTGGGACTGTGCCGGGTAAGAGAAAGGCAGGACAGTGTTTTCTCGTTAGCGTTCTTAAGTCCCTGCTCGGCACTTTTTTTATTTCTTATTAATAAAGAAGCAACAGATGCTATACAAACGGTGAACGCTCAATATAGCTACGCACCTGAATACTCTGGTCTCCGCAAACAGGTGGTTGCTGTTGCTTCTAATGATCATTAAATTAACAAGCCAAATCTGTCTTGTCAATAACAATACGCAATAATCCCTACGTATAATATTAACCGTATGAACAATTAACAATTGATAACCGTAGGATTTTCAAATAATCTATAGTTCCATAAATCATCTATAATTCCTAAATAATTATTCCTTAATTCATCTGCGGTATATTGACCGTCGGTTATATTATTATATCCCATCAATGAAGTTTGTTCTGATGTTTGTTCTTCATTTGCTTTAAGTCTGTAAAAATTAAAAGTATTATTAGGAAATTTATCCGCTAATTTTTTTAAGTCTTTATTTGAAAAAAATAGCGAAACTATAAGATATGAATTCTTGGTTATCTTTTTTTCAAATTCTGATAATGAATCAACAAATTCAAGAGGGATGTCTTGTATAGCAAATTCAATTTCCTTTTTTTCTTGGGGTCGAACATAACAAAGAATTCCTTTATACTTCATCTTTAACCTCTATTATTATATGCAATGGGGATTTCCTTCCTTAATCTATAATATAAGACGAATAAAATTTTTATACACGAATCTTGACAAAAATTAAAAACGTGTCATCTTCATCCTTAATTGATAAAAACGGATATAAAAGTACTGTCTATGTTAGGATAGGTTAAAAGGAAAGGAAGGTGAGAGGGGAACCGGGAGACAGCAGCACTGAAAAGGCAAAAAGCCTTAAAATATCGGATTTCGGGACACTTGATGAAGTTTGGGAAATGGCGAAAATGGAACGGGAAGCCAATACTCGTGAAGAAGCTCGGAGTGTCCTTGTTGGATTGATCAATAAGCCGTTAAAAAGCAAAGCCGGAATAGCGGCTACCGTTTCAAAAAATTCCATAGAAAAAATTTTAAGCGGAAAATCGGCTGATAAATCTTATGATTTTAAAGCCCATTTTTTAGCCGCAGCTAATCTTGAAAAATTATTTTACAATACTATAGAACCCTTTAAATTTCCTTTTGATCCTAACAAAAACAATGAAAATTATCAGGAAATTAAACGGTTATACGCGCCCATGAATTTCAAAGGGCGAATAATCCCGGTAAAGTTTACAGTAACAGTCATGTTAAACAAGAAAGAAGGGAAAAGGATATATTCCCTGGAGGCAATAGACGTAGATTTAAGTAAAAAATAAGGGATACCTTGCGGGTATCCCTTATAAAAGGTGCAGGTACCTTGGCCCCGGGTGCGCCTAACGGCTCTTCGGTAGCCCCTCTCTCATGCCATCCGGCACGGATACACCTATTTAAGTATAGTCCAGGCCCATTTACCCGTCAAGCCTTATTTTCACCGAAAATGCTTTCCAGCGCGAAACGGAAACCCGCTCTCGTCTGACATTCCACGGTTGGTACATTTTTCGGCGCTAATATTGGGTATTTTGAATTCAAAATTTTTTCACCCTATCACTCTATGACACGGTAAAGTTCTTATATTATATGTATATGAAAGCATACTACGAATACGAAGACGGCACATTTTGGGCATTCTATACCGAAGGCAAAAATTTCTTTGCCGCCAAGGGCAGTAAATACCATGGTTTTGACCCTGAATCAATGCGGAAAGCCGGAAGCGAAGAAGAAAACTTGCATTACGTCAAAAAAATTCCTTGTGAAAGCCCCGAAGTGGCAGAACAGGAAGCGTTGTTTTGGGCGGCTGAACAAAGCGAGTTCTCAATCAAACAAAACGCGGAATTCTGGCGAATCGCTGTTGAAATAAACGCCTATCTCCTTTTCTTTGTACCGGATGAATACAAGACAATGGAACTATGCGCTTTGGCTGCCAGAAGAAACGGCAAGGCACTGAAGTATGTTCCCCCTCAAATGAGAAGTCCGGAACTATGCAAACAGGCGGTATATAACATTCCTTCTGCGCTTGAGTATGTTGGCGAAAACGAAAAGACCGAAGAGCTGTGCCAAATGGCAGTAAAACAGGATGGAGGGGTCTTGGAATTTGTACCTGACAAATTAAAAACCCATAAACTCTGTCTTGAAGCTGTGAGAAATGGCGGATGGGCTTTCGAGTTTGTACCGGAGAATTTGAGAACCAAAGAGCTGTGTACCGAAGCGGTAAAGAAAGAACACAGTATGCTTAAATTTGTGCCTGAAACTCTAAAAACAAGGGAACTGTGCCTTCTTGCGTTGTCTCCGAAAGATAGATTGGTTTTTTCAGTCTCAAAAGAAGGGATAAATTGCGCTCTTGCCTATGTGCCACAGGAGTATATTACAAAAAAACTTTGCCATGACGCGGTTACGAATGATTCGGAAGCCCTAAAATTCCTGCCTGAAAAATTTAAAACTCAGGAGGTATACCTTGCGGCGGTAAATGAACGCGGATGGGCGCTTGAACATGTACCTGAAGAATTTAAAACTTATGAGCTCTGCCTTGCGGCGGTAAAAAACCACGGCCCCGCGTTGGAGCACGTCCCGGAAAAACACAAAACTGCTGAACTGCTTGATGCCGCCCTCAGAAAGGACGGAAGAGCTCTTGAATTTGTCCCTGAAGAATACAAAAGCCGGGAAGTCTGTCTTGACGCTATTAAAAATGATTGGCAGGGAATAGCGATCAAACATGTACCCGCGTTTCTGTTGACTAAAGAGTTTTACGAGGAAGCCTTTTCTTTGAACGCCAATGTGTTTGAACACATACCCAAAAAATTTATCACTGAACAAATGTGCGAAAAGGCAGTCAGGAAAAATGAATACGCCCTTGAACACGTTCCCGCCGAGTACCGCTCAGATAAAATTATTACAGCGGCAATAAAAAAGAATGGGTTTTCTCTGCGTTACCTTGACGACAGGCAAAAAACAGAACAGCTTTGCCTTGCGGCGGTAAAAAGCCACGGCGGAGCGCTTCAATATGTCCCCTATCAACTACGCACCGCAAGAATTTACATTGAGGCAGTTAAGCGTTATGGAAGCGTTTTGGAATATGTGCCTGAAGCGCGTAAAAGCATTGGGCTTTGCCTTAAGGCCCTAAAAAGGAATTTCTCTGTATGGACAATGCGAAACATTCCTGAACATATCAGAACCAGAGATTTTTACGCAAAATGCTTAATAGACGCTGACCATTTTTCATCATTTAAAAACCTGGTTTTTCCGGAACCACTGACAGAGGAGATTTACAGAAAAGCGATCAGAAATAACGCCAATGCGCTTACCGCCGTACCCGAAGAACAGAGAACCTTTGAACTATGCGTTGAAGCTCTGTTGAATGAACGATCCGTTGGTTCAGCGCCTAAATATGTCCCTGATAAATACAAAACCCCTGGGTTCTGCCTTAACTGCGTCCGCATTGACGGAGCTTACCTCGAGGGCGTTCCTGAAGCGCTCAAAACCTATGAGCTGTGCCTCCAGGCCGTCCGGAGAAATGGGTACGCCCTTCATTACGTTCCGCCGCATCTTTTGACCAGGGAAATTATACTTGCCGCCGTAAGCCATAACAGTGGCGCCCTTGAATATGTACCGGCCGAGTTTCAGACAGAAGAAGTATACATTGAAGCCATTAAAAATGACGATCACGGTTTTGTTATGGGCTATGTTCCGGAAGAATATCGCACAAGAGAAAACTGCCTTGCCATGTTAAGCAACCCTGACGAGGATCATTCCATGAGTCTATGGAGAATACCAAAATCCGTTATAACTGACGACTTTCTCCTTGCCGCCGCCAGGTTGAACGGGGCCATGCTTAAATATGTGCCGAAAAAACTGCTTACACAGGAACTTTGTTTTGACGCGGTTAAAAACAACGGAGCCGCGCTTGAATTTACGCCGCCTGAATTCATTACGGAAACCCTCTGCCGCGCCGCTATTGAAAGCGACGCTTGTGCGCTCAAGTTTGTTCCCGCCGAATTAAAGACCAAAGGGCCGCAGGCCCTCGAAATCTGCCATTTAGCCGTGCAAAAGAACGGAAGAGCCATTAAACATGTGCCTAATAATTTTATCACAGGCGATTTGTCCCGCCAGGCGGTGGAACAAGATGGATGGGCAATTAAACACATAAGCGAACAATACCGCACCGAAGAACTCTGGCGCATAGCGGTATCCAAAGACGGGCATTTACTAAAAGATTTGCCCGCCACATTTATGTCGGAAGAATTCTGCCGCCTTGCAGTTAGCAATTACGGCAAGGCCCTTCAGTTTGTACCTGGCAAATATAAAACAAAGGAACTGTGTTTTCAGGCGGTAAAGCAGGACGGCCACGCGCTTGGGTTTGTTGATGTCAGCAAGCTCACTAAAGGGGAATACACTGAAATATGCAGGCTTGCGCTTGAGAGGGAATAATGATTATTAAAGCGGCATATAAAAAATTGAATGAAATTCTTTCTGGGGCCGAGGAGGCCCAAAAAGCTTTAGTAAGGATTTTTGAGGCTATAGATAAATACAATTGCATTTTAACCGTGATCAATTATGCCGGCTGGGATATTCTTAAGAAAATAAATGATTCAGTATATTCGGAATACAAGAATAAGCTGGAAAAGAGCCTGGAGGCTGTCGATTATGGGATCGATCTCTTTTTAAGCTCATTAGGCGTTGATTCGGACTATAATAAAAACATTTCATCATTTAAGAATATGATCTTAAAAATTACATCCTTTTCAGGAAAATACAAATTAAGCAGAGTTTTCTTCAAAGGAAAATTATTCCATTTGAGTGTTGTAATAGAGATTGCGACTGAATACTTTGATGAAAAAATAAAAGAAAAATTCTTGCCTATCCATAATAAATTTGTACGAAGTATAACAAAGCTTAGGGAACTAGTGATCGTATACAACAGAATAAAGCCTACGAAAGAAGCTTATGAATTAGCGGAAGCTTTATCCAACTTGAAATTTTCTTCCCCGGATTACAAAAAAGATATTATCAATGAGTTGATTGAAACTGAACTCTCCGAATGGGAGAAGGTTTGATATGAAAGCATACTACGAATACGAAGACGGAACGTTCTGGGCAATCCGCACGGCAGGCGATGATTGCTTTATCGCCCAGGGAAGCAAGTACTCTACTTTTGACCCCGAATTAATGCTGAAAGCCGAAACGGTAACAGAACAGGGAGCGATATTACTGGCGGCTGAGAAAAGCGTATCCGCAATCATGCAAAACGCGGAGTTCTGGCGAATCGCTGTTGAAATTAACGCCTTGTTGCTTCTCTTTGTCCCCGACGAATACAAGACAATGGAACTATGCGTTTTGGCTGTCACAAGAAATGGCAAGGCGCTGAAGTATGTCCCTCCGGAAATGAGAAGCCCGGAACTATGCAAACAGGCGGTGTATAACAATTCTAACGCGCTTGAGTATCTCAGTGAAAATGAAAAGACCGAAGAGCTGTGTCAAATGGCGGTAAAGCAATCCGGGGAAGCCCTTGAATTTGTGCCTGAAAAATACAAAACCCCGAAGCTCTGCCTTAAAGCGGTAAAGAGTGGCGGATACGCGCTTGAATTTGTGCCTGAAGAATTGAAAACTATCGAGCTATGCACCGAAGCGGTAAAAGAAGAACCCAAGGCGTTAAAATTTGTGCCTGAAGCTATAAAAACGAAAGAGCTATGCCTTCTTGCGCTGCCTCCAAGAAAAAATCGGCTTAAGAAAGCCTCTGAAAAAGAAATGCCTTGCGCTTTTGCCTATGTGCCGCAGGCGATTATTACAAGGGAGCTTTGCCTTGACGCGGTTTCAAGAGATCAGGAATCCCTAAAATTCGTACCGGATGAATTCAAAACTCACGAAGTATGCCTTACGGCTGTAACAAAATACGGATTGGCGCTGGAATATGTACCGGAGGAGTTAAAAACTTATGAACTCTGTCTTGCGGCGGTAAAAAACCACTGGTACGCGCTGAAATATGTCCCTGAAAAAAACAAAACGGCGGAACTGCTTAACGTTGCAATCGGGAACGACGGAAGCGCGCTTGAATTTGTCCCCGAAGAATACAAAAGCCTGAAAATCTGCCTTGACGCAATGAAGAATTGCCGGTACGGGTTAGCGATTAAGTATGTGCCTCAGGCTTTATTGACTAAAGAATTTTACGAAATAGCCTTTAAGAGAAACGAATGGGTGTTTGAACATATCCCCAAAGAATTTATCACCAAGCAAATGTGCGAAAAGGCTGTTCGGGATAAATTGAATGTCTTAAAATTTATTCCCGCCGAATACCGCTCAAAAAAAATTATTGCCACGGCAATCAGAAATAACGGTTGTTCACTTGGCGATATAGACGATACTCAAAAAACAGAATCACTCTGCCTTTCCGCGGTAAAAAAATACGGCGAAAACCTAAAGTATGTCCCTTACAAGCTGCGAACACCTACGATTTGCATTGAGGCGGTTAAGCGTTCAGGCAGCGCTTTGGCATATGTGCCTGAAGCGTTCAAAACAAAATGGCTTTGCCGTATGGCGCTTAAAATTTATAGGGAAAGTACAATGCGAAGCGTACCGGAACATATCAGAACCAGTGAATTTTATGCGGAATGTCTTTCCGCACCTGATTTTGACTTTTTTGAATTTTTCCCGCGCATGGAATTTCCTGAATCATTGACAGAAGAAATTTGGCGTAAAGCGATCAGACATGATGGCCGTACGCTTGCGGTCATCCCCGAAAAACAGAGAACCTATGAATTATGCGTTGAGGCGCTGTTAAATGAATATCCCTATTCTTCAACACTTGAATGTGTCCCTGAAAAATTTAAAACTCCTGAGTTTTGCCTTAACTGCGTACGTATTTACAGCGGTTATCTTCGGGGCGTTCCTGAAGCGTTAAAAACCTATGAGTTGTGTCTCTATGCCGTTCGGAAAAACGGTAACGCGCTCCAATCTGTCCCGCCGCGACTTTTGACAAATGAAATGATCCTTGCGGCTGTTAGACAGGATGGCAGCTCTCTTGAATGTGTACCGACCGAGTTTCGGACAGAGGAAGTATACATCGAAGCCATTAAGAATGACGAAATTGGTTATGTTATGCGCCATCTCCCGGCGGAATACCGCACAAAAGAAAATTATCTGGCTATGCTAAGCAACCCTTACGCGAATTGCTACGAGATAATGGAAGAAATGCCGGAATCCATCAAGACGCCTGACTTTCTTATTGCAGCGGCTCGGTTGAACGGGAAAATGCTTTGGTATGTGCCTGAAAAGCTTATCACGGCGGAACTTTGTTTAGACGCAGTAAAAAACGGTGGGGTGGCGCTTAGATTCGTCCCTGAAAAATTTAAGACTCAGGAAATATGCCTGTGTGCGGTACAAAATAACGGATATGCTATTGATTATGTCCCAAAAAATTTCATTAATTACGATTTATGCCGCCTGGCGGTTGAGAACAATGCAGGCTCGATTTCTATCGTACCGGAACAATTCCGCAGCGAAGAACTCTGGCGCATAGCCGTAGCCAAATACGGCTATTTGCTTAAAGATTTACCTGCCTCATTGATGTCTGAAGAATTCTGCCGCCTGGCAGTTGCCAGCAACGGCGGGGCTATTGAGTTCGTACCGGACAAATATAAAACAAAGGAACTGTTTTTCCAGGCGGTAAAGCAGGACGGTTACGCGCTAAAGCTTGTTGATGTCGGTAAACTCACCAAAGAGGAATACATTGAAATATGCAGGCTCGCGTTTGAGAGGTAAGAATTCTCTGTTACAGTTCTCCTAAGTCATAGGGAGTTTCCTGGTACACATAGTTAAGCCAGTTGGAAAAAAAGAGGTGCGCGTGGGCCCGCCAGCGTACAACCGGAAGCCGTGAAGGATCATCGCCGGGATAGTAATTTTTCGGGACGGCAATGGGAAGCCCTCTTCCCAGATCGCGGCGGTACTCCTTGTCAAGCGTCAGGGGATCGTACTCCAGATGGCCGGTAACGTAAATTTCGCGGCCCTCTCTGGCAGTTGCGATAAAAACGCCGGTCTCGGAAGTTTCGGATTGAATGGTAAGGGCCTTTTCGGCAGCAATCGCGTTCCTGTCGCTTGCGGTGTGGCGTGACTGGGGCGCCAGAAACTCGTCGTCAAATCCGCGAAAAAGCGGAGAAAAGCGCTCGTTTACGCCGTGGGGAAAGATTCCAAAAAGTTTTTGATCAAGCGGTTCTTTCGGAATGCCGTAGCGCCTGTAAAGGCCCGCCTGCGCGCCCCAGCAAATGTGCAATGTTGACCATACGTTTGTATTTGTGTAATCAATAACGGATACAAGTTCGTTCCAGTAATCCACTTCTTCAAAAGGAAGGGTTTCCACAGGCGCGCCGGTGATAATAAAGCCGTCATAATAGAAGTCCTGTTTCATTATGTCAACGGCATTGGTATAAAATTTATCAAGATGTCCCGGCGGGGCGTTTCGGGATTCGTGGGTTCCCATACGCAGAAAGCTTATGTCAACTTGCAGGGGGGTGTTCCCCAAAAGGCGGAGCAGTTGTATCTCCGTGTCCACCGTGGTCGGCATCAGGTTTACAATCGCGATCTTGAGCGGACGTATGTCCTGATGCTCCGCCCGATCATCGGTCATTACAAATACCCGCTCTTCCGTTAAAGCGTTATAGGCGGGCAGATCCCTTGGAATCTTGATAGGCATAATTACACCATGACCAATAAATCAAAAAAACACAAGCGCTTTAATTCTTTATGCCGCCGGGTATTAGCTTCAGTTGTATAGATGGCAGTAAACGTATTGATCATCGGAAATTATCGATTTGGCCGGTATTTCAGTCTTGCATTTGTCCATGCATTGGGGGCAGCGGGTATGAAATTTGCACCCTGAAGGTGGATCTACCGCGGAAGGTATGTTCCCCTCAAGCAACAATCGTTTACGCCGTTCACGCGGGTGCATCACCGGAATCGCGGCCATCAATGCCTTTGTGTATGGATGCAGCGGGTTTTGGTACAGCGCGTCCTTGCTTGCAACTTCCATCATGTTACCAAGATACATGACACCGATGCGGTCGCTGAAAAACTCTACTACCGTAAGATTATGAGAGATAAATACAAATGTTAATTCGTATTCTCTTTTGATCGAATTCAAAAGGTTGAGTACCTGGCTTTGGATGGAAACATCCAAAGCGGAAACAGGTTCATCCGCAACGATGAGTTCAGGACGTACCACAAGAGACCTGGCTATACCAATTCGCTGCCTCTGTCCGCCAGAGAATTCATGAGGATACCTGTTGGCGTGATATGACGCAAGTCCAACATCCTTCAAATAATTGAGAACTTGCTGGTTCCTTTCGGTTCTATTGGCTGCCAGACCGTGTACAATAATAGGTTCTCCAACAATATCATTTACGGACATACGGGGGTTAAGAGAAGTATAGGGGTCCTGAAAAATCATCTGTACCTTTTTGCGAATCTTCAGCATTTCACGTTCGCTCATTTCAACGATGTTTTCCCCATCCAGAAAAATTTCTCCTTTTGTTGTCGACTCCAGCTTACAGATCATTCTTCCAAGGGTAGATTTACCGCAGCCTGACTCGCCTACTATTCCGAACACCTCCCCTCGCTTTACATCAAAAGATACCCCGTCTACCGCCTTGAGCTTATGCTTTCTGCCGAATATCCCACGGGATACATCATAGTATTTCTTTACGTCATTCAGACTCAGCAAAATTTCATCATTCACTATATTTCTCCATCTACCGGTAACACCTTACAGGTGCCGCCAGCATTTACTGTAATGCCCAGGGCTTACTTCATAAAAACCGGGTTCTTCCGCCCGGCATATATCCGTCACATATTTACACCTGGGAGCGAACTTACAGCCTTTAGGTATATGATGGGGATTGGGTACATTGCCCGGGATATATTCCAAAGCTTCAGCCCGTATTCCAAGTTTCGGAATCGAGGCAAGCAGACCCTGGCTGTACGGATTAGCCGGGCTATCAAAGAGATCGTAGACGCTGCCTTTTTCCACAATGCGGCCACAGTACATAACCACAACCCTGTCACACAACTCAGCTATTACGCCTAGATCATGCGTGATAAGGATGATTGAAGTCCCGGTATTTTGCTTTAACTGTTCCATAAGCTCCAGTATCTGGGCCTGAATGGTAACATCCAGCGCGGTAGTAGGCTCATCAGCTATAAGAATGCTTGGTTTACAGACTACTCCCAAAGCTATCATAATCCGCTGCCGCTGGCCTCCGGAAAATTGAAACGAAAAACCGGTCAATACACGATTTATCTCGGAAAGATTAACAGCTTTCAATACGTTAATAGTCTGGTTAAGGGCTTCTTCCCGGCTGACTTTCTGGTGCAGCAGAATACTCTCGAAGATCTGGGCCTTAATTCGAATAACCGGGTTAAGGCTTGTCATCGGGTCTTGAAATATCATTGAAATATTATTACCGCGAATACCACGCATTTGCTCTTCGCTAAGTTCCAGCAAATTGGTACCATTGAATAAAACACGCCCCGTGTCTACCCGCCCTGATGTACCTGTAAGCAAACGAAGTATCGACAAGGCAGTTACGCTCTTGCCGCTTCCGGATTCGCCGACAATACCAAGCACTTCTCCTTGCTCAAGATCAAAGTTTATATCTTCCAGCACCCGTATACGGCCGGATGGTGTTGAAAAACTGGTAGAAAGGTTCTCAACCTGTAAAAGTTTCTCCCGTTGCTGCATGGAACTAATCCCCACCCGAAAGTTTCGGATCCAGGGCATCGCGCAGGCCGTCACCCAATAAATTAAAGCATAACACCGTAAGAAAGATGGCGAGACCGGGAAACAGGGTCATGTGCCAGGTAGTAAGCATATAATTACGCCCCGTACTAAGCATCAGTCCCCATTCCGGCGTGGGAGGTTGAGCGCCCATACCCAGAAAGCTTAAGCCTGAAGCTGTAAGAATGGATGTACCGATATTCATGGAAAATTGAATGATGATATTGGGAAGTGTACTGGGAAGGATATGGCGAAAGAGAATCCGCATATCTCCGCATCCGCTGTTGCGGGCCGCCAGCACAAAGGTGCTGTCTTTTACAGCCAGGGTACTGCTTCTGACCAGACGGGCAAAAGACGGAGTACCGAATACGGTAACCGCAATAACCACGTTGTAAAGCCCCGGACCCAAAAGAGCCACTATCGCGATGGCAAGTATGATACCGGGAAACGCGAAAAGGGTGTCACAAAGGCGCATAATAACGGAATCAAGCATTTTTCCGTAGTAACCGGAAGTAAGTCCGAGAATTGTACCAAAGATAGCTCCCATCGTTACGGAAAACATCCCGACACTCAAAGATATCCTGGTCCCGCAAAGGATTCTGGAAAATATATCCCGTCCGAATTCGTCGGTACCGAACCAGTGCTTTCCGGAAGGCGGTTTTAACAAACTGGTATAATCATATTCATCAAACCTGTAAGGTACTATTTTGTATGCTGTAAAAGCGATAAATACAAGAAATGTAATAAATCCCAGAGCTATCAGCGCGGTTTTTTGATTTTTAAATTTCCGGACAAATTCGGAAAAAGGAGTCCGTACCCTTTCATCTTCAAGTATTTCGTCCTGTATCTCATCCAGATTGTTCGACAAGAGCTCTCCTTATCCCAATCGTATCTCAGGATTGATCACCGAATATAATAAATCGACTATTAAGTTTATCACAATGAAACTGGCTGCAAACAGCAAGATGAGTATCTGGATAGTTGGATAATCCCGGTATGAGACCGATTCTACCAGCAATGAGCCTACTCCGGGATAGGCGAATACCGTTTCAGTAACCACCGACCCCCCCAATAAAAACCCGAACTGGAGACCAAGCACCGTAATTACAGAAATCATGGCATTACGAAAAGCATGATACCAGACGACCCTGTTTTCCTTTACTCCCTTTGCCCGGGCAGTACGAATATAATCCGCTTTTAGAACTTCCAGCAGAGAAGAACGCGTAAACCTGGCAATGACCGCAAAAATACTTGTCCCCAAAGTAATTGCCGGCAAAATGATATTTTTTATCGAGCCGGCCCCGGTAGTTGGCAGCCACTTGAGCTTTACGGAAAAAAGTATGATAAGGAGAAACCCAATCCAAAAATTCGGCATGGATACTCCTGACACAGCGGTGGTCATCCCCGCGTAATCCTGCCACTTACTGCGATGCCTGGCCGACTGAAGACCAACGATGATGCCGGCAATACTGCTCCATGTGATGCTGACAAACGCAAGCGCTAAAGTATTGCGTAACCGCATACCGAGTTCATTAACCACCGGTCTTTTTGTACGCAAAGAAATGCCGAAATCTCCTTTTAATAACCCTGTGATAAAGTTCACAAACTGTGCATACAGCGGTTTATCTAATCCCAGATTCCGGCGGACATTTTCCACATCCTGTAAGGTTGCCTCGGGGCCCGCCAGCATACGGGCAGGATCCCCAGGCAACAAACGTATAAAAAAGAAAACAAATACAAGCACCAACAGCAGTGTTGGCAGTATGCCTATGATTCGCTTAGTAAAATAACGAAACATTCCCTGTGTCCTTACGGACTCATACGTCCCGCTCTAAGGTTGATTGCGCCATCCGGGAAAATGGATACGTTTTGTATCTTTTTCGATGTTACCCAGGTATTAAGGCCTGTCATGGTGAAAATAACAGGGCAATCATCCCAGATTATTTCCTGGGCTTTTGCGTAAGCTGCCCTGCGGCTGTCGGGGTTTGGGCTGGCCAAGCCTTGCTTTATACACTCATCCACATCACGATTACTGTAATATGAAATATTGTAGTTTGAAGGAGGACAGAGCTCAGTGCCGAATACCGGACGAATTGCCCAATCCGCGTCCCCTGTGGAAGATGACCAGCCGCCAAAGAACATTTCAACCTCAACATCAGAGCCAGGGCCGGTTGCGTTCAACACACGCTGATTGGTTACGGCGCTTTCCAGCAGTTTCAATTCCACTTCAACACCAACCTGGGCAAGCTGCTGCTTTAAGAATTCTCCGACTTTCATATTCGTTGAAGTGTTTGCGCCCATAAGGCTGGTTTTAAATCCGTTAGGATACCCAGCTTCGGCTAACAATGCTTTTGCTTTTGCCACATCATAGGGATACGTGGTATGCAAGGTGGCAAATTGAGTATTGGGACCTATTGACGATTTTGGCACACTGCCAACCCCATTTTGAACAACCGCCAAATACGCTTCGTTATTGAAGGCATAATTCAGAGCCTGCCGTACCCGCTTGTCGCTAAAGGGTTTTTTCTGATTGTTCATGAAGCAATACCAGGAAACCAGACTGTCGCCTGTACCTACTGAAAGGGTAGCATCGTTTCGGAGCACATCAATGCTTTCGGCAGGAATGGTCCACGCAATTTGAGCGTCCCCCGCCTGCATCATGGCAGTTCGCGTCGCGCCTTCCGGAACAGGTTTAAAGGTTATGGTTTTAAAACCGGCGTCTTTTTCAACAAGAGGCTTGCCGTCAGTACGGGCGGGATCGTATCCCCACCAGTCTTTTTTAAGTTCAATTGTACAATGATCCCCACGGATCCATTCAACAAATTTATACTGGCCGGTGCCTACAGGTTGTTCGGCGCAAGCCTGCACCCCTTTTGCTATCTGGACAGGGCTCATTATTACACAGGCCGGATGCGCCAGTGAATTAACGAATGCCCCAAAGGGCTGTGTGAGTATTATCTTGACTGTATAGTTATCGACTTTCTCCCATTTATCCAGAACATCAGACAGGAACGCGGTACGCTTTAACGCAAGGGATTTGTCATCCCATTTAGCCAGGTTTGCCATTAAAGCATCCGCGTTCCAGGGCGTACCGTCAGTAAAAGATATGCCCTGGCGAAGTGTTATTACGTATTCGGTCGCATTGTCATTTGCAGTATATCCGGTGGCCAGGAGATTAATGACTTTCAAATTATCATCAAATCCGAAAAGCCCATCCATCATCAGGCGCTGAAGCCCTCCGGAAAGAGTGTCGCTGGTATCCATAGGATCCATAGTCGTAAAATCCACAGTAACGCCCGCGACAATATCCTTGCTTTGAGATACGGACTGCCCCGCGGCAATAATCGCCGATGATGACTCCACTGTTTTCGCAGCCTGCCCGGATGATCCTTTCCCTCCGCATGCCGCAAATAATACTGTCAGACCCAAGGCTAAGCACATTGTCTGTAACTTTATTTTGTTCATAATAAATGCCTCCAATAGGAAGATAAATACACACTTTTGGTTAAAAGTCAAGCTTACCGCAATTAGCATCAATTTTTACCGCGTCTTTAAGCAAGGCAAGAAATTCCGTTCTGCTAATATCCTCCGCCCCCATGCTTTCAAGATGGGGCGTGTGCTGCTGGCAGTCGATAAGACGGACGCCCTTTTCGAAAAGCATACGCGCAAAAGTAATGAATGCGGCCTTGCTTGCGTTGGGCTTCCGGCTGAACATGGATTCGCCGAAAAATATTTTTCCCGCCAGTATGCCATAGCAGCCGCCCGCCAGTTGCCCGTCAATGTACGCTTCCGCCGAATGGGCCCAGCCCAGGCGGTGAAGTTCCGTGTAGGCTTCTATAATGTCAGAAGTAATCCATGTGCCGCTCTGGCCCGGTCTTTTTGCCTGAGAGCAGGAAGCGATAACGCCTGAGAAATCCCGGTTTATAGTGATTGTAAAGATCTCTTGCCTTAGTATTTTTTGCATTGTCCTTGACACATGGAGTTTTTCGGGAAAGATAACAAACCTGGGATCCGGGCAATGCCAGATTACAGGGTCGCCCTCGCCGTACCAGGGAAAAAGGCCCTGTTCATAGGCGGAAAGAAGCATGCCTGGGGAGAGATTCCCTCCCCAGGCAACGATGCTGTGATGCTTTGCTCTTTCCGGAAGCGGAAACTTGAAACGCTGATTTTCGGTAAGGAATGGAAAATCAGGGTCGGGCCCCATTATTTTGCCGTTTCAGTCGCCAGTTCAGCCTCGTCTTCTTTACCGGCGGAATCGGCAATTTCAATTATGTATTCCCCGTTCACATAATCCGCGACGGCATGGCCGCCTGACTCAAGCCGGCCAAAGAGAACTTCGTCCACAAAGAAGGATTTTATCCGCTCCTCAATAACGCGTCCCACATTGCGGGCCCCGGATTCCCTTGAATACCCTTCGGTGGCAAGCTGGTTTATGCAGGCTTCCGTAACTTCAAGAGTTACCTTCTTTTCAGCAAGCTGCGCCCTGAAAGTTTTAAGCTCCTTATTTACGATGGAAGCCATTATTTCCCTGGACAGATGGCCGAAACGGACTATGGCATCCAGGCGGTTTCTGAATTCCGGGGTGAATAATTTTTCTACAGCATCGTCAACTACGGCCTCGTTTTCGATCCGCTCCCCGAAGCCGATAAGGCTTTTCCCTATGTCCCTGGCCCCGGCGTTGCTGGTCATGATGAATATTACGTTTCTGAAATCCGCCTTGCGGCCGTTGTTGTCGGTAAGGGTGGCGTAATCCATGATCTGCAAGAGTATGTTGTAGATATCGGAATGGGCCTTTTCAATTTCATCCAGAAGAACCACGGCGTGGGGCTGCTTGCGGATGGCGTCGGTAAGAAGGCCGCCTTCCTCATAGCCCACGTAGCCGGGAGGGGCGCCTACCAGGCGGGAAACCGTGTGCTTTTCCTGGTACTCGCTCATATCAAAGCGGTGCATGGTTATGCCCATTGTTTCCGCAAGGCTCCGGGCCAGTTCTGTTTTGCCGACTCCCGTGGGGCCAACGAAAAGGAAATTTGCCACCGGCTTTTTATCGTCCCGGAACCCGGCCCTGGATCTCTTGACCGCCTTAACCACCGCCTTAACCGCTTCGTCCTGGCCGAAAATCCTCTCCTTTATCCGGTCTTCCAAAGCACGCAGGCGATCCTTTTCGTTCCCGCCTACCGATCGTTCGGGAATGCGGGCGATTTTGGATACCACGGTTTCAATCAGGGGAAGGCCTATTTCGATTTTTTCAACGATACCTTCCTGTACGGTGTGGACTTTCTCTCCTGTTGTCTTGCCGAAAAGCTCGGCAAATTCTTTTTCTTCCTTCATGTAAGCTTCGATTCTGGCGTATGATCCGGCTTCGTCGATAACGTCGATAGCCTTGTCAGGCAGCCGCCGCTCGGTGATGTACTGGGCGGAAAGCCTTACCGCTCCTTCTACCGCGTCATCGGAATAGTGTACTTTGTGGTAATCCTCGTACTTGGTTTTAAGGCCGCACAGGATTTTTACCGCGTCTTCCTGGCTTGGCTCGTTTATGTCAATTTTCTGAAAACGCCGTGAAAGCGCCCTGTCTTTTTCAAATATTTTGCTGTAATCCTCGTGGGTTGTGGAACCTATACAGCGGAGCCTGCCGCTTGTTAAGGCCGGCTTTAAGAGGTTAGAAGCGTCCAGGGCGCTGCCCGATACGGAACCCGCGCCGACCAGAGTATGGATCTCGTCGATAAAGAGGATCGCCTTTTCTTTTCTAAGAATTTCCTCAACTACTTTCTTAATCCGCTCTTCAAAATCTCCCCTGTATTTGGTACCGGCGACCAGCGCGCCCATGTCCAGCGAGTAAATTGAAAAATCCTTCAGCGTGGGAGGGACATTTCCTGCCACTATACGCTGGGCAAGCCCCTCTGTAATTGCCGTTTTCCCTACCCCCGAGTCGCCCACATGGACAGGGTTGTTTTTAAGCCTGCGGCAAAGAACCTGAATGGTGCGGTCAAGTTCCGCTTCTCTGCCTATAACCGGTTCCAGGCGGTTTTCCCGCGCCATTGACGTAAGCTCCACGGCATACTTTTCCAGGGCGGTCTTCTTGTTTCCCCTGGTTTTTGAAGCCGGATCGGCTGTCTCCTCATCCGAAAGAATGTCCTTGAGGTCTTCACCTTCAACCGCGTGCCGCCGGTTGTTTTTGCCGAAATCCATGCCTGTCGTTTCCTGCCCATAGGAAATAATGCTTAAGAGATCGTAACGTTTCACTCCTGCCTGCTGCAGGTAATAAGCGCAGTAGTTTTTCTCTTCTTCATAAAGGGACACCAGTATGTCGGATGCATCCAGGGTTTCTTTCTGGGCCGCCTGAGTATTGATTACAGCCCGTTCAATTACGCTTTGAAAATGCACGGTTTGGATCGGTTCCGCGCCCGCAATAACGGGGATTTTCTGCTTAAAGTAAACCTCCAGGTCGTGCCTTAGCTGGTCTATCTTGGCGCCGCAGGCTTCAAGTATTGTCTGAATTTCTTTTGAATCCAGAGCGGCATAAAGGATATGCTCCGGAGTAAGATATTCGTGGTTGCGAATTTTGGCAGTGTTATACGCCTGGGTAATGATTGTATGCACAGGGCCGGAAATTTTCATACTTCCCCTCAAAATAAAAAATCAATATAAAAATATTAATATATAATACTAATATAGATATCCATCTATAGTATACAATATATACATTTTTTTAACAAATGGTGAATTTATTTTTATTTAAGCCTCTTCTACAACGCACTTTAAAGGAAAATCGTACTGTTTTGCAATACAATGTACCTGGTTTACCTTGGTTTGGGCAATATCCCAGGTATAATGTCCAACCACTCCCCGTCCCTGGTGGTGGACTTTGAGCATTATGGCTTTGGCTTCAACAGGGTTTTTATGGAAAACAATCATTAGAATATCAACAACAAAATCTCTGGTGGTAAAATTATCGTTTAATATAATAACCGCATATTCCTTCGGTTCCTCTATTTTTTCCTCATTTCGGGTAATTAGTTCTGTTCCGCTATCTCCCAGCGGTCCAATAGCCATATTTTAAAATACCGGTTTTGCCGCTAAAATACAATACGTACAGGGCGCAGTTGTCGGCCCTTTTAGGTTTAAATAATGCATGAAAAAAGAACTCAGTAGGAAAGAGCCCCTTGCAAATCAAATTATTATGAATTATACTTAACAAGGGAGGAATTATGGCTTTTATTGATAACTATGATTTTGAATTTTTAAAGAATGAAGCGGAAAACCTGGTGCTTGAGGAGTTGGGCCGTCAACTGGACGAGCACGAAGAAAATGTGTGTCGTTGCAACGAATGTATTGTGGATATGGCCGCAATGGCGTTAAACAATATAAGGCCTTTATACAGGGTATCGCTTTTGGGAACCCTTTACGCTGCTACCGCAAAGGAGCATAAAGAATATACCGACCAAATCACGGAAGCGGTAAAGGCTGCAATAAAAAAGGTACACAATAATCCGGGCCATGAATTACACGCTGTTTCTGCTGCCCAGTAGCGTTCAGCGGCGCATTGTGTTCTTTATAGAGAGATAAGTCTGAACCCTTAGGATACTAAAGATCTCTTTATTGGGGTTACTCTTGTAATCGTGGAGGGTTTTTTCGTAAAGGGAAAGAGGAACCTTCATAACCGCGACTTCGTTCTCTTTTATCCCGTGGATGTGGAATTCCAGGAAGCTTTCGGTTCCCTGGGAGTCCCCTCCCGAAGCGTCTCCTCCTTTAGAAAAGCCGAAGTACCATATTTCGAGTTCTTCATCAGGGTATTGTTCTTCCGCCTTTAGCAGGAGGTAGTACTTAAGAGCTTCGACAGGAGCCGGTTCAAAACCGTCGTGAATCACAGCCAGTCTGTCGGCCATTTCAGGGTAGCCTATTATTGTCTCGGCAGCGTCGGAGCCCTTTTTCTCCCGCTTGTAAAACTCGCCCCTTTCCGGCTCGGGAAGAACCTCGAAACGCAGTTTCTTTGAAGGCCACAGGATCGAAAGTGGAAATTCCGGCTTGTGCTTTTTGCCGCAGCCCGGGCAGATAAAATTAAAAAAACTGCCGTTCTTGATTTCATCCAAATAAGCAGGGTTTGCGTCCAGATCTATTTCTTCCGGAACTTCAGCCTCAAAAACCTTGTCGCAAAGACAGGTGATTTTTCTTTTCATAATGACTCCTTGCTATATAAAATTATCGTTTGGCAAGAAACATGACATCCCCGAAAACCGCGAATAACATCAAGCCGGCTATTATAATGACTCCCAAAGTCTGAAAAGCGGAGACGAATTTAGGATTGAGTGGTTTCCCGCTTATGCCCTCAACAAGAAAAAGCAGGATCATGCCCCCGTCCAATATGGGCAGCGGAAGCAGGTTCATGATGCAAAGGGCAATGGAGATAAGGGACAGGAAACTTGCCATAGAGCTGATGCCGGCGCCTATTCCCTGATTAAAGCCTTCTGTCGCTATGTCGCCAACCATGTAGGTAATGCGAATTGGGCCGGAAACCGCCTGTGTCAGATCAACGCCCTTAAAAAGCAATGAAAGGCTTTTTACCGACAGCGCGAATGTCTTCCATGTTTCGACCGTGCCTTTTGCCAGCGCCAAATGCGGCGGCAGTATCGGGGTACGATACCTTATGGCCTTCCATGAAATACCGAGATTCTGAGTCCCGGTTTCGGTGTAGATGGGGATAATCGAAGCCGTCATGGTTTGGCCTTCTCTTAAAAATTCTACAGCCAAAACCGCGGGTTTCCTGTCCAGAATTTGAACGAGGCCCATGGTGTGCGGCAATTCCGCGCCGTTTACCCTGAGTATTCTGTCTCCGCTTTTAAGACCGGCAATTTCCGCCGGGCTTCCCGCCGCGACTTGTTCAATTACGGGATCTGTCCAGAAGTAAACCCCGATTTTACCGGCTCCGCTGCTTTTTTCCATTACGGGCCTTACCGAAATGGAAAGAACCTGACCGTCCCGCTCAACCATGATCGGGAGTTCTTCTCCCGGATGTGTGGCAATGATTTCATGAATTTCGTTGTATGTAGCGGTCTCTTTTCCTTTTATTTGTAAAATACGGTCCCCGGTTTTGAGCCCCGCTTCATCGGCCGGATTCGCGGAGCCCGGTACAATTTCCGAAGCCAGAATTATACGGTTTCCGAGCGTGTTTACCTCAAAGCCAAAACCCCATATCACCGAGAGTACAAGAATCGCGAAGAGCAGATTGAAAAACGGGCCCGCAACGCAGGTGACGGCGCGGCGGAAGGGATGAACGGCGAAGTAGCTCCCTTTTTCGGCGCTTAGTCCTTCCCTGTTGTTGCTGTAAGCAAGCTCGAAATCGTTTTCACCCTTCATCTTGCAGTAGCCTCCAAGGGGAAAAATGCCCAGCCTGTATTCGACGCTTCCAATTTTCTTCTTAAAAAACGGCTTGCCCCAGCCAATGGAAAAAGCTTCAACATCGATCCCCATTAAGCGCGCAGCGATAAAATGCCCCAGCTCGTGGACAAATACCACTACTCCCAGCCCGATAAAGCCAAGCAGAATTTTATAGATACCGGCAATCATTTTTTACTCCAAATATTATTTTCGGCCATTTTACGGGCATCCTTGTCTGCCGCAAGTATGGCTTCAACCGATTCAAAGCTTTCACTCGAATTTACACTTTCTAAAACATATCCGACTATACGGGGGATTTCAAGGAATTGAATTTTTCCCTGCAAAAACGCCTCCACGGCAATTTCGTTGGCGGCATTATAAGCGATAGAAAGAAACTCGCCGCCGGAAAGAGAGCGGTAGGCAAGGGCAAGCATCGGGAACTTTTCCAAATCCGGCTTTTCAAAAGTCAGGGAAAGCGAAGTTAAATCCAGGACGCCGAAAGGGGAGTAAACGGTTTCCGGCCAGGATAAGGCTTCGTGAATCGGCAGCCTCATGTCCGGCTTTGACATTTGGGCATAAACCGCTCCGTCTTTAAGGCGTACCATCGAATGAACAACGCTTTGGGGATGAATCGCGACTTTTATTTTTTCTGGCGGAAAGCCGAACAAGAGCGCCGCCTCAATTACCTCAAGGCCCTTATTTGCCAGCGTAGCGGAATCCACCGTGATTTTGGGCCCCATATTCCAGGTAGGATGGGCCAGCGCTTCTTTAGGCGTTACACGGGAGAGCATTTCCTGCGAGTATTCCCTGAAAGGCCCTCCGGAAGCGGTAAGTATGATTTCTGAAACGTTGTCCTTTCCGTGAGCTTCGATAAGCTTAAAAAGGGCAGAGTGTTCCGAGTCTACGGGGATAATGCGGACATTTTTCTCTTTAGCCAGGGCAAAAATGATCCTGCCCGCCATCACAATCGTTTCCTTGTTTGCCAGGGCTAAATCCGATCCGGCGTTTATGGCCGCGACTGATGGTTCCAGCCCCGCCGCCCCTGAAATGCCGTTGACGGCAATGTCCGCTTTTGCCTCGGCGATGGCGCTTAAAAGCCCGTCCCTGCCAAGGAAGTCAAATCGCGTTTTTTCAGCAGCCGCCTCATCTGCCAGGGCGGTTATTGCGGCGGGGAATTCTTTTTTCAGTTCTAAAAGCCCTTTGGCGTCGGAACGGGCTGTCAGGAGAACAGGCTGGAAGCGATCTTTTTGGTTTCGCAGCACGTCCATGGCGCTTTTGCCGATTGAACCGGTAGCGCCGAGGACTGCTACCCTTTTTTTCATAGAAAGAGAACCTGGTAGATTATGTAGTAAACGGGCGCGGCAAGGGCCAGAGAATCGATCGAGTCAAGTGCGCCGCCGCGGCCAAGAATAAGGGTGCCTGAGTCCTTAACGCCCGCGCTGCGTTTTAACGCGGACTCGCAAAGGTCGCCGAGGATTGCGGCGGCGCCAGCGCCGAGGCCCAACAGCGCCCCGGCAAGATACGAAGGCAGTGCCTTTGGAATAAAGGCGGCGGGGAAAAACGCCGCCGCAAAAAGCCCGGTTCCCACCGAAGCTGCCAGCCCGCCGATAAAGCCGGCGACGCTTTTTTTGGGGCTTACGGACACAACGCCGCGGTTTCCTTCCCCGAAAAGCATTCCCGCAAGCCATGCTATTGCGTCATTGAGTAAGCCCATAAGAAAGAAAATCAGGATAACCAAACTTGCTTTTGTGAAAACAGCCATTTGAATTATCCAGGCTATAAAAAGACCGGGGTAGATCATTACGGCAAAACCGGCGGCGGTTCGTCCAATGTATAAATCGAGTTTTTCGCCGTCGGCGAATATGCTGGAAACCAAAAGCCAGCAGGCGCCCAGGATAAAAGCGCCTGGTACTATATGGCCCGCAACGCCGAGACTCACAACCACTGTCCAGGCTGCCGGGCTTATGGCTCCCAGGATAACCGCTTCCGGCACTGAAATTACAAGATTTTTATGTGTTAGTATATTCCTGAATTCCACCGCCCCCAAAATCGTAAAAGCAATACAAAACAGGTTCAAAAGCAGATGATTGTATTGAGGAAAGAATATGACTATCGCGATCAGGGCGGGAAAACCAACAAAAAAGGCAATTAACCGTTGTATTATTTTTTTCATTGTACAGCTCCGAAGCGGCGATCCCTGCCATTGTAGGCCAGGATTGCCTTTTCAAGATCGTCTTCTGTCCAGTCAGGCCATAGCTTATCAGAGATATAGTATTCGGCGTAGGCGCCTTCCCATAAAAGAAAATTACTCGTCCTGAATTCCCCCGCCGTTCTGATTATAAGATCCGGATCCGGAATGTCCGGGTTGTCCATATATCGGCTTAAATTTTCAGCCGTTGCCGAAACGCCGGAGTCGATTAACTTTTTTACGGCCCGGACAATTTCGTCCCTGCCGCCGTAGTTGAGCGCCAGGATCACCTGGAGGCCGCCGAAACCGCCGGTAGCGGCGCAGGCTTCGTCCAGCTCCTGTAGAATATCAGCGGGCAATCCCTCACGGTTTCCGGCGTGGCGAATTCTGATGTTGTTTTCCCGGTAAAAATCCATTTCTCCCTTTAGGTATTGTTTTACCAGGCCCATGATAAACCCAACTTCTTCGGCTGCGCGCTTCCAGTTTTCGGTGGAAAACGTGTAGAGGGTAAGGTATGAAACGCCCAAATTGCCTGCCGCTTTTACAACGCGCTTGGCTGCCTTTAGGCCCTCCAGGTGCCCCTGGGTGCGCAGCTGTCCGCGTTTCCGGGCCCAGCGGCCGTTCCCGTCCATAATTATACCTATGTGGGACGGCTGCCCTGAAGGGCTTGCGGTTTTTTCCGTCAAACCTCCATGATCTCCTTTTCTTTTTCCTCAAGAACCTGGTTTATCTTTCCAATGTACGAATCGGTAAGTTTTTGAAGCTCTTCCGTGGTTTTGCCTTCCTCATCCTCGGTGATCTTGCTGTCCTTTAACAGTTTTTTTAGCTCTTCGTTGCCGTCCCTGCGTATGTTCCTGACGGCAACCCGGCTCTGTTCAGCGTTGTTCCTGGCCAGCTTTACCAGCTCTTTGCGGCGTTCGCCCGTTAAAGGAGGAATGGATATGCGGATTACCTTGCCGTCGTTTGAAGGGTTCAAAGACAGCTCCGATGATCGAATCGCTTTTTCTATTTCGCCGATAAGCGCTTTGTCCCAGGGCTGAATGACAATGAGCCGCGCCTCGGGTACTGAAATATTCGCCACCTGGTTTATCGGGGATTTTTCCCCGTAAGCGTCTACCCGTATTTTGTCGAATAAAGCGGCTGAAGCTCTGCCTGTTCTAAGGGCGGAAAAACCTTCTTTCAGGCTGGCCAGAGTTTTCTTCATCCGCTCTTCCGCCGCAGACTGAGTCTCGCTCATCTTAGTCGCCTACCTTGTAGTAGACATAATCGGCTACGCTTAACTTGAAACCAAAACGTTTTCCCGCGTCTGCCAGGGCCTGGGCAACGGTCATTTTTTCGTCCTTTACATAGCCCTGATCCATAAGGCAGATTTCCTTAAGGAATTTGCTCACCTTGCCTTTTAAAATGTTCTCTATAACATTGGCGGGTTTACCCTGCATCTTTTCATCCTGCTCTGTCTGCTTGCGGAAAATTTCTTCCTGTTCCTTGAGCCAGCCTTGATCAATTTTTGTTTGATCCAGGGCGTAGGGGTTAAAAGCCGCCACATGAAGGGCAAGGGTAAAGGCAAACGTTTTTACTTCTTCGTTGTTGAACGCCCCATCCTTATCCGCGCTGAGTTTAACCACAACGCCTATGGCTCCGTCACCGTGAATATAGCTGGTCAGGTATTCGCCTGAGTTTGCCTTGACGGTTTTAATGCGCCTAAGGCTCATGTTTTCACGGATTTTTGACGCCAGGTCCGATACAAGGCCGTTTAGCTCATCGTTGGGCTCGGTGAAGCCTTTTTCCAAAACCCGGTCGGCGATTGTACCGCCAAGAGCGATGAAATCTGGATTCCTGGCCACAAAGTCCGTCTCGGTAACCAGTTCTACCAGTACTGCCGTAGTGCCCTGAGCCCCGGAATCTTTTACCTTAACAAAGATCTTTCCTTCCTTGGTGGCCCGCCCTGAGCGTTTTTCAACAGCCGCAAGGCCTTTTTCTTTTAAAAGTTTTTCCGCCTTTGCAAAATCGCCGTCTGTTTCAACCAGGGCGTTTTTACATTCCATCATGCCCGCTCCGGTCTTTTCCCGGAGGGCTTTTACATCTGCAGCGCTTATATTTGCCATCGATTTAACTCCTTATTCTTCGCCGTAGGCTTTGTCAATATCCACCGGAAGATCGTCTTCTTCCGCTTCAGGCTCTTCTTTTGGTGTATTCGGGACTTCCGAATAGGAAGCAATGTCGATTTCCCTGTCTTCTTCCCTTATGGAAGCGTCGGTCATCATTTCTTCGATGTCTTCGTCGTCCTGTTCCAGATTCTCGATGATCTTGAGCCCCACTTCGTTGTCCGCTTCAACCACCGCGTTGGCGATAATCTGTGTAAATAGGGTAATAGCCCGGATGGCGTCGTCATTCCCGGGGATGGGATAGTCAATGCCGTCGGGGTTACAGTTTGTGTCCACCACGGCCACAATTGGGATGCCCATGCGCTTGGCCTCGGCCACGGCTATGGCTTCCACTCTGGTATCAATAATGAAAAGAATTCCGGGAGGCTCTTTCATTTCCTTGATGCCCCCGAGGTTTTTCTGGAGCTTGGCCCGCTCTTTGCCCAGAGCCGCGATTTCCTTCTTGGTCAGGTTTTCAAAGGTTCCGTCAATTTCCATCTTTTCGAGCTTTTTAAGACGGAGCAAAGATTTCTTTATGGTAACAAAGTTGGTGAGCATGCCTCCCAGCCAGCGGTTGTTTACGTAGAACATTCCGCAGCGCTCCGCTTCTTTTTGGATAGCCTGTTGGGCCTGTTTTTTGGTTCCTACGAAAAGAACCGATTTGCCCGAAGAGGTAACCTTACGTACCGCATCGTAGGCGTCTTTTATCGCCTGAATGGTTTTTTGCAGATCAATAATGTGAATCCCATTTCGTTCCGCGAAAATAAATTTTTTCATCCGCGGATCCCAGCGTTTTACCTGATGCCCAAAGTGTACGCCTGATTCCAGCAGGCTCTTCATGGTAACTACCGCCAAATTCTCCTCCTATGGGGTGTCTAGTAAGATTTTTTTACCACAGAGGTCACGGAGTTTCACGGAGTAAAATGTTAAAATTTTATTATAACTCCGTGGTACTCTGTGTACTCCGTGGTGAAATTCTTATTTGCCGGACACCACCAGCCGTCTCTTTATCTCATTGCCCGAAGGGTAATGGAAATTCAGCCGCCGTAAGGGTAGCCGTTATCCCTTAACATAATATAAAACTCCCTTAACGGCAAGCCCACTATGGAAGAGTAAGAGCCGGATATTTTGCTGACAAAGCAGGAAGCCAGGCCCTGGATCTTGTAGGCTCCGGCCGCGTCCTGCCATTCCCCGGAATTTAAATACCATTCTATTTCCCCGTCTGAAAGCGGCGCAAAACTGACGGCGCTTACCACCGAACGGCAATCCGTTTTTTGGGTTTTTTTGCTGTAAAGAGCTACGGCGCTTATTACCTCGTGGGTATGTCCGCTGAAGATGCGCAGCATCTTCCCCGCTTCGTTTCGATCCACAGGTTTTCCGTAGATTTTACCGTCCATGGCAATTATCGTATCCGCCCCGCAAACCCATAGGCGCTCATCATCTTTCAGGGTTTCAACGATTTTTCTGACTTTTTTAAGCGCCAATTTTTCGGCGGTCGCCTGGGGCCCGTCGCTTTCATCGAAAATTTCTTCCACATCGGGGGATACACAGGAGAAAGGCAGGTCCATAAGCCTGAAATAATCTATCCGCCGGGGAGAGCCTGAAGCTAAAATTATTGGTTCCATGAAGCGCCACGCGTGAACATATTAAAATATAGATTGATATTCTTAATTGTCAAGAAAATAGTATTCAAAAATGGAAAATACTTGACATAAAAAGGTAACAGGCCAATCATGGAATCAACGCAAAACATCCTGATTAAAAAAAGCGCCAATACGGCGGCGTTTAACGGGATTTTGCGCAGGAGGAGCATATGGCAACAAGTGATAACCGAGACTATGTAAGTTTCGATAAATTGGAAGCTTTCATGAAAGATGTCTTTATTAAAGTCGGTGTGCCGCCGGAAGACGCGGCTGTTTGCGCCGATGTGCTGATCGAATCCGATAAAAGGGGTATCGATTCTCACGGGGTGGGCAGATTTAAGCCTATTTATATTGACAGGATAAAGGACGGAATCCAGAATCCCGTTACCCATTTTGAAGTGGTAAAGGATCATTTGGCAACTGCGGTAGTTGACGGTCATGACGGTATGGGGCAGGTGATTGCGAAAAAATCAATGCAGCTTGCCATTGACAAGGCGAAACAACATGGCCTGGGCATGGTGGTTGTACGGAATTCCACCCATTACGGTATCGCCGGGTACTATGCCGGCATGGCGACAAAGGCCGGGATGATCGGCATCACCGGCACTAACGCGCGGCCTTCCATAGCTCCTACCTTTGGGATCGAAAACATGCTGGGGACAAACCCTTTGACCATTGGTATTCCAAGCGACGAGGATTTTCCTTTTATTATAGATGCCGCCACCTCTGTTTCACAGCGCGGCAAAATTGAACACTACGAGAGGATAGGCAAGACCATGCCTCAAGGCTGGGTTATTAACCGCGATGGCAGTACTGAGACAAATCCATCGAAAGCCCTGGAAGGACTGACAAAGAGTACTTCAGCCCTTGCGCCTCTTGGCGGCATCGGGGAAGAGACCGCCGGTTACAAGGGATACGGTTACGCCACGGTGGTGGAGATACTTTCCGCCGCTCTACAGCAAGGGCAGTTTTTAAGAGCTTTGAACGGTACTGACCCGAACGGCAAAAAAATCCCCTATCATCTTGGACACTTTTTTATTGCCATTGACATAAGCGCATTTGTGGAACCGGATAAATTCAGGAAGACTACCGGCAACATACTGCGGGAGCTGCGGGCATCGGTTAAAGCGCCCGGACATGAGCGGATCTACACTGCGGGCGAAAAAGAATACCTGGCCTGGCTTTCGAGGAAGGATACCGGCGTACCTTTGAATGACAGCCTGAAAAAAACCATCAAAACCCTGAAAGAGGAATACAAACTGGATTCCTACGAATTTAATTTTTAGGAGGATCGAAATATGAGCATTGACCAACAACTAAAAAACCTGGACAGCCTGTTTCCCGCCGGCTTTAACGAGAATCAAAAGGCCCAGGCCAAGACTCTGTTCTTAAAAAACCTTTCCCTGGAAGCGCACCGCTTTTATGGCGGTAAAATGCAAACCTTGCCCAAGTGCGGTATTTATGGCTTTAACTGGTTAGGCGTCTGGTATACTCCGGGAGTGTCAAATATTTCCACTACGATCAGGGACGATAACGACGCTTCCTTCGCTCTTTCAAACCGTGGAAACCTGGTAGCGGTGGTATCCGATTCCACAAGGGTTCTTGGCGACGGGGACTGTACTCCTCCGGGGGGGCTCGGCGTCATGGAAGGAAAGGCCATGCTCATGAAGTACCTTGGCGGCGTGGACGCGGTTGCCCTTTGCGTTGACTCAAAAGGCCCGGACGGAAAGAACGATCCCCAGCGGCTTATCGATTTTGTAAAAATGGCCCAGCACAGCTTCGGCGCAATCAACCTGGAAGACATAAGCCAGCCCAACTGCTTTAAGGTGCTGGATGAACTGCGGGAAGCCTGTGACATTCCGGTCTGGCACGACGATGCGCAGGGAACCGCATGTATCACTCTGGCCGGGCTTATTAATGCTTTGAAGCTTGCGGGTAAGAATATCGGCAATGCAAAAATTGTGCTTTTGGGCGCCGGCGCCTCAAACACTACCATCGCAAGGCTTATTATGGCCGATGGCGGCGACCCGGCGAAGATGATTATCTTTGACACGAAGGGCGGTCTCCATCCGGACAGGGGAGATATAAGGGGCGATAAACGGAATTATCGCAAATGGGAACTTTGTGAAAAAACCAATCTCGGAAAGGTGACAGATATCGCGGAGGCTATGAAAGGCGCCGATGTTCTAATCGCCCTTTCCAGCCCCGGCCCCGATACTGTAAAGCGGGAATGGATACGAGTGATGGCGGACAAGTCAATCGTATTTACCTGCGCCAATCCGGTACCCGAAATCTGGCCCTACGCGGCAAAGGAAGAAGGGGCTTTCATTGTTGCTACAGGCAGGGGTGATTTTCCCAATCAGGTGAACAATTCGGTCTGTTTTCCCGGCATACTTAAAGGCGCGCTTTTGGTTCGTGCAAAAAAGATCACAGACGGTATGGCGATTCGCTGCGCTCATTCCATCGCGGAATTTTCCGAAAAGCGGGGAATCAGTCCGGACAACATAATCGCGAATATGGAAGAAACCGAAGTTTTCGTCCATGAAGCCGCCGACGTGGCCGAGCAGGCGATCGCCGAAGGGGTAGCAAGAGTTAAACTTTCACGGGAAGAAGTGTATAACCGGGCAAGAGCGGACATAGCATCCGCGCGCGCCATAGTTGAAGACATGAAAAAATTAGGCCACATCGTGGAGCCGCCTGCGGAATTGATGGAAACGGCGCTGGCAAAGGCCATTGAGGCGGTGCAGAAAAAAACCTAAGGGAATCTGAGGTGATTATGTCAAAATACATTATGTCACTGGATCAGGGGACTACCAGTTCCCGGGCTATTTTGTTTGATCGGGAGCAGAATATTGTTGCGCTCGCTCAAAAGGAATTTACCCAGATTTATCCCAGAGAAGGCTGGGTGGAACATGACCCAATGGAAATTTATTCTACACAGTACGGTGTAATGATGGAGCTTATCGCCCGGTACAGTATCAGGATTGAAGATATCGCCGCCATTGGAATTACCAACCAGCGGGAAACCACGATACTCTGGGATAAGAACACCGGGCAGCCGGTTTACAACGCCATTGTGTGGCAATGCCGGCGCAGCTCCGCCATAGTGGATTCTCTTAAAAATCAGGGCTTGGGCGATTATATAAAAAAAACTACGGGCCTTGTGCCGGACGCGTATTTTTCAGGAACCAAGATCAAATGGATACTTGATAATGTCGAAGGGGTGCGGGAACGCGCCAAAAAAGGAGAGATACTTTTCGGCACTGTGGATACCTGGCTTATCTGGAAGCTTTCGAACGGAGCCGCCCACGTTACCGATTACACCAACGCAAGCCGGACCATGATCTTTGACATTCACAGACTTGATTGGGATGACCGGCTCCTTGCGGCGCTTGATATTCCGCGCGCCATGCTGCCTGAGGTAAAGCCTTCAAGCGCGGTGTACACGAACGCCAACATTCAGGGCGTAAAAATACCCATTGCGGGTAACGCAGGAGATCAGCAGGCCGCTCTGTTTGGACAGTGTTGTTTCCGGGAAGGCGAGGTCAAATGCACCTACGGTACCGGCTGTTTTCTTTTGATGAACTCAGGCAATAAAGCTGTTGAAAGCGGAAACGGCCTTGTGACCACCATCGCCGCGGGGCTCTCGGACAAGGTACAGTACGCCCTTGAAGGTTCCGTTTTTGTGGGCGGAGCTGTGATCCAGTGGCTGCGGGACGAAATGCGTTTTTTAACGGAAAGCGCGGACAGTGAATACTACGCCGGCAAGGTCGCCGATACCGGCGGAGTCTACCTCGTTCCGGCCTTCACCGGCCTGGGCGCTCCTTACTGGGACATGTACGCACGGGGATGCATTGTCGGAATTACCAGGGGTACCAAGCGAAACCACATTATCAGGGCCGCGCAGGAATCAATAGCCTATCAGGTGATGGATCTGCTGAATGCCATGGAAAAGGACACAGGCTTCAGTATTACCGAATTGAGGGTGGACGGCGGCGCGAGCAGGGATAAATTCCTGATGCAGTTTCAGGCGGATATTAGCGGCGCAGATATTGTACGCCCGGTGGTTCGGGAAACTACGGCTCTTGGCGCCGCCTGCCTGGCGGGAATAGCTGTGGGCTTCTGGAAAGATCCGGATGAAGTGAGAAATAACTGGAAACGCGATGTCCTGTTCATGCCCGGAATGGACGCGCTTCAACGGAAAAAACTTGTCTCAGGCTGGCACAAGGCCGTCGGCAGAAGCAGAGCCTGGGAAGACGCGGATAGTGATCAATAATTTATTGCGGTTGTTGAGGTAATTTTCTCCACCATGTTTTTAAATTCCTTCTGTTCTGCGGCGGAAAGAACCTCCGCCGAATAGAGAGCTTTTTCAAAAAGTTCTCCGCAGCGGATAATTTTCTCCGCGATTAAATCCAGAGCAGATGCGGAAGCCGCGAGAATGCGGCAATATTCCCCCGGAGCGTAAGACGGTTTCCATGTTAGTTGAAAGACTTCGCTGCCCCAGATAATCAGACGGGCAAAGAGTGTTACGCTCCGCCGCATATCCTGTTTTTTTGCCTGCGAATACGCGTTCAGAATCGTTGCGGCAGTACGGCGAATTTCTTCATTGCTATATTTATTTAATTTCTTTGTGCCTTTGTTGTTTTTTATAAAAGCGTAAAAATAAGACAGAGCAGTCAGCAATCCTTTAAACCATTCCGCGATTATGCGCAACAGTCTTTCGTGGAGCTTTAACTTTCCGTCTAAGGGCTTGCCCCTGTTCAGCAAGGGGGAAATCATAAACATGACGAAAGCTGCCGCCGCAAAAAGAATAAAGCTGTATTTTAGGATCATTGCGCCGTATTCGCTTAGCCAATTCGGGGACGAATCCTGGGCAAATTCAATCGGAGGGGTAATGAAACGGGGCATTTCTAAAGTCCCAAAGGATTCAGGCTCGGGAGTCCTGGCAGACTTGTGAAACAAACCGGCAAGCAGGGAAAGAAGCCATGCGAAAAAAAGGTAGAGCTCTGAAAATGGAAGTAAACTTGTATCCGAAGCGGCAAGAATGGCGCAGACGGTGCAAAACAGGATGAGTATCCATATTCCTACGGTATGTTTGAGTCTGTCGGCGGCTGAAATAACGATCCCTTCCAATGCATAGTGCTGTTCCCGGCGCATGATTTCAAAAAAGCCGCATATAAACACCCCTCCGGCAAGAATGCCAATCAATAAAAAATAGAGGGATAAAGACATGTGAACTTTTATTATTACGCTTACAAGGGTGAGGATACCAATGATGACAAGCTGTACAATATAACTGAATCTTCTTTTTGTGATTTTTTCATCAATGTATTGTACCAGGCTTATATCATCGCGTAACACACTTTGCAGTTGCTCTTCCCGGTACAATTCCGTATATATTTCAAAACGCCTGCGGGCGCTGAATAGCTGTTTTAATGAAATAACCGAATACCATGTATAGAGCGCCCCCATAGCGGACAATATATTGACAATGCCTGGACGGAAGCGCCATACGAATGGAAGTTCAAGGCGGAATACTGAAACCAAAGCATAAAAAATACCTGAGATAATTATTGCGCCGCGGATATCGGCGGCAAAAAGACTGGATTTTACATCCTTCATAAAATCGCAATACAAAGATGCGATGACCGCGCTGACACAAGAGCTGATAATTATAAAAGCCAAAGGAAGCGCCGCATGAAGGAGCGCGTCAGCAAGAAGGAGCAGCGCTATTAAAACAGACAGGGGCATGTACATTGCAAGAAGCGTATAGAGCGGACCGTTGGAGAGAAACCCGCCTTCAATCAGTTTCTTTTCCGTCGTTTTGGCGCGTAAATCAGATGATCTCACGTCCACTCTCCTTTATTTTATAACGGCGGGAATTCCCCGGAACAAGGAAAGGCACGGAGCGTTCGTCAATGACGAGATATTCAAGTGAAAGATGGTATCTTTTTAATGAGTTAAGGATGATATACGCCTCATCTCCCAAATCGGGACCTGTATAGAGAAAGCGGGTTCCATAGGACAGATGTTTACCCTGCTCAAGCATTGCCAACGCGCTGCTACGTTCTTTTGCCGGCTCTTTTAGCGGAGTATTTGCCGTTGACCAGTTCAGAGTTGCCAATCGTTCAAGGATGGGAACAAGTGTAAAGGCGGACGGCGCGATAACGGCAATGCCATCTTCTCCTGAAGATGTGTATAAAACAATCCCCAATTCCTGCCGTTCCTGCGCGGCCTTCAGGCAAAGAGCGGCGGCGGCTTCAATGGCGCGTTCAATAAAAAGGCCCCGTTTTTTTAACGGATACTCATTCCGATCCGCGTTAAGAAAAATCATGAGGGGGTATGAGGCGGTTGCATCGTATTCATTGACCATGATGGAACCAGTGCGGGCGCTCATTTTCCAGTTAATGCGGCGGGGTTCATCCCCCGGATTATACGGGCGCAGCGATCTGTAACGAGTAGTATCTTCAAACAGGGGATTGGGACTTATCATATTTCCCAGGGGAATTCCTATTGGGCGCTTGAGGCTGACGGTACATAAAACAGGATATACATAAAGCAGCGAGGTTTCAGCGGCCGTTAGTTGAAACGGAAAAAGACCCAAAGGATCAGCTCCGCGCACCATAGCGGGACCGAGGGTAAAAACTCCCCGGTCGCCGCAGTATCCCTGCCAATTCATCATTGTCCATGAACGCCTTCCTAAAGTGCAGATAATTTTGCGTAATCTCAAAACAGACAAATTTCCCGATGCGTCTCCCAGAACCAGCATAAAGGCGGGAAGCAGACCGCGGTTTTCCAGTTTTAGTTCCACTTGTACCCATTCATGCCGGAACACCCTCAGTTCAGAATCCTGCCTGATCACCCGGATATTCCTGATAAGGTATTCAACGTAGAGCCTTGAGCCTGTCAATATGAGCAGAAAGAAGACGCATAAAAACTGAATCAGGGCAAGGGGCGTAAAAAGGTAAACGGCGAGCAATATACAGATTGCCCATTTTAACATTGTTTCCCTTTTGATTTGTACCATATTCCATGAGGAGCTTGATTTCATTATGAGGTCCGGTATTCGGGGATAGGAGTCGTATCGAGTATTGTCTGAATGATCCGCTCAGGTTGTATTCCGCGTACAATAGACTCGGAAGACAAAAGAAGTCTTTGTCTGAATACGCTTCCCGCCATTTCTTTTACATCTTCCGGGGTAACGTAGTCGCGGTTTTGTACAGCGGCATAGGCTTGCGCCGAACGGTACAGGGCGAGACTTCCGCGGGGTGATATACCGACTCGCAGACGGCCTTCATTCCTGGATGCCGTCACAAGACTTAGAAGGTAGTCCCTCACCGTAGGGTCAACATGAATACGGCTTACCGCGTCCTGAAGCGGGGCTATTTCCTCCGCCTGAGCCACCGGTTTTATGTCGGTAACCGGGTGTGTAAGACGGCGCTGGTTTTCAAGAATCAGCGCTTCGGATCCGGTGTCAGGGTAACCGATACCCAGCGAAAGCAGGAAACGATCTTTTTGGGCTTCCGGCAAGGGGAAGGTTCCCTCAAATTCAACAGGATTTTCTGTAGCCAGCACAAAAAAAGGTTCGGGCAGGGCATAACGTTTTCCGTCAACGGAAATCTGCCCTTCCGCCATTGCTTCCAAAAGAGCGGACTGGGTGCGCGGGGTTGCGCGGTTTATTTCGTCCACAAGCACAAATTGATTCACCAGCGGCCCCGGTCTGTACACAAAACGTCCGAGAACCGTCGAACCAAAGGTTCGCTGACCAAAGGTTCGCGGTTCGATATGCTTCTCTAACTCTTCGCCCTGCTGCCATACCGAAACGCCGAGTATGTCGGCGGGCAGCAAGTCCGGCGTACACTGGATTCTGGCAAAGCTGAGATTAAGGCTTGACGCAAAAGCGCGCGCCAAAATTGTCTTTCCCGTACCGGGTACATCTTCCAAGAGTACGTGTCCGCGGGCAAGAAAAGCGGTTATAAGTATATCGACGACAGTGGTTTTTCCAAGGAAAACGGTTTCGATGTTTTCCCTGATTCTCCGGGCAAATTCGGCGATGGGCTGTAATTCTTTCATGGTTTATTATACATGGAAAGGGGCTAATGTGAAACTATAATGAGAGACACGGGACTCGAACCCATCACCTTCAGCTCCGGAGGCTGACGCTCTATCCACATGAGCTAGTCTCTCAGGGATACAAGTAACATAATATTACTAAACCCATACTGTCAACTGCTCACGGTGGTGATTCACCTGATTGATAGTTAGAGCAATATTAGGCAGTATTAATCAAGGCAGGTACAGGTGCGCTCATCAAAAAGATTTTCTGAAAACGCGATAGCTGTTCTCAGGGCGGAAATTGAAGACTCTGGCGGCAATGAGGTTTTTGCCCTTGGATATATTGATGACGCAAAGCTGGTTGTGCGGATCGAGGTCAGCGCCAGAGGAAATGAAAGCTCTGTTTTGGCCCTTCAAGATAGGCTGGCGGGGAATACCTCAGAATCCCTTGCTGATGTGCTTATTCACAACCATCCTTCCGGGTTTCTTACCCCAAGTGATAACGATTTGATCATTTCTTCGCGCGCGGCTGAAGCTGGGGTGGGCTCTTATATTGTGGACAACCTGGTTGAGAACGTCTATGTAGTGGCCGAGCCCGTTAAAAGACGGAAAATACAAAAGCTCGATCCAGCAGTCATCAGCGCGGCCCTGGAACCTGACGGCGCGATAAGCAGGCGGCTTCCTTCTTACGAAATCCGCGAGGCGCAGCTGGATCTTATGCAGCTGATCATCCGGGGTTTTAATGACGACGCGCTGGTCGCCGCCGAAGCCGGTACTGGGGTGGGAAAATCGTTTGCCTATCTTTTGCCGGCGCTGAGTTACGCGGCGGTTAATGATGAAAGGATAGTTGTTTCTACCGCCACAATTACCCTGCAGGAACAGCTATACCGGAAGGATATTCCGATGGTTGCCGGCGCCCTAAACAAAAAAATAAAAACCGTTCTTGTCAAAGGACGCGGTAATTATCTTTGCAGACGCCGCCTGGACGACGCCCTTAGGGAGTCTACGTTGTTCGATGAGGAAAGGGGGCAACTGGAAGACATTGCCCGCTGGGCTGAAACTACCGGAACGGGCAGCCGTTCGGATCTTGCTTTTATGCCGGAGGAAAGCCTGTGGTCGCGCGTATGCTCTGAGGCGGATAACTGCATGGGTATGCGCTGCGGCGAAAGGGAACGCTGTTTTGTAATGCTCCTGCGGCGCGAGGCTTCGGACGCCAGGGTTCTTGTCGTAAACCACCACCTGCTTTTCGCGGATCTGGCGGCCCGGCGGGATGGGGCAGGGTACACAGCTGCGGTCGTACTTCCTCCTTATTCAAGGGTGATCATAGACGAGGCCCATACAACCGAAGATGCCGCGACCTCATTTTTTTCAGGCGAATTCAGCAGGCTTGGCATTTACCGCAGTCTGGGAAGGCTTTACCGGAGACGCCGTTCTCCGCGTGGCGGCCTCCTTATTCGCTTGCTCTCCCTTTTGCCAAATGAAGCTGGCGATAACATTGAAGATCGCGCTGCGGACGCTCTGGAAAAAATCCGAGACGCGGCGGACAGCCTGGACGAGGCGGCGCTGGAGCTTTGCGGCGGCGAAGGGGTCTTTCGCCTGAGGCCCCAAAGAGACAAAGAAATCAGCGCAAAGCTTTCTCCCGAAGCAGTTTCCCTGAGAAAGGGTATTAATGTTCTTGTAAACCTTGTCAGGGAATTGCTTGAACACATACCAAAAGAAAGCGAAGACGATCCGGTAGTATGGGAAATTCGCTCAGTACTCCGCAGGCTGGATACGGTTGGATCGGTTTGTACTTCTTTTTTGGAATACAAAGAAAACACCGATGATGTGATGTGGATAGAACGGCGCGGCGGGGAATCAGGAACCTCCGTTAATGCGGGAAAACGTTTCTCGGACGCTCCGTGGGCGATATTCAATGTTACGCCGTTGGATGTTGCGCCGTCCCTGAAAGAAGCGCTGTTTGAGCCAAACAAAACCGTGGTTTGTGTTTCCGCGACTTTAACTACCGGGAGCTTCGGGGGCAATTCATTTGATTACTGGAAATCCCGATCCGGCCTTAACCTTATAACGGAACGTGAAATCCTCTGCGGCGTTTTCAATTCTCACTTTCCCTATGCGTCAAGAGTGCTTCTGGCTTCTCCGTTTGACGCTCCCCTGCCCACGGAAGCGGGTTACGGGGCTTTTGTAAATGCCGCGACGGCCTCGCTGGCGGAAGTTTCTGGGGGTTCCGCGCTGATTCTTTTTACGTCTTATCAGGCGTTAAGGGGCGCATACGAAACGGCAAAGCCTCTGCTGGAAAAGCAGGGTATACGGGTGCTTAAGCAGGGCGATGACGACAGAAACCGCCTGCTTGCTTCTTTTTTGAAAGATGAAAGCTCATGCCTCTTTGCAACCGATTCCTTCTGGGAAGGGGTGGACGCTCCGGGGGATACCCTGCGCCTTGTGATTCTCTGCCGCCTGCCTTTCAGAAGTCCAAGCGATCCTGTTTTTGAGGCCCGCAGCGAGGCTCTTGAGAGCCGGGGCGGAAACGCGTTTATGGATCTTTCCCTTCCGGAAGCGGTGATGAAATTCAAGCAGGGTTTCGGTCGTCTTATGCGGCGTTCAAGCGATCACGGGGTTGTCGTGGTTCTGGACGGCAGGCTGCTCCGCAAGAACTACGGCAAGGTTTTTCTTGGAGCCTTGCCTGAAACTAAAACCTGCTTTGAAAGTTTTGACTCAATACTTCATGCGGTAGAAGATTTTTTGTTTTAACGATTTTTTTACGATTTTAATGATTATAACAATAGGAACAACAAGAAAATCAGCCATAAAAAATTGTGATGACAATATAATAAAATTGAATGGATATGAATAACAAATGCAATAGTCTGTTCCGGAAATACTACCTGGCTGATGATCTTCCCATGGACGCCCGGCTGATTAATATCTTCGGCTCGATTGGCATTGTGGGCGCTATAGCCGTATTTATAACCCGGATAATTATTGGCTCGGCTCCGGTATCAACCATTATTGCGCTCCTGACATTACTTGCGATGGTCTCAGTGTTGTACCTTTCCAATCGTTTCCATAATTACGCGTTTTGTAAATGGCTTATAATAATTGCGATATGTTTCATCCTGTTCCCGCTTTCCTTTTTTTTTAACGGCGGAACCTACAGTTCCGCCGAATACTATTTACTTTTGGCTATCATTGTTATCTGCCTTTTCGAATACGGGTTTAAAAGCATAATTTATACCCTGATAGAATTTTCCATTATTATTGCCCTTCACTGTTTTTATTACCTGAATCCTGAGTTAATTATTCGCCTCAGCGGCGGCGTGGAGTATCTTAATAAATCAGCCTTCATTGACCGCGCTCTTGGTTTCTCCATACTGGCTTTTTGTTCCGCAAGTTTTATAAGTTTACAAAGCTATTTTTATTATGTCGAAAAACAAAAAGCGGCGGCTATTACCCGTGAACTGGAGATGGCACAGCATACGACAAACGCTATGCTCAACAGCAATCCGCACATTAATGTTTTATTTGACAGCGGTTTTAAAGTCGTTGACTGTAATCCCGCGGCATTGGTTTATTTGGGTTTTACAAGCAAGGAAGAATTTAAAGACAAATTAATCCAAAAGATGATCGAAGCCATTCCTCCTTTTCAGTCCGACGGGAGACCTTCCATCCCGATGCGGGAGCGGATTATAACGGCTGTTCAGATAGGCGAGGTACACTTTGAAACGGAACTGAATCTGCTCGGCAGTCTGAAGACCTTAAGTGTTGATCTGAGGCGCATCCCTTACGGGGGCAGTTTTGGCATTGTAGGTTACCTTGTTGATATTACCGGTATGCTGGAAACCGAGCGCGAGCTGCAAAGGCGGGACAGGCTGCTGGCGGCTGTGAACCAGGCGGCGACTATACTCGCGTCCGGCCCCGCTTTCGAGGAAATGCTTCATGACAGTATGGCTGTTCTGGCGGAAGCCGCCGATCTTGATCGCATTTATGTTTGGCATAATGCAGAACATAACGAACGAAAGTTTTATGTCGTGATTCACGAGTGGATGAGCGAAATCGGCGGTTCCAAAAGACCTATCGGTTCCTCTGGAAACGACGGTTCCTTTGGAACCGACGGTGATGGGACTGATTCGAAATTAGTTGAAACTATTCCCGAGTGGGATATTAAATTCCCAAACGGCGAGTCTGTGAACGGTCCTGTGCGCACACTTTCCAAAAATGAACGGGATGCGCTTGAATGGCATGGGGTAGTTTCCATTCTCGCCATTCCGGTATTTTTTCAGAATAAGTTCTGGGGTTTTTTAAGCTTTGACGACTGTCATTCGGAAAGGACCTTCTCCGATTCCGATTTGAGCATTCTGCAATCCGGCAGCCTGCTTATTGCCGGAGCCATAGTGCGGGAACAGATGACCAGTGAACTGAAAACCGCGATGAAGGACGCGCAGGCAGCCAACCGCGCCAAAAGCGAATTCCTTTCCAACATGAGTCACGAGATTCGCACGCCCATGAACGCGATCATTGGCATGACAAGCATCGGGATATCATCGGATAAAATCAACCGTAAAAATTATGCCTTTAGTAAAATCCAGGACGCTTCAACGCATCTGTTGGCTGTAATAAACGATGTTCTGGATATGTCAAAGATAGAGGCTGGGAAGTTCGAACTAAACCCCGTGGAATTTGAATTCGAGAAAATGCTGCGGAAGATCTCCGATGTAATAATGTTCCGCGCCGATGAAAAAAAGCTGAAATTCATGGTGCGTATAGATCAGAATATTCCCAATTCCCTCATCGCCGATGATCAGCGCATCACCCAGGTTATAACTAACTTGTTGAGTAACGCGGTGAAATTTACACCCGAGGGCGGCTCAATAAAGCTTAACGCCGTTTTTGTGAGAGAGGATGCCAATATTGTTACTCTGCGCTTTGAGGTAATGGATTCCGGCATCGGTATCTCAGGCGAGCAGCAGGCGCGTTTGTTCAAATCTTTCCAGCAGGCGGAAAGCGGTACAACGCGCAAGTTCGGGGGAACGGGGCTGGGTCTGGTTATCTCAAAACGTATCGTTGAAATGATGGGCGGGGAAATCTGGATAGAATCAGAGCTGGGCAAGGGCGCATCTTTCATCTTTACCATTAAAGCCGAACGCGGCAAAAGCGCCTCTTCACATTCGGCAGTTACAGGGACAAACCTGTCGAACGTTCGTGTGCTTGCGGTAGACGATATGAGCGAAGTACTGGAGTTTTTCGAGGATGTTGCTAAAAGGATCAATTTCCGCTGCGATGTGGCGGCGTCGGGCAGGGAAGCTCTGGAACTGGTATCTAAAAACGGTTTTTACGATATTTATTTTATAGACTGGAAAATGCCGGGTATGGACGGCCTGGAGCTGGCCGGAAGACTCAGGGAATTGGGCAGCAAAAATTCAATAACCACTATGATTTCGTCCGGTGAATGGAGCAGCGTAGAAACCGAAGCCAGGGCGGCAGGCATTGATCGCTTCCTTTCCAAGCCGTTGTTCCCTTCGTCTGTTGTTGATTGCATAAGCGAATGTCTTGGCCTGGAAAACCTGACAACCAAAGAGAACGATGTTATTACGGAGGCCGGCGTTTATGAGGGACGACGGATCCTTCTTGCGGAAGACATTGAAATTAACCGCGAGATTGTACTGGCACTGCTTGAACCGACCCGTCTTAAAATTGACTGTGCGGAAAACGGACGAGCCGCGGTGAAGATGTACTGCGAAGAACCGGGTAAATACGATATGATCTTTATGGACGTTCAAATGCCGGAAATGGACGGCTATGAAGCTACGGAGCTGATCAGAAAATTCGAGATGGAACATTTGAAAAGCTCTTCGGGAGAAGCCAAAAGAGCGCCCATAATTGCCATGACTGCCAATGTTTTCCGCGAAGACATTGAAAAGTGTATTGCCGCAGGAATGGACAACCATGTCGGTAAGCCGCTGGTCCTGGCGGACGTGGTTTATATGCTGCGGAAATATATGTAGGGAACCTTCAAATCAGCTTAATGATGCCCGTTTGAGGTGATTTAAACCGGATCAGTATTTGGCCTTGATCGTACTGCGCTGACATGGATCCGTTCAGAGAGGGGCTGGTTTCTATACCTCCGTAGGATTCCAGATCAAAACGGAAAAGACGAGCGCCAAAAAAGATCAGTTTTCTTTCCTCTTGATTATAGATAAACGTTTCCGCGTCTGTTCTGAATCCTTCATAATCAAAATCATCCCGGAACTGGCCCAAACGGGTACCGACAAGGTCATTTCCCATCCGTATCCCCATAGCCGAAGGATGAGCTGGATGGGCATTGCTGGTTACATTCACGGGCAGCGCCGTTTCTCCCATTGCAGGGCCATGGCTGAACAGGGTGACAAAACCCATCTGGCAGCCACGGCTTATTAGATCCAGATCAATATCCGCATGATGCTGGTAAACGGCGATATTACGCCGGTTGGGGCTTTCCTTAACGGAAAACCAGTCTTCTCTGTGAGGATAATGAACCCTGATTTTACTTTCCAGCAGTTTTAAGGCAAATGAATCGCCGCCTCGCTCTACCGCTTCTCCCTGTAGATGCCAGCGTACTCCGCCTTCCCCTTCCTCGGTGCCAAGGCATTGATCGAATACCACCACGTATCTACCCCTCCGGAGCAGGACGGTACGCTCATTAGTCCAACCATAGTAATTGTAGAGTGTACTTTTTGAAGCTTCAGCTTCGGGAAATTCGGCAAAGAATCGCAATTCCGCGTTACACAAACATCCCTTTCCGTTTGGAGCGGGATTCAGCCATTCCCCATTTTTTTTAAGGCAGAAGGCGTTAAGCTCCTGGCGGCGTATGAGAACGTCCCTGGTTACCTGGTTTATATTTTGAGTCAAAAATTGCTCTCCGCAAACCAGAGATATAATTTCATTGGATGCCGGATACCGGTGGGAAACTGTTTCCCCGGCGGGGTTATTTTGACTTCCCCAGAGGCTCATGATCATAAACAGATCATTCTCGGCCCAGCCTTCCCGAAAAACCACTTTGTCAGGCAATACCGGTTCGGGATCATAGGGCCAGCGGCCCTGGCCGGCGGTTTTTTCCAGCGCCATTCCGTGGTTTTGCGGACGCTCGGGAAGAAGAGAATCATCCCAGAAGTACCAGAGATGGAAGATGTTGTCAGTTAAGCCTTCCCACAAATGATCGTATCGATCTTTACGGGAGATTTCTTCGTTAATTATATCTTCCGGTTCCTCGGAAGCCCTAAGAGGATGGCTTTGGGTTTCGGCAGGGTTTCTCTTATTTTTGGAGCCGAATTCTGCTGTCAGGGATTCTTCGGTAATATTCCGGCAGGCGTACTTCTGCCGCTCATTCCGCTTTTCCAGACGTTCCTGGATAAAGCGGCAGGCCATCCATTTATAACGCCCATCCTGAAAAAGATGCGCTCCCAGCGCCATCATCTCCGGGACAGAGCCGTATTGGGTCCAGTTGTAGAGCGTGAATATACCGTTTCCCGGCTGTTGCTGCAGCATGTTTTCAAACGTGGCCCTGCAATTTTCCAGACGGAAGAGATCTTCCCGTCCGCGATAATGAGCGTAAAACCACATGACCTTGCAAAAAACCGGCGTGTAAAAAAGAGTGTCATCCAGATTACCGTTCTTTTTTTCCCATCCCACCAGGCGGGAATCGCTGAGCTTATGAAAATTTTCCGCCAGAACCGGATCTCTGTGCTTTAACAGTTCAGCCAACACTGTGCAGGCGCCGATACCTATCTCCTGATTATCGTAAGGCCTGTAGCTTTCCCAGGTCTTCCCGTCACGATCCCTCCACATAAGCTGGGCTCTGGCATAAAACCAATCTTCTATTTTTTCTTTTTCGCGATCATAGCCCAGTTGTGAAAAAAGAGGATTGTTTTTTACAATCAGCCAGGAATGAACCAACAACGCCAGCACGTGGCCGTCAAAAGCGCGGTCACAGAAACAGTAATCGATCAGATAGCCTACATCCGCAAGGCTATGAAGCAGTTCGATGTAATAAGATCCGGCCTCATTATCGCCCGATAAAAAAAGCGCCGCACGGCCCAACACCGCGTTGAGATCCGAATAGTCAAAGACATCTTTGTCGACGTAATAATAATTGTGAATAGTCCCCGGAAACGCCGGAACAGTCCTGTAATTGTATATCCGTTCAATAAGGCGCTTTTTGCCTCCGGTTTCATCAAAGATCCGTCTTGCCAGGGCTTCAATATCCTTGCGGCTGTAGTTCATGTTTAGCCTCATTATTTTTTATATGTGGCTGAAATGAGGAAAACCGACCATTCATAATGAACGGTCGGTTTTATCGGACCAGTCTTACTTTGCTACCATAGCACGCTTTACATCACACTATTCATTATCCTGTAAAGCGTCGTATCCCTGCTCTCCGGTGCGGACTTTGATGACGTTTTCAATGTCAGAAAGGAATATCTTTCCGTCGCCAACTTTTCCCGTATACAGTATCTTTTTCACCGTTTCTATTACGGTTTCAGGCGGTATTTTGCTTACGACAATGTCTACCTGTACTTTGGGAAGCAGCCGTATTTCTACCTGCGCGCCGCGGTATAACTCCGTATGGCCTTTTTGCATTCCGTGGCCCATGACGTTCGTAACCGTAAGACCCGTTATACCGATCTTGTCCAGACCGTAGTGCAGGCTTGAAAGTTTTTCCTGATTGGTGATGATAGTTATCTTTGTCATCTTTGCGCCGGGCTTTGAGTTGTTTACAACACGAACCGCCGTATCCACCGGAACCGCAACATCCTTATCGGCCACAGAACCTACACTGACAGGAGCTATCATAAAATCGGCATAGCTGCTTACTATGTTGTGTTCCGTAATGTCCATACCGGCGATTTCTTCAGCCGGCGAAACACGCAGGCCTATTGTTTTCTTGATCAGGGTAAAGATGATGCCCATGGTTATACCTACCCAGGCCATTACCGAAACAACGCCGAGAGCCTGGATGCCAACCATAGTCCATCCGCCGCCGTAGAACAATCCGCCGTCAAGAGCGAACAAGCCGGTCAGAATTGTTCCCGCGGCGCCCGCGAGTCCGTGTACGCCGATTGCTCCGACAGGATCGTCAACCTTTATTACTTTGTCGATGAATTCGATACCGAATACGATCACAAACGCCGATATAATGCCGATGCAGAACGCGCCAAATGGCGATACAGCATCGCATCCCGCGGTAATTGCTACCAGACCGGCAAGGGCGCCGTTCAGTGTCATGGACACATCAGGTTTTTTGTAGCGTATCCATGTAATGAACATGGTAAAAACCGCCGCGGTTGCCGCGGCCAGGTTTGTTGTAACAAAAATTTTGCTCGCGGACACGATATCATCCTGGCTTGTCATGGCGACCGTAGAACCGCCGTTAAAGC
>Ga0268262_10000594_pt1 | contig 47477 bp, 46 predicted proteins | sample TergutNc150P3_FD_190354 | JGI IMG/M metagenome (GOLD analysis project Ga0268262, IMG submission 190354) | Nasutitermes corniger P3 segment gut microbial community from laboratory colony in Florida, USA - Nc150 P3 (SPAdes) (version 2) | ecosystem: Host-associated > Arthropoda: Insects >... | reverse complement strand
ATCTTTGATAATTCTCTTATTTTTGCCTTTCATTAAATTTTTTCAAAATATAAAAGCAAATGAAGAAACTTTGTTTGCAAAAATTGTGTTTTTAAGCATAGCTTTCTTTTTGAGTTCTTATTCTGTTGGGCTTGGCGGGGAATTTTTTGAGCATCATTTGGTATTTGCCTTGCCTTTTTATATGGCTTTAGTTTTGCTTTTGCTCAAAAATTGGGATGGGGAAAATCTCTCTGTGGCTAAATTGGGATTATTATGTTTGATTTTCCTTATAATAGGAACAATAGATTTACCGTATAGATTTGAACGAAATCTAAGACCGTTTGCTAATCATTTTGACCTTACTTTTGATAAAAGAACGAAATATTTAAATGACAATGCAAAAGATTTTAAAGAGGCTGCCGCTTATTTGGATTCCAAAATGGATGAACTCGATATAGATAGATATGTTTTCATAGGTTTCCATGGCCCCGGCACTCAAATTTACGGATGGACTAAGCATTCCCCAATGGGTCCGTATTTTTTTCAGCCATCACAATGGTTCGAAATAGGCGTGGGAGATTCTCTGATATCCAATCTTAAAAAAGCAGATGCAGTGGTGATTGGAACTATGATGGGTGAACTTGAACCGCACTTAGACTATATTAACCGAACTCTGGATGAAGAATTCATAAAAGAGCAAGTTAATAAATTTCCAATATATTTTCGCAAAAGTAAAATGGGGGAGTAATGGAAAAAGAATTTTACATTGTACTTCCTTGCTATAACGATTTTGAATCGCTTTATATTCTTTTGGAAAATATAGACAAGGAGAATGAAAAATACAAATACAACTTTTCTGTGATTATTGTAAATGACGCTTCTTTGCAAGAAAACCCTTTTATTGATAAAAAATTTGAAAATATAAAACAAATTTCCCAAATAGATTTAATAACAAACGTGGGGCATCAAAAAGCCATTGCCTTAGGGCTTTTACATATAAATTCAAACTTTAATGAACATAAAAACGGTGCTGTGATAGTAATGGATTGCGATGGCGAAGATGATTATTTAGACGTTTTTAATTTTGTAGATAAATATTCAGACGATAAAATTCTTTTTGCAAAAAGAAAAAAGAGAAGTGAAAGTTTGCTCTTTATTGTTTTTTATATTTTTTACAAACTCATATTCAAGTTTCTAACAGGCAAAACTTTGCAAAGCGGAAATTTTAGCATAATCCCTTTGTGTATGCTAAATAGGGTGGTGAATTTAAACGAAATTTGGAATCACTATCATGCCGGCATATTAAAATCGAAATTACCTATAGAATATTTAAATTGCAACAGGAGTACGCGCTATAAAGGAAAATCCAAAATGAATTTTTCTGCGCTTGTGTTGCACGGGCTTTCTTCCATTTCTGTATTCAATGAAATTGTTTTTGTTAGATTAACCATATTTTCTTGTATTTTCTTAGTTTTAAGTATTTTAATATCTTCTGTGGTTTTGATTACAAAGTTTTACTTCAATAATGCTTCGCCCGGCTGGGTTACAACGGTTATAGGTATTTTGCTCATTATGTGCGTTCAGTTTTTAACCATAGTGATAACTTCCACTTTTCTTGTTTTGGAAAAAAGAAGTTCCTCTATTATTCAAAGGAAGGAATAATGGATTTAATCGAAGCTCGCATACACCGCCATCGCCATCCCTGGGAATTGTCTAGAACAAAATGTGTATTGAGCATTTTAAAAAAATACATTCTAAATACCGTTGTAGATATAGGTGCTGGTGACCGTTTTTTTATTTCAAAATTGCGGTCTTTTATTTCTGGTGAAGCGTATGCAGTGGATGTAGGCTACAATCAAAAATCAGAAGTTATAGATGGAATTCATTGCTTGAATAATACTCAAGACATTCCAAAACTAAATGGTGGTGGAGCTATAATAATGATGGATGTTCTGGAACACATTGAAAATGACAAATCTTTTTTGAATGAAATTCTTGAAAAAGTATCAAAAGAGGATTTGGTTTTTATCACTGTTCCTGCGTTTCAGTCTTTATTTTGCAATCATGACGTATTTTTAAAACATCATCGTAGATACAACAAACAACAATTGCTCGCTTTGATACATTCTTGTAATCTCAATGTGTTGAAATGTCATTATTTTTATACGAGTTTGTTTTTTGCTCGGTGGGTGAGCTTGTTATTCAAAAAGAAAAAATCAGTTGATGATGAAGTTGGTATTGGTGGGTGGAATTTTAGCGACAAACATATAATAACACGGATAATTTACACTATTCTAAATATAGATTTTCGCATTTGTGCTTTTTTTGCAAAATTTAACATCTATTTACCAGGGCTGTCTCTTTTGGCAATATGTAAACTTCGTGTAAGAGAGGCTTAGGTGAAATTCACAATGATTTTTGATGAAAAGTTTTTCAAATTTATTCTTGTTGGAATAATCAATACTGTTGTAGGTTTGGCTATAATGTTTTCGCTTTACAATATAGCGCATTTGAGTTATTGGGTTTCTTCTGCTTGCAATTATTTTTTTACCAGCATTTTAAGTTTTTTTCTAAACAAATATTTCACATTTACCATAAAAAAATGGAGCTTGTTTATGATAGTTGCATTTATTTTAAATATAGCCATTTCTTATTTTATAGCTTATGGTTTGGCAAAACCCTTAATAAACCATTTTTTACACAGCGAACCGCAAAATATTAGAGAAAATGTAGCTTTACTTGCTGGAATGTGCTTATTTACGGGTTTAAATTATCTGGGACAAAGATTTGTAGTTTTTAATAGGAGTGAAAATGAAAAAAATCCTACGTGAACCATTGCTTTACTTGCTGCCACTGCTGGCTGTTTTGTATTTGGTAGTTATTCCAGCCAAAGTGGAAATTTCAGATGTAAAAGTTACAAGAAACGGAAAAACAGAAGACGTAAAATTGCCCTATTCTGATGGTATGGCAAACGATGAGGTATTTTTCGTATCTTATGATTTAGAGGTTAAAGATAAAAAAACTGCAAAATTTAACATAATACCAGATGATTGCCTACAAGAAATTTTGATTAATGGCAAAAAATATCCGCTGGATGGCGTTAAAGAACTTTGCGATTATACAAAAGGAATGCATCTTGATTTTTCAGAATATGTTCAGGAAGGCTCGAATCATTTTTTGTTTCGCGTAATGAATACTGGAGGGCCTGGTGCTTTGCGGGTTGAAATTTCTCACGATGGATTTAAATCACTTTTTTTAATACATTATATTTTTGCTTTATTCTTTTTGCTTTCCATCGCATTCATTTTAAGGAAATTTAAATTCAAATTTATTGCCATTTCCATTGTACTGCTGGGAATAGTTGTACGTTTAGTTTTATACACTTATACAGGGCCTATGGAATATTCTTACGATGTGGGTGGTCATTTAGAATATATGCAGATAATTTCCGAAGAAAAACGTTTGCCAAAAAACGATGAATGTTGGAGTTGTTATCATCCGCCTTTATATTATGCTACTTTTGCAGTGGTAAAAAACATTGCAGACCGTTATGATTCTAATTTTACTGAGAGAATTTTACAGCATGTAACTCTTTTACTTTCTTTTGCAAGCGTTATTTTAGGAGTTGCGTTAATTTTAAATTTGTTTGGAAATGGCCGTATTGCATACTTAGCCGCTCTTATTTCTACACTTTGGCCAGGTTTTGTTATAGCGGCACCGCGAATAGGCAATGATAGTTTATTTTATTTTGGTGCTTTGTTATGTATGCTGTTTGCGCAAAGATATTGGCGTTTGCACAAAAATTCGGATATACTTTTGGCATCTATAGGAGCCTCTATTGCTTTAGCAGCCAAAGCTACGGGTTTTATTGTTTTGGGCGTTTGGGGTATTATTTATATTTTGGCCGCCATTCGTTATTTAAAAATTGGTTCTTTGAAAACATTATTCGCTTCTATATTCATAATAGTGTTGTTTATAGGTTTTTCAAATTATAGAATTGTTATAAATATTCTAGACAAGGAAGAAACATCTCTGGTTGGAAATAGCAGCGGTTTGAATGGTGCTTTACGAGTTGATAACAGAATGGGCAATTATTTATATTTTGATTTGAAAGATTATACGCTGGAACCTTATGCTTCGGCTTGGAATGATAAAGGCGGGCGGCAATTCTATTGGAATTATACCTTAAAAACATCTCTGTTCGGAGAATTTAAATTTTGGAATTCTCCAATTGGACATACAATCGCAGTAATTTTAAGTATTTTTGCCTTGCTTATTTTTGTACTCGCTTTATGGGGCATAATACACGCAAAATTCAGGGATTTGCCACCCTTGCTTTTTATAATATTTTTATTCGCTGGTCATATTTATTTGCGGGTTACCGTTCCCTATTCATGTTCAAACGATTTCCGTTATATTTTCCCTGTGATATTCCCGCTCGTTTATTTTGCTGCGCACGGAGCGCAAATTTTGGAAAATTCACGGCTGAGAAAACTTTCGTACATAAGTATGCTTTCTTTTGCCGCTTTATCTTTTGCATTTATTATTGGGCAAGCAGTTTAACCACCCTAATTCCATACACAGGATTCCCATCCTTTTCCCTATACAGACCAACCGCTTTTACAAATTGCGGAGCTAGCTCAAAAGCTCCGTACATGGAATTAGGTTGCCCATAAAGCCACTCGCCAACATCGTCGTAGAGTTTTTCTATTTCTCCATTTTCTTTTGCCTGTAACCATTCTTCCTTAGTTGGCAAACGATAGCCAGAGCGGTTTTCCAAAACTTTTATGTTTGGCAACCAAAAAAGAGAATCTTCTGTGAACACAGGTTTGCCATATTGATAAAGAGTATCCAAACCCTCTTCTAGCGACATTTTATTGCACAAGAGAATTGCATCGTAATAACTTATACCCGTATATAAAAGCTCATATTTGCCAATTTGCAAAATTGGGCCGGTTTCTTCCGAACTGGAAGAAACCTCTATTTCCATTTCTGAACTAGAAGAAATTTCCTCTTGGACTAAAGGAATTTCTATGTACTCCAATTGCATACAAGCGATTAAAACTAAACCGCTAACCACTATCATTTTTCTCATATCCACATCTCCCATTTAAAAGGTTCAAGGTTTTTGCTCCCCAGCCAAAAGTTCTCAGACAATTTATTGCTCCTATGATTATCCTCTGCTTTTGTGCTGAATTTTATTTTTATTTTGAAAGGAAATTTTTCTGTGTTCAAATTCTTTTTTCTTTTCAATTCAATGCTTTGCCAAAGCGGAATGTCTTTAATATTCACACTCATAGCCTCCGTTATGCTTGTGCAAAATTTCCCTAAAAGCATTGAGTTGCTCAAATTCGCTTTGCCCAAAACAATGGGGCTGGGATTTTTAATTCTAAGCGGTTCAAAACAATGAACGGATATTTGGGAATTTGGAAACATTTTTGAAAAAAAACATCTCAAATATTCTGGCGAGAATTTTTCATTATAAGAGGCAAAACGCTCTTTCCATTTTTCATTTCCCAGTTTTTGCAATAAAAAATTACTCTTTTCCAAAATGGCCTCGAACCTCAGCATTGATAAATGATGCTGCAATATATTCAAAAATTCTGAGAGGGCAAGGGAATTTTCATTTTCCACTCTTATGCCTCTCAAAAAACTATCCGGCAGGGGAGAGTCTGCACCTGTTAGGCTCATTTCGTTTAGGGCGAGCAGAATTTCCATTTCTTTGGTTTCAACAAAATCTATATCCCCAAGCGGATGTTTTAGCGAGTTGCTTGCAATTATGCGCAATTTTTTGCCGCTTTTTTTCATTAAAAAATTAAATACCCATTCAAAAAAAGAACTCTTTATTCCCATTTTAACTCCATCCCAAAGGGTTCAATTCGCAAAATAAGTTCAACCAGTATATTGCAAATAAAAATTTTTTTGAACAAACAAAAAAGCATTTCTCCAAATACTTTTAAAATTCCGGGGTTATCTATGGAACCCAGATTCATAATTATTTTTATGCTTGCCGCAGGAACAAGGCAACCTTTATGTACTGCACTTTTATTTTCCAAAGAGAGGCTTTTTATGCTTTGCACCAAATAGTTCCTTTTTCCCTGCGTATTCCAAAGTTGTGTTTCTAGTGAATTTTTCATCGCATCGCCTTCAAAAAATTGCAGATGATTTTTTTGTAGCAGTGCTAGAATTTGCCACTCCAAAGAATTTCCACCAAGTGGCGGCAAAAATGGAGTGGCTTTCAGCACTGAATAAATTTCGCACATTTGCATTGAAGAATTTTTTGCTTGCAAAGTAGAGCCTTGCTCCAAAGACGTAGCCTCGTTACCATCGCAAACAAGGGCAGAAATGGAGAGGGTGTCTGCATCACTTGGTAAATTTGCAAAACTTATTTTTTCGAAGCCATTATAGCGATACTGGGTTTCTTTGAAATTTGCCTCTCCTGCATTCCCAACCAAAACGCTGCATAACTTTAGTATGCTTTGCCTTTTTTCCATTGCAAAAATTTTTGCTTCAATATCGCTAAAGTTAATGAGAATTGGTTCCAGATTTTGTTCAAAGACATTTTCTATTGGCAAAACATTGAGTTTAAAATTTTCTGCACTTATGTGTGAGAAAATTTCTTTTGGGATTTTTTTTGAAAAGCGAATTTTGCTGGGCAGTTCTTCCATATAAATATATCGGAATTTTTCTTCAAAACAAAAAAAATCCCTGCAAAGTTCCCAAGTATTTTGCGGTTTTGCAACTATATAGGGCTTGGAGGCTGGGCTTGAGTATTCCAAAATGAAATGCCACAAATTCCATGCAAATTCGCTTTCTCCGTTGATATAAATAATCCAAGGTCCGCTACCGCTGCTTTCAAATTCAATGCAATCAAAGCCTTGGGAGTCTTGCATGGCTTTGGCAACTGTAATTTTTTGTGCGGGGTTGAATGTGTGGTTGCCTGCAACTCTCCAAAAGAAGGGTTTTTCCCTTGGGTTCTTGCTTTTGGAACAGAGCAGGGAGCCGCACGGAATTTCCCTTTTTTGGTTATCATTGGGAGAGGGTATAATCTCTACAAGTGAACGGCATGGCAGTGGCAAGAGCAATTCTGGCGCAATGCTCTCAACAAAATCTCGTGCAATTTCATTCTCTGCCTCCGCCATCTCTTGGCGAATTCTAGCGGTTAAAGCAGCAAACCCAAACAAAAGCTCTTCGGTTTCAAAGTCAAAATCCTTTTTAACTTCCCTAAGCGTTTTTAATTCTTGTTCAAAAAAAATCATTTTTGAACTCCTTTTGAGATAAAACCGTGGTTTTATCAGCTCATATAATAAAAATCGCTCCCTTGGAGGTTAAATATAGTAAATTAAATAAAATGTTAAACCTAATCTTAAAACTTCTTGTCCTCTCTTGGCGGGTTAAATTTGAAAAGCCTTTGCCAATTAGCGAGCCTGCTGTGATAGGTTTGTGGCATCAAGATTTACCCGCTTGCCTTGCGGCTTTTAAACGGAGAAATATAGCTGTTTTGATAAGCAAGAGTGATGATGGGAGTAAATTTGCAAAACTCTCAAAAAGCCTTGGCTACGATGTTTTTAGGGGTTCGGGCAGCAGGGGTCAAAGCGAGGTTAGGCATTTGCTTAAAGCCTTGGGTGAGGGACGCTCGGCAGGCATGGCTTTAGATGGTCCCAAGGGGCCTGCACTCATAGCTAAACCCGGCGCACAGTGGCTCTCTCGCAAGTCTTTGGCACCACTTGTGGAGGTTAATGTGGAATATAGCCACGCCTTTAGGCTAAAAAAATCATGGGACAAAACCTTTATTCCTTTGCCCTTTAGCAAAATTTCTATATTCCTAAATAAAAGAATATGACGTTTTGGATTACTGGAAAGGGTGGGATGCTTGGGCAAGATTTGTGTGCTCTTGCAAAGCGAGACTTTAAAGTTTTTGAAAGTGACAAAGAAGTGGATATAACAGATGAAAATGCCGTTATGGATTATATTCACACAAATAAACCAGATATTATAATTAACTGCGCAGCATATACCGCCGTTGATAATGCAGAAACACAAACAGAGCTGAACCACAAAATAAATGCCCTTGGCCCAGAAATTCTAGGAAAATGTGCTGCAAAAGCTGGCATTGGTGTTGTGCATATTTCCACAGATTATGTTTTAAGCGGCTCTCCACCATTGCCGCTAACAGAAGATGCGCCCATAAAACCCATAAATGCTTATGGCAGTGCCAAATCCAAAGGCGAATCTCTGCTCGCGGGTGCAAATCCCTTACATTGGATAGTTCGCACGGCTTGGCTTTTTGGAATAAAAGGGAAAAATTTTGTAAACTCAATGTTAAACCTAATGCGAACAAAAGAGCAAATTTCCGTTGTTAGCGACCAGTTTGGAAACCCAACCTGGACCTGCGACTTGGCAGCGGCTGTGCTAAAAATAGCAGAAAACCCCAAAAATCCGGGCATATATAATTTCACAAACGAAGGCATAACAAGCTGGCACGAATTTGCAGTTGAAATACAAAAGCAAGCTCTTGAAAAAAAACTACTCAGCAAAGCAATACCGGTGTTGCCAATTCCAAGTTCCGAATGGAAGAGTGCAGCAAAACGCCCCTTGTGGTCTGCTTTGGATAAAACAAAAATAAAAGAAAATTTTAATGTGCAAGTACCTTTATGGCAAAATTCACTCTCTAAATATTTGGCTCTTGAAACATGAACGACTCTTGTAACGTAGTTTCTGCTTTTTGTACGGCTGCCGTTCAAGAGAGAATATTATTTTTATACGACAGTTTAAAAAAACAGGGACTTTTGCCTGCCGAAATAAACTATAGGCAAAGCAGTTTTAACACAAAAAACAATAATCTGTTTTTTATTTCCTATAACCAAAACACCAAGCCGGGGCTGCAAAATCTTATGAGCAGAACGGATTTCAAAAAAAGTCAAATTATTATTATTTCTTGTGAAGAGGAAAATTATTTTGATTTTGCGGTTGAATACGAAATATGCAACATAGTGGATATAAACAGATTAAATGAAACCGTATTACTTGGAATCACAAAAAGATTTTTGAAGCAAGGTTTGTGTTTGGAGCCTTTTTTTGAGCATAGGGAAAAAATTTTTGACAAGCAATATTTACTTTCTGGCAATATTTGTACTCAAAATTTGATAGAAACCACTTTTGCGGATTTTATAAGTGAAATGAAGAATCCTTTGAAAAACACATTCATAATAAATTGCCATGAATTGGTGACAAATGCGCTTGCTTATGGGGTTTTGGGAATAACTTCCAATGCCAGAGATAAAAGAGTTCATGATATTGGAAAATCCGTGGATATTCCACCCGGCAAGGAAATAAAAATCCACTTGCTTATGAATGAAGAGGTGTATGGAATATCTGTTACAGATAACTCAGGTACCTTAACCACTCAAAGAATACTGGAACGTATAAGGCGGCAATGTATTGTTGCTGGAGAAACCATTCCGCAGGGAATAGAAGACTATACCGGACGAGGGCTTGCCATTTTAAGCCACCACGGAACTCTAGTGTTTTCCATTAAGCCCAGCGAATATACCTCTGTTGCTTTGATTAGTCACACTAAGGAGCCTTTTGAGAAAAAATTCATTTCTATTTTAGCGACAGAATTGTGATGGTATATCTTTTACTTTGCAGAGTTTGGAATGCTTTGTTTGCAGCAGGCGTGTGCGCCTATTCTTTTTTTATTATTAAAAATAACCATGAAATAAATTATTATGAGGTTCTCTTTCTTTCTCTAGGCATATTTTTTTTGGTATGTTTTGCCAATGCTCACAATGATATTATAGATTTTGAAATAGATAAAATAAATCGCCCAAAGAGACCTTTGCCCAGTGGCAAAATAAGCATTAAAGCAGCTTATAGAACGCTTGTCATTTTGGTTTTTTTCACTATGTTTTTTAGCATTTTGGCAGGGTTGAAATTTGCACTTTTGTTTTTATTTGCTAGTTTGTTGAGTACTGCATATAACCGTTTTTTAAAAGGTTTGCCGCTAGTGGGGAATTTTACGGTTGCTTTGCTCACAACAACGCCTGTGATTATTCCAATAATAAATTTTGGATTCCCCCAGCCGGAGCTTTCGGTTTTGGCATTTTTGGCCTTTATGCTAACCTTTGCGCGTGAAATAACAAAAGATATAGAGGATATGGAGGGCGATAAATCAAAAAACTTAAAAACTCTTCCCTTGATTACAAATACAAATATCTCCGTTGCCCTTGTTTTTTTAATCAATTTTCAGTGTTTTTTGCAAATTGCCCTATTAAGGCCCTTTTTGTTGGTTGGGGCAGCTCCCTTTATGGTTATTTCTGTTATTTTTGCATTTTTAAAGAAATGGCATCTTTCTCAAAATATGCTTAAATTGGCCATGCTAGGTGGCTTGGCTGCTTTTTTACGCCCTTAAAATCACACAAAAAAGCCGTTTTTTTGCTAATTTTCACAAAAAACTGTCCATATTAGCAAAAAATATCTATATTTATGTTGGGAGTATTATCCCCCATAAAAGCTATTGGAGACCTATGACCATACTGGAGCAACAGAGTACTAAGCGAAAAGGCTACACAGAAGCAATGCGCTACATTGCTAATGCTAAAGACTATTTGCAAAAAGCTGGTATGGATAGTAATGGTTATTACCAAGACAAAAAATATATTCGCACCGCTTGTGGTACTGCATATAATGGAGTTTTGGAGGCTCTTTGCACTTATATTGAGTTAAAACATCCCGATGCTCTTAAAAGTGATGAACCACAAACTATTGATTTTTACAGAAAACATTTGGCTAAAGACAATAAAAGTATTCTAAAAACATTAAATTCCGTATATAGCATTTTGCATATATCTGGTTATTACAAAGGAGAAGAGGATTCAAATACTATTAAAATTGGTTTTAAAAGAGCAAAGGAAATTATTGATTTAATCAAACCAGCGGGGGCAGCATGAAGAATATGTTGAGAATGACAGCCCGCCAGAAATTGATGCATGGATTTGTGCAATACATTCACCGTTATGGCTTGCGAGAGCTTGAATTAGAAGAACGCTATGCAATAGAAAAACATCGCAAGGCCAAAGCTAAAAAGCTTGTAGTTCGTAAAAAGGAGTTTGTATGACCCGCCAAATCCACCAAGATGTTAATCAAGAGAACTACGCACAGGTTGTGCGCTATCTTGCTAATGCTAAGGAAGATTTGCAGAAGGCTGGTAAGAGTGAGGAAGGCAATCGTTTTAAAGACAAAAAATATGTTCGCAGGGCGAGCGGCACGGCTTATAGCGCAGTGCTTATGGCTGTTGATATTTGGCTTGCCACAAAAGGTATTGTGCCCACAAAAAAAGAGCGCAAGTCCATTGACTTTTATAGAAATCATTTGAGAAAATTAGACATGAAATTGCTGTACGATTTGAATGTAGCCTATGACACACTCCACCTGAGCGGTTACTACGATGGTAGCCTTTCAAGAGGAAATATGACAGATGGCTTTGATGCGGCAAGTTCTATTGTCAAAAGAATTCACCCATATGCGGGGGCCGCACAATGACCCTACAAGACCAGCAAAATCTCAAGCAAAAAAACTACCCAGAGGCAATGCGTTACCTTGCTAATGCTAAAGATTATTTGCAAAAAGCTGGGAAAGATGAGAAAGATGTATCTCATTATAAAGACAAAAAATATGTTCGCACGGCTTGCGGAACGGCTTATAATGGGGTTTTTGTGGCACTTGATGCTTTGTTAGAAATTAAAGGGGTTGAACTTCCAAAGAAAAAAACCAGAAGAACAATAGATTTTTACAGAGAAGCACTAAACAAAGACAGAAAATTGTTGAATTCTTTTAATTCAGTATATAACACTTTGCATTTAAATGGCTATTATGATGGTGAAACCAAAATAAAAACCATAGAAAGCGGATTTGAATCTGCGATTGAAGTTATTAATAGAATAAAACCCGCGGAGGCATTATGATGTTCCGCTTGATAGATATTCACCCATACCCGGAGGCTCTATGAACCCCGTAAAAACGCTGTGTTTTACATTTTCCCTAGTTGCTTTGCTTGCTGCAAGCGTAGCAGCCCAAACCTTGTACTTTTATCCGCCAGACGAATCCAAATGGATAGCAGGCAGGAGCTATATCCATAATGGCTCACAAGCCGCCGCGCTGGAAATAGAACCAACCAAATGCGGTTGGTATAAGGTTTCTATTCCCGCTGCCTCGCCGCTTCGCAATTTTGCTCAGTTCTGGCTTGGGAGAATAGGCTCAGATAAAATTGGTCCAAACGGCAGAATGGCAACCGATTTTGATGAAGGCGAAGATTTTAGCTCTGTGGGTGGAGTTTTTAGATTAGGAGAAATATTTAACCGACTCGGTAATAATATTTATTTTGTAGCAGATGAGCTAGACCCCACTGACCCCACTGCGGGCTGGTATGGTACAGACCCAGGCATTGAAGACCCAACACGTTGCAAATGGTCACTTGCTGCCTTTATTTACGATACCGACCCTTCGGTCCATCCAGATTTCAGTTGCGGCTCGTGGGTAAATGGACTTGATGAAGGTAATGGTGCTAGTACTAAAGCAACATGTGAAGAAGGTCCGCAAGCCTACAGCGGTGCTGGCGGCAACAAAAAACCCAACTGCACAGGTGTTGTCAAAGGCTTGGTTGCACCAACACTTGGCGAAGACAGAAAAATTAGATGTGGCGACTGCATGAAGAATGGTTGCTGGTCAAGTGCAGAGTGGTTCAACAGTGCGTTCAATTCTACGACGAAAGTTAATGTTCAGCGTTGCTACGATATGCCCTTTACTCAGGTAAAAACAGGTAAAGCCGTGGGTAGCTTTGAATTTGACAGCGATAAAATGACACAGACTGCTAACACTAGCAGACCGATAGGCGGCTTTTTCCCAGAACTCTTGAATAGCAGAGGCACTGATGATTATAGCCAGTGTCCGACTTGCGACACCAAACGCTCAGCAGATAGATTCCCTCCTAGGGTAAAAGCACTAACCAAGGAAATATTTGATGACTACGACAGCAAACCAGGTGATTTCAAAGATGGAGATACTCCAAAGCTAGGGGCATTTGGATTAACGCCAGCTAGTGATGTTATTTATGATTGGGCTGCAAGAACTGATGCTAATACTACCAACACCAATTGGGGACCTTGGTATTTGCACGGAAGCACAGCACTCAAAAATACGTATGGTGCCGATAAAACAGGGTATGATGCTGGTGCCAGAGCTAACCAGCACTTCTGTTTTGAAAGCCATGCAGATTTTTATTATGACCCTGCTCAAGAGTTTTATTTTAGTGGTGATGATCCTATTTGGGTTTACATAGATAGAAAGTTGGTTATAGATTTAGGCGGTGCTCACATGGCGGCTCCAGGTCACATAAAACTGAATACGCTGGGGTTAACAGAGGGAAATCTCTATCCCATAGATATATTCTTCTGCGACCAACGTACCGTTAATTCCAATGTGCGTATAACCACCAATATGTATGTGGTACAAAAGAGCAGTTTCTATAATATTCCCGAAAGACCAGACAACACCATGTGCGCAGCCATCACTGGCGGCTCCGATTGTGCTAGCAAAATGAGCGGCAGCACCAATGTTGATGCTTGCGGACCAAAACTTATAGACGGCGGCTACAAGGTTGATTTCTATATGGTACGGCGCGGTACCACTGATACTACATGGCTCTCCGGTACTAAAAACACAAAGGAATGTTCCGGCAATGATGTTACCTTTACTTGCTTTGGTGGCATAAAGGTAGATAAAGCCATTTATAGCTGCGGTAACAGAGGTCAATGCAAAGGCAATCCCGATGCAACAAGATTGGTTAATGTATCTGGAAACTTCAATGTATATGCACGCTTGGTGGGCCCTGATGGTAAGCAGGTACCAGGTAGCAAACCACTTTTGATAGATAATTTCAAAAGCGAAACCAATACCCGCATAGTTTGGGGCAAATTGGTTAGCATAAACGGCGAAAAACCCCCTGTGATCCTGCCAGGTGCTTATGGAGACCAATCCACTAGGGAACAGTCCATAGTTGCTGGCAAACGTACTCCAATCTACATATCCACAGGCTCATGGGACGACCCAAATACCTTTGGCTATGATGACGAATCAGAAACTGCAAACCCCTATTCGCTCTCAATTAGCGGAGGAACTGGTCTAAGAATATACAAGAATGAGAATGATGTAACCCCACACAACGGTTCAGGAAATCTTCCACCAAGCGGAATAGATACCTTATGGGTTGAAGCTGGTTATGATATAGGAAATAAAGACTTTTTCCTAAATGTTACCACAGAAAGGGAAGATGCTCCTTCCATGAAACTAAGTGTAAGGCAACCCGAACTTAGATTCTCTGCTACACAAAAGGGACCTCAGGTTGGCAGTGGCTGGCAAAATTGGGCAGTGGCTGGAAATCCGCCTTATGTTAGAAGTGCGTTAGATATAAATGTTGAGGCTTGGGACCCGATTAAACAACAAATTTGCACTACTTGCAATAGTGCCAATCAAACTTCACCTTTTGTTTTAAGAGAGAGAAGCTCCACTGATGGTACTTGCAATGTAAAGCCGGGCTCTATAGTTGTTAGCACTGAACGTAAAATGGAAAGTGGCAAAGCAACCGTTAGTGTTCGCGGTCAGGAAAGTACTGAAAGTGAAGGTAGCAATAACTGTACTGCCAAATGGACAATTTATGGACCTACCGAAGAAACCACTACTGTCACATGGACAGGGCTTAAATTCAAAGAAGCACCAGTACCAATTCCCAACAAGAGTTTGATTTTCGATAGAAATGGCGATGGTATTGGAGATAGTGTTTATATTGAATTCAGCAAGTCTTTTGGCGATACTTTGTTGCCTGTTCTTTTGGCAGTATTCTGGGCAGATGATACCATTTACTACCATGCGGATTATTCGGGTTATAAACCAGCAGACTTTAAAGACCCAAGGACTGTTGAAAATATATTCAGAGACGCAGGTTTCCGTGCTGCCAATAAGGCATATTGGCAAAAATATGTAAAGACCGATGGTACACTGAGCATTGGAGAAGATGTCCGTGAAAGATATTTCTCCAAAGGTATTAAAACAACTGGAATTGGTAAAATTTCAAGTTATATACCATTTATTAACTTGGAAAATAAAGGCACCTTTACTTATGAACCCATGTCAGATGACTTGCTTGACCGCATTTCGCCTATTGTGGTAAAAGCCGAGTACGATGCTGGAGAAGTTGGAGCTTGTGATGCAGGCCCTCCGGGTTGCCGCGAAAGACTTGTTGTAACATTATCTGAGGCTGTATTTGCTGCTGAAGGTTCTGGTGTGTACGATTGGAAGAATCCATTTGATTATTGCTTTAGAAGCCAAGATGAAAAGTGTGGTTCCAAAGAGGAAGCTTTATGGTACAGCCAAGGTTGGGATAATTTAGATTGGGCTTGGGAACATCCTCAAGCTAAATTCGATAGAGATACCTCTTATTCCGCAGGCTACAGACCTGGCACATCCAAAGATAACGAAATGGCTATGCCGGGTAGCGACAAGAGAGATAGCCTTGTTCAAATGGTTTATTATCGCTATAAAACCCCTGAAGGAGTGGACAGTAAAACTCGAAAGCCAAAAGCTGGCGATTGGGTGAAAATCCGCCGTCCTGTTGGTTTGGCTAATGTATTCGTAGATGCCTCAGGTAATCCAGCCAACCTTAGGGAGAGAGGTGTACTTATAAGTGGAACAAATGCTTCTTCTAGAAAGCAATTGAAAGTAGCTACTATTAAAGGGCCTAATCCTCCTATACTAGGTAACATTGTCAATGACCCCAATATAGGACCTTGGTGGTGGGATAATAGAGACGATATTAGGCAGGCTATAGGTGGTTTGTTTACCGGTGAAAATGTTGCTGCAATTTTGCCAATAGTAGCCACTCATCCCGATAGCGTAAAACAATATTACCCTGGCTCGGTAGGAGCAATTTTTGAAGTGGAGAGTAAATATGCCGATATGGAGGCAGTTGCTATGTCTGCAGATTGTCAGTCTGAATCTGGCACCAGCAGATGCACCCTCATGGATGGAACAACTCCACTAATGGGAAATATTGCCAAAGCTATAAGCTTACATGCTAGTGCATATTACCACACCAATATAGGTGATTACACCGCTCATAAAGAAAATATTGTGGTACAATGTACAGACAAAGTTTTTGCGAGCATGACAGCAGACAACTGTGCAGACAACAAATTCAATTTCTACTTGGCTTGGGATTTGAAAGCCAATAGCGGTAGATTTGTTGGAGCTGGTGCTTATGTGGGAATCAGTAAATTCTATATGCAATTGAATTATAAAAGAGATGGAAATCCCGTGACCCAGAAGTTTGAGCAACAGGAGTTCATAGAAATGTATGGAGTTCGGAGGAACAAACCATAATTTTCTATATTTAAAGTGAGGTGATTATGAAAACGAAACTCTCTTTTTTGGTGCTGCCCTTGTGCTTGGGCTTGCTTTTAACCTTTGTACTCGCTGCTTGCAGCGATGGCAACCCAGCTCCTAATGACGGCACCAGCAGTGGAAGCCAGAATCCGAACTTGTCTTCTTCTAATGTATATTTACCCGGAGAAGTGGACTTTTTAGAGTTTACCGTTGTTGATGGAGGCTCAAAGGTCTATATAGACGGTACTGTTGAGGGCACCACAGAGGAGCCTATAGTGAAGGTAGAGTTTATAACCACTAATTCTGGCTGGATTTCGAATAATAGTTTGGGAGAAAATCCAAAAACATTTTCACCTGGTTATAAAGCAGTTACATTCTCTGCTGAGATAGATTTAAACGAACCTTCCATAAAATGTAGCGATAATCCGCATACTATTAAGGTGATGGCTTGTAATACTAAAAATAAGTGCGCCACTGACTCTCGTACATTTAATAAACCAGACTATTTATGCGCTCTTTCTTCTTCTGGTGGGGCAGTTTCTTCTTCTTCTGAAGCTGTATGGGTATTTGGTTCTCCGCAATTTGCAGATGTTCCTTTTAACTCTCCTGTGACCATAGGCTCGGGCAGTGTTAAGATGACTGGAAATGAAGGTCAGCCAGATATTGAAGTGAGCAACGGCAAAATCAGAATGCCTACGTCTTTAGGTGTGGACGATGATGTTGTTTCTCCGGGGAAATCTTATTCTAGCAAAGAGAATGCTTTAGGTAGTTCAGTTCCCACTAAATCCAAATTGGAGGGAGAAGATGGATTGCAAAATAAAACAAATTATCTCATTTACTTGAATGATGGTAGCAAATATATAATTTATTTTGAAGCAAAAACCACTTGGCCCGAATGGCCCAAAAAGTGTACATATTGGCCAGCTACGGAAAGTCCATAAGGGGGAATTATGCAAACGAAACTAAAATCATTGCTTATTGCTGCTAGTTTAGGTGTGGCAGCAACCCTTGTTTTCATCGCTTGCGGTGAGGGTCAAGTGTTGGAAATTACAAAACAAACTTGGGACGATGCGCAAGGTCATTGGCAAGAGAAATATAGTTCTGTTTTGGCAGAGTTGCCTGGTATTGAGCTTTCTAGCAGTAGCGAGGAACAACAACCCATCTCTAGTGCCGAGCAACCACCACCGCCTTCATCTTCGAATGAACCGCCTCCTGTAAGTAGCAGTTCTACAACAACACCTGTAACACCGAGTAGCTCAAGCTCTGCCTCAACACCTGTAACACCGAGCAGTTCAAGCAGTGCACAAAAAAGCAGTGCCGCTGCCGCCACTGGCAAATGCAGAGCGAACAATGAAAAATCAGGTTTCAACTGTGGATGGGATGGCTATTCAGCATCAAAAATTTTAACTCCGGGCACAATACTAAAGCCATCAGCAGCAACCCCACCAAGTGGCTGCACAGTTGCATGGAACTTTGCACCCGATACCGCAGGTTTGGCTCTAAATTATAGTTGTGACGCAGTCCCTGCCGCTGGCGTTTCTGCCCTAGGCTCATCAAGATACGTGCTATTCGCAGAACTAACTTGTGAAGATGGCAAACACATAAATGCTTGCAATCCAAAAGAAGGTTGGTCATCTAAAAAAGCACCAGAATTTGATGAAAAATCTAGATGCGAGTGGGAGAAAAGCCCAACAACTACAGCCAGAGGTGGAACACCAAAGAAAGGCACAATGACCCTAATAGATACCGACCATATTTGCGGTAATAGTGCTCCCAGTCCACTTGTAAATTATAAATGCGTCAGCGACAATTGCCCCAAGGCTGATTGGCCATCAACTGGAATTTTCTCCGAATGGAAAGACTGGAAGAGACCGAAAAAAGAGACTTATAATGTTGAAGCCATTCTAAACTGCCCAGCTTATAGTCAGACTGTTTCACTTAGTTGCCCGCCATTGGAAGTAGCCGCTGGTTCGGATTATATAATAGAATGTACTTGCCCCGGCAACGGACAATGCCAGATAGATGAGAAAAATTGCAAAGCAGGCAGTGCCGCTGGTAAAGAGGTTACTCTTAAAGTTGATGAGTGTGTTGAACTAAATGTGATTAAATATGATAATCAGTATTACTTGCCCAAGGTCGGTATGAGATGCCAGTCAAATGGAAGTTCATATACAGTATCAATAAATGGAAAGTCAACACCAGGAACCAACGATTTGCTGCTATTAGGAACAATGAAGCTAGGCGATAATGAATTTGGCACCTTCTGTTTAACTAATTTAAATGGTAGTGCAACTAGCATTAAGTGTAGTCTTAATGGTGAGTAAGCGATAAAATTGTCTCCTCCTCCCCTGGGGGTGGGCGAGGGGGAGATTCTTTTTTTTGTTTTGAGATTTAATATATGGAAGCTGTGATACAAAAATGGGATAATGACTTTGGAATTAGAATACCGAGCGGAATAGCTCGAAAAATGTCATTGAAAACTGGATACAGAGTGTATGTAGTTCCTTTGGAACAAAAGCCTACCTATGAATTGGAATCTTTGTTATCTGGCGTTAATAAAAACAATATCCACAACGAAATTTCCTTTGGAAAACCAAAGGGCAAAGAGCAATGGTAGTTAAAAATTATATCCCAAATAAAGGCGATATTGTTTGGCTGGAATTTGACCCTCAGCTAGGTCATGAGCAAAAAGGCAAACGCCCAGCTTTGGTTTTATCGCCGTTAGCTTATAATGAAAAAGTTGGATTAGCTTTATTTTGCCCAATTACAAGTCACGAAAAAGGTTATCCATTTGAAGTTAAAATCAGCGGAAAAACAATAAATGGCGTTGTGCTATCTGACCAAATAAAAAGCTTTGACTGGAGAAGCAGAAAAGCTAAGTTTGTATCAAAGGCAAAAGATTCAGAATTAATGGAAGTTATTGGAAAAATAAAAGCTTTAATAACATAAGAGGGTAAGCAGGCAGACCCTGCCCCTCCTAAATACCAAATAAAAAATAAAAATGCGCAATTATGCAACAGATAGTTGCATAATTTACTTTTTTGTGAAAAAATTCCGTTTTTTTACGTCTAATAGGTAACAGAGGAAAATGGAGGTTTTTATGGAAAATTGCAGTAACGGTGGTAGGAATTTTGTATATTCAAAGGAGGATTGGTATGGACAGCGATGAATTTTACCATTGGTTTGATTCGTGTGAAGAAGTCTTATACGAGTGGGATGAAGAAAAAAGGAAAGCTAACATTCTGAAACTCGGTTTGGATTTTAGGGAAGTTGAAAGTGTGTTTCGTGACCCATATCGTTTAACTATGGAGGATACAAGTAGTTGTGATGAAATACGGTTTAAAACAATAGGTATGCTGGCTTCTAAGATTGTGGTAGTAGTAGTTGTGCATACAGAGAGAAATGAGGTGACTAAGATTATTTCACTTCGTTTTGCAACAAAAAAAGAAAGGAGTTTGTATAATGGCAATAGTTAGAATGACAGCAAAAGAGATGCGAGAAAAATATCCTTTAACTTCTGAGCGGGTTGAGGAGTTGGAATTACTTTCTCAGAACGAGCCGGATCTTAGCGATCCTGATAATCCAGAATTGAACGAGGAATTTTGGAAAAAAGCACACAGACCAGTATTTGTCAAGAACAAGAAGGCAATATGACTAAGCCCCTCTTATACTTCTCCCTTATCAAAATCAAATCTTTTTTGTAAGGGTTGTCTTTGAAATCTGCGAAAGCCCACGCAGTTGGAGTAAAGTCGCCTTTTGAGTAGGTCAACACCATGTCTAGCCATAAGCCGCCACCTGCATAAAGTTTAAAAGGGCCCCGCTTTGTTGAAGGGAGAACAATTTTGTCAAAATCCATATAGCCTATATCTATATTTAAAATGCGGCCGCCATTTTCGTTTTTCAGGGTGTTTTCAAGTTCAATGGCTTTGTTTTTATATGTGCCTATATTTTCTGGCTCAATAAGGCCTTCAAAAGAAATCACGCATCTGTGCAAATTATCGCCCATTTCGGGTTGGTAGTAGCTGGTTTTGTTAAATGGAAAAAAGGTTCCCTTATGCTCCAAATTGCCAAAATAGCTGGATAATTTATTAACCCATATCTCTTCAAAAGAAATTTGAGGTGCAATAACAAAGGCTATAAGTTTGGCAAATTCCATATATTGGAATATATAATTTTCTAGATTAAAAGCATGGATTCTTCTAATTTTATTAAAGATTTTATAGTTGAAGATTTGGGCAATAAACGCTATAATTCAGTGCGCACAAGGTTTCCGCCAGAACCTAATGGATATTTGCATATTGGTCATGCCAAAAGCATCTGCATAAATTTTGGCATTTCAAAACAGTTTAATGGCGTATGCAACTTGCGCTTTGACGATACTAATCCGGCAAAAGAAGATGTTGAATATGTGGATAGTATAAAAGAAGATGTTAAATGGCTCGGTTTTGATTGGCATGAAAATGAATTTTATGCCAGCGATTATTATGGCTTGTGCTATGAATTTGCTGAGCAGCTTGTTCTAGCAGGAAAAGCTTATGTTTGCCATTTAAAAGGCGATGATGTTGGCAAATATAGAGGCACTCTCACAAGCCCTGGCAAGCCAAGCCCTTGGAGAGACAGACCCATAAGCGAAAATATAGAGCTTTTCCGCAAAATGAAAGCTGGTGAGTTAGAAGAGGGAGAAGCCTTTTTGCGCGCTAAAATAGATATGGAAAGCCCAAATATGAATATGCGCGACCCTGCAATATATCGCATAAAAAAAACAAGCCATCACCGCACTGGCAACCAGTGGGTTGTTTATCCCATGTACGATTATGCACATCCAATAGGAGACTGGATAGAAAGCATAACTCATAGTATATGCACCTTGGAATTTGAAGACCACCGCCCCCTTTACGAATGGGTGCTCAACGAAATTAAAGCTTTGATAGACAAAGGCTATGCTCCAAGCCGAAAAATGCCCACCGCACTTCCACGCCAAATTGAATTTGCTCGCTTGAATTTAACCTACACTGTTATGAGCAAAAGACTTTTGAGGGAACTTGTTGAACAAGGTTCCGTTATAGGTTGGGACGACCCTAGAATGCCCACAATAAGCGGCCTTCGCCGCAGAGGCTACACACCAAGTTCCATTCGTGAATTTGCAGACAGAATTGGGGTTGCCAAAACCGATAGCATGGTGGATATTCAGCTCCTTTATTTTTGCATAAGGGAAGAGCTAAACAAAAGTGCTCAAAGGGCTATGGTTATTTTAGACCCTTTGAAAATTGTGATAACAAATTGGGAAGAGGGAAAAGAAGAAGTTTTTGAAGCAGAAAATAATCCTGAAAATTTGGAAATGGGCGCAAGAAAAATAGTTTTTGGTAAGGAAATTTACATAGAGCACGAAGATTTTATGGAAAATCCACCAAAAAAATATTTTAGACTTTCTCCGGGTTCAGAGGTTCGCCTAAAAGGTGCATATTATATTCGCTGCGAGCAGGTGATTAAAGACTCTAGCGGCAAGGTGACTGAGCTGCATTGCACTTATGACCCTGAGAGCAGGGGAGGCGAAACAGCAGATGCCCGCAAGGTAAAAGGAACCCTGCACTGGGTTAATTGCATATCTGCAGTTGATATTGAGGTAAGATTGTTTGAAAATCTTTTCACTTTGGAAAACCCTGGGGCAATTCCAGAAGGTAAAAATTATATGGACTATGTGGATAAAAATTCCATGACAGTTAAATGCGCAAAGGCAGAGCCATTGCTTTCAAGTGTAAAACCTTTTGACAGGTTTCAATTTGTTAGGCACGGTTATTTTTGTGTTGATTACAAAGATTCCGCTCCAAAAAAACCTGTGTTTAACCGTATAGTAAATTTGAAGGATAGCTGGGGCAAAATTTCTCAAACATAACATCGGCAAAAACACTTTCGCTCTGGTTGAGTATTTTTTCCATTGGGCAATAAATACTCGCATAGCTTATCAATTTTTTATCGGTTTTCCAGCGGCTGTCTCTGCCTGTAGAATTTTTGCATGGGGAATCCCAGCCAATTAGCAGGCTTTGAATTTTGCTTTTTTTGGCTTGTTTGAAAATGTTTATATATTGCCCCTGAGTTGAGAGTAAAATGAAAATATCATATTTTTTAAGTGCTCTTGCTATTATCCAGTCTGGGAATATATTCTTGTTTGGTTTGGGCTCTAGGACATTTGCTCTTTTAGAGCAATGAACATTATAGCCGCAGTCAATTAGCTTTTTTTCAAAAGCTAATTGCGGGCTGTCGTTAGTGTGATAAAAGTGCTTTTCTATGTCTAGTGCTTCTATACTGCAATTCCAGTCTAGCCGTCGCGTTATTTCAAAGCGAAGATAGGTTTCTATTGAGGCTATGTTAAGCCTTGAATGTACCCTATGCTCGTACCTATAAAAGTCGCTTATGCGCTTAAAGGAAAAGCCATCTATGCAAAAATATGCTTTTTTCATAAAACCTCACATCTTATTCCTAAAAGGTTAGACGTAGTTCAGAGGAAAAAAAATCCTAAAAAGTGAATTTTGCAAACAGAAGTTTACATTTTAGTGCATTTTTTTACATTTTTTCATGTTTTTTGTGTTATATCTTCTTGTAGGCACACAACTTTGAAAAACCAGCTACACAGAGGCACACCTAAAATTAGCCCCCATACACCGAATAATTTTCCAAATATGGTTAAAATTCCTAGAACAATAACTGGATTCATGTGCATGTGGGAGCCATAAATGCGCGGGTTTAGAATATAGGCTTCTATGGCATGTATAATGGCTATAAGACCTATTGCCATTAACATTAAAAAAGGTCCATTATGCTGCAAAGCCACCATACATATTGGCACAGAAGATATAAATACCCCAGCAATGGGCACAAAACTGCACAAAAACACTGTTGAAATCAAAAATGCCGAAAATTTCCCAATACCTAGCAGCCAAAGCCCAATTCCGGTTAAAAGGCTATTTAGCAAGGCTATAAAAAATTGAGCTTCAAAAGCCTTTCCAAGTATAGCCGAAAATTGAGTTATGCTGGGTTTAATTTCGTGAAAAACAAAGGCTATGCGTGATTTTTCAAGCCTTCCAAGCATACGAGTTAGGAGAGGGTAGTCTAAAATTATCAAAAAGGAGAACAGCATGGCTAACAAAAAGGAGCTAGCTATACCTATTAGCTTTCCAGAATATAGCATAACGGCAGAGAGATTTTTTTTAATGCTGCCGGAGTTTTCCCCTGATGGTAAATCAAAACCTTGCTGCAAAATCAAAAGGGTTGGAGATTTGGTTCTGGAATTTTCTATATTGGCATAATTTTCAATATCGGAGAGCATTTGACCAAAAGCTGGGAAAGATTCTGCAAGATTGCTTATTTGACGGTCTAATGCAACTATGTAGCTATCGAAATTGGATATAAAAGATTTGGTTTGTATTTTAACTTCTGTAGCGAGAAAATATATGGTTCCGCTTATCAAAAGCAACATAGATATTCCTATTAAAAAGGTTCTAAGCCTTCGGTTTTGTATTTTTTGCTTTAATTTTTCCCCAAGGCTATATTGTACAAAAGAAAATACGAATGTCAAGAATATGAGCAAGAAGAATGAACGCAACCAGTAAATGAGTAAAAACAAAAGAACCCACATAGCAATTTTTGCAAACTGCGGGTACTTTGATACTAATCCTGGTGGCGTTGAGTTTTGCATTTGGAAGTTAATGTAGAAAATTGTCTGACGTTCAATAGAATATAAATGAGAACAAAGCATCTGCTAAAATTATTGCTGTTATGGAAAATACAACACATTTGGTTGTTGCAACTCCAACTGCATCTGCGCCACCACGTACTGAAAGACCTTTTGAAACAGCGATTAAAGATATTAGCCACCCAAAAATCAAACCTTTGAAAAGGGATTTGATTAAAATAATTATTGAAAGTGCCTCTCTAAGTTCAGATAAAAATAGCGAAGTTGGAAGCCCAATATAGAGAGTGGCAATTAAATAACCGGCAAAGCAACCCGCAATATCGGCGAGCATGGTTAGCATTGGAGTTGCTATGCTCATAGCTTGGAAACGTGGCAGCACAAGATATTGAACAGGGTGAATACCCATAACCCTTAGAGCCTTTACCTCTTCTTGAACAACCATAGAGGCTATTTCTGCTGTTATTGAAGAACCAGAACGGCCTGCCAAAATTATTGCGGTTATGAGAGGCCCAATTTCCATAAACATAGTGACCGCCACACCTCTAACCAAATAAACTCCAGCTCCCAAAGTTTCTAACTGAACCGCAGATTGAAAAGAAAGGGTTATGCCAACTAGAAAAGTCAAAAGAAAAACTATAGAAGTTGCTGTGCTTCCAAGCCTTATCATTTGAAGCGAAAGAGCACCCTTGAAAGGCAAGCGCATTTTATCAAAACGCCCAAGTGTACTCCAATAAACAGATTCACTCAAAAGATAGGTTATTTGCCTAAGCTCATAATATAATGCATAAACAGCCTCGCCAGATTTTTCAATAAATCCCACAGGCAACTCCCTAATTTCCCTTTATAACAGTATCCTTAGCCAGCACAACAACCCCAGACTCAGTTAAATGGAACATTGCGGCATCTCTGTCTAGATTGTAGCCTATTTCAAAACCTGCTGGAATATGGAGATTTTTTTCAATAATCGCTTTGCGAATTTTTGCACCAGGGGCTATTGTAACACCGGGGAAAAGTATGGAATCTTCTACCAAGGCATCTTTTTGAACTGTGACACTTGGGCTTAAAACGGAATGTATAACTCTGCCGCCGTTTATAATGCAGCCTGCCGAAACAACCGAATTCACAGCAATACCCTGATTATTTTCGGTATTATCAGAGAATTTTGCTGGGGGCATATTCCAATTATAGGTGCGAATGGGCCAGGCTTCGTTATAAAGGTCAAATATGGGTTCTTGTGCGCATATATCCATATTTGCCTCATAAAAGGCATCTAAAGTTCCAACATCTTTCCAATAGCCTTTTGTTTTTGGCAACTCACCTTTCACTGAATTAGTTGTGAAATCATAAACATAAACTGGGTGTTCTGGATATAGATAAGGCAGAATATTATGCCCAAAATCTGTGGCTTTGGGATTGTTCTGGTGAATTTCCAAAAGCTGGCGCACTAAAAATTTACTTGTAAAAAGATAGTTGCCCATGCTTGCCAAGCACCATCCTTGGCGCCAAGGTATTTGCTTTGGATTTTGTTTTGGTTTTTCTTCAAAACCAATCATGCGACCATCTTCGTTCACCTCTATAATGCCAAATTCGTGAGCTTCTTTTACTGGAATAGGAATGGCGGCTACAGTCAACTGAGCCTGATGGCTCATGTGAAAATCCACCATTTGATTGATGTCCATTTTATATATGTGGTCGCCACCGAATATGGCTACCAAGTCTGGGCGTTCATCTGTTATGAGGTTTATGTTTTGGAAAATGGCATCACTTGTGCCTTTATACCAGTCGTTTCCGGTGCGCATTTGTGCGGGAACCAAGTCAACATATTGCCCAGTGCTAGGGTTAAGGCTCCAAGCTGCGGATACATGCTTGTTGAGTGAATCTGATTTAAACTGTGTTAAAATTTTGATTTTAAACACACTGCTGTTTATAAAATTATTCAGCACAAAATCTATTATTCTATAAATGCCGCCAAAATGCACGGCTGGCTTTGCGCGGTCGCGTGTTAAAGGCGAAAGTCTGCTACCTTGACCGCCCGCCATAATCATGCAAAGAATATTTTTGTCGTGTCTGCGAGGATTTGAACTCATAATGGTAATATAGAAAAGATATCTAAGTAAACATCTCCTTTGAAGGGCAAATCTTCCAAGCTGGGAGTGGCGGCAAAGGTTTGGCTGTTTTTTTGCCTTACAATTTTTGCAAGGGACTGTCTTCTTGAGCGGTCAAGTTCGGCAAAAACATCGTCTAAAAGCAAAATTGGGTTAGTTCCCGAATAATTTTCTATTATTTCTGCGGAGGCAAATTTCATTGAGAGAGCTATGGAGCGGCACTGCCCCTGAGAGCCAAAATCCCTCATAGAATGTCCTTGCATTAAAAGTTCAATATCATCCCTATGCGGGCCAATAAGCGTGGTTCCGGCTGCTTTTTCTGCACTAGATTTTTCGCTAAGATTTTTTAAAAAACTTTCTTTATCCATAGCTCTTGTATAAGAAAATTTTATTTCTTCTGAATTGTCCGATAAAATTTGGTAAAAATTATTTATATGAGGTTCCAATATTTTGCACAAAAAACCTCTCTCTTCCCAAACTAAAACCGCAAGAGAGGCGAGCTGCTCCGTTAAAGCCTCAAACAGTTCCTCTCCACCAACGGCAGAACCTTCCAAATTATCCTTTAGCCAGCGATTTCTCTGCTGCAAAACTCTGCGGTATCTGCGAAGCAAATCCAAATTGCTTTTTTTATAAAAACACAAAAGTTCATCTATAAAATTTCGCCTTGCTTCTGGAGCACCTCTTGCAAGTTGCATATCTTCGGGAGAAATAAAAACAAGTGGGGCAGAGCCAAATAAAGCTCCTGCTCTGCGAAATTCTTTTCCGTTTAATTTTCCCCTTGTACCAGAATTTTCCACTTGAATTGCAGCCTCACAATCTGTGGTTTTTGCCCTTAAAACAAAATCGCTTCCATTCCAATTTATAGCTTCTTGCAAGGTTTTTGTTCTAAAAGAAAATCCTTGGCAAATAATGTGGATTGCTTCAAGTAAATTTGTTTTTCCACAACCGTTTTTTCCGCTAATCACGGTTATTCCGCCATTAAATTCCAAAGAGAATTCTTTTAAATTTCTAAAACCCGATTGTGAAAGGGAGAGAAGCATCAATCGCTCTCTTTACTTGCCGCTATGGATACTTTTTTCACCCTTGCCAAATTGCATTGGTCTAAAATATCGACGATTTTTCCGCCCGGTGCTTCTCTGTCTGCTACAATTATCGCTGCGCGGTCGGGTTTTTCTGCTACCATCTGTTGCAAAATTGTTTTTAATGTTCTTAAATCAACTTGTCCTTCGTTTATGTGAATTGTCCCTTCGCGGCTAAGTCCAATCAAAATGCTTTCCCTTGCAAGCTCTTCGGCAGAACTCGCTTTGGGCTTATTAACATCCACTCCTGTTTCCCTGACAAAAGAGCTTGTAACAACAAAAAATATCAGCAGAATAAAAACCATATCCAGCATAGGAGCAATGTCTATATTGCCAGAATTATCTCTATTTTTATATTTCTTTGCAAAGCTCATTTTTTATCCTAAGAATTAAACAAGAACAACATAATATCACCATCTTGAACTTCATAATCTTTGCCTTCGGTGCGCAAATGCCCAGCATCTTTGGCGGCATTCAAGGAACCGTATTTTTCAAAATCCGAGTACGAAAGAGTTTCTGCTCTTATAAATCCCTTTTCAAAATCTGTGTGTATAACTCCAGCACAGGCAGGTGCTTTCCAACCCTTGTGAAATGTCCAAGCACGAACTTCCTTTTCCCCCGCGGTGAAAAAGGTGCGCAGTCCAAGTATTCCATAACCCTTTTTAATAACTTGGTCTAATCCGCTTTCTACCATTCCGAGTTCTTTTAAAAATTCCGTTTTTTCTCCCTGCTCCATTTCTGCAAGCTCTTCTTCAACTTTTCCACAGATAATAACCATATCTTGCTTACGCTCTTCAGCATATTTTTTTAATTGCTCGGTATAGGCATTGCCTTTTATAACATCGCTTTCACCTACATTTGCGCAATAGAAAATGGGTTTTGCGGTTAAGAGTGCAAGCTCAAAAATGAGTTCTTCGGTAGCTTCGTTTTTCTCAATTTCCCGCGCCGGCTTTCCCGCACCCAAATGCTTTGCGAGAGACTCGCAAGCGGTGAGTTTTTCTTTTGCCTTTGCCGTTCCTATTCTGGCATTCTTTGTTTCTTGGGAAAGGCGTTTTTCCACACTTTCCAAATCTTTCAATATGAGTTCTGTTTCTATAATCTCAACATCTCTGAGCGGGTTCACAACTTCGTGTACATGTATAATATTTTCATCATCAAAGCAACGAACCACTTCCATAATGGCTTCACATTCCCTTATATGAGTTAAAAATTGATTGCCGAGTCCCTCGCCTTGCGAGGCTCCCTTAACAAGCCCTGCAATATCCACAAACTGAGTGACCGCCGGAACAATGCTACGCGGGTTATATGCCTTAACAAGTGTATCTAACCGTTTATCCGGCACGCTAACCATTCCCACATTTGGGTTTATGGTACAAAAAGGATAATTCGCACTTTCTGCACCTGCATTTGTTATTGCATTAAATATAGTGCTTTTGCCAACATTTGGCAGTCCTACTATTCCACATTTAAATCCCATAAGAGTGTAAATGTAGAAATTATATAAACTCTGCCAGTGCAGTCCACCTATGCCGCTCCCTATTATTGCGAACTGCGGTTTCCAAAGACCCCTGACTTGCCAAAATCCAAATATTTTCTTTTGCTCTGGTGACGGCTGTGTATAGCAAATTTCTTTGCAGCATAATGGAGTGGGTATAGTCCAGCACAACCGCTACGGATTTGTATTCGCTGCCCTGGCTCTTATGCACTGTGCAGGCGTATGCAAGGGTTAAATGCTCAAATTCATCGCCTTCTATGGTTATGGTTTTGCCTTCAAAATCTGCTTCTATTTTTTTCGCAGTTGGCATAACGCGAATTATGCGTCCCAAATCGCCGTTGAAAATATCTTTCTCATAATTGTTTTTAAGTTGCATAACAGGGTCGCCAATTTGCCAGTGGATATTTCTGTAATCAAAACCGTAAGCGTTAAAGTTGAGTATCTTTTGCATAAAGGCGTTTAGGCTTTGGGTTCCAAGAGTTCCTTTGTGCATAGGGGTTAAAACTTGCAGTTCTCCATTTTTTGAAAGCCTGTGCAAAATGGAAAGAGCCTCTTCTGAATTTTGATAGGGTATATAATGAAAATGCGAGCCGTTTTGCAAGTTTGGCATTTTGCCTGCTAAAATTCGGTGTGCATTTTCTGCAATATCGCTGGATTCTCCTTGCCTGTAAATTTTGGAAAGCCTCGCCTGAGCTACTTCTGAGCGAGATAGAATTTCCCTCAGCACATTGCCGGGGCCAACACTTGGCAACTGGTCTGCATCGCCAATTAAAATCAACTGGGTACCATGCCTTAGAGCACGCATTAAATCTGCGGCTAGTTCGTTATCTATCATTGAGCTTTCGTCTATAATAACAACATTTGCTTCTAGCGGGTTCATTTCGTTTCGGTAAAAAAGCCCGGAGATTGGGTCTATTTCTAGCAAGCGGTGAATGGTACTCGCTTTAAAGCGGCAAACCTCTGCCATGCGGCGAGCCGCACGGCCTGTGGGTGCGGCTAGCATAACCTTCTTTTTTTGCAAATTCAAAATATGCAATATGCCTTTCAATATTGTGGTTTTGCCTGTTCCTGGCCCTCCTGTTATCACAAAGAACATATTTGAAACCGCATCTTTAATGGCTTTTAATTGCTCATTGCTATAAGAAATTTCAAGGCTGCTTGCAGCCGCATTTATTTCTGCATCGCTGTGCAAAGTTTCCAAGTGTCCAAAATTCAAAGCAGTACGAATGAACATTCCTATATATTTTTCTGCTTCGTAAAGTTCTGGTAGCCACACACGTTCTTGCTGAATAATTACTTTGCCAGATTTTTTTAAGTCGGAGAGTGCGGTATATAAATAATCAAAAATATCATCATCTGGAAAATTTGGAACTATTCTCAAAAAGTTAAGGGCATTTTGCAATAGATTTTCGGGAGGCATAAATGAATGTCCACCATCGTATTTGGCTTCTCTTAGAACGTGCAAAATTGCGGCGCGCAGCCTTAGCCCAGAACTTTCTTCAAAGCCTATTTTTTTTGCGGCATTGTCTGCTATTTCAAATGGATATGCAAAAGGTTCTTCGCAGAGAATATAAGGGTTTTCGCTAACCATATCTTCTGTTTGAGTTTTGTACAAATTCCAAGCTAGCATCGCTTTTGCTCCAGTGAAGCCGAGTTTGTAAAGGAATAGCAGAGATTTTCTGCTCTCTTGCTGCATTCCCCAATCATCTATAAATTTCTCAAGCCGTTTTCCGCTTAACCCTTTTACCGCGCCTTTTAATTGCATGGGATTTGTGTCTAAAATTTTTGGCAAATTTTCCCCAAAAACACCAACCAATTTTTCTGCTGTTTTTTCTCCTATGCCGGTGAAAATTCCGCTAGCCAAATACTCTATCAAACCGTTTTCCCCTTCTGGTTGCAAAACCTCGCAACTAACAACAGAAAATTGCTTTCCAAACTTAGGATGCTCACTCCACTCCCCAGTTAAACGAACTCTCTCCCCTGCATGAACAGGCAAAAAATTACCCGCCGCAGTTTCTGTTTGTTTGCCGCTTTTTATGCGCACAACAGAAAACCCATTTCGCTCGTTTGAAAAAACTACGGAAGATATGATACATTCTAGGAGTTCCGCCATTCGACAACGTTCCTTTCCTTTTCCCCAAAAACCACGCCTATCTTAAATATATTGCAACCCTTTTCCAAATACGGAACATAATACTTCTTTTCTTCTATCTGCTTCAAAGCCTCTTCAACGGGTTTGTCTAACTTCGCTTCTATCACAAACACATTATTTTTCAACTTCACAACCGCATCAACGCTACCCACTGCACTGTGAACCTCTATTTCGCAGTTAAATCCAAGCATATTCAAAATATTGGCAAAGGCAAATTCAAAATAGTATTCCGTCATTTTCGTTATTAAATCAAATTTTATGCTCTGCATATATACTTTGATTGTTTCCATAAAAGCATTGACATCGCCAGCCTGCAAGGCTTTGAATAGTTTGTTTAAAGCCGAAGCTCGTTTCATAGCATCAAAGCCAGATTGCTTGGTGAGAAATTCGGAGAAAGAACTGCGAACTTCCATATTTGGATAACACAGTTTGTAAGTTCCAGATTCATCATCGTAATCATTAATGGTTAAGTAACCTGCCTGATACATAAGCGGAACCAGAAAAATTTCATCTTCATTGTATTTGCCAAAAGACTCTGGAGAAAATACCATATTTTCAATATCGGCAATATCCACGCCGTTTTTGTTTATGTAATTCGCCAAAAAGCTCGGAGTGCCTGTTTCTGCCCAGAATACCCTAAAATCGCCGTCATTGCCAAAATGTTTCATTATGCTTATGGGATTGTAAACGGTTTCTGCGTTTTTAGCAAATTTATACCCGTTGTAAAAATTTTTCAGCTTGTCGAGATAATTTTCCCTGCCTCCAAACTTTTTGGAAAATTCGTTTATTTCTGGGTCAAAATATTTTTCCAACTCGTTTTGGGTAAATCCACACAAAGCAGCATAGCTGTCGTTAAATGAAATATCCTCCGGCTGATTCATTCCACTGAATAGGCTTACCTGTGAAAACTTTGTTACACCAGTTATGAACACAAATTGAATGTATTGGTCGTATTCCTTTAAAACCTTGTAAAATCCACGCAGTTCATCTTTTATGTTTTCGTGAATTTGAGGATGGTTAAGTGTATCCAACAAAGGACTATCGTATTCATCTATTATTATAACAACCTTGCCTTTGATTGCATACAAGGATTCCAACAAAACCTTAAATTTTTTGGAGAGAAAATCATTCGGTAAATGAACACCATATTTTTTCGAATAATGTTCCAAATATCCATCTAATAAACTAATCAATCTTTCCTTGCCTGCGGCAAAATTTTCCGCACTCATGTCCAAATGCACTACTGGGTGTTCTCTCCATTCCCAAGGCAAGGCTTCTATGGCAAGTCCTTTAAATAAATCTCTTTGGTTTTCAAAAATTGCTTTTAAGGTAGAGCAAGTGAGCGATTTTCCAAAACGCCGAGGGCGGGCTAAAAAAACGGTTTTGTAATTTGAAATCATATTGTGTATATATGCGGTTTTGTCCACATACACGGCAAAATCATTTATAACATCGGCGAAAGTTTGAACGCCGGAAAAAGGCAATTTGCGAAGCATATATGAAGTAAGGTAGAAAATGGCAACCCAACAAAAAACCCCTTGACAAAATCACTAAAAATTGCTATATTTACAGACCTAGCTTGGAGAATTTTATGAGCCGCGTATGTGAAGTTACAGGAAAAAAGGGTATGATGGGAAACCGTGTTTCTCATTCAAATCGCAAAAAAAAGGTTAGGTTGCAACCCAACCTTCACACAAAAAAATTCTTTATTCCAGAAGAAAATCGCTGGATTAGCCTTAGAGTTAGTAGCCAAGGGCTAAGAACCATAGACAAAAAAGGAATTCACGCTGTAGCGGCAGAACTTGGAATTTAGCTTTACAGATTTTTTTGCTTATATAAAGGCTTCGCTTGCAAAAGGAAGTCTTGGTTTTTCGGATTTAGAATATCCGCAAACGGTTCAGCATTTTATATTGATGAGCTTTCCAGATTCATTTTGCAAATTTTTGTTGATTTTAGCTATTTCTTTTTGCACTTTTGGTGTTTTTTTGTTCTTTTTAACAGTGAAAAAAAATTTAAACAGCGAATTTAGTGAATTTTCCATGTTTTTGCGTATGGATAAGGCAAAAATTTTAAGGCAGGCACGCATTGCCGCATTGCCTATACAGGCTTTGTTTTGGAGTTTTTTTGCCCCTGCTATTTTTATTGTTATATTGCTTTTAGAAGCAAAATTTAATATTCCGGGGCTTGGTAGCACCATAAAAACCGCTTATGATTTAGCGGACTTTCCTCTGCTTTATGGCAGTTCTTTTTACGCTCTTGCATTTGCTTTATTTGCGAATATGTTTTTTTTAACATTCAAAATAATATTGCCGCATAAGTGATATGTCTATTTCTTGGGTTGATTTTTCGCTTAATCGTATAATAAAACCATTTTCACTGAGTTTGAAAAAACATGATTTTTTGTTTTTGGCAGGCGAAACTCATCACACTAAACTTTTGCGCGCCCTGGCCGGTTTTTTGCCAAATGAATGTAATTGCCAGAATGCCGTTAGATTAGACGGGCAAAGATTAAAAACAAAAGATACTTTAAAAACCATTCTTTTGCCAAAAAATGCAGTTGAATCTTTTCCGCCACATAGAACAATAGGAAACTTTATTCTTGATTTGTTTCCAAATATAACCAAGAAAAAATTGGAAGATAATGCGGCAAGGCATGGAATAGAAAAATATGTTCTTTGGAGCAAGCCATCTAAAATTTCCTCTCTTGTTCTGCAAAAAATTACGCTTTGGCTCTGTTCTTTGAAGCCAAATACGGCTATTTTTGTTGAAGAGCCAGATTTAGGTTTTTTTGAGGAATGCAGGCCTTATGATTTTTTGCAAGATTTACTGAGAAAGGGCGTAATTGGCAGCGTAGTTTATTTGGCAAGCCAAAAAGATACTATTTTGCAAAAGGCTGGCAAAATGCAATTTTGCAGAACACGCCTCGCTGTTTTTTGCGCAGACAGGCTTGTGGAAGAGGGCGAATTTGATAAAATACTAGCAAATCCCGTTCACGCATATACAAGAGAATGGCTAAAATTTGGTGCCATAGGGCAAAGAAAAAAAGGAGCTTTGTGGCAATATTGCTCGCCCACTTGTACAGAGCTGCACAACTGTCCGGCAAAACAAAAAGAGAATAATTCTTTGATTGATTGCGAACCGATTGGTTTGCACAAAGTTATATGCAAGGGATTTTTTTGAATACTCACTTGCCTGCAATTATTCAAAAGCCCATCTATAAATACTTTATCAAAGGGCAGGCATACTTATTTCCAATAAAACGAATCCAGCAAATAGGCAAGCAACTCTTTTCCTTCGGTGTTTTGTGAAAGTTCTTCTACCATTGGAAGATAGCGGCTCATTCTTTCGTTTTGCTTTTGGCTCAAAAATCTGCGCTCTCGGTCTAGTTTTGCCTCGGCTCTTTGGCGAATGCGGCTTGCTAATTCTTCTTCGCTTATGGGTGGCATTTTTATAAAGTTTATGCCAAAGTCTGCTGCTGTTTTTTGAATTTCAATTTCTTCAACAGGGGTTATAAGAGAAATGGAAAGACCGCTTCTGCCAGCTCGCGCTGTTCTGCCGCTTCTATGTACATAAACCTCGTGGTCGCTTGGATGGTCATAAACAATAACGTGAGTTACGTGGGTTACATCTATGCCGCGTGCGGCAACATCGGTACATATCAAAAGTTTCAGTTTGTTTTCCCTGAACGAACCCAAAACCAATTCCCGTTCTTTTTGCGAAATATCTCCAGAAAGAGCTTTAGCGGCAAAACCATAATCGTTCAAAACTTGTTCCAAATATGCAACGTCTTTTTTCATATTGCAAAAAACCATGCAACTCTCTGGGTTTTCCCATTCTAGAATTTTGATTAAAAGAGAATCTTTGCCCATTGCATCGGAGGCGTAGTAGCGGTGTTCCAAATTTTTTGCTATAACTTGGTCGTAAGAGAGTGAGAGAAAATCTGCGTTTGGTTTCTGAAATTCCCTTGCTAAACTTTTTACGGTTTGAGGAATTGTGGCACTGAACATGGTGCAAGAAATTTCTTTTGGCAAAAAGCGGCGCACGCGTTGCATATCGGGATAAAAACCCATGCCGAGCATTTCATCGGCCTCGTCCATAATCAAATCGCGAATACTTCCAAAATCTATGTTACCTCTTTGAGCGTGGTCTAAAAGCCTGCCTGGGGTGGCAACTATTATATGTACTCCAGTTCTAAGCGCATGAATTTGGTTATCAAAACCAACTCCGCCAAAAATTGCACAAGAACGGATACCTGTACCTCTTGCGAGTTTTTCTGCTTCGCCATGAACCTGCAATGCCAGCTCGCGTGTGGGAACCAAAATAAGAGCCTGAGGAAAAACATGCTCTTCAACTATAACCTGAAAAAGAGGTAGCAAAAAAGCTCCAGTTTTTCCAGATCCGGTTTTAGACTGAATTAGCATATCCCTGCCTTGTAGCATATAGGGAATGGTTTTCTTTTGCACAGGCATTAGCTCGTTCCAGCCAAGTTCCTTTACGGTTGTTTGCAAATGTTCTGGCAAATTTTCAATTAAAAAATCTGGGAGCTTATTTTGAGGCTCTTTTATTTTAATTGGAATACTAAAAGGGTTTTCATTTTCCATATTTAATTCTCAATTAATATCCAATACAATAGATTCATCTCTTTTTGCTCCAATGGAAATCATTCCTATTTTAACTCCGGCAAGTTCGGAAATTCTGGTTAAATATTTTTGTGCATTTTTGGGCAATTCATCCCAAGAACGGCATTTGGAGGTTTGGCACTCCCAGCCCGGTAAAATTTCATAAACAGGTTCACAAATGGCAACTTGTGTTAATCCGTTTGGGAAACTCTGCAATTCCTTGCCTTCCATTTTATAGTTTGTGCAGATTTTGATTTCTTTAAAAGTATCTAGCACATCTAGCTTGGTTATTGCAAGATGAGTTAAGCCATTTACGGCTGCTGCCTTGCGAACAACGGGAGCATCAAACCAACCGCAACGCCGTGGCCTGCCGGTTGTGGCTCCAAATTCTCCACCTATTTTGCGAAGCTCTTCTCCAATTTCGTTTGAAAGTTCGGTTGGGAAAGGCCCGTTTCCAACCCTTGTGGTGTAGGCTTTCACAACTCCAATAACTTGGTCTATGGCAGTTGGACCAATTCCAGAACCGCAGCTTGCGGAACCAGCTACTGTGTTTGAAGATGTTACAAAGGGGTAGGTTCCGTGGTCAACATCTAAAATGGTTCCCTGTGCGCCTTCAAAAATTATCTGTTTTTTGGCTTTCAAGGCATCGTATAAATAAGAAACAGTATCGCAAATATAGGGTTTTAGCAGTTTTCCAAATTCCAAATATTCCTCAATAATGGGCACAGGGTCTATGGGTTCTGCTCCGAACATTTTTTCAAATTCTTCGTTTCTGAACTGAGCTAGGGCCTCTACACGAGGCTTTAATTCTTTAATATCCAGCAAATCACCAACCCTAACCCCAAGCCTATTAACTTTGTCGCTATAGCACGGTCCAATGCCTCGTCCTGTGGTTCCAATGGCAGATTTTCCTGCTTTGGCTTCTTTTAGTTTGTCGCAGGCTATATGCCAGGGTAGCACAATATGGGCGTTTTCTGCTATTAAAACGCGATTTCCCACCGAAATGTTCTTTTTTTCAAGGTCTTTTATCTCTAAAATAGCCTGTTTTGGGTCAAAAACAACGCCGTTTCCTATTACGCAAATCTTATTTTCGTGCATAATTCCGCTTGGGATTAGATGAAAAATGAATTCTTGGTCACCTGCTTTTACTGTATGCCCTGCATTGGCTCCACCCTGAAAACGGACTATTATATCTGCATATATCGTTAAAAAGTCCACGATTTTGGCTTTGCCCTCATCGCCCCATTGGGCACCCACTACTACTCTATTTGGCATAAGAAACGAAAGATACAAAAAAAAATCTACCGCTTACTAATTTTTTTTTATATTTTAATGAAATATGCAAAAGGGTTATTCTATGCAAAAATATATTTTTGGCGGTTTGCTAACCGCTTCCGCGTTTGTCTTTTTCTTAAATTCCTGTGGAGGTCCTTCTGAGCAAGCCGATTGGCGAGGCAAAGAAATAACCACTTCCTTTAGGCAAAAGGGCATTGATGGTTATCGTTTTGACAATGCCGCTGGTGAAGGGGCAGACTTTCAAAATGCCACTGGCGCAAGCCCTGTGTTTAAAAAAGCCGAGCTTCGTGGCGCAAAGTTTCAGAATGCCATGTTAGAAACTCCTAATTTTTCTGGAGCAAATCTGGCTGGAGCAAATTTTTCAAGCGCAGATATGCGAGGTGTGGATTTTTCCGATGCAAACCTTGAAGGCGCAAATCTATACAGAGCAACGCTTTTGAATAGCGAAGGAGCTATAGAAAAATCAACGAATTTTTCAGGGGCTTCTCTTATAAATGCCAATCTCACCTCAATGAAGGTATCTGAGGGTCTTAGCTTTAAAAACACCGATTTAACAGGTGCAAAACTTATAGACGTGGACTTAACCGGTGCTGATTTTGGTGGGGTTGTTGCCCAAAACACCAATTTTACCAATTCGGGGCTAGCTGGTTCCAACTTTAAAGGAGCGCAAGTTACTGGAGCAAACTTCTCAAAATGTAATTTAACCAATTCCAATTTTGTGAATGTGGATTTGAACAATTCAAATTTCACTGGTGCTGGTTTGCAAAGGGTGGACTTTTCTGGTGCAGATTTTGGCAATGCCAATTTCACAAATGCAGATTTTTCGCTTACATCATTTAGCAAAGCAGATTTAAAGAAAGCCAAGTTGCAAAAGGCTATTTTTGCGCAAGCCAATATATCAGATATGGATTTCAATGGAATGACCATAACAGGCGTGGTGTTCGATAAAAGTAATGTTAGCGGTAGCACATTTATACAAACAAAAATGGTTGGAGCAAGCTTTTTTGATGCCAGCGTTGACAAATGCGATTTTGTTGGCACAGATTTAAAAAATGCAGTTTTTGACGGAACAGATATGAAACGCTCTCAATTCCCCAAAGCCGATTTGACAAAAGCCGATTTCAAAAATTCCACTCTAGACAGAATTATTTTCTCGGAAGCCACCATGGTAGGCGCAAAATTCGATGGAGCAAAACTAACTCAGGTTAGCTTTGTAAATGCCGATATTCAAGCCGCAACCTTTAACGCAGACACAAAACTAGACAGGGTGGACTTTTCTGGAGCAAATTTATCTCGCACCAAAGGAATGGAAACCCTGCGCCAGGTTTCTGGAGTTGTATATGATGACAGAACAAACTTTCCCTCTGGTTTTAACCCAGAGAAGGTCTTTAAAGGTGGCGGAGGCGGCGATGTAGGAAAAAGGAGACCTGTAATGGACGAAGCTCCGCCAAGCGAAGATGAAGCTCCTCCTGCAGCTCCTGCTATTAAAAAGGGAAAAGGTAAAGTTGCTCCTCCAGAGGATGAACCCGCACCTAAACCAAAGAGACCACCTAGAAAACCAAGAAATTAATGTATGCAATTCTTTGCGTAGCTTTATTTGCAGTTTTTGCAAGTGCAGGTGTTTCCCCTTGGAAATTGCAAATAAATGGAGCTAAAATCTATAGCGAAAAATTTTTGCTTGAGCAGTTAGACCTGCCTGTGGAAATGGATTTAATTTCGCCGGAAAGACGTAATTTCATAATTAAGCTAGCAAAGGTGAATTTGGATGATTTTTACCAGAGCAACGGTTATTTCAGCGAAAATATTTCTCTCTCGGTAGTAGAAGAAAATGTGGACTCCGTTTTGGTGGAAAATTATGTGTTTAATATATATGAAGGTGATAGATACAAATTTGGATGGGCAGAAATTGAATTTACCGCAGCTTCAGATACTCTCATAAAAATAGAGGAACTTTCTGTTCCCAAAGGTGGGTTTTATGACCCAGAAAATATAAGCAATGACCAAAAGGCAATAAGGGATATTTACCAGAAAAACGGTTATTTGCATATAACCATAGAACACAGGGAATACATAGACACTGCTAAAAAAAATGTGAATGTTCGCTATTTTACAGACCCTAACGTTCAAGTTCGAATGGGGAATTTCAAGAGCGTGGTTTTTCGTTCTGGTTTGCTGCCAGGGCAAGTAGAGCCAGAACATGGGCTTTCAGATACACTTTGGTTGAGCAAATTGTGGGAAATACCACGTGATTCCATAGTTAACGAAAGATATTTCTTTTCATTCAGAGCAAAGTTATTTTCCACGCAGTTGTTTTCGCAGGTTAGGTTAGAAGATACTTTGCAAGAGAATGGGCTTTCTGATATTACCTTAACCGTTTATGAAAGGGTTCCGGGAGAGGCAAATTATCGTTTCTTTTTTGAACAGGTTTATGGTTTTGGAATATCACTGTCTTCTTTGCACAGAAATTTGTTCGGTTCTTTTCACGAGATTGGCGTTAGCACTATGCTTGCAGAAAATCGCCAGGAACTCGCTTTTAACTATGCTCATCCATTGCTATTTGGCACAAGAGTATTTTGGATACCTACAGCTATAAGATTAGATGAAAAAATATTTTTTAACCACGAAAAGTTACCCGACCCAACCAATCGAGATAGCCTTGTTGAAAGATGGGAAGTAGTAAATAGGGCAAATATAACATTTGGACTTTCTAGCCGCATTAGATTTAGGAACACACTTGATTTCAGGTTTTTAAGACGGATAATATCGGAAGCTGAAGATTATCTTAAGATAAAAAACGAAATAGGCTTGGTATTTGATTTTACCGACAATAGCCACGACCCAATTCTAGGTATTAGATTTGCTCCTGCATTTGGTGCTGGCGGAGAATTAAAAAACGAAACTTGGAATACGGGTTTGGATCATGGTTATCTTTATACAGATATATCTTCTTATTTCTATTTTCCTTTTTTCAGAAACTTGCTCAGTGCCTTTGCTTTTAGCTATGGAAATGTTTTTAATAATGCTGGGGAAGACGATGCTCAAACATTTTATCAGGGCGGCGGCAGAACCTTGCGCGGCTATCCTTTTAGGAGCGTGTTTCCATACATAACAACTGAAAAATACGATTCTACCAAAAATGAAATGGTAAAGGTTAGAAACGGCGGGCTTTCGCCAGTTTATTACAGAATAAATGAGGAACTGAGAATAATTCCTCCTTGGAGTACGCTTCGCAATTTCCAGCTTGTGCAATTCACAGATTGGGTTCACATAAGTGATTCAAATGAGGCTTATGAAACGGCTCAGGAAATGTCTGTGGGGCTTGGACTTCGCTATAAATGGCAGTTTTTGACAATAAGGTTAGATTATGCCTTAAAAACGTCATTTAACGACTTTAAACTGGATAGATTCAAACTTTCTCACTTGGTGTTTGATTTGTCACAGGCTATATAAATTTTTATATATTTATCCACTATGTTTATGAATATTATCAAAGTTATGCTTTTTTGCATAGCATTCGCCTTTGCCCAGCAACTTTCGCAAGAAAAACCTTTTAACACATTGCGCGGTTTTGCTTATAATCCCTATGGAACCCTAGGTGCGGCTCCAACTATTGCAGATATTTTGCAAAAACCAAGCGATATTTATGGGCATAACTTTGTTTATGTTTCCCCTGAATCTGGTTCTGCTTATTCGGCTTTTGATTTGGCTGGAGGTTCTGCACTTCTAAGCTTTGACCAGTCTTTAATGCTGGGATATGCCAAAAGCTTTTATGGGCTTCTTTTGAAGGTTTCCCCTTATAGGCTTTGTAATCGTGTATCTAATGACAACTATGAATGTTCATCAGACCAAAATATTGACTTGAATTTCTCTGTACCTTTGGGCAGTTCAATTCTTTACGCATATACTGGTAAAACCATCTCAAGTGATTACTATAATGACGATGATGGTGTTGATGTTAGTCGTTATAAACAAGAATTGTCTGCTAGAGAAGCATATATTGGAATAACGGGTGGCGATAAGTTTGTTTGGGATTTAAGGTTTAACTTTGACCGTTATAAAATTTCTTATTCTGGATACGGATACGAAGAATATGATTTTACCCCGAAAGAATTTTACTTTGCTAACTCTGAAACAGACCTAACATTTCTGTTTAGCTTTGCTTATAAAATTGTGCAAAATGATAGGCTAAACTTTATTGTTGGTTTGAATAATGAAGCTTCTTGGCAATATTATTCCCTTTTTTATAATGATTTTGATAACTATGATTTACAAGTTATAATTTCTCCAAACTTTTTGGGAGAAATTGTTTTAACGAAACATTTGCTCGCTTTTGTTGGTGCTAGTTATAGCCTTTCTTCTTATGTATTATTCTCTTCTGGAGATGATGAAAACGATGATAAGAAGATAGATACTTTTAAAATGGATAATTCTGAGCCAGGTGCTTATGTGGGCCTGCGCTATGAGTATAAAAATTGGGCTGTTGAAACTCGTTTGCAAAGTGATACGTTTGGTGAACTTCTCAGTGGAAATAACCCTTTTATTAGCCTTGGTGCTTTCTTCTTTTTTCAATAAGAGAGGCTGTTATTGGGAATATGGCTATATGAGCTAGAACTATGCTTAAAATACCTATAACCGTTACCACTCCAAGGCTTTTTAAACCGGGGTGTGAAGAAAAACACACACTCGAAAAAGTTGCTATTGGTATGAGATAAGAAATAATCACCGTTCTTCCAGTTTTTATGCAAACAAATTTTAGAGAGCCTGTTCCTTCTTCCCAAAATCTTTGCCATAAAAATAGGGAACCGTCTATGGAAATGCCTATTAAAAAAGGCAGTGCTAAAATACTATAAACGGTTAAAGGGATGTTTAACAAATGCAGAATTCCAAAAAACCACAAAAATCCAATAGCAGGAGATACCAAAATCAAAAATATGTGGTTTCTCATATTTTTGAATATTAAAAGCCAAAGCAGAATTGCTATGCAACCAAATATGGTGCATCTGCGGAGCTTTGGCAGGCTCAAATCCATAAGTGCTGCACGGATTATGGGGTTTCCTGTGCTTGCAAGATGTTTGCCAAAAATTGAAATTTCATTTACGCTTTTTGCAAACCTGCGGCACTCAAGCCCGTCATCAATATCAAAGGCTGGGAAAATAAAGCCAAATTCTCCTATATTGCCGTCTTTGCCCAAAAATTTCAAATGATAGCTCTCTGGAAAATCTGCTGGTTCCACGGGTTTTAGGTTCCAGCTTTCCACAACCTTGTTCGCATTTGTAAGTTCGCTGCCAGCCAGTTTTTCCAAAATTTCCGGTTTTAGGGCATTTTTAATTTCTCCCAAAATTCTCAATTTTTTATCTTGCTCGCGAGGCAAAAGGCTTGCAAGAGTAACCCAGTTCATATCAGGATAATTGTCTGCAGCAACTTCTGCGTATTTTGCATTTGGAAAAATTACAATAACTGGTTCCGCTTTGTATTCTCCTATCTCTTTTAGAATTTCGTACACAGGCTCGGATGGTTTTGTAAACTCTGTTTTTGAAAAACGATATTCTATTTCTGGAAAAACTCCACGTACAGTGATGGCTATTGTGGCAATTAAAATAGCGGTCATATATTTTTTGCTTATATTGAGCGGCTCTCTCGAAAAATCAGAAAATTTAAAAGTTATTTTTGCAAACAATGTAAAGTTGTGTTTTTTTTGCAAAAATATGAGCATAGCTGGCAGCACCACACTTATGGCAAACCAATCAAATAAAATTCCAAGTCCGCCTGCAATCCCAAGCTCTTTTATTCCCTGCAAGGGAATGGAAAACAAACAAAATAGCATTGAAGAACTTATAAAGGCGCTAACAGTAAAAGGTTGCCCTATACCAAGTATAGTGCTTTCTAGAGCGAGTTTAACGCTTAATCCCTTTTGCATTTCTTCTGTGTATCTTGAAAGCAAATGGGTAGCATTTCTCCCCCCAAGCCCTGGTATTATCAACCCCAGAATTATTGTGAGAATATTTATTCTGCCGAATAAAATTGAAACTCCTGCAAATGTCCAAAGGGTAGCCATAGCTAGGCACAAAGCTGTAATTAAGGATATAGCTGGTATTTTGAAACAGAAAAAAACAAATATTACAAATAACACAACCGCAGAAATTAAAGCAAGAGTTCTCACCTCCGATAGCAAAGTTCTGCTATTTGCCACAAAATCGTAAACTGAACCGCCATAAAGCACATCTATATTTTTTTGTTCGCTTAAGGAATCGGCTTTTGCTTTTGCCAGCCCATATAGTTTTCTCATATCAGGAAGGCTTAAATTATTTTTTACGGGGTAAATTTCCAGAACTAGTACCTTTCCGTCTGTGCTACCTCTAAAGTTTTTCAGTTTTTGCAAATATTTTCGCTCAATATCTTCTAAATGAAAAAATGGCTCGCTTGATGTGGAAGTATCTTTTACCAGCTCCACTATAAAAGGGTTTAATTTTTCTTTTTGCTTTGCCACAAGGCTTTTAATTCTGTCTCTGATGGTTTCTAAATCATGGAGATTTATGTATAACAATTTATGTTCTCTGTAAAAGTCTGCCTCTGTGCGGTATTCTGCTAGGTTCACCAAGGCGTTTTGCTCCAAAGATGCAGCCAAGTTTGCTATAAAATTTGCATTTAATGCGCTATCTGGAGATATAGAGAGAATAATTAAGGTTTGCCAGCCGCCAAATTCTTGATATACCTGATTTTGTGTGATTATTGCAGAATGTTTTTTTGGAAGCAAATCTGCCATATCCAGTTCCCAGCGCAGGTTTGAAACGGGATATATGCATAGAGCAGACAAGGCAAGGGCAAAAACCATTATCAGTTTTGGAACCTTTTGCAAAAAGAGCAAAAATCTTGTTATTAAAGAAAACATTTGTAAATTTCAAATTTAGTAAATGAAAAGAGTTTTAATTTTTATTTTTCTTTTTGCTTTTTGTGCTGGGGCACAAGAGGCAAGTTCAGATACTTCTATTGTGAATGTGGAGAATAAAAGCCGCATATTGACCTTTGTGTCTTGGCCATTTGTGTATATAATACAACCTACCGTAGAGTTTTTGATATATCCCGTGATACCGCCGCTGATATATATATCAAGGGAAGATTTGATAGAAAGGGGAGCGAATCTTATAACTTATGGTGAAAAAAAGCAAATAACGTTTTATCCTACAATAGATGCCCATTTGGGTAGTTCTGCCAATATAGGCTTTTCTTACTGGCACAAGGAGCTTATTTTTGATAACGATAATATGTTTCTTTCTCCGCACCGCTATGTTAACGGAGATTGGGATGCAACTATACGTTATAAAAAAACTAATATTCTTGGCACATCTTTTTACTCTAGATGGAATATGAGTTATAGAGAATATGGAAACAACTCATTTAGAAATTCATTAGAGGGAATTAAGTATTACTATGCAGATAGCTCTGTTAATTTAAATTCTTATGTGGGATTTAATTTGTCTGGAATTTGGGACTTAGAATTTGGCATATCTCTAAATTTTCACAGATTTGATTTTCCTAGCCAAGAAGAAACTCCAATTTCTGGTGAATATATTTTCAATCGTGGATTTTACAGGAATTTTGAAAGCTATCCGCTAACAATTTCCCTGCTTTACAACAGCCTTGACGAGCCATATTCTGCAACCAGCGGCCATAAGTTTTCTGTAGCTTATTCTTATGTACCTATTAGTTCTTATAATGGCACAAGAGACCATAATTACCATGTTGCAGAAAGTCGCTTTGTGCATTATTCATTGCTTGGCAATAAAAGCTATGCTATGACAGTTGCAGAAAGCAATGCGAATAGGGAAAAATTAAAGAATTTAACTTTTGCAGAAGCCATTGAAATTTTGAACCCTATAAACGTAAAGGAAGTAATTTTGGATAGGCGAGTACTTATAACACAATTAAAAACTCGCTATATGATAGAGGAAAACAAAGGCAAGGCTCCATTTGTAGCTATGAGCAGGCTCGGTGGAAATTTTCCACTCCGCGCATATAGTGATGGTTTTTTTACCGGAGCAATTGTTGCTGGCATTTCAAATGAATACCGCTGGCCCATAGACCGCTATGCAGATATGCTTATTTTTAATGAATACGGAATATATAGCGATGATTTGGGGCATTTTTCCCCTTTTAATTTAAGAAACTCTTATGGTTTTGGCTTTAGAGTGCGAACACCCAAATTCTTTATAAGTCGCTTTTCTCTGGCCTTTCATGGGCTTCAAGGAATATCAGTGATTCTCACCACAAAATCTGAATATGATTAGCGGCAAAAATTTTCTACATTTTTACTTATGTCTTTGGCAATGAATCAAGAAGAAACCATTAAAGTCTATAAAGATTTTTTGAAATCCAAGGGTTTGTTGTACACACAACCTCGTGAGCTTATTTTAAAAGAAGCGATGTCTGCTCTTTATCATTTTTCTGCCGATGAACTTACCTCACAAATGCACAAAAACGGTATGAACATAAGCCGCGCTACGGTTTACAGAACACTTGCCTCTATGAAAGAAGCTGGAATTTTGAACTCTGTTGATTTTGGACATGGGCACATACACTACGAAGCAAAAAAAACAAAAAAATATCACGAGCATATAACCTGCAAAAAATGCAACGCTATTTATGAAATACAAGTTGAGAATTTGGCAAAAGTGATAAACGCGGCTGGGACAAAAGCTAAGTTTGAGCATATAGAATATGCAATTAGAATTTCTGGAGTGTGTGAGAAATGTCAGTGAGATTTTTCTATATTTATAAACTATGTTTAGAAAATTACCACTCCTCGCATTGTGTTTAATTTTAGCAATTTCTTGCGAAGAGAAAAAACCTAAAGCCACCCACAATGGCAAGTTAAATATAGTTGCAACGATTTTTCCTCTTTACGATTTTTCAAGAGCAGTTGCAAAAGAACAGGCAAATATAATAATGCTCACTCCACCCGGAAGCTCCATACATTCTTATGAACCAAGCCCAGCAAATATAAGAAACATTCAAAATGCAGATGTATTTTTATACATAGGTGGCGAAAACGATGTGTGGATTGAACGCATTTTAAGCACATTAGATACAACAAAAATGAAAATTGTCCGTTTGTTTGATTTTGTTAAACTTTACGAAGAAGAAGAGAAAGAAGGAATGCAATCCGAAGAAAAAGAGAGCGACCCACTACTAGCAGAAGAACATGAACAGGGCAAACTTGAAATAGAATATGATGAACATATTTGGACAAGCCCCAAAAATGCTATTTTGATGATTAATGCAATAACTGGCGTACTTTGTGAGAAAGATACCACAAATTGCGAAAAGTATAAAGAAAATTCTCAAAATTATGTTTTGCAAATAGACAGTTTATCAAAGGAACTTTTGCAAATTGTAAGTTCTGCAAAGAGAAAGCAAATTATTGTAGCCGATAGATTTCCGTTCCGCTATTTAGTTGAGGAATATGGTTTGGACTATAGAGCAGCTTTTGCCGGCTGTTCCGACCAATCAGATGCTACTCCGGCAACAATAGCCAATTTGATTAACGCAGTAAAGAACAATAAAATTCCCTATATATATTATGTTGAATTGACCAACCGGAACACAGCAGAAGCGGTGGCAGAGCAAACAGGAGCAAAAATGCTTTTGCTACATTCCTATCACAATATTTCAAAACAAGATTTTGAAAGTGGAACAACATATTTGGATTTATTAAAGCAAAATATAGCAAATTTAAAACTCGGACTTTTGGAATAATAAGAGATGAAAATTCTCTCCTGCACACAAGTTTGCGTAAAATACGAATCCACCTTGGCTCTAAAGGATTGCAGTTTTGAATTGGATGCAGGAAATTTCTTGGGAGTATTTGGCGAAAACGGCTCAGGAAAATCCACTTTGCTAAAAAGCATTGCAGGGCTTGTGAAACCAAATAGCGGTAGCATAGAATTTCACGGTATAAAAAAGAACGACATAGGCTACATGGCGCAACAAACCCAAGTTCAAAAAGATTTTCCCGCAAGTGTTTACGAAGTTGTTCTCTCCGGCACCCTTTGCAGACATTCAAAATTTTATTTTTACGGTAAAAACAACAAAAAGCAAGCAGACAAAAGTCTAGAACTTCTAGGCATTGAACAATTGAAGCGCAAATCCATTCAAGAATTATCCGGCGGTCAAAGACAGAGAGTTTTGCTAGCGAGAATGCTATGCGCCGAGGCAAAACTCCTGCTTTTAGACGAACCCATGACTGGTTTGGATGCCGCATCGTCAAAGCAGATGTGCAGCATTTTGAAGGATATAAATTCAAGTGGTGCAACTATAATTATGGTTTCTCACGATGTTGAGGGAACGAGTGGGCTTTGCGATAGGGTGTTGAATTTGTCTGAACCTCCTTTATTGGCTTTATTCTGAACAGACAATTTTCTATATTTATATTCAAATATGATTTTTGGCGGTAAAACAATTTTTGGTAGGGCTTGCGGTGCAAGCTCAAAAAGTGATTTTTCTGATTTCCATTTTAAGGCACCATACGTGCTGAATATGCCATTCTTTTTTCAGGTGGCGAAAAATCACTCCGAAGCTGAGTTTTGCCAGCCTTGGGCATCTGAGGCGTGTTTAAACGCAAATCCCCC
>Ga0268262_10000593_pt1 | contig 47491 bp, 38 predicted proteins | sample TergutNc150P3_FD_190354 | JGI IMG/M metagenome (GOLD analysis project Ga0268262, IMG submission 190354) | Nasutitermes corniger P3 segment gut microbial community from laboratory colony in Florida, USA - Nc150 P3 (SPAdes) (version 2) | ecosystem: Host-associated > Arthropoda: Insects >... | reverse complement strand
GTTCCTTCGATTTTACGGTTTGCCCCTGAATTAAGCTGCGTGTAGCTGGTAAACAGTTTTCCCATATCTTCAGCGCGTATGCCTATGCCAGTATCCCGCACGGTAAAAATCAATCTGACCATTCCGGCGTTTTGAATAGACCATGCTATGTTCAGGGTTACTAGTCCTTTATCGGTGTACTTAATCGCATTTGAAAGCAGGTTGTTCAACACCTGTTTGACGCGCAATTCATCACCTATTAGTTTCGCCGGAAAATCCCCGTTGATTTCCAGAGCAAAGTTAATGGGTTTGGAACTGAGCCGTACCATGTTGAGGTTAACCGTGCTACTGATAAACGGGGCGGTCTCGTATTCAGCCGGAACAACCTCAAAACTTCCGGCTTCGATTTTGGAAATGTCCAAAATGTCGTTGATAATCCCTAAAAGCGAAACGCCTGACTGATGTATCTGGCTTATGTTTTCTCTGCTGGAGTCAGGCAGCCTATCCCGTAGTTCAATTTCCGATGGACCGATCACCGCATTGAGGGGGGTACGTATCTCGTGGCTCATCTGGGAGAGAAACCAGCTTTTGGCTGCGCTGGCTTCCCGCGCTATCTCCGCCTGACGGTATAGATAAAGCAGATAGATAATGCCGCTTACAAAAATGGCGGCTACGGCAATGATCTGTACCACGGCAAGAATCGATACCAGCCGCCGCGCCTGCACTATAGGTTCGTCCTCAATGTCCACGCCGGCAAAAGCGGTTACATTTCCGTCTCGATCAAAAACGGGCGCGTAAGCGGACAGCAGCCCTTCCCAGCCGGGAGTGTAATTGCCCAGGCCGGAGCAGACAGCCATACCTTCCAGCGTGGGCAGTATCCAGGGCGCGGGGCGTGGATCAAAGGGCGGGGTATCCAAACCTACCCGCGTTTCCTCGTTAAAATCATTGTCCACGATATATTGCAATCCATCTTTCGCAGGACGGATATAATACGCGTAGAGGACATCGGCATCAAGAGAGAAATCAAGTAGCCGCCGCCGCAGGGCTTGATACTCGGACAGTTCCATGTCTTGTACGGTGCGGTACTTGTCCAATTCTTCGGCGCTGACTATGTTGGCAAGCCTTTTACTTTCGGCAATTAACCGATGCTCTATGTTGTATTCCATTGTCCGCATGGAAAAAGAGATAAGTGAATTGGCGTATAAAGACACCGCAAGTATGACCAGAAAAGTGAGAATGAACGGAATAGCGGCAAGACTTTTCTTTTTATGCACGATTGAAATAATTGTATAAGTTAAGGGGCTGGTTTTTCAAGCGAAGTATAGGAAAAGGACCAGCCGCTGCCGCATCATAAACTTAAGCCTCAAAACGAAGGTCTGTGGTTACATTTGTACTTGTTAAAATACTTCCATTTGCGGGGAGTACTTTTCAGCTTTCGTACCGGTACAATGTTTCGTTCCATGTCTGCCGTAAGCTGCCTGAACATTTCGTCATTGAATGGTTGGGTTCTCCGAGTTCAAAAATAAAATATTGCCGGAATAATATTTTTTAAGTAGAATATAAATATAATGAAGCTTGCAAAAATAATGAACACCACAGAAACAAATCAAATTCTCAATACAAACATATATGCGGTAAGGGATGGATTTGTTACAGTTTATACTGATGATGTTAAATGGCTTGGCACTTTTCCCCAATGTAAAAATTTATATGTGTAAAGACGAATTGCCATTGCGTGAATAAAACAATAAAAGTGAGTTACTATGTGGAAATGTGATAAATGTGGACGTGAATTTAAAAATACAAATCAAGACCATTATTGCGGTAAATTTTCAACCATTGATGAATATATATCCGCTCAGAGCCTGGAAGTACAACCAGTTTTGCATAAAGTACGCAGTGTTATAAGAAAAAATGCTCCGAACGCGACGGAAAAAATATCTTGGAATATGCCGACATTTTGGCAAGGCGAAAATATAATTCATTTTGCGGCATTCAAAAAACATTTTGGTATATACCCGGGAGACTTAACCTTAATGCCATTTATTGAAAAATTAAATAATTACAAACATACCAAAGGAGCGATACAGTTCCCATATGATAAACCAATTGATTATGATTTTATTGCAGAAATTGTAAAATACAAAATAAAATTATTGAAAACAAGTAAAAAGTATGAAGAAAACGGTAATATCACTGCTGTCCGGTTTAGCATTTGAAACCCTCCAAAAATGGCTGTACTGAATTATCGTGGAGCCTAGAACCTGAAATATTTGTGCACAAGCCAAGCAACGAGCTTTTCGTTAAAAGCGCGGATTTCATCATCATCATAAGCTCATGCGGACTGGCCGTTATGCCGTCCAGCGTCATGTTTATCCATATCATTATCGTAAGTATCAGCGCGACCCATATCTGGCTATATACTGCATTTTCGCTTGTCCCCCAAAAACTCTTAACCTTCAAATGCTGCCACGGAAATCAATTTTTAAATAATTTACCACTAACCTCACTAACCAACACGAACTTGCTGTTAGAAAACTATTTTTAACCTTCCAATTCTATGAAATAAGATGGATCATGAGGATTTTCCGACAAAATATCGGAGTAAGGGTTCGTGGTGTTCGTGTCGTTCGTGGTAGAATCTCTTCTTGAATTCCTTATTTTTCCATATACTTGTCTAGCCGTCGAACAAACGTTTGTAAAATTGATTTCCTTGAAATGCTGCTTTATCCACTTGAAAAACAATTCCACTTCCCATCTCTCCTTGTATATTGCCGCTATCTCGGAAGCTTCCCGTTCCATGTCGTTGGTCAAAAACTCATAGACCTTTTTTGTTTCTTTGTCCTTGTATTTTATTTTCCGCAGCGGCTCAGGATATGCCTTCTTTGCTGCAGCCCCTGTCAGTTCTATAACCACATCGGACAGTACAGGGCTTCCATCTTTATGCGCATTATTGTGCGTCCTCTTGAAAACGGCGTTGCTTTTCATCCGGGTTACAAAAAAAGAACCTTGTAACTCTATGCAATATAAGGACTTATAATCCACATACCCGCGATCCATAACGTATATCACGCCTTTCTCCTGGGCAAGGTCCTTCATCTTTTTGGCCTCATGGACATTCCCATTGGTCAAATATGCGTCAAACGGTATGCCGCAATCCCCATCCAGATTCAGATGCAGCTTTACAGCCCCTTTCGCTTTCCTGTATTTCGCCCAATTAAACCGTCTAAGACACAGGGATATGATCGTCGCGTCAATTATCCTCAAAGGGTCCTTAAACTTCTTCTTCGTTTTACCGGAAACAGCCTGCGCTTTTTCTACAAGCCTGCTAAAAAGGTCCTTGAATATGTCGTGCTGCCGTTTCTCAAGGGCGTCGCAAAAAGTCGATCGCTTTATCTGTTTCAGCCCTGCATGGTATAAACGGTTCCCGTTTGCCCTCATTGACGCCTCAATTTCCCTTACGCTGAAACAGTTCGAAATATGCGCGTAAAGCATTGATTTAAATAAATCCCAGCAGCTGAAAAGTCTTATTTTGAAATCCCCATTATAGCCTGAAACGGCGCTTTCAAATTCGGATCTGCTAAGGTGCCTTAACACACTTGCGAATACTGTGGTATGCTTGGTCATAACTTGTATTTCCTTCTGGTATATGGATTTAGCTCAATTTCTTTATACCATTATAAAGATCGAAATACAAGTTTTTTATCTTTTTACGATGCTAAACCGGACAGCAGTGCGGTAATATAATATTATCTCCTTTAAAAACTGATCCAAATGTAAATGAATTATTTGGTATGTTTAATGATGGGAAATTGTCTTCTGAAGATTTTATAAGAGAAAAGATACTAGAAAAGGAAATGGAAAATTAAAGATAAATTGGTTTAGGTAAAATTATTGAATGCCAACTATTTGATTTTATATCCCTAAAACTTTTAATATCCCATCCTGTACTTTAATTTCATCAGATGTAATTACACCGATTTTTTCCATCCAAGGGGCTATACTATAGTGTTCTTTCCATCCGGTAATAGGAATAATGATTTTTAACGGCAATTTACCAAGCCTATTATCATTCATAATTAATGCAGGACGGGTTTTATTCATTTCAGCGCCAATAGTAGGGTTTAAATCAACAAGCCAGATTTCACCTCGGTTCATAAAAATCCTCGCCATCAAGTTGGGTAAATATGGTCAATTCTTTATCATTTTCATAGTCATCAAATAAACGTTCTGCCGCCATTTTCAGGGTTCTGTCTTGTTCAGTATGGCGAATCGAGCGAATTATGTGTTCAACAATAATCATTTGTTGATATATTGGTAATTTATCCGTTTCATTTATAATTTGAGCTGTTTCCATAAACAATCCTCCAAAAACAAAATTGGTACATACTTTAATTAAAAGATAATTTTATTCTCCATATTTAGTCAATCAAAGCATCTACGCTTCTATCTTCAGCCCTTCACGCGCCATGATTATTTCAAAGCTCTTGCCCTTGGCGTCATTTTTGCATTGTTCTTCAATAGACTCAAGCTTCTTGTCGGTGTAGTTGGGATCGTGATGGAAAAAAACGAGTTTTTTTACTCCCGTTTGACCGGCGGCTAACATGGCGTAATCATAGGAAGAGTGGCCCCAGCCCAAATGTTCTTTATGTTCCTTTGCGGAATATTGAGTGTCATGCACCAGAATATCTGCGCCTTTGTAAAAGTTCAGTATTTTCTCGTTTTCTTCTTTGACTGCCGCCTCCCCATCTATGGCGGCTTCTTCATCGTAAGACGGATCTTTTGGATCTGTAGGAAAGAGATTGCGGTAAGGTTCATGATCAAAGGCGGTAGCTATGGATTTACCCTGGTATTCAAAACGGTAGCCCAGGCACAGTATGGGATGGTTCAAATATTTAGTCTTTACTTGTAGTCCGCCGCCCAAATCTATCGTCGTTTCCTTTAGTTCTTCGTACTCAATTTTAGCGGATAATTCGCTATGCCTGACCGGCCAGTATCTGTATGAAAGCTGATTTCCGATTATTGTCGCCAAAGTCTCATCGTTGTATGAAACCGGTCCCCTAATCCTCAATTTCGCTCCGGGAATAAAAACCGGCGCAAACATGGGAAAACCCATAATATGATCCCAATGGGTGTGGGATATAAAGACATCTATGTCTAACGAGCCTTTTTTAGCATCGTTTGCCATGATGTAATCGGCCAGTGGTTTTGCTCCTGTTCCCAAATCTATAACTATAAGCCTTTCATCAGCGCGTATTTCAAGACATGTGGTATTGCCGCCGAAAATTACGGTATCCCGGCCCGGGCAGGGGATAGAGCCTCTGACGCCCCAAAAACGCACAAAAAACATATACACTCTCCCGCTTTACATGTGGTTTATTTTAAGGAAAACTTCGGCCTTTTCAATTTCAGCATTCACTTTTTCCTCGATTTCTTCAAACACATCCTTGGAAACATTCAACGCTTCCCAAATAAAATTCGGAAGAGGGCTGGGATGGCGGTCGCCCGAAAAGCCGATTACCGAAATCGTGGCAAACCAGTTAGCGGCGGCAACACTGTAAAGAACATCTTTATTGTCTCCTGAATATTCTTCGTAACTATGATGATACCTAATCGCGTCCCCTATCGCGCCGTCCAATTTCCAGGCGTCAGCGATCATTCCCCCTGCCTCACAATGGTTCATTCCAAAGACATTTTCCTCCGCCAGCGTAAGGGGTTTTCTTTCCCTGTCCGCGTTACTAACCGTAACCATATACTGTTTTGAAAGCACCGCGTTTAAAGGTATCTTGCCAATATCGTGCAAAAGACCGGCAGTAAAATACTCTTCTAACATTTTTGAATCAATTCCGCGTTTTTTGGCCAAAAACTTTGCCGCGACTCCCACGCAGAGGGAATGCCGCCAAAAGCCTTCCATATCAAGGCCCATATAATTTTTTTGTGGAGTAAGCTGGCCCATAACTGCCGTTGACAGGGCGAGGTTTTTAACAGTATTGATTCCAAGCATGATAATGGCTCTGGCAAGGCTGGTTACCGGCTGTCCAATAGCATAATAGGCGGAATTAATCAGTTTAAGCACCCGGCCCACCAGTACAGGATCCAGGGAAATAACATGGTTCAAATCTATTGGACTGGTCTGGGGATTATTGCATATCTCCAGTACCTTTGTAACCGACGTGGGAAGACTGGGCATATTCTTGATGTAATCTTTTAAGCTTTTCTCAAAACTAGCTTCCATTGGGGGCTCCACGTTTTTCCTGGCTGTCTGACTCGTTCTTATTTGCAGCGGTAACGTCCGTTGTCGATTCTTTGATTATAGTCAGGTTCTTTAAACTATCAATAACCGATTCCAGAGCCGGCTGAATTTTGCCCTGACTGTAGGTGTTTCGATGTTTTTCCGGAAGCGCCCCTGTTAATCCGTGAAGGGTACCAAGAAGATCAACCACGTTGGACAAATCAATCTGTTCGTCTTCTTTTGTTGGAGCAGGTTCTTCAAATAAAGACTCCTCCTCAGTGGTTTCATCCTTCGGAAGGCTAGCAGCTTTCGGTTCTTTTGGTTTAGAAGGCGGATACTGCGGGTAACCTGGCATTATCAGCATTTGAGAGTATTGATTCGGAGGCATAAGCGGCGGCGGCGGTTGCTCCGTGGGAGGGAGAGGTTGCCTTTGGGTTTGCTTTGGAGGCTGTCTGGGAGGCTCTCCGGATTCCCTGGGAGTATCCCCCCCTGACGATCCCTTATAAGGATTTCCTTTTAATTTATCATCAGGCCCTCCGTAAGGATCTTCCATGGAAGGTTCCGCCAACGCGTCCAGGGGATCTTTGTATTTGGGCCGTCCATCTCCTTCATCATATTCTTCCGGTATTTCCCCAAATGGGTCATCGCCCAAAAACAAATCTTCTTCTTCCGGGAAAAAATCTTCGCTCTCGGTAAACAAGGCCTCGGATTCCTCATCAACTCCCTGGACTATAGTGGTTCCCATAAGCAGTGACAGATCATCTTCCGTTGAAGTTTCTTTATCTTCCCCGCTCACCAGCTTTAAGTTACGATCCCACAAATCTCTTACTGAAGATGAGTAAGCGTAGACCGCGCCTTCGTAAAGCTTGAGTGAGGCGTTAAGATCCGAAATATCTTCCGCTGTCGCACGCTTTCCCTGAAGGTTTACAAGGGTATCCGCGGCACGAAGGGCTTTCTCAACAGAGCCGGCTTCCTTGTGAAGCTCCGAAAGGGCAGTCAAGGCTTCCGTATCGGTTGGATCTGCTTTTGAAAGCTCCTCGAAAATCTGGATCGCGTGGACGCGGTTTCCCATTTCGGCATACATTCTGCCCAAAAGCATCTTTGCTTCCCTGTCATTCGGCTTTTTGGCCAAATAAGAATTTATGCGTTCTTCGGCTTCCTTGTATTCCTTGCGGTGAAAGTGAATGTCAGCCAAATCAAGAAGAAATGAATAGTTGCCCGGATCTATTGACAGTATTTTTTCAAAGCAGGCCTGGGCTTCCGCGTCCTTTCCCATAACCCGCAGTATTGCGCCCTTTGTCCTTAAAGCCTGAACATTCCCGCTCGCTATTTTCAGCGCCTCCTCAGCTTGTGCAAGAGCTTCAGGATAGCGCTCCAGCTTTAAGTAAAGAGACGAAAGTTTATTTCTCATTTTGGCATTGTCAGGTGAAAGCTTTACTAATTTTTCCATCTCAACGACAGCATCCGCGTAATCGCCGGATACTTCCAAAACATGTCCAAGATTTACCACCGCCATTGTGTAATTGGGATCCGTTTCAATGGCCATACGGAAATTTTTAATGGCCTCCTGGGTTCTTCCCTGTTCTGTAAGAACAATGCCCATATTGTTTAGGGCTTCTACGTTTGCAGGCTCCGCGTGCAAGACCCGGTTAAAGGTTGACAGGGCTTTATCGTGGTGTCCCTGGGCAAAGAGAACCATTCCCAATCTGTTCATCGGCTCAAGCCAGCCCGGCTTGCTGCGAAGGGCAGCGTTGTATTCATTCGCGGCGTCATCAAGGCGGCCGGTTGCTTCCAGGGAAATCCCGTAATTAAAATGCAGGGCAGGGTTGTTTTGATCCAGCGCAAGCCCTTTCCTGAACGCCAAGAAAGCCTTGTCGTATTCTTTCAACTGATCGTAAATAGCGCCAAGGTTGTTGTAAGCCAAAACATAGCTGGGATCAAGTTCAATAACCCTGGAATAAGCCATGGAAGCGGCCTTTAAATTGCCCAGCTCTTTGTGAATGTTTCCGATGTTGTATTGAAATTCTACCTTTCCCGGATCTAGATCAATTGCCTCTATAAGATATTCCAATGCTTTCTTAAATTTACCCTGTCTGCGGCAGATAACCGCGGCGTTATTAAGGGCTTCCGTATCTTTGGGATTCCTGGCAAGCAGCGTTATGAACTGATCTTCCGCTTCCTGCAGTTTTCCTTCCCTGGCGAAAGTGTTGCCGAGAAGAAGACAGGCCTCGCGGCTATCGGGAACTTTGGCGATGTAATTTCTAAGCAGGCGTTCCGCGGCCTCATGATCTCCCACACGGAATGAGTTTTTTGCCCGTTCAAGAATATCATCAATGTCTAAAGGACTCATTCCGCCATCCTTGCTGCCGCTTGAAGCAGCGGCCTGGCCGCCGCCTCACGGGAAAATTCTCCGGGGGCAGGGACAAAATTTCGTTCTCCGCTTTCCGGCTTGTTGTAAGCCGCTACCGCAAAATAATATAGAGTCCCATTCTTTAAGCCGTCAATAACAATTGAAGTCTTGTTTCCGGCGTCAATCGGGGATTTCGCTTCCAGGTAATCGCCGCTTGCGGTTCCGTAATAAACATAATAACCGCCGACATCCCTTGAAGGGCTGGCCCTCCAGGTCAATTCCACCGCTCCGTCCCTTGCCACAGCGGCTACATAGGCCGGAGGAGGAGGAGGCTCGGCGGCGCTGTAAATAACCCTAAGCTCCGAGAGGTAAGGAGAAGTTTCTCCGTCAGCGCTTGGGTAAAAATCCACCGCTAGCTGGACATATCTGCCCCGGAACTGCTCCAAATCCGTCCCAGGATTAAACGGAATCCAGGGGACATCATTCCAGTGATAAGGGCTGTTACTAAGGCGGATAAAAAATTTAATTTCCGAGTGATCCGAAAACTTTAAAGGGGCGTTTCCTGCGTATTCATTACGAACCTTTCCCGATGAGTTGGAAGTCCTGCCGCCAAAAGCCTCAATTTTAAGGACACGGCTGTCCGCATAGCCCAAATCCAGCGTCCGTGTTTCAACGCGGCCGCTGCCGCCTGCATAGCGGGTCAGCGCGGCTTTTTCAAGGTAATTCCCGTGAATACGGAATTCATCCATCAAGCCGGAGAAGCGTCCGCCCAACACCAGGCGGCAGTCTTCGCCTATAATGGGTGTATAAACATCGCCGCCTTCCCTTCCGGTAGAAGTGATGTATTCCACGACTTCAAGTCTGCCGTCCACAAGGTATTCCATAATTCCAAGGTCGGCGTCAAAGCGGATAAGGTGATGGCTCCATGTACGGTTAAGCAGCATCGGCCCCAAAATTGAGACGTATTTTCGCTCTTGCTCGCCGCGAGCCGAAAAGCCCGGGGAGAAAAAAATGTCAGAAAAATTCCATTGGAGTCTGTTTCTTGTTACAACACACTGAATACGCTGATTGATGTAGTTGCCTTTCCCGTCAAGTTTGGAAGAATGCCAGAACAAAACCTGTTCTCCTGTTTCAAGGCCCTGTGGATACAGCCAAAATTCAATCGAAAAATCCCGTATATGACTGCCGGGGGCAAAAAGCGCGTTCGCTCGGGGTTTTAGTATCAAAGGCCCCTCGGAGCCGCCTGCGCCTGACTTCCCGCTAAACAGCGCCGCGCCTTTTCCCACTCTGCTCCAGGGATCAACAACCGCAGCCAATTCCGAGGATACAATGACATCGTAATGACCTTCGGAATCCGCAAACCTTGTCGTCCGTCCCTCGTCAAAAGAAAGACTAAGATCCGTTAAACGCGCGTCTGATGCAAAAAGATTATAAGGATTGTTGTTGCGGACTTCAGGCGCTCCTCCCGCAAGGACAAGCACAGGATGGGGCCTGACGTAAGAAACTTCGGTTATTCCCTGCTTCTTTTCAATTAGTTCCCAGGAAGAGCCTGAGCCGAGGGTTATGGTCTTTTCGCCGATTCCGAAAACACTACCAGCTAAAAGAAAATAAAGGTATAATAATGCCAGGATAAAGGGCTTGCGTATCATCTTTTATAGGTTCCCTCTATCTTATCGGTATATTTACCCATGATTCATGAAAGATTTTCCGAAAATTATTCCCAACTAAAGGTTTTTGCCAGGGAAGCGCCCGCAGAACCGGGAGTTTACCTGTGGCGGGACGGTGAAAATCGCATTATTTACGTTGGAAAAGCCTTGAATCTCCGTAACAGGCTGAATTCTTACTTCTCAGGCGCTAAGGACGTTAAAACCGCGGCCCTAATCAGCCACAGTAAAACCATCGAGACCATCATTGTTTCCAACGAATACGAGGCGCTGCTCCTTGAAAACACCCTGATAAAACAGCACAGTCCAAGGTACAACATTAACCTTAAAGACGGCAAAACCTACCCCGTCGTCCGTATCACTTCCGGAGATTTTCCCAGAGTTTTCCGTACCAGACACATCGTAGAAGACGGGAGCCAGTATTTCGGCCCCTTTCCGAATGTCCAGGTTCTGGACGAGACTCTCGCGGTAATTGAGAAACTCTTTCCCCTGCGCAAATGCAGAACCATGAAAAAGCGTAATAATCCCTGCATGTACTACCACATTAACCGCTGCCTTGCGCCATGCTGTGGCAGGGTGGAAGAACCGGCTTACAATGCCCAGGTTGAAAGGGTGCGGAAACTTCTGGCCGGAGAAACTTCCGCCCTTATAGCCGATTTAAGCGCTCAAATGCAGACGGCGGCGGAAGCCTTGAAATTCGAGGAGGCCGCCGGTTTCAGGAACGCGATTCGAGCTATTGAAAGCCTTTCGGAAAACAACTCCGTGGCTGACATGGATCCCGAAAACCGCGATTACATTGCCTGGGCGGAGGAGGGGGTCTTCACTACCTTTTCGGTTTTTTCCATGCGAGGCGGCCGAATGACAGGCCGGGAACTCTTCAACTCACGCTCCGCCGCTAACGAAGACGAGTCCCTTGTTACTTTCCTGGCCGCCTACTACTCCCCCGACCGTCCTCCCCCGCCCCGGATTTACCTGTCAGGCTTGTCCGTCCAGATTGACGCTTTAGACAGGTACTTCAGGGAACAGTTTGGCTACACCCCCGGCCTTGTCTGGCAGGAAGGACTTGAAAAAAGGCACATCGCCGCCCTAAGCATGGCCCGGCAAAATGCACAGGAAGAACTTAAAAGGCGGCTAAGGGAACGGGGAGCGGGGCCTGCTTTGGAAGAATTGAAGCGGGTTTTGGGCCTAAAAGCCAGGCCGGAGCGCATCGAAGGCTTCGATATTGCTCAACTTGAAGGCAAACACCCGGTGGCTTCTCTGATTTCCTTTAAAAACGGGGTTCCGGACAGAAAAAACTACCGTTATTTTAAGCTTAGAACAGTAGTGGGCATTGTCGATGATTTTGCCTCCATTCGGGAAGCAGTACAGCGCCGCTATGCCCGGCTCGTCCGGGAAGGAAAGGAACTGCCCGACCTGGTGTTAATCGACGGCGGAATAGGGCAGGTAAACGCCGCCCGCGGCGTTATGGACGAGCTGGGGATCGACTGCGATGTAGTTGGACTTGCAAAGCGGGAGGAAGAAATTTGGCTTCCGCGCGCCGCGGAACCTGTCAGGCTTTCCCAAAGATCCGAAGCCCTGAAAGTTTTACAGCATGTCCGTGACGAAACCCACCGTTTTGCCACGGGACTGAACCAGCGCCTGCGTTCAGGGGATCTTTACTTCCCGGTGCTGGAATCAATCGAGGGAATCGGCCCAAAACGCGCCGCCAGTATCATGAGAACCTACGTAACCCTGGAAAAAATCGCCGCCGCCGACCCGCAGGAAATCGCCGAAAAATGCGGCGTCTCGGCGGCCGCGGCGAGGGCCGCCAGGTCTGCGGCCTGCCTCGCCATTGAAGAACAGGAAGAAAAGAAAAAGAAACTCTCCATTAGCAGATACCGCTCTTCCGACGCCGCAGACCTGGCGGCGGAAGCGTTTGCGGCGGAAGAAACGCCGGAGTATAAACCTTAATTTATACAAATAAATCAGACTAAACTCGAAGCCGCCGCGCAAGGCCTTGCCGCGGGCTAGAATTAGAGACCGCTATCGCGGTCAATTATAAGAGTGGCCTCTTCTTACGCAGGCTTTGGCCTACCTTCGGTTCTGTAGGGCCATTTTTTTCGCACGCCATGCGCCCTTGCAAGGTCTCGCGCGACTGCTTCAGACAAATCAAGAGTTATTCGAATAAAAAAGGCTTTACATTATGAACAGTATCATCTCAATGTGCAGCCATGTTTCGTAAGCAGTTTTCTTTATTCTCGTTTTAATATGCTATAATAACGTTTGGTTTTCTGCTATATATATAAAAAAGCAACAAACAAGATAATTGGAGGGAATAAGTATGGCTGAAAAAATAAAAATCAATGTTATTACTTTGCAGGACTATATATCACAATACAAAGCGAGTTTCGCTGAACACCGCCTTGGTACAGACAATGAAATCTACAAATGGAAAGCCGTAAAGTGTTTTCAAGACAATTGGGATATTGATGCGCCGGATTTTTCTGCAATGTTGAAATCAGCGCTGGCGAAAACATATAATTTGCTGGCATCAAAACAGTTCTTCCCAAAAGGAATGTTGGAGGCATTTGCTGATTCGGAACCGGAAGAAATGCGTAAATTATTCCGTGATCTTTTTGATGAGAAAATTGATGTTGTTGCAAGAGTTAAAGCGTTCGAAGAAGGGACAGCAAAACTGCTTGAAGCTTATCCAAATTTAAAAATGACATACCAAAACCCAAATTCTATCAGTACTTATTTATGGCTCCGTTATCCTGACAAATACTACATCTATAAGTATTCTGTCATCAAAGACAACACACAGAAACTATGCGGAATTGACCTGCCGACAGGTAAACTCGACCGTATGTTGTTCGGTTTCCGGCTCTATGACATGATTTGCGATGAACTTGCCAAAGATGTTGAACTTGTGTCAATGTCAAGAAACAGCTTGTCTGACGATTGTTACCTTGATGTTGCCCTGAAAACATTGACAATAGATATTGGATATTTTATTAGCAAGCATGAGGCAAAATTAGTACATAGCGGATCGGTCATAACCACAAATTCTTTTGATAAAAACATCATACTTTACGGTCCTCCCGGTACAGGCAAAACTTACAGTGTGGTTCAATATGCTGTTGCCATTATTGAAGAAAAATCTTTTGAGACAATTAAATCCGAAGATTACGAAGTTGTTTTTAAGCGTTACCTCAAATACAAGGACAACGGACAAATCGCATTCTCGACATTCCATCAATCTTTTGGCTATGAAGAATTTATTGAGGGTATCCGACCGGTTCTCACAGCCGATGAGAGTGGCGAAGACAAGAAGAACCTAAAATACAAACTCCATGACGGAGTTTTCAAGGCACTTTGTTTAAAGGCAGACTTCAATATTGCCTCTCCTTATACTTCATTTGAAAATGCCTGGGAATCTTTGGTCAATGCTACTGCAAAAAGTGGTAAATATGTATTTACCCGCGATACAGGAACAACAATAGTAGCAGAGTGTATTGATGAAGATTGTTTCAGGGTGAACTGGAATAGCAATATTAATTCACATAACGATTTAACAAAACAGAGCATTTACGAACAATGGTTACATAATAAAGACAGAAACGAACTAACAGGCGGGAACAGATGGATGTTTGACGCTCGCAAAGCAGTTATTAACGAATTAACCGGAAAATTTAATCTGCCTACCGTTGTCAAGAACGACAATCACAAGAAAAACTATGTTTTTATCATTGATGAAATAAATCGCGGTAACATTTCAAAGATCTTCGGCGAACTCATTACACTTATTGAGCCTACTAAACGGATCGGAGCTCCTGAGGAACTCAGAGCATTGCTGCCATATTCAGGACAGAATTTCGGAGTGCCGGCCAATATTTACATTATTGGGACGATGAATACAGCCGATCGTTCCATAGCAATGATTGATACAGCGCTTCGCCGCCGTTTTAGTTTTGTAGAAATGCAGCCGGATTCGGGTTTGTTGCGCGACATTGTTATTGACGGTATAGATATTGCCGAAATGCTTGACACCATGAATCGGCGGATAATGGTTTTACTTGATCGCGAACATACTATCGGACATTCTTATCTTCTTCCTCTAAAAGATAATCCATCTGTAGAATTTCTGGCAAAGATTTTTGAAAACAATATTATTCCGCTTCTGCAGGAATATTTTTACGATGATTATGAAAAAATCCAGCTTGTGCTGGGCGACAACAGGAAGAGCGATGACAGTATTCGCTTTATAGTAAAGAAAAGCGATGGCGCAAAGCTGTTCGGTAATGCGGACATTGATTATCCGGAATTCTACGAAATCAACCGGGAAGCGTTTAAAAAAATAGAGGCGTATGCGTCTCTCAACTAAAATCTTTACCATATTTGAATACGGCGGATTCGTGCGAAATGGATTGCCTTTTGAAGGGTATCAGTCATTACCTGCGCATACCTTTGATGCTTTGGAAGCTTTTATCCTTGCTAATCATACCGGAAGCGATACCGAGGCAGTTGAGTTGCTGTCCCTGTCTGTGCGTCGTGGTATAGGTAAAATTATAACCGCTCGAAATTATGTGGGTTTGATAACAATGAAGGACGGTACGGTAATTGAAATATTACCTAAAATTTGTGGCGACTATGTAGGCAAAGAAGACACTAAACGTATTTTTCTTGAAATGCTGAGAACGCTTAAAGACACGCCCTTCAAAAATTTTAACGTATCCAATTTAAGTACCGACAGATTAAGCTTGTTTGAAATATTCATCTCTATGTTTATAGCAGAGATAACTATATTGATAAAACAAGGTCTAAAATCGGTGTATAACGCAGTTGAGGCAAACGAGCAATTCTTTAAGGGAAAATTGGATATATCACAAGATATCAAGCATAATTACATTAACAAAACCCACTTTTTTGTCAGGTATGATAAGTGGAGCATCAACCACCCGGAAAACCAGCTTCTTAAGGCAACTTTACGCCTTTTACAAAAGCATACACAAGACAACCAAAACAAGCTAAATATTTCACGTCTATTGCTTTTTTTTGATGAGGTTGATTCTTCAATTGACTATGAGACAGATTTCTCAAAATGTGCCCTTGATCGCAGTATGTCGCATTATGAAAAATCTCTCTCATGGTGTAAGGTATTTTTGCGCGGTAACAGTTTTACTGCATTTACTGGAAGCGAAGTTGCGGTTGCCCTCTTATTCCCTATGGAAAAAGTGTTTGAAAGTTATATTGCAGCTAAATTGCGCCGTCATATTTCATCTGATATTGAAATGTGGACGCAAGATGCCAGACATTTCTTATTCGATCGTCCCTCAAAAGAATTTAATCTACGTCCGGATATCGTGCTTGTAAAAGAGAAAAAATATACCGTCATGGATACGAAATGGAAATTGTTGTCTGAAAATATGAAAAATTTCGGGATTGCACATTCTGATATGTATCAAATGTATGTCTATGGCAAAAAATATAACGCGGAGAAAGTTGTCTTAATATATCCACTATCAGATAATATTCATAGAGATGAAATTACGTTTGAGTCTAATGACGGAATAAAAGTTGAAGTATTTCTTATTGATTTGTTAAAACCGGATAGTTACTTATCAGGTTTATTATATGGTTCTGCTCTAGCCAACTGAGCTATTTTAAATTTTTCACGTTTTAACTTTGCTGACCTAAGGAAAGCGGGCTGTTCCAGTAGTGTAAGGCTGGAATGAGGGAAACCGACCGTTCAGAATGAATGGGCGGCTTTCCCGGACCAGCCTTACTTTACTACCATAGCCCGCTTTCCTCCACAGGATTATTCACGGTTTATTAGTTAATATGCTCAGCGATAAATTAGGTTCCCTCCACATAAAGCCGCAAATCCTGCGCGTTGTTACGGAGCTTCTGCAGCGCCCTAAGTTCTATCTGCCTTATCGTTTCAGTTGAAAGACCAAGCTTCGTGCTGATGTTTTTAAGAGTGCGCTTTTTGCTCCCGTTAAGTTCGTACCTGTAAATCAGGACGTCTTTTTCCTGATCTTTCAGTTGATTAAGTATCCTGAAAGTTTCTTCTCTCGAACTTTTCTTCATCAATACAGGTTCAGGGTTGTAAGTATGATCGGCCAGGTGTTCAATCATAAAGTAATTCTCATTGACGCCGCATTCGCCTTCCAGGGGGATAGTATCATTGGACAAGGAAAGGACAAACTCCACATCCTTTACCGGAACGCCTATTTCGTCGGCTATTTCAATGAATTTCGGCGTTCTATTATTCCGCTGAGTCAAGACGTTATACGCCTGATTAACCTTGCGAAGGATCTCCTCCTTTCTGTGAGGGAGACGAATCGTGCGCTTTCTGTCGGTCAGGTACCTGGTAATCGCCTGGCGAATCCACCATGTCGCGTAAGTTGAAAAACGAACCTGCCTGTTATGATCGTATTTTTCAACCGCCCTGATAAGGCCCATATTTCCTTCCTGGATCAAATCCATAAAGGGAACACCCTTATTGCTATAGGCTTTGGCTATTTTCACCACCAGCCTCAAGTTGGCTTCAATTAACCTGTTACGGGCTGCTTCATCACCTTTTTGAATACGCTTGGAAAGTTCCAGTTCTTCAGCAAAAGTCAAAAGCGGAACACTTCTAATCTGGTTGACATAGGCAAGCAGAATGTCATCGTCTTTCTGGTTTCTCTCTCTATTCAAGGAATCCTCCTGGAAGATAATTTCTTCCACTTATCTATTAGCAAATTCCGTGCCAAGCTCCCAAAAAAAGCAGAGAAATCTGTAACTCCTTATAATATAAAGAGTTACAAGTTCGGGAATTTTTCCTTTCTAAAAAGAGATGTAAAAACGTATGATTTTTTGTACATTTCACATAAAATGCATGTATGGAAAAGTAAACATTTTTGTGTTATGCTCTCCTTATGGCTTTAGGTATCACCGCCCAGGCAAAGGAAGATAACGTATATTACAATGTTCAATGGTCTCCCCTGAGCTTGGCCGAGCGCTGGACTATCAATGCCAAAGTTCCTTCTGTAGCGGGGGTATATGAAATATACTGGATGGATGATCATAATCACCTGCGCTTGCTATCGGTTGGTGAAACCCATTACGGCGGTCTGCGCACGGAAATCCGCAGGCTGACCGATCCGGAGCTGGTTACCGACCCAAAAGCCCGCGAAATCCTGGAAAACGAGGAAATCTGGTTTCGCTATGTACCCTCGAATTCGTTAAACAACATAACAGACGTGGTGTGGTTTTTCAGGTCAACGTATTTTCCTGAAAATCCGGGAGTGGATCACTCCGGGCGATACAAAAAAATCTTTCTGAAAGAATCCGCCCCGGATAAGCTCATCTGGGTACCCTGAAAGCCAATCCCAATGATCGAATACATAATACCTGGCAATATTGACGACCGTATTCTCGCCAAAGCCGCGGCGCTTTTAAAAGACGGGGGAGCTGTCGCAATACCAACAGACACCAGCTGGAGTATCGTTTGTTCGATGAATTCCAGGGACGGGCTGAAAAGGCTAAGAATGTTGTCAAAAGAAAAAGATGAGCGCCGTTTTACGCTGCTTTGCTCGGATATTTCTCAGTTCGGAGAATTTTGCAGCCTGGACAACACCAGGTTCAGGCTTATTAAAAGACTTACTCCGGGGCCTTACGTTTTCATTTTAAAAACGCTTTTGGGAACCGAAAAAACCCTGGGCTTAAAACGCCAGGAAATCGGCGTCCGGCTTCCCGATTACTCTGTGCCTTTGGCCTTGATAGATACCCTCGGCTGCCCTCTGTACGGCGTTACAGCCAAGCGGGATATGCTATCGGTAGAAGAAATTGACCAGGACTCAACCGACGAGGAAACTCTTTTTGACGGAGGCTGGGAATTGGAAGATATACCGGGGCTTGGTCTTGTTCTGGATCCCGGAGAGGACCGGAAAAGGATTTTTTCAACGGTTTTGGATTTGAGCGCCGGGGAAATACAGGTAATAAGGCAGGGAGCCGGCCGCTGGCCGGTCTAAAAACAGCGGAACAAAATGGAAAAAAAGTGGGTTCGGGTCGTTTTTAGACGGCGCATTCTTATCATCTCTTTAATTGTTATACAACTGGCCTTTATGATCTTTGTTCTGGCAAGATCAGATTATTTATTTCGCAATTTAAATTATTTTTTCAGAGGGCTAAGCATTGTTGTTTGCATCTATATTCTGAACAAGCACGAAAAAACCGCTTATAAACTCACCTGGATTTTCCTGATTTTGCTTTTTCCGCTTTTCGGAGGCTCTGTTTACCTTTTTTTTCACACTCAGTCTACTCCCAGAAAATTAAAGCTAAAGATGGACGAAATAGATCGGCGCTTTAAGCCTTTCTTTACTCCCGCGGGTGACGCTTTGACAGACCTTGCCGCGGAATACGGTGAATGTCTGCCCCAGGCAAATTACCTGCAAAACTACGCCGGGTTTCCGGTGTACAACCGCACCGAAACAAAATATTTTGATTCAGGCGAAAGCTTCTATACTCAGGCCATGGAAGAAATGGAAAAAGCCGAAAAGTACATTTTTTTGGAGTTTTTTATTCTGCGCCAGGGAAAGATGCTTGATCCCATTCTTGATCTGCTTGAAAGAAAAGCCAAACAAGGTCTGGACATCAGGATTATTTACGATGGTCTTGGCTGCTTTATGTCTTTGCCCCCGAATTTTCAGGAAACCCTAGAACAGAGGGGAATTAAATGCGTTGTTTTCAATCCGTTCAAGCCTATACTTTCTTCGCTTCAAAACAACCGCGATCACAGAAAGATAATTATCATAGACGGAAAAACCGCTTTCACCGGTGGTATGAACTTGGCGGATGAGTACATCAACGCGTATGAACGCTTCGGCCACTGGAAAGACGCGGCTATCATGCTCTACGGAGAAGCGGCCTGGAGCCTTACCCTTATTTTCTTTCAAATGTGGTATATGGAGAAAAAATCGCAGGATGATATTATTTCATTTTACCCCTGGAAAAACGCAGACGGTTCTATTGAAGGCTCGCCGCTAAAATCCAAAGGCTTTGTGCAACCTTATGCGGACAGTCCCATTGACGAGGAAAATGTCGGCGAACATGTTTACATTCAGATCATCAACAACGCAAAAAAGTACGTTTACATCAATACCCCATACCTTGTGATTGATGACAGCCTTCTTTCAGTTCTTGCCCTTTCCGCCAAGAGCGGGGTGGACATAAGGATCATCACCCCGTACCGCTGGGACAAATGGATAGTTGCCGTTGTCTCCCGCTCTTACTACCGTCAGTTAATTCAGGCTGGGGTGAAAATATACGAATATTCCGCCGGGTTTAACCACTCAAAAACCTTTGTTTCCGATGATCGCGTTGCCACCGTTGGAACGACAAACCTCGATTTCCGAAGTCTTTACCTGCACTTTGAATGTGGCGTCTGGATGTATCAAACCGAAAGTATCGCAAGCGTCAAGGAAGATTTCCTAAAGACCCTGCCGTCGTGCAGAGAAATCACGCTTGAGGGTTGTTCCAGAAACGCGGCGCAGCGGATCTTCCAGGATGTGCTTAGGGTTTTTGCGCCGCTGATGTAGTATGTAGTATAATTGTATTGTTATGCGTATTGATAATACCATGAACACATATTTACAAATGGCAAGGCCGCCTTCCACTCTGGATGCCGCTGCTGTGAGGCAGCATACCGTCCAGCCTGCGACGCAGCAAGCAAGCGGAAATTCCCGTCCTTGGCTCACTGTCGATATTTCTCCTGAGGGACTGGCGGCTTATGCCAAGGCTGAGGCAACAGGAAAAATAAAAGGAATGAAAGAACTCGCCGCTTTGACGGAATGTAAAACCTGCCAAAACCGCAAATACCAGGACGTTTCCAACGATCCGTCAGTCAGTTTCCAGACGCCGACGAACATCAGCCCCGGACAATCAGCCGCCGTGGTTTTAGCCCACGAATACGAACACGTTTCCAATGAAAAGGCAAAGGCAGAAGAAGAAGGCCGGAGGGTGGTAAGCCAGAATGTAAGACTAGAATCATCCATCTGCCCTGAATGCGGGCGCTCTTACATATCCGGCGGCGTAACTCAAACTGTAACTGTGGCGGAGAGTGATTGAGTAAATTGGAGATTGTTTGTTCATGGTAATTCTCTCAGCAGTGTTGAGAGAATTTGGCTGTTTCATCTTCAAGTATCTTATTATACATTATTGTCTCCCTTTTCATTGGTCAGTTTTGCTTTTAATCCGGCTATCGGCGTAAAATCTTTAACTTTTTGCGCAATCTCCAAAGATTTCACGATGTTTAAGTTCGCTATTTCCATTTCAAGTGGATAACGTGCATGAATAGCAAATGGGGATAAATAGGCGCAATCCCTTGCGATTTCATTAAATGAAGAATCAAACTCAGAACACAATGCACATAATGTCTCAAGCACATGGATTTTTGGCGGAATTACACCATTGTAGCAGAGAAAAGCTTTTAAGTATTTTTCAGCAGCTTGCTGGCAATGATAACATATTATTGCGTCGTGTTTACGATAAGCGTTGTTAAGTATTAGGGCGCTGTCTAGATCCGCTTCGGCAAAATAAAACCATTCAAGAGTTGTTTCAATTTCCATAGATACGCACCCCTTGTTTTGCAATAACACTTTCAAGGGTTAATAATTTGCATCTCCGTTCAAAAACACTTTTTTTTGCAATAACCAAATCAAGCGGGAGAGTTAGTTTTTTATAAAGCGCAAAACGGATTTCTGCATTTAGCTCATAAATATCGGCATCGTTGTCCGGTATGACAAGATAAATATCAAGATCGCTATCCTGTTTTGGCTCGCCATATGCCCATGAGCCAAAAAGAAAAATTGATTCAATTTTAGTGTTTGAAGCAATAGCTTGAACTAAAGTGTTTAATTCCTCCTGTATATTATCTTTCACTCCCTTCCCTCTACTACCTTAATCTCGTCTTCTGTCAAATTATACAATTCATACACTGCCGTATCAATCGCCTTATCAACGGCGTCAATTTTCCGAGTGATGATTGTCTTTTGATGATCACTCACCTCGGCGGCTTCTTTTTTCTTGAGATCTAGCATTTTATCTACAAGCGAGACTAGATTATCTTGTTTGGTTTTGTTAGCTTTCTGAGATAGGTCAAGAGAAGGAATAGGTAATATTGCAAGATGTCCTCTTTTTACTTGGGCTAAGGCTTCACCTTTCTCATTATTTATTAATTTTTGATAATACCAGTTTAAGAAACGAGAATTAATTATACCCAAAATGTATTTTAAGGAGATATTTGAATCAGGATTATTCACAATAGTATAAAGATTATCTCTAACAATAAATTTATCTTTATCATAAGTAGCTATTAATGAATCTCCTGTTTGCCGAATAATAATTTTTTCTTTGTCATAGGATGCTGAATATCTCGGTTCTGCAAGCCAATCACCAAATTTAATCCAATAATCATTATTCCAGAATATTTGATACCTATTCATCATACTGCCTCGTAACAATGGAACAAAAGTATCATCTTTTTTGTTATCAGAAACGTATGGTTTATTTTCAACAACTTTTTTTGTTTGTGGAGGTTTGCCCTTACCAACTTGGAATGGTTTCGTACCTTGAGTAATTTTACATACCACATCTAATTTAGGAAAAATGTCTGCTTTTTCTTTTATGGATTGATATTCCTTTTGTTCAAAAATATTAACAGGTAAACCATCCAAATCTATCAATTTTTTTTGGCTAATCTTATGAGAAAAAATACTTCCGTCTTTATTGAAAATATTAATTTCAATATCATTATGATGACTTGTTGAATTCTTAAAAATAATTACCTCGGTATCAACAACCGCATCTTTGAAAACCTTATTTAAATAATGGACAATTTTTTCTATCTGAACATTTGAAAACAAATATTTACGTAATTCTCCTGCCGTCAGGTTAAGAAGCCATGTATTTGGAATTATTAAACCTAGATTCCCTTCTTGTTTCAATATTTTAACGTTTTTTTCTATGAAAAATAGATAACTATCATACTGGTAATTTGGAATTGCAAAATTATTATGTAAATACGTTCTTTCCTGTTTGCTAAAATCTGCTCCATACGGTGGATTACCAATCACCACGTCAAAACCACCGTTTTTAAAAATCTCCGCAAATCCATCCTTTCCATCCCAATCAAAGCAATTTACCTTATTCACGTCATTTTCATTCAAATCAAGATCGCCCTGAATATAAAAGTCTGTCCCAATAAGACTGTTTCCGCACTTAATATTCCCCGCCATGTCAGGCAGAATATGGCCACGCAAGAACAATTCACCTTGCCCCTTGTCATAACCATCGTCAAGAATCTTCAGGTACAGGCTCATAATGGCAACTTCAGTCGCCTCGCGGTCTATGTCCACGCCGAAAATATTGTTTTTCAAAATTTCCGTTTTCTTTTTAAGCGTCAACTGAACTTCACTTTCGGCATTGGTAAAAAAATCGTCCTTGTATTTCTTTTGCGTTGCCGAGTTTGCTTTGGCGTACCATTCACGGTGGTATTCTATAAGATACTGAAAAGCGCCTAATAGAAAACTGCCTGAACCGCAGGCCGGATCGCAAATTTTTATCGCTGCAATCTCTTCCGGAGATTTATCTTTTATCTTTACGCCTACAGTGTTTTCAACAATATAATCAACAATGTACTGTGGGGTATAATACACGCCCCCGGCATGGCGGACTTCCGGTTTTTCTTCCACCTTTGCCTGATGGTTTTCGGTAAGCCGTATCTTGCTGCCCAGAAAGCGCTCGTAAATCCGTCCTAGAATTTCAGGCTCTATCATGTCAAATGCATATGGCGAATTTGGAGGATATAACTGCTTAATCAAGCTTTTGATGATTGGATCATCAACAATAATCTTTTCTGAAAAATGTTCCTTAAAAAGCAAACCGTTATATTCCCCATCAAGGTTTCTGAACATGGGAATTATGCGGGGATATATATTTTCTTTTACATCAAGCATTGACAGCAAGCCATCTTCACTTTCAATCTCGCGGTCTTCAAGATTGCGGATGAAAATAAGCCTGTCCAGAATTCTCTGTACCGCTTCGTTTATGTGATCCACCGAAAGATCTTTATTTCGTATTGCTACATTTCGCGCCAGAGTTTCCCGCCATGCCGAAATGTCGGCCAAAAATTCATCGTCAAGTGATTTGGCGTTACGGCCTGCCTTGCCGATTATCCGCTCTATGCTTCCTTCAGTAACCGCTTCTTTTGAAAAGTCCTCCCAAATTTTATCCCATGTATCAAGATATGTGTGATATTCCAAATCATGGCCTTTTATCAATCCTTGTAACGGATTTTCAAAAATCGGTCTTTCAAGACCGTTAAAAACCCTAAAGGTTTGAAAATCGGTTAATATCACTATAGGAGTTTTGCCGTGTGAAGAAAAAGCATAACGCTTAGCCTGAAAAACCGGAATATTGCCATTTAAGTCTACATGAGGCGCTTTTGCTTCTACAAAGAATTTTTCCCGGTATTTCGTACCCTCTTTTATTCGGAAGGCATAATCGGGCTTTTTTGTTGTGGAATTGTCGCGCTGGCTGAATTCGCGGTGAACATCCCAGAATTTTTTTGTTATATTGGTCTGGTTTAACTCCCAGCCCAGAGCGGTAAAGAAGGGGTCTATAAACCGGCTGCGGGCTTCCGCTTCCTGAAAACTTTTTGACATATATTGGCGTTCATTTTTTTCAAAGTCTTCAACGAGTTTGTATACGGCTTCTTTTCCGGCTTGCCTTGTCATGGTATTGGGCGCGTTACCTTATCCAAGAAAACCCGCCAAGCCCGGATCAGAACACGGTTTGCCGTTCAGCGCGTCAACCAGAGCTTCAATCATGGAAGGGGTTATTTTAACGCTGCCCCTGCCAAACATCGCAAGGCTACGCAAGGGCATCTCCATAAGCATCCTTTCAAACATAACGCGAAGATCGCTTGTGTCTTCCCCGCTGAATGTCTCCGAAACTTGCTGTAAAATGTAGGCTTCCAGTTTTTTCCCTATCGGCGTATGTTTAATATCCATCATCGTGCAGTTGATATCAATTTGCCCCGCTTCACGTTTGCTTGACGGCAGCTTCAGACCGTACAAGGCCTCGAAAGACGCATCGCTGATGTTTAAGCCTTTTGCGTTCACGTTAAAGTATTCAGGCGAGTTCTTGCGTTGATCTTTCAGCAGCGTTTCATATCCATCGCCTGTTACCTGGACTTCGCCCCGCAGGGAAATGTTACGGCTCGAAGCGCCAACGAGGATCTCATAAGCGCCGCCTTCAATGGCCCAGGTTGCCTTCGGAACGTTGTAGTAAGCGAAGGAACGGGTATCCAGGGAAATTTTCACAGTCCGGCTTTCGCCCTTTTGCAAAAAGACTTTCTCAAAGCCCTTGAGCTCTTTTATAGCCCGCATAATTGCCGTGTTCTTCGGCATAACGTATACTTGGGCGATTTCGGTTCCGGCTGCATCACCCGTGTTTTGAATGTCAAAACTAACTTCCAGTTTATCGCCGGATTTAAAAGACGCGCTGCTCAGTTTCAAATTGCCGTACGCGAACTTGGTATAAGAAAGGCCGTGCCCGAAAGGAAAGGCAACAGGCTTTTCGCCGTGATCATAATAACGGTAACCCACAAAGATACTTTCCCTGTACTCAGCGTTTCTGACGCTTCCCGGATAATAGTGATAACAAGGTGTGTCTTCCAGTGAGAGCGGCCATGATTCCGCAAGCTTGCCGCTTGGGGAGCTTTTGCCCAAAAGTAAGTCAACAATAGCGCCGCTTCCCGCTTGCCCGCAAAGGTACGCCGCAAGAATCCCCTTCACCTTGCCTGCCCAAGGCAAAGCCGCAGGAGCGCCGAGCTGTAGAACAACGGCGACGTTTGGGTTAACCGCGGCAACCGCTTCTATTAGTTTATTGTGGCTTGGGGGCATATCAAGAGAAGCGCGGTCAAATCCTTCGCTTTCGTATTCATCGGGAAGCCCTGCGAAGATTATCACCTTGTCCTTGCCTTTGGCAGCCTTAACCGCTTCTTCTATAAGAGCGGCATCAGGATTTACACCGGCATAACCCTCTGAAAAGTCAAAAGGAACGCCAGCGGCTTTGAACGCGTCATAGGCATTGTCAATTTTACTAGAGACAATCTTGCTGCTCCCAGCTCCCTGATAGCGGGGCGTTTTGGCGAAAGCGCCAATTACCGCGAGGCTCTGTCCCTGTTTAACCGGCAATACATCGCCGTCATTTTTAAGCAGCACCGCTGATTCAAGCGCGACCTTAAACGCCAGCGCGTGATGCGCTGCTTTGTCATATTGGTAATTGTCCTTCAGGTTCTCCTGCGCTTTAAGGATCAACTCAACAAGGCGGAGCGCGGTTTTATTTAAGACACTTTCGTCAACAGCGCCGCTTTTTACCGCCGCTACGATCTTTGAATAGCTAAAATCGTCGATGCCGGGCATTTCCAGATCCTGCCCCGCCTTCAATCCTGCTACCCGATCATTGACAGCGCCCCAATCAGTTACCACTATGCCCTTAAAGCCCCATTCATCCCGTAATATGCTTGTAAGCAGCTTATAATTTTCAGAGGCATAAACGCCGTTCAGTAAATTGTACGAATCCATAACCGTCCAGGGCTGGGCCTGCTTAACCGCCGTCTCGAAAGCAGGCAGGTATATTTCCCTAAGCGCCCTTTCATCAATAACGGAATCGCAGGTAAAACGCCCCGTCTCCTGGTTATTTGCGGCAAAGTGTTTCAGGGAAGTGCCTATGCCCTTGCTCTGAACTCCGTTAATCAGCGCCGCCGCCATTTCGCCTGCAACAAAGGGGTCTTCGCTGAAGTATTCAAAATTTCTTCCGCATAACGGGCTGCGTTTAATATTTACACCGGGGCCCAGAATGACAGAGACTTTCTCCTGCAAACATTCTTCTGCCAGTGCCTGTCCTATTTGATGCAGTAAGTCCCTGTCAAAACTACACACGCTGGTTGCGGCGGTAGGAAAACAGGTAGCATGAACTGTTTCGCCGTATTCTGATTGCTCGTCTGCTTTTATCTGCTTACGCAGGCCGTGAGGGCCGTCAGCCACCATGACGGAAGACAAGCCCAAGTGCTCAACGCTTTTGAGCAGCCAACGGTCTTTGCCTGAACACAAAGACGCCTTTTCTTCGAGGGTTAATTGGGACACGATTTCCTGGGCAGTCATGTTATTCTCCTTTTTGGATTATGGTTTTACTTTTTCAGTTTTAGGTTGTAAAGGCCTTTTATTCCATAACCATCTGCCAGGATGGTGGGCGGAACATTCGTACCGTCGTTGAGTTTGGGGAAGCCTGTCCATACCGAGGCATTTATCTGATGAAATAACCAGGGCCGGTACATTAGGCCCACAGCCGGCATTTCGTCAAGGTAAATTTTGTTAAGCTCAGTCCAGAGGGCTTTAGTGGCTGTGAATCTTGTTTCATTCGCGATCTGGTCAATGATCGCGTCAACACGCGCGTTTGAATAACGTCCCCAGTTCCCTACCATATTGGGGGTTCCAACAGGCGGAAGGTATTTGCTGTACATCATAGCGTAAGCCCTGCTCCATGGCGCGCTGACACCCTGACCGCCCGTGTTGTCCATTATGATGTCAAAGTTGCCGGTAAACCTGTCATTAGACCACTGTTCGGCACTGGGAAAGTAAGTTTTAACATCCATGCCAAGCATGCTGGTCGCTCTGGCTACTACTTGCAAAGAAGCGTTCCAGTCTGACCAGCCGTAGGGACATTCAACCTTGAAAGAAAGCCTGACATCGCCCTTGCCACGTATGCCGTCCAAACCTACAGTCCAGCCGGCGTCATTAAGAAGTTTGAATGCACCATTAATATCTATGCCTTCCCACTGGTAAGGCTTCAAAGCGTCAAGGTCAATAAGGGCCTGTTCCTGAGGCAGAGGAAGCATCATGGAGGCTTGCTTTTTTGCGGTATATTCTGACATAGAGTTGATTCTGATCATTTCGTAGTCAATGGCCATAGCAATGGCCTTGCGAACCGCTTTATCGTTAAGTCCTGGTTTTGTGGTATTAAAAATGATGGAGGGTATGACACCGGGCAAATAATACGGCGACTCAGTAATATAGGTTTCAACCGGAAGGCCGTTATCCCACATATTCCATATTTGGAAAACAAACTGCTGCGATACATCGACTTCGCCTTTGCGGAAAGCATAATCGCCTTCCGAATTGCTTTCATAAATTTTGTGGGCGATATACTTTGGCGCCGGGAGTTTCCCGTACCTGGAAGGATGCTTTCCCCAGTAGCCATCATTTCTTATAAGCACTATCTTGGTAACGTCATTGTAAAATATTTTATAAGGCCCGGTTCCGTAACAATCCCATCCCATGAAATTGAAAAGATCAGTAACATCTTCACCAAGCAGGCCAAGGATGATTTTGGCTTCCCAATAGAATTTGGGAGTGATGGATACTTCGCTAATGGCAGCTTCCATTTGCTTCATGTTGAAATTGGGAGGCGCTTTCCCCTGGAATATAACGGTATAGTCGTCCTGCGCTGTAACGCTGTCCAGATACTGCCAGTACCCCGAAATGCCTATGGTGTATTTCTTCGCCAAATCAAAGACATACACTACGTCCTCGGAAGTAAGGGCTGTTCCATCGGTAAATTTGACGTTCTTGTTAAGCTTGACAGTCAGGGTTTGGCCGCTCCAGGAATAGGAATCGGCAATCTGGGGATAGAGTTTCCCGTCCAAAAGATTGTAGGTAAACAAAGTCTCAAATTGTAACTGACGATGGCCCTGCTCGGCAAAAGCGTTGTTGGTATTCCCATAGGGATTGTTGCCCATCGGCGCGCCCCACTGAAGACCGTTAAAATAAAGGGTTTCATTCCTGGGCAGAGTGTCAGCAGTAACAGATCCCTGGCTACCTGGCTGCTTGCCGCACCCCATAAAAAGTATCAAAACACATAACAAAACTGCAATTATTAAGCTGATACTGCTTTTTAAGTTTCTCATATTTTCCTCAATTACCAATTTTAAATTATATCTGAGTCTGGGTTTTTAGCAAAGCTTTTTTGCGCATACCAATATCACCCCTCTATCCGAGAGGTGTGATACGAAAAGTTTAGGGGGTTAAAATCTTCAGACCGGGAATATCTTTGAAATCCCTGATATTCCCTGTTACGACAGTCATATTGTTGACAAGAGCGGTAGCGGCGATTATGGTATCCAGAATTGGTAAAGTACGCACAAATTTCGCTGTCATTTCTCCCCAAACTTCCATAATATCCATACCTATGCCAACAATACGATCATTAAAATCCTCATACAATAAATCTGTTAACCAAGTCGAAAGTTTCATTTTCTTGGTACCATCAGGAAGTTTCGCCACGCCATAAACCAGTTCACCAATAGAAATGACGCTTATAAACATATCAGTATTGGCAGTATTTTCAAACCATTTCAAAATGCTATTGTCTGGCTGCTTCTTGGTCATTTCTGAGAGGATATTGGTATCAATGAGGTACTTCAAAACGAAATCTCCCGCATATCCTCGGCTTTACGTTCAGGCAGTTCCAGCTCGTCGAGGGAAAATGGCGCGGAACGCAAAATTTCGAGGAGACTTTTTTTTGGCTTGGTAAGTTGCTTGTACTTGTCCATAGAAACGATCACAGCGACCGGCACGCCGCGCAAAGTAATTTCCTGCGGGGCTATTGCGGCCAATTTAATAACCTCACTAAAACGGCTCTTGGCTTCCTGGAGCTGCCATGTTTGTTTTGTTTGCATAATATCTCCTGTCTAGTCTGTCTAGTCATAATATGACAAACTCCAGGAAAAGTCAAGAAATAATTAATCATATTATTAAGGTTTATTTGGCTGTCCAGGCGTTGCGCTGCCGGTTTTTGTAACATACCAGTCAGCCTTGGTATGGGTATTTTCCTCATCTTTGCGGGAAATACTCAGTGTTGCCGCCGTCTTATATACGGAAGTATCCACCGCCTCAGCCGGATTGCCAACCGTTCCCGCGGAAGATTTCCAGACGCCCTTTTTAAACAATAATTCAGCCGCGTCAGCAAAATAATCCTTACCCCACTGGGAATCAGGTTTTTCAGATATCATTACCGCATCCAGCACATTCTCATTCTGATCCAACACATAAACCGCGTCTGTTTTGTGAAGCAGCTTTTTTGAACCGGAAACCCAGAAATCACGCGCCGTGGGGGATGAATCTACACCGCCCGATTCGCTCAGGTTTTCACCATGTTCGTCTTTACACCCTTCTTCAAGGGTACGTAGATGTAGAACAATATAATCATCTTTTTTAACTTCCACCGGTGCAAATTCATAAACCATTGGGGCTTTGTAGTTTCCGGCAATAAAAACGCGTAACGCGCCCAAGTTACCATTGGAAAGCATTTTGAATTCAATAAATTCAGCTTTGGGTTTGCTGTACTCGGTACGCAGTTCGTTAATTATCATCTGCGGAACACTGTTGTTTTTGGTACGGAAACTAATTTGCTCCCTGTCGGTATTTCCATGCTCATCTTTAACCTGCAAATCGACTTCGATTAGTGTTGCCGGTTTTAGTTTTTCCGTAAGTATAATTTTTAGCTCGTTACCATTCGTGGTTGTGTTAAATGTCAGTTTCGGCTCCAAATCCAGAGATATAAGCGTGACTGGCTGTGAAAACTCGAAAACAATTTCAGTTTCCGATACTACTTTGTAGTTAAGAAAAACCAGCTTAGGCGGAGTTTTGCCGGGAGTTTTCTCCTTCGTATTATCTTCCGTTTTATCTCCCTCTGTCTCATCTGCATCTTCATCCGTTTCATCCTCTTCTTCATCCTCATCGGGATTTTTTGCATCTTTTTCTAACTTGTCCTTCTCCTTCTCCGGCGGCGTACTTTTTCCGGGTTCCATTCCCCCCGAACAGGAACTGAACAAACAAAGGAAGACAAACATACCCAACAGGATATTGCGAAAAATTTTCATTTTTATACCTCCGCCGTATTACTGCACGGAGATGCAGGACGCTTCGATTTTTAGGGAAAATTATTTAAAAATTTTTTGATTTTCTATTGACAAAACTGAAATAGTGTGCTAGTGTAGTGGTACACATAAGGAGGTAATACAATGTCTTTATGGGAACAATGGAGACTAACTTTTGACGACAGGATGCCTATTTACCGTCAAATCATTCTCCAGTTCAGCCGGGCGTTTGTCCGCGGAAATATTCAAGCCGGGGAACGTATCCCGTCCATCCGCGAGCTGTCCGCCCTGCTGAAAGTCAACACAAACACGATACAGCGCGTTTATCAGGAAATGGAAAGAGACGAGTTGATAAACAGCAAACGAGGCACAGGTTATTTCTTCACGGAGGATAAGAAGATGATCGAAAAAATACGCCGCAGCCTGGCGCAGGAATCGCTGAGCCGCTTTGTCGATGAAATGCGAGCGCTTGGCTGCGCAGACACGGAAATTGTGAACGAACTTGAAGCATTTATGAAAGGAGGTAAAAAACATGCAGACAATTCTTGAAATCTCAGGGGTCAAAAAGCAGTTTTATAAATGCGAGGCTTTACGCGGCGTGGATATGTCCATACCGCCAGGGCAGATAGTGGGACTATTGGGGCCTAACGCGTCAGGTAAAACCACGCTGCTAAAAATAGCGGCGGGATTGCTTCAGCCCTCGGATGGGCAGTTGCATTACTATGAAAACGCCCAGCCGGGGCCGGACGCCAGGAAAACCATCGGTTTCTGTCCTGACGCGCTGGTGTTTCCGCGCTGGATGAAGGTGCGCGACGCATTCACTTTTTTCCGGGAGATGTACGATGACTATTCGCAGTCCCGCGCGGACGAGCTTATGCGCATCCTTGAACTTCAAACCATTCAGGACACGTATATACGCTTTCTGTCCAAGGGAATGAGAGAGCGCCTTGCTATGGGTTTGACTTTCTCGCGCGAAACAAAGCTGTACCTGCTCGACGAACCGCTGGACGGAATAGACCCTGTCGGGAAAACCCGTGTAATAGACGCAATAATTTCAATGAAGCCGGAAGGTGCGTCTACACTTATATCAACGCATTTAGTTAAAGATATAGAACGTATTTTTGACAGCGTATTTTTTCTTTCAAAAGGAAAGATCGTGTTTTCCGGCGCTTGCGATGTCATTCGTGAAGAACGCAACCAAACCGTAGAGCAGGCATATTTGGAGGTGTTTACCAATGAAAGCTCAATTTAAATACACATTTAAAACAGGACTGTCCTTTCGCGGTGCAGCGTTTGCCGTTATCTTCGCAATGGACGCGGTATTCATTACGCTTGGATCGCTCGGCTTGCTGCCGTTTGCCGCCAAGGTTACCGCCGTGTCCCTGGGCGGGGTGGCAATATCCGTCATGCTGGTGTTTGACATAATCGGCGACATTGCGATAATACGCCGTATGTTCGTTACGCCGGGTGCATATCTTTACGCGTTGACGCCTGCGCCGCGCCGGGAAATTCTTTTGGCAAGCGTTATTGTTACGGCAATATTGGATATTGTTACAATGGCTGTTGTTATCACAGCGGAAGTATGGCTGTCTCTTATTCTGGCAGGTGAAAAAGTCTGGCAGACTATATGGAATGTAATCAGCACGAATAGTTCGGAATTCTTGTACGGGCTTTGGCTTGTGCCATTATTGATAGCAGGCTACCTGCTTATAATGATGGTAATCCTGTTTTGCCAAACAGCTAAAAAGTCGATATTGTTCGGTATTCCCGCTTCCAGGTTACTGGCTTTTCTTCTTGCCTGCGCCTGCATTTATGTTATCAGTTTACTTCAACTTATATTGCTTCCGTTTGGCACTGTCGAACGTCATGGCTTGCTGATACTTCTGAACCTTGGAAACAATGTCCTGCCGTTTTATGCCCTGCTTACACTGCTCGAAGCGGCCGTCTTGTTCGTAATAACCTCAAAACTTATGGAAAGGAAGATTAACTTATGAAAAAAACCGTTTTAGTTGTTCTGTGCGCTTTATTCGCTCTGTTTTTTTCAGGCTGTGTAGTCGTCAGCATTACGGACGCAGTCGCGGTATCAGGAAAAGGTATTCCGGAAAAATATGACATCACTGTCGGCGGATACAACGGGATTAAAGTAGAAGGTCTTTGCGAAATTCGGTATTACGTAGCGCCTTCAGATACCGTTACTCTGGAAGTCCAGCCCAACCTTCGCGAGTATTTTGTTGTGGAAGTCGTAAATGGGGAATTGATTATCCGCACCACGAAAAGGATCAGCTACAACTCAGTCAAAGCCCCGGTTTTAACGGTTTCCACACCCGCATTAAACAGCCTGACTATAACTGGCGCGTGTACTTTTAAGACGATTGACCAAATTAAAACTGACACTTTCAATCTAAATATTAGCGGCGCTGGCGAGGGTAAGTTAGAGCTTGATGTGAACAGGCTTATAGCAAGCACATCAGGCGCGGGCAGTTTTGAGCTTTCCGGCAAGGTGGACAAAGCAGATATTAAGTTTAGTGGGGCAGGCGAGTTAAAAGCGTTTTCGCTTCAGATACGCGAAGCGTCTGTTAATTTTTCAGGCGCAGGTGCGATAAAAATTAACTGTTCTGAAAAATTATCCATTGAAGCAAGCGGGGTTGGTTCGTTGGAATACAAGGGCTCTCCCATCCTTAGCCTGAATACACGCGGGCCTGTCAGTATCAAAAAGGCAGATTAATTACTAGCCAAGAGCGCTGCCAGCATGTAGAATGAATCATAATTACCCTGAAAAATAAGGAAGGGTCTTATGATAAACAGGCAGGATGCGATACGCGAAGTAAAAAAAAATATACTTCCGTTCTGGCAGGGCATGGCCGATGAAGAAAACGGCGGTTTTTACGGCGAGGCGGATTTTTACGGCCGCCTGAATAAAACCGCCGCCAAAGGCTGCACACTAAATTCGCGGATATTGTGGACATTTTCCGCCGCATATCGCATTTTTGAGGACGATGCCTACAAGGCCTGCGCCCGGCACGCACGTGATTTTTTATCAAAATCTTTTCTGGATACAATGCACGGCGGTCTGTACTGGCTGGCGGATCATACCGGAAAAGCGTTGGATACAAGAAAACAGTTTTACAACATCGCCTTTGGCATTTATGCGTTAAGCGAACACTACAGCGCCGTGGGAGATAAGTCATCTCTGGAATTGGCAATGTCCCTTTTCGATGCAACTGAACGTTACGGACTTGACCCGTCTGAGGGCGGTTATATTGAAGCGTGCAACCAAGAATGGCAAAGTATTGACGATTCCCGTCTCAGCGAGAAGGATCTTAACTGTCCAAAGTCCATGAACACCAACTTGCATGTTCTGGAAGCCTACACAAATCTGGTTCGCGTCAGCAAAGACGAGCGTGTGCGTAAAGCACTTGAAGCGCTTTTGCGCGTAACGTTTGATAAAATTGTCAACCGCGATTGGCATTTCGAATTATTCTTTGACATGAATTGGCGTTCGCTTGTAAATGATATTTCTTATGGCCATGACATTGAGGGAAGCTGGTTGATGTATGAAGCGGCGCTGGCTATTGGCGACGAAAGTCTCATTTCAAAAGCAAAACAAACCGCGTTGGCGATTGCGGAAGTTACCTATACCACCGCCATTGACCATCACAACGGCGGGTTATTCAGCGCCTGTAACGCGGCGGGGTATATTCATTCCAAAAAAGAATGGTGGCCCCAGGCAGAGGCGGTCGTGGGCTTTTACAACGCGTATGAGTTATCCGGCGATCAGAAGCACCTTGAAGCGGCTGACGGTATTTGGAGTTACATACAAAACCATTTTGTGGATCATGCCCACGGCGAATGGCACAACGAACTAAGTCTTGATAACACGCCGGATGCAAGCATGCCCAAGGCCGGTTTTTGGAAATGCCCGTATCACAACGCACGAGCCTGTTTTGAGGTGATGGGGCGGATGGGGTGAAAAGAGATTATCTTAATTAGTGAGTCTTTTTACAATTTATTGAATACTTCCAAAAACGGTAAAACATTACCATTTGGATTATGTCGTTTATTACTGTTATGGTCTTCAAATATTGAGAAAACAATAATTTTAAATATTTTGATGAATTCATTCTCAAGAAGAACTTCTTTGAATAATTCTGCCATGTGATTAGGCGGATTTGCATATGCTCCGCATCCAAATGCGCCTAATACCAGACAATCATGCTTATATTTACCTGCAATTCTTAATATTGTTCGTATTTTCTCTTTTGTGGGTTCTACAAGATTATCAACAATATATAGAATTCCATTCCGTTCTGTTAAATCTGGTGCGTTTATCGCCGGAACAGAAACAAATGAAACGGTATAAGGTTTTTTCAATAAACAATATCCGTTTTGTTCTGAACCACGAAATACCGTAATATCCGCCGAGTATATGCCGCCAGTATTTTTATCAAGCGGATAACTTCTTTCATGTTTTTTTATATCATATTCATTTGCATAAGGAGCAAATTGATATAATGACAAAAACAAGTTAGAACGTCTGAATATATTTTCTTCCTGCGCTCCCGCGCCATTAAGGACTCCTCCGCCAGGATTTTGACGGCTTGCTAAATTTAATACACAGGGATTAAGCCCGGCTTTTAATAAAATTTCCGATGTTTCCATACAATCCGCGTTAATAACCGAATACTCTGTTTGAAAATTACCATTAACTCCTAATCTGTCAGGCGCGTTAAAATATTCTGTTTTTTCAGTTAACAGTTTGTTTGGGATATTAATAAAAATATCATCCACATAATAACCGCCATTTTTGACTATTTTAATAGTATTTTGAAAAATATTTGCTCTGAGCTCACGAAATCCATCTCCTTTTTTAGAAGCAATCTCAAATTGATTCTTCCATTTTATATGATCAAAATCGTTTCTTGGTGTATCCATATTGTATCTCCTATAATTTATTCAACATCATTATATGTTTCATTATACACCCTAAACACCGCTGAATCAATCAGTTTTCAGTGGGATAATTTATTTGATTTATATAAATCTGATGAATGCTCCATTGAGGTAAACTAATTAACATCTGCCTGATATTTCATCAAACAGATATTATTCTTCCTCTTCGGTAAGTTTTTTCAGGTCCTTATAAAAACACGCTACATCGGTTACCAATTCCCATTTGATATTTCCGCCGATATATTCAAATGCCTTTTTCTGAGCGGCTACGGCAATGTTATCGGAAAGACGGGGGTTGTCGCTTTTAGTTTCTACAACAAGATGAAGATAAATGTCGTCCGATTTTTGTACTCGTGTTGTATACACAAAATCAGGGCTGGTTGTGCCGCCGGTATAGGTTGGCAATTTTATACTTTCACGGGGAAGTTTTCCGTAAACGACAACTTGTTCCGGCGGGTCTATTTCATAAATACTGATAAATTTTCCTTTGGGAGTTTTAATTTCTTGATCACTGCCGTGGTATAGGGTCATGGTTATTTACTTCCCCTCCACCACCTTAATCTCATCTTCCGTCAAATTATACAACTCATACACCGCTACATCAATCGCCTTGTCTATGCCTTCAATTTGCCTGGAAATCATCGTTTTTAGCTGCTGGTTCTTCTCATCGGCTTCTTTTTGTTTTAATTCCTGTATTTTATCTACAAGTTCAGAAATCTTTGCTTGAGTCTTTTTGTCCGCTTTAGGTATGGGAAGTTTCCCTATCCCGTTAGCAAAATACTCATATACACCGTTTCCGGTTTGCTTACCTATTGATTTATAACGAAATGTAAGTAGTTTTGAATTCAACAACGCCAATAAATACTTTAGGGAATAATCTTCATTGGTTCCAAATATTACCGTTGTGTTGGTTAATCCGATAAAATCATTTGATTCATCTATAATGAAAGCATTTTCTTTGCTTCTATATGAACACCAAATTTTAGGTAAATCATAATATTCTTTGTGCATAGGGCGGGAATAGCGCCACCATATCCGGCCTTCATTTTTTACAGTTGCTCTTCCTTTAAGTATTTTTCTGTTTTCGTTCAAGTGATTCTGTATCGGAACAGGTAAATCTTTGAAATTTTCAACATCTTCAAAATACAATAAAAAATCAGGATTGTCTTTTAAAAAATACCGTTCTATATTTTCACCAATCATACGTTTTTTAATAAATTTTTTTGGAAATTGTTTTGGGAATTTTGTAAATATAAATACGTCATTTGCCGCAGTTTCCATTCCCTTGCCAACAAGACATATATCTTGTAACAAAGGATGAGTTCCATCAATCTTTTTGTTAATTTTTGCAGTATTGGAATCTGCTAATGCAAAAACGGAGTCTTTTTCAAATTTTACTTTGAAATATTGCGCTTTGTTATTTATGTTTTCCTGTAATTTTTTAATACTGTAAGTTTTTTCTTTTAGAGTCGCTGCTTGTATACCTGAATGTTCATTGTGAAATATAAAAATACCCGTCGTAATACTTGCGCCCTCAAAAACCTGAAATTGTTCAAAATTAACAATTTTGGCAAGTCGTCCGTCATCAATAATTTTATTGCGTAATTTCTGCGCCTTGTCGGAAAACATGAATGCATTGGATAAAATAAAACCGATATTCCCTTTTGATAATCGCATTGCTTTGGCAAGGAAATAAAACAGAATATCACTTTTATCCTGCCAGATATCAGCATACTTTCTTTGGATATACTCTGCTATTTCTGATTTTGCGCCTAATGTTTGTATGTTAAAATACGGCGGATTCCCTATTACTACATCAAAACCGCCGTTTTTAATAATTTCTTCGAATCCGTTTTTCCCTTCCCAATCAAAGCAATTAACCTTGATCCTGTCGTCATTGGTCAAGTCAAAATTTGGCTGAATGTAAAAATCTGTTCCGATAAGGCTGTTGCCACATTTAATATTATTTTCGAGCGACAGGAGCAGCGTCATATCAGAATATTTAAAAAGCTCTCCGGTTGATTCTCCGGTTTCATTTTCAAGCAGTTTCAAATACAATGACAACTTGGTTACCTCAACTGCCTGCCCGTCAATATCCACACCAAAAATATTATTAGCAAGAATCCTTTGTTTTTCTCCTATCGTAAGTTTGTAGGAGTGAAAAGCCGTCTCGTAAATTTTTCCGTTTTTCAGAGCAGATTTTACATTTTTTTCATGTGTGTAATAATCAAGATGATAGTTCAGCAAATACTGATACGCTCCAACCAAAAATGAACCTGAACCACAGGCAGGATCAACAATTCTTATACCTGAAATTTCTTGCGGCGTTTTGTTTTTGATTTTTTCGCCAACAGTATTTTGCACAATGTAATCAACGATATATTGCGGGGTATAATAAACACCACCTGCTTTCTTAACTTCAGGTTTTTCCTCAATTATGGCAGTATGGGTATCACTTTTAACAGTGCGAAAACGGATCATCTTACCCAGAAAACGCTCATAAATGCTACCGAGAATCTCAACTGGCAGTACAGAGAATTCGTAGGGACATTCAGGGTAATACAAGTTAACAATTATATTGGATAATACTTTATTTTCGATGTTAACCTTGTCAATCCAATCAACTCCGGCAAAGAGACCGGAATTATATTTTATGTTTGCTTTGGTAAATAGATGGATAAGTTTTTCGTAAATATTCTGATTTTTAGTAACAGAAAGCAACAGATTTTCGTCTTCAATACCCTTGTCTTCAGCAATACGCAGAAAGATGATGCGGTCAATAATTCTTTGTACTACAGTATTAAGATCGTACACCGAAAGATTTGGGTTATTCATGGCGATGTTTTTTGCCAGTTCTACACGCCATTCTTCCACAAGCGCCAAAATTTCCGCGTCAACTTCAGACGTACCTTTCTTGTTTTTATTTTCTTCAATGTATTTATCAAAACTTCCTTTTAGAATTGCATCTTTTGAAAAAGTACTGTTTATAAAATCAAAATGCTGCTCGTATTGATCAAAGGTACAGTAAAAAATTCTGGCAGTGCCGGCCTTGTCGTCTTTATTCGGCTTGATCCGTGTATCATATACGGCAAACTCTGCAAAATTCGTCAAAATCGAAAGAGGAAGTTTTGCGGTATAGGCGTAACGGCGCACCTGATAGGCAGGTTCGGCAGAATCCTTTATGTCGACGAAAGGCTTTTTTGCCTCTACAAAAAATTTGCGTACTCCTCCGATACGAAAACTGTAATCCGGCGCTTTTTTTGAGTCATCTATCTTTACTTTATCTTCCCGTACCACTTCGCGATAGCTTTCTGAAAAACCCTGATTGTTTGCAATGTCCCAATCCAACAGAGTAAAAAATTTATCAATAAAGTCGGTACGGGTATTAGCTTCATCGTACTGACTGCGTTTGTACTGGGCAATATTTGCGGAAAACAAGGAAACGATGTTACGGAGCTGTTCCAGGCTGGTATTTTGAAGCATGGAAATAATTATAATACAAAAAAGTCTGAAAAATCAACAAACAGATGTCATTCTTCCTTCCCGATCAGTTTTGTCAATTCCCTGCTAAATTCCGCGACATCGGTTACCATTCTCCATTCAATGGTCATATCGGACTTTTCTTTTTTTAGTAGCTCAAAAAACTTTTTTTGAGTTGCTATGGCGATTTTATCAGAGTTGCGTGGGTTATCGCTTTTGGCTTCCACTATAAGGTGGATCTTTATATGCTCAGGTTTTTGTCCACGAACGGTAAACAAAAAATCAGGGCTGGTTGTTCCGCCTGTATAAGTAGGCAATCTTATACTTCTCTGCGGTAATTTTCCGTAAACGATAACCTGTTGTGATAGAGGAACTTTCAAAACTTCATGTTCAATTTCACTATCATATACTACTTTGTCATATAAATATCGCTCTTTATCTTGTTTTACATCTTTTGCGACATATGCGCCAAGATAGGTTTGACATAATTCTGTGACAAAATCACCATTTTTAAACAGGCTTGTCTGGGCGGCGTATTCAAGGGGCTGGTAGATGAATTTTTGATTATAGGTTTCCGCGAATTTTGTTTCAAACGCTTCAAAAATTTTCTGAAGGGTATTGATATTGAACAATTCAGCGGATGTATTTTTTCCATTACGCGCCGTTGAAAGGGTCTTGTGTAACATAGCCAGCGGCAGTGATGTATTCTTATTAAGGCGTTTTAAAAAGTCGCCATAGTTTATTATTCCAAGATTAGAATTAACCTCTCTGTATCCACCAGTTTCAACAGTGGCGGTTCTGCCATCATTTTTTATATACTCGTCTTTGATTTCCGTTACAGGATTAATAAAAAGCTCATCGTTGGAAAATATGCCTATCAATAGTTTTTCTATTTCGTTTTTGCCTAACTTCTCAAATTCAAGTACATATCGTTTATTAACCATATTCCAAAGATCCTTAATTTTATTAAAATTCTCCCGGTTAAGGTGAACTGTTGGGCGTTCTGGCATTCCATTACCGGTAATTACTCCGTTTCTCACTTTTAAGCCGCTTTCTTCAGGTAATAGACTGAATAATCTGTCTTTATCTTTTATATTGTCATTTTCATCAATTATATCATCAAGAAGTAATTTACCCTTTACTTTGGCGACATTTGTCGCATAACCTGCCTTTACCAAAATTTCCAAAATATAATTGGTGATTTTTCCTTCAATTTTACCGCCGTCGGCATTAATTTCACCTACCAGTTTTTTTGCAAATTCTTTTTCCGAATAATCAATAATATAGGTTAATCGAAAATCTTCGTTATATCTTTCAGGTGTAACTCTCGAACCGGTTTCATCAAAAGGAAGGCGCAAACCTCTGCCTACTTCCTGAATTTTTCTTATTTCTGAGCCGGAACTTCGCAGTTTAGCAATTACAAAAACATTGGGATTATCCCAGCCTTCGCACAGAGTCCATTTTGAAAAGAAGAAGCGGCATACGTTCCAGTCGCCGTTTTTGTTTTTGAATTGTAAAGATTGCTCTTTATCGCGCAGAACCTTATCAACTTCATCCTGAATAGCGGCATCGCCTTTTTTGGAATTGTCCTCGGCAAAATATCCGGCTATTGCCGTCATTTCGTTTCTTTCATTTTTACTTTTAAGCGTATGTTCTAAAAATTCTTTATATTCCCCTTCCGCCTGTTTAATTTCTTTTTCAATTTTTTTTCTAAGTAATTCCTCGAACTTTGCGCGAAGCCAGCCTTGTCCGTCTCTACCACGGAATGAAGCGATACTGTCGATAAAAAACAGCGAATTGGTTTTTATTCCGGGTAAATTACTTCCCATGTTTTTTCGGTAAAAGTTTTCTTTTTCTTTTTCAAAATGCGCTTCCAACGCCTGATTTAAGATCAATTCCTGATAACCGGAAGAAAAAATCTGCGGTATCAATTCCATATCCTGATGAAGTTCAAGGTCGTTTGAAAGAAGGGCAAGATTAGCGGAAGATATTTCTTCCAGTGTAATGCCGCCTGAAAATTGCGGGTCAACAGACGACAAGTCTTCGCCTATACAAAGTTTGTGTTCTTTTTTTGAACCAACTTTTACAAATGTTACCGATTTTCCTCGTTCTATTTGTTTGACTTTATATTTTACCAATTCAGTTTTTATATCCGGCAACATGGGATACTCAATGTGAACGCCCTTTACCAGTCCTTCATTAAACGCGCGGATAGAATTTAAATCGTACACAAGATTTTCATAATCTTTTTTTGTAATTCCGCCTGTTTTTATTTCAGGAAAAGTCGCTCCAAAGCGAATGATTATTTGAGGGCAAAGACCTTCAGTTATAGTTTTCCATGCCTTGTTTGTTTTATTGAATCGATGCGGTTCATCAATAATTACAATGGGTCGTGTCGCTTTAAGTCCTTCCATAGGACAACTGATATTTCCAAACAAGGTTGAATCATAATCCGATTTACTCATCGAAGAAGATGAAAGCATACCGTCATTGAGAAGTAATACATGGATACTTTTATCTTCAACAGCGGAAGCATCGCAAAATGAGCGAAGGGCTTCCGGGATTTGTTTGCGTTTGCCTTTTTTTGCGTCAAAATCTCCTGCGTTGATAATTCCAAGATGAATGGACTGATTGCCGAATTCCTGCCGAAAATGTTTGTTCCAATCATCCGAGGCAATGGACATTTTTACGCCTTCTTTAATTGCGACGCTTGGAACTAGAATTATAAATTTGAATATGCCGTATTCATGACGCAGTTTGTGTATCAATCTGGTATATACATAAGTTTTACCAGTTCCAGTTTCCATTTTTACATCAATATTTTGCGTATTTCTGATAATGGGATTAGCATAATTATTTTTTGAAAGACTATTATCCAACTCAATTGCTTTGACCGCATTATCAATTGCGTCTAACTGGTATTGAAGTTTGTCAAGGCGCATCAATACCTCTCTATAATGTTAGGCGAATTATCTAAATTGGTTTTAATATTTGTTCTTAATTCCCGCATGGCTTCAAATTCAAAAGAATAGGGATACACTACGATTGTTTTAACCAGCAATTTGTTTGTACCAATTTGATTGAGCATATCCTTTAATGCTTTTGTATCCCAACCCATGTTAATCAAATAAAGCGTTATCGCTTCCCGAACATAGTGGGCTTTATAATTTCCAAAAGTGATTTCTTCCACAGGGGTATCAAAACGATAGCCGTCATCAATCAGCCAAGTGGCAAGAATAGTATCCAAACCGCTGGTTTCTGTCTTTTTGTACTCAAAAGGTTTTATCATGTCATCGGCGATGAGATTTGTTTGTTTTGGATCAAATTCAATAATTTTTTCAATCGTCTTTACATCCGGTGTAACAAGGCGGTAATGTTTGAAACCTATGTCTTTATCCCAACCGTTAGTCTGTTTTACAAGATCGCTTTCATAATCTGTAAGTATCTTTTTTCCGGCGAGGTCAATGCGTTTACGGGCAATTTCGTCGATGGTGTTGTACCCTGCTTTTCGTGCCTCTGAGTCAGGATTTGTTTTTTCGTCCAGTTGCACCATGATAAACTTGCGATTACCGCCGTCTTCTGCGTTAAGCTGCATTACAGCGTGGGCGGTTGTGGACGAACCGGCGAAAAAGTCGAGGATAAGAGAATCTTTATAGGTTCTCATTTGGAAAAGATATTTTATCAGAGAAATTGGTTTTGGAAACGAAAATATTTTTTGTCCAAACAAATCAATTATGTCATTATTACCATCTTCGCTTTTTCCTGCTTTATCAGGTATAATATTTGAAACTGACTTCTTTGGAAACATCATTCCAAACTTTTTTATATTTTTCTCTTTATCTTCACTTTCAAACACTCTAAAAGCAGGAATAGTTATTCGCAAGAAATCATAATCATCAGGGAATACAATTTTTCCCTTATCATAATATGATTGAAATGTATCTTTTGAAACACCCCAAATTCTATTTGGGTTATACTTATACTCTTTGTTTGTTTTTGGATCAATCATAATATAAGCACAATTTGGACGCATAGCTTCGGTACTTTGACAGGTTAAATCTGATAATCGCCAGCCATCATTTGGAAAATCATCTGTATAATAATAATTTCTTGAAAAATTCATTCCAGCAATATAATTTGCTTTTGTGTAACAACATATATATTCCGTATCTATTGAAACACCGAAAGGCACATCACTTCGAGAGGTTCTCTTTTTCCAAATAAATTCTCCCACAAAATTACTTTCACCAAACACATCATCCATGAGAAGTTTAAAATTTGCCTGTTCATTGTCGTCTATTGAAACAAATATCACCCCATCGTCTTTTAGTAGTCTTTGTGCGATTTTTAAGCGTGGGTACATAAACGAGAGCCATGCGCTGTGAGTGCTTTTTCCCTGTATGGATTTAAGGCGGGCTATTTCTTCATCGGTATAGTCTAATATAGATTTTAATTTTTCATCAATAAATTCAAATTCATCGTAATACACAAATTCTTTTCCGGTATTATAAGGCGGATCGATATAGATAAGTTTTATTTGGTTCTCGTAGGCATTGACTAAATGGCGAAGCGCATCAAGATTATCTCCCGTGATAAAAACATTACCGCTGTTGGCATTTTCCGATTTGTCATTATGTTTTTTATCGGGAACTATCATTGTTTCGGATTTTAGCCCCACTTGCAGGCGTGCATAATCCTTGCCTACAAAGCCCAATTTGTAGCCATCTCTGGCTTCTGCGATATTGTTCTTTTTCAACTCGTCTTCAAATTTGTCTGTTTTGAAATTACCGTCTTTGTCAAAGAATTGGGGAATGGTGGCTTTTAGGGTATTCAGCAAATCATCGTTTGGTTGGGTTGTTTCATTATGGTTGAGGATTGCTTTTAAGCCGTTTGTGTCTGTCATTTTTCTAATTAAAACCTCAAAATTTGATAAAAACGCAATACTCGCTATTAGCGATTATTCATAATAATATGTGTTTGATCGAGAGTCAAGTTATTAGTTGAATTTATCGGTATTATGGAAGAACAAGAATTACGGGGAATTTTAGGCAAAAATATTAACCGTTGCCGGACGCGTAATAATCTATCCCAAATGGCTCTTGCCGAAAGACTTGGTAAATCTGCAAATTTTATATGCGAAGTTGAACGAGGCAAATCATGGATCTCTCCAGATACACTAGTTAAGCTTGCTGCCGCATTTAACGTTGAACCTTACGAACTTTTCAAAGCAGATGCGCTTTTATCGGAGAAGGAAAATGACATTTTGAAGTCGTATGCGAATGAAAATATAAAAGCGGTTTTAAGCGTTGTGAATCAATTGGGGCAAAAGTAATGAGGGTACGAGATTTAAGATTGGGGCAGTTTTTTTTGTCGAGTTTGATTAGGCAAAGATGATTCTTGGTTAGCATTATCTTCTTCCTTTAATTCAATGGCTTTCCTGCACGATTCTAATACACTTTCAAACCATGTTAAATAATTATTGTATTTCTTTTTAAGAACATCTTCGTATTTTACTATATTCTTAATATCATTTTCTAACTCTTGATTTAAATTTTCTTTAAATGCCCCTTTTATATTACTATCAACAAGGTTAAGTTTCTTACATATTTCTTTAAATTGTTCACAAAATGAAGAAATATCTTTCGTCAATGAAGAATAATTATTTTCATCCATTGTATCTTTCTTCTCTGATAGCAAAACATTATTATATGATTTCATTTTTATATCATCAGGCAACAAATCTTCAAACTCTGCATTTCCAATACCGTTAAGATATTGAAAAATAAAAACGCTTTTAGTAAGGCAATTTTTATATTCACTTTCAATAAACTTTATTAGCTTATCAGCTGGTTTATCGGAATCTAAAATGAAAATCCATTTAGTATTAACTCTTATTGACCTGTGCTTCAAATATTTCATAATATTATCACAACCACCACCATGATGAAAAACACAATCATCTAAAGAAAAAGGAAGTGATTTTTTTGATATTAAACTATATGCGGTTTTAAATAATACAGCATCTCCATACCCTTCAAAAACAAAATTTACATTACCAGCTGAATCAAATTCATTAAATTCAATATTTAAAGCATTATAGAGAACTTCTTCTTGCATAAAACTACCAATTCTATCATTATAAGCATATGTTAATTGTGAAATCTCATTATTTTTCTTAATAATGATGTGCCGACCAAAGTTATTTCTATCAATCATAAACATTGAATGTGTTGCATAAAATACAATATTATTCTCTGCTTCAGCTATTTTAATTAACTCTTTAAGCATAAACTTAACACCAGACGGATGCAAATGTGTTTCAGGTTCATCCAATAAAAGTATTGTATTTTTTAGAACTCCTTTGTTTGCCTCGGCTCCTATCGTCAACAAAAACGATATAAATGTCCTACAGCCCTGGCTTCTCTCAATCAGTGAATAATAACTAGCATGTTTTTTTTCAGGATCAAATATTGCAACTCGTAATTCATTTTCTTCAATCGTGATCTTTATCTCTTGATCATAATCAGTCCAAATATTTTTTAAAAAACTATTTACACTTTCCGTCAATTGATCTGAAATACGACTTCTCTCATTTCCATCCCCTTGCGCTTCTTTTATCTTTGCTTTTATATCATCAAATGAACTAATTCCAAAACTTATTCGAAATATATTAACTAATGGTCTCGAAATATTAGCAAAATCTTTTTGTTGCAATAATTCATCAAGATTAACTTTGGACTCTTGAAGATATTTTTCATCATATTCCCAAAAAACAACTCTTGGAAGTAATGACATTAAATCGTCCTCTAATTTATCTATAATAAATTTGACAAAAACATCTTTTTTATTTGTGAATTTTTCAGATATAGTTTCTTTCAACAAAACTAAAGTTCTTTTGATTTCATCAATTTTGTTTTTATTTGCCGATATAATATTATCTGCTTTCTTAATTAGTCCTTCAAGTTCTGTGATTCTTTCAAGCTGAGTTGATGTTGGGGTCTGCGCTGTTTTTATTTTTCTTAATTCTTCGTTTAATGATGTTTTTTTTATAATTTCATTTTTTATATTTGAATCAAGAAGTGTGTTCCTTTTTTCTATTTCATTAATCACTTGGGGAACTTTATAATCCTTTGTTTCATCTGCAATTGTTTCAATATATTCCTTTAGATCGGATATTTCACTCCTTAAAGTTAAAACATCGTTAGAAGATATTTTTTCTTCGCTATCTACTTCATCTTTTTCTGTTTCATTAGGCGACTCATCATCTTTAATTTCATCACCTTCTGTATTTGGCAATTTATTAAGTGCATTTTCTTTTTGAGCCAATAATTCATTTGATTCTGTTAATTTTTCTATTACATTTTCTAATCCCATATGTAATTGAAAATCGGCATTTGTAATAAACCAACAATTATCAAGATCTTTAAATCCATCTTTAGTTTTTATTTGATATTTACTAACATATTTCTCTGATTGCAATATCATCAAATTATTGTTAATTTTAATTTCTGGAATATCAAAATACCTATATTCATTGTTTTCCTGCCTATTAAAAACAACATTGTATTTTATTGTCTTCTGTGTTATTATATCTTCATCTAATTCTGAGATATACTGTTTAAATAGATTATTACATTTTGTTTGCAACAAACTAAATTCGTCATCATTTAATTCAAAAACAAATGAAATAAGAGGATTTGTTTTTTCCATTTTTGGAGTATCAGCTTCGGTTAATTTTCTTTCACCACCAAGAACACGAATTGCTGATAATATATTAGATTTTCCAGATTCGTTTATTCCGACAAAACCTATACAATTGTGATTAACATCTAGTCTCATATTCAAGAGGCTCTTAAATGCATTAAAATCAATTTTAACTAATCGCATTACATTCACTCTCCTTTTGTATGCCTTTTTAATACTCGATAACTACACTTCCATTTCACCACTGGAATTGCAAGCACTATAAACTATGTTGTCCAAATCCATAATTATATATAACTATTTTAATCATACCTCAATAACACCGTTCCCTTCAACTCCCCCTTCAACAACACACCTGAATATGATTCTTCCTGCAAATCGCCGCCAGTGTTGAGTCATTCGTAACCAATGCCCCCGCGTGTCTTCTTGCGGCAATCATATAAAACATATCGTAAACAGAATGATTGTTGTTAATCCCTTCGGAAAAAGCTTCTTCCCATATTTCTTTGGCATTTACAAAATTATTTATCATTCCAAGACCCTGACGCATATATAATAAACATTCATCTTTGGACAGGGTTTTTGCTTTATGATATTTCCAAAGTGTATTTGCTAATTCAGAAACATATAAATCCGGTGTTATTACTAAAACAGCATTCTGTAATGTTTCTAAAAATTTATTTATTTTTTCTTTATGCAGTAAAATTTCCATTGCGCCTGAAACATCAATGACTGCGATCATCTGTCCCTGTCCTCACGAATTAGTTTTACAGGATCAATTGCTTTTGCGGTTTCGGGAACGTCTCTTTTCATTATTTCTTCAAGCAAACGTTGTCTCTGTTCTTTAAGAGAAACCTCTTCCCCTAAACCTTTTTTGATTAAAACGATGGTTTGCTGGGCTATAGTCCTGTTTTCACGTTTGGCTTCAAAAGATATTTCTTCATATATGTCTGCGGGAAAGTCCCTTACTTGTAATAGCGGCATATTTTCTCCTCTGCATACAATATACATACATTTTCAATACTTGTCAAGTTGATATCAGCAATTCTAAATTTGCCCCAACTACAAAGGCCCATCATCTTTACCCCTGACATATTGCAGGAATTCGGGCCAAGAGCTAAAGTATCGGCGGCGTATTAATACCCGCAAGGCTTCAAAAAATGCCA
>Ga0268262_10000592_pt1 | contig 47552 bp, 43 predicted proteins | sample TergutNc150P3_FD_190354 | JGI IMG/M metagenome (GOLD analysis project Ga0268262, IMG submission 190354) | Nasutitermes corniger P3 segment gut microbial community from laboratory colony in Florida, USA - Nc150 P3 (SPAdes) (version 2) | ecosystem: Host-associated > Arthropoda: Insects >... | reverse complement strand
AAACCTACGATACAGCTTAACAAAGCTTTACGCGTCGCTGATATTCTTGGCATAAAAATAGAAGCGCTCAATATTAATGAGGACGGCAAATGAGCAGAAAGCTTAATGTATATCTTTGCGGAGAAAAAATCGGCGAATTATTTGAAGATGATTTATTGCAGTTAACGTTTCAATATGATGATAACGCCTCTCCTTTATCTGTTCGTTTGCCTGTAAGATCGGAAATTTATCCGTACGCCGCAGCTTATCCGTTTTTTGAAAATTTAACTCCTGAAGGCGATATTTTTGAAATACTCACAAAAGACCATGTTTCCGGCAATAATGTTTTTTCCGTTCTTAACAAGTTCGGCGGAGATTGCGCCGGAGCGGTAGCTTTATATGAAACAACTCCCAATAATAGCGGTGAAAACATAACTGAAATATCTTCCAAAAAAATTGCGCAAATAATCGACAGACTGCCGCAAGACCCTTTGCTTACAAGCATTGAAAAGCCGCCTCGTCTTTCATTGGCGGGGGCTCAGTCAAAGTTTGCGGTATATAAATTAGCCGGAAAATATTATCGTTCAAGCGACATAAATCCTACAACTCATATAATTAAAATCACCAATAAAAGATTTCCTGATTTATTGGAAAACGAATTATTTTGCATGAAACTTGCAAAAACTATTTTATCTAACGTTCCTGAAATTGAACTATTGGAAGCCGAAAGGCGTCCGTATCTTGAAATTACAAGATATGACAGATACCTTAACAGTAAAACAGTTCAGCGTATACATCAGGAAGATTTTTGTCAGGCGCTTGGTATTGTTTCCAATAAAAAATATCAGACAGGCGGCGGCGCAAAATTAAAAGACTGTTACAGGATAATTAATGAATTTTCTGAAAATCGCCTTTCGGATATTATTCGGTTTACGGAATGGATTATTTTCAATTATTTAATCGGCAATACGGACGCCCACGCAAAAAATTTGTCTTTGCTTCATACCGATTCAGGCATTAAGCTTGCCCCATTTTATGATTTACTGTCAACCGAAGTTTACCCTGAAAAAACCATCGACCATGAAATGGCTATGCTTATAAACGGCAAGGGGAAATATAGTTCCCTAACCCCTAAAGATTTTATTGCGTTGTTTGAAAATCTGGAACAAAATGCCACAAATATGATGAAGATCATAAAAGACAGATTTGCGGATTTTGTTCCTGCCGCTGAAAAACTTCGTAAAAATATGCCTAATTCTGATATGCCGGTTTATAAGAAAATAATAGCGATTATCAAAAAACGCTTTTCCGTTTTATTTGGATAGATTTTATTTACCCTCTTTGGAATGGATAAAAAGCCAGAACCGGGAATCGAACCCGGGACCTGCGCATTACGAGTGCGCCGCTCTGCCAACTGAGCCATCCTGGCTATTTCACAACAAATATTCTCGTACTACCAGCGCACTCGTAATGCTTCGTAGACTACTACTTGGTAACACGCATTACGAGTGAATAGGTAGCCGCTTGCGCGGCATCTGGAGGCTCTGCCAACTGAGCCATCCTGGCTATTTCACAACAAATATTCTCGTACTACCAGCGCACTCGTAATGCTTCGTAGACTACTACTTGGTAACACGCATTACGAGTGAATAGGTAGCCGCTTGCGCGGCATCTGGAGGCTCTGCCAACTGAGCCATCCTGGCTATTTCACAACAAATATTCTCGTACTACCAGCGCACTCGTAATGCTTCGTAGACTACTACTTGGTAACACGCATTACGAGTGAATAGGTAGCCGCTTGCGCGGCATCTGGAGGCTCTGCCAACTGAGCCATCCTGGCTAATCTTTTTCTATTATATCAATTTATTCCCTACATATTCAACAACGCAGTTTGTCTGCTCTTAAAACTCCAACTCCACCGCGCCCCTTGACCTTATCCGCAATACTGTCAGCGAGCCTGCGCCGAAGACGGCTTCAATGTGTGCGCGGTAGGCGTTTATTGCGTCTACGGGGATATAGGCTTGAATGGTTCCGGCGAAGCCGCCGCCGTGGACTCTGCTTGCGCCGCGCAGGTTTTGCTTGCGGAAAAAATCTTTTGTTATCGCAAGAGCGGCGGCGATGCCTTGATCTTTTGGGTAGGTGGGGGAAAATACGTTTTGTAAAAACTCCCATGAGGAATCGCCCGATTCGTTGACCAGTTCCAAGTAGCGGCTTAATACCCGTTGTTTTTCGGCGGCTGTCGCGGATTTTTCTATTTCTAATAAAATTGCGGTCATTGCGTCTACTCTTTCGTTTTCGTTGAAAAAGTGAATGGCGCGCAGGAATGCCCTGTCTCCCAGCGACTTTCGCAATTCGGCGGCGCGGGAAAGGACGGTTTCTTTTTCCAACTCGCCAAGTACGGACTTGCCGAAAAATGCTGCGACGGATTTCATTTCCGCCGGAATGGAAGCGTAATCAGCAGTAAGATCGGCGTGACTGCCGCCTGTGTTCACTACGCAAAGAGCGTATCCGGCGGCGGTAAGGTCAAAATTTATTTGCTTTACTACGGGGCGCGAAGAATCGGCGAAATCAATCGCTACTGCGCCGCCGCAGGCGCACGCCGCCTGATCCATTAATCCGCAGGGTTTTCCAAAGTGGACGTTTTCCGCTATTTGCCCGATTTGCGCTATTTCCAGCGCGCCGCGTTTTCCCTCGCCGTAGAGAGAGTCGAAAATACGGCATATAAGCGTTTCAAGCGCCGCGGATGATGATAGTCCCGAACCGGCAAAAACAGCAGAAGCGGCGTTAGCTGAAAAGCCGCCTACTTTACAGCCGCGCTTGGATAATTCAGCGGCTATTCCCCTGATGAGCGCCGATGTCGTTCCCTTTTCTTCGGGTTTGGGTTGCAAATCGGGAACGCCGTTTTTGTCTGTCAATTTAACTTTTTCATCGGAGAAACCTGTTGAGCGGAAAAATACGGTATTGTCGTCGCGCGTTTGCACAATGGCGGTATTGTCAAGTTGAATGGACGCGGCTAATACTTTGCCTCGGTTATGATCTGTGTGGTTGCCAGCGAGTTCAGTTCTTCCGGGCGCGCTGAAAACACGCAGGTTTTCTTGACCGCCGCTAAATTCCGCTCCTTCTTTTTGTGTTCCAGAAATTAGCGATGTATAGCGCTGTTTTGTAGCGTCAACTTCATGCTCTCCGTAAAGTTCTGTGAAAATTTCCGCGGCGCGTTTTGAATTTATTTTTTCCAAAAGACCGGTATCAGTCATTGCGCTTTTGCGTCCGCCGTTTTTTTATATACTGTCAGATAATCAAAAAACGAAACTATCGAGATAATTACGGAGATAGTAAAGGCAATAAGCGCGCCGATTTTTATATATGGCAAGATCGATTTAAGTATTTCCAATCGTTCAAAACTTGAGGTTAACAGCGCGATTGCCGCAGAGATGATATACGCTACGGTTTTTACTTTTCCGCCCATTCGCGCGCCCATAACAATACCTTTTTTCGCCATCAAGTTGCGTAGGAACATAATCGCGAATTCGCGGTAAACAACCATTAAAAATAAAATTACGGGAAAAATTCCCCCGGGAAAAGTACCGTCAATTATAAAGCAAAGAAAAAAAGTAATTTGCGTAAGCGTGTCGGCGAAAGGATCTAAAAGTTTTCCAAAGTCGCTTGTCAGGTTGAGTTTGCGGGCGGCAAAGCCGTCAAAATAGTCGGTTATTTCAGAAACGACAGAAATGCCCCAAAGTACGGGCACTGTCCATGCCGCTCCGTTTAAGAATAGCGAAGGAAAAAAGCGAGGCAGAAGATAAATGATGAAAAACACAGGGGCGAGGATAATACGGAAAAATGATAATTTATTCGCGAGGTTCATAATTTATATTGACGGTTAAAAGCAATTGTGTCAATTAGCGGAAATGGGACGGGGTTTCCTTTGAAGAGCTTTTTACATCAATTAAAACGGGGATAAGGGAAAATCCCAAATCTTTGCGTATTTTATTCCTTAAATACGCAATATAGGAGTCGCTTACAACTTGAATACGAGAAACAAAAAAAATGAAATGTACTGGGTTTGCCGATTTTTGCACGGCGTATTTGATTTTGAAGTACGTTCTTGGTCCCGTAGGCGGCGGATATTCCTGCAGCCACTTTTCCAAAGCCTGATTAAGCTGTGACGTCCCTATTTGCAGATTAAGCTGACCGTACATTTTTATCGCTGTATTCAGCAGTTTATCGACGCCCGTGCCGTCTTTCGCGCTGACAGGGATAATCGGCGCGTATTCCATTTGCCCGAATTGAAAGTGTATTTTTCCTTCGGCGTCCTTAAACGTGTTTTTCTGCTGGGGCATTACATCCCATTTGTTAAGCGCCATAATTATACCCCTGCCCTTGTCATGGGCGAGGGCGGCTATTTTCTTGTCTTGATCGGAAAGCCCCTCTTCTGCGTCAATCATCAGTATGACAATATCTGCGTCGCTGATTGTTTTAATGGCTCTGTTTACGGAATAGTATTCGATATTTTCATTCACCTTCGCCTTGCGTCTTATGCCTGCGGTATCCATGATTATAAAATTGCGTGATTTCCAACTGAAACGCCCCTCAACAGTGTCCCTTGTAGTGCCGGGAATTTCGCTTACGATAGAAGCGTTGGCTCCTGTCAGTCTGTTTGACAGCGTGGACTTTCCTGTGTTGGGCTTGCCTAGGAGCGCAATCCTGATAACTTTTTCTTCCTGCACTTCTTCCACTTTGGAAAAATCAAGACGCTTTATAATTTCCTGTTGAAGTTCTCCGATATTGTCGCCGTGTTCCGCGGAGATCATTAAAACTTTTTCAAAGCCGAAGGTGAGGACATTCCACGCGTCGGCTTCATGTCTGCCGCCTTCCGTCTTGTTTACCGTAACAATTAATTTTTCTCGGTACGGGCGTAAAGTGTTTATAAGTTCTTCGTCCTCGCTTGTTATCTCTCCGGCTTCGAGTAGTAAAACAACAAGGTCGGCTTTTTTTATTGTTTCAAGGGTTCTTTCAACTACCAGCTTGTCAAGTTCATCGCAATCCGTAAGTTTGAAACCGCCTGTGTCGATAAGGCGAAGCGGTTTTTCATTGATAAAGCAATCCGCTTCTACGGGATCGCGCGTAACGCCGGGCGTCGGATCGGTAATCGCCCTGCGTTTGTGAAGCAGGCGGTTGAACAGCGTTGACTTTCCCACATTGGGGCGTCCGGCGAGAACTACGGTTGGAAGGTTGCGGTATTTCAAAGTTGTCAGCATATCATTTCTTCCTAATCATTTTAAGTAAGCCGGATAGATTTTCGTCTTTTACAAGCGCAAGCAGGAAAACGCCCAAAAGCAGGTAAATCATTGCGTTTAATATCAATGGTATGCCGTAACTGATAATACGTCCGTGTCCGGCAAAAATATCGCGTAACACAGGGGAGAGGAAATAAATCGGAACGGCGGCGATAGCGGAAAGAATCAGCATTTTTAAAATGTAGAGCAGAGCAGAGCCGATTACCGCGCCCAATTTGATGTTGGGATTTTTTCCAAGAAAGATAACAAGTAAAATTGTATTGATTGCGCTTGCGAAAGACAGGGCGAACGCGATGCCCGCGCCGCGAAACGGCATTGCCAAAACAGCGGCAAGGATAATGTTTACAACCATTGATATGATTCCGGCGATAGTCGGCGATACGGTATTGCTCTGCGCGTAAAATGCCGGAGCGATGATTCGGTTAAGGGCGATGAATAAAAGTCCGGGCATGTGAAAGGTAAACGCGGAAAGAGTAAGAGCGACAGACGTTTCGTCAAAACTATGGCTTTGGAAAAGAAGGCGGATTAAACTCTGTCCTTCTACAAGCGAGAAAAGAGTTACAGGTATCGCTATTAAAGCGATTATGTTAATAGAAGAAGTTAATCGTTTGTTGTAAATATCCCATTGAGAAGTTTTTGCGTACTCGGTAAGGTTCGGGAGAAGCACCGTCCCAATCGACACGGCGAACACTCCTAAAAATAATTCCTGCAGCCGCAAAGAATATTGCAGGCTTGATACAACTCCTTCGCCTGCCCGCCCTCCCAACGCGGTGGAAACCAAATCGTTAATTTGATACGCCGCCATTCCGATAACTGTGGGGCTGATCAACCGCAGTACTTTCCGCGTACCCGGATTGTCAATGGCGCGTTTAATTCCCGTAATAAAAAATTTATATCCCTTTTTTACAACAAACGGAAACTGAATCGCCGCCTCAAGAAATCCGCCGATGAGAATGCCAACCGCCATTGCACGGGCGGGATTTTTTGTAAAGGGACTTAAAGCGTAAGTGCAAAGAATTGTAACAATGTTTAATAAAATCGGCGCAAGCCCGGACGGCGTAAAAATGTGAAGGCTGTTCAACACTCCCTGAAACAAAGCGGCAAGCGAAATGAAACCGAGAAACGGAAACATCACTCTTGTTAAAAAAACAGTCTCGTCAAATTCTTCTATCCCGAAGATACGGACAAGCAGAGGAGCGGCAAGTATTCCCGCCATTACCATCAAAGTCACTATAAATGTAAGAAACGTAAACACGCACGAAAAAAACTCGCGCGTTTTTTCCTTGTCGCCCTCAAGCATATACTCCTTAAACGTGGGAATAAAAGCAACGGAGATTGAACCCTCGGCGAAAAGACGGCGGAAAAGATTAGGCAGTAAAAACGCCACGGAAAAAGCGTCGGACAGTGCGGTAGTGCCGAGGAACCTCGCCTTTGTCATTTCCCTGAGAAGTCCGAGAATACGGGAAATCAACGTAAGTAAAGAAAGCGCCGACCCATGACGCACAAGCGAAGCCGCGGTTTGAGGGGAATGTTCAGGTTGGTTGCTTGTATCGTTTGGGTTTTCCATGCTTCTCAAGAGTATACCGTATTTTGAAAAAAAAGGCTGTCCCCTGACCACTCTCGAGTGGTCAGGCGAACAGCCTTTCCAATCTGTAAAATTTTTTCTAATAATCCATTCCGCCCATGCCGCCCATTCCGCCGCCGGGCATTGCGGGAGCTTCCTTCTTCTCGGGAATATCCGTAATGGCGCATTCGGTGGTGAGGAGCAAACTGGCAATCGACGCCGCGTTCTGCAACGCCGAGCGTGTTACTTTGGCAGGGTCTATGATACCGGCTTTCACCATATCAACCCATTCCATTTTGGCGGCGTCAAAACCTACGCCTTTCTTTTCGTTCTTCGCTCTCTCGGAAATGACAGCGCCGTCAAGCCCTGCGTTTTCGGCAATTTGGCGAAGCGGCTCTTCAAGAGCCCGTTTTACAATTTTAAAGCCAACTTTTTCATCATCGGTGAGAGTGGCAGTGTCCGCCTTGTCCAATGCGAGAGCCGCTTGAATGAGCGCAATCTCGCCGCCGGGGACAATGCCTTCCTCAATAGCGGCGCGTGTCGCCGAAAGAGCGTCTTCTACGCGGTGTTTCTTTTCTTTTAACTCAACTTCGGTAGCCGCGCCGACATTGATCACCGCAACACCGCCCGCAAGTTTAGCAAGTCTCTCCTGCAATTTTTCGCGGTCGTAGTCGCTTGTTGTATCTTCAATCTGCGCCTTAATCTGCGCAATTCTGTCCTGAATGTCTTTCTGTTTGCCTGAACCGTTAATAATCGTCGTGTTGTCCTTATCGACTTTTACGGTCTTCGCTTTGCCGAGTTGTGAAATATCGGTGTTCTCAAGTTTAAGTCCGATTTCTTCGGAGATAACTTCGCCGCCTGTAAGAATGGCAATATCTTCCAGCATAGCTTTTCTGCGGTCGCCGAAACCGGGGGCTTTTACCGCGCAGGTGCGCAGGGTTCCGCGCAGACTGTTTACAACCAAAGTTGAAAGAGCTTCGCCGTCGCAGTCTTCGGCGATGATGAGCAAGGGTTTGCCGCTCTGGGCGACTTTTTCCAGTAAGGGAAGCATATCTTTCATGCTGGAAATTTTCTTGTCGTGAATAAGAATGAAAACGTCCTCGTAGACGCTTGTCATAGTGTCACGGTCGGTTACAAAGTAAGCGGAAATGTAACCTCGATCAAACTGCATACCTTCGACGAATTCTATGGAAGTTTCCATTGTTTTGGATTCTTCAACGGTGATAACTCCGTCTTTGCCGACTTTTTCCATTGCGTCGGCGATTGTGTTTCCGATTTCGCTGTCATTGTTAGCGGAGACAGAGGCAACGTGAGAAATTTCTTCCTTATCCTTAATGTCTTTTGAGTTTTTCTTAATTTCTTCGACCGCGATTTCCACCGCTTTGTCGATACCGCGTTTTAGCTCAATGGGAGTCATTCCGGCGGCGACGGATTTAAGTCCCTCTTTTACCAATGAATACGCCAGAACTGTCGCTGTGGTTGTTCCGTCTCCGGCGACATCGTTTGTCTTGGTGGCGACTTCCTTCAATAACTGTGCGCCCATGTTTTCGTATGGGTCGGCAAGTTCTACCTCTTTCGCTACGGAAACGCCGTCTTTGGTTACCGTTGGCGCGCCGAATTTTTTATCCAGTAGGACATTGCGCCCCTTGGGACCGAGTGTTACTTTGACTGCTTTTGAAATCTGCTCTACCCCGGCAAGCAGTTTGCGCCGGGCATCTTCGTTAAACAATAACTGTTTTGCCATATACATCTCCTTTTATTGCCGAAAACCGGGGCTTTGCCCGCTCGGCATGAATTAAAATATTTTTACCTGCCGTTACCTGTAACGGTCAACTATAAAGTATCAAATTGACGGAATCTCGGCAATAGCCTCATTCTTGTTTTTCTAGGGCTAAAACCAGCAATTTTGCCAATTCCGCCGCTTCTTCCGGGGTAAGGGTAACGCCTTTTCCCATTTTTTCATGTTCCGGAGCCCAATCCCTTATATCGAGTTTTGGCGCTCTGCCGCTCCATGACACCAAATTAAGCTCTTTTTGCCAGCCGCTTTTCTCTTTGGAAATTACCCCAAAATGCTTTACTACTTCAAAACTGAAATTATCCATAAAAATATCCTTCTTTAGTGTTAATTATTTAACTATATTATTAACTACCATATAAAGAAAGATTACCATAAATAAACGATAAAATCAGCTTGAAAAAGGTAATAATCGGGTGTATACTATACCGACAAACTTGAAATTCATTTCATAGAAAGGAGGGATTAATGAAAAGAAAGATATTTCTTTTATTTATAGTATTGTCAGTGTCTGCATCAATGTGTATTTCCTGTAAATCGACCCCAAAAGAAACGCCGAAAAAGGCGCCGAAAGAAGCGGCAAGTACGGATCCGGCGGTAACTGCGGCAAAAAAAAATACGGATCTGGCAAGAAAACAGGCGTTGGACTTTGACGGAGATAAATACTTCCCCAGCGATTGGGAAGAAGCGGAAGCTAATTATCAAGCTGTGGCAAATGACAACGTTAAATACGCCGCTGTAACGGAAGAATATAACAAGATTTTTAATAAAGCCGTTCCGCTTTATGCGCAGGCAAAAGAAGACGAATTAATGGCTGTTAGGGAACAATTAATCGCTACCGGTTTTATAGACACGTTTCCGCATTACCTTAAAGAGCCCGATAATTTAGCCCTTTCAGCGAAAAAAAAATATGAAGACGGCGATTATTACGGGGCAAAAAACGCCGCAGATGCCGCGTTAGATGGGTATAATACTCTTTTAGCGGGAGCCAAAGTATATATGACAAGACAGGAAATTATCAACCGCGGTTTTACACAGTATGACCCTGATAATTTTGTAAAAGCCGATGAAATCGCTCAACAAGCGATTGACGCATTTAACGGGGGAGATAAAGGAGCCGCCGCCGCTAACGTGGAAGAAGCTCAGCTTCGTTACAATATTGTGCTTTTAAACGGATGGATAAAATACGCCGCGGAACGCAAGGAAGCCGCTGAAAAGGAAAGGCAGTTGGCTGTAGTTGACAGGGCAAATATCGCGTCTAAAGATACATTCCGCAAAGGAGACGCTTCTCTTGAAATAGCGAATGAGTCTTATGATGCTGAAGTTTACGCCGACGCCGCGTTGGCGTTTGTTGAAGCTGAAGCGATTTTTTCAGTGTCCAGAAAAGAAACTGAAGAAAAACGCATAAGAGCCGAGGAAGCAATAAGGGTAGCGGAAGAAAAAATTGAAGAAAGCAGTGGATCAGCTTTAGAAGCTGAAAAATTAATTGAAGGAGGTTCAAAATGAACCGTAAAATTTTAGTTGGTTTAATTATTTCTTTGTTCTTTACAGCCTCTGTGTTTGCGCAGCAAAGCGATTTTCCCGGATTGGATATGAGGTTTCATATTTATAAACCTGTTACATATTACGGCGTAACTGTTCCGGGCGAAGATGAGGAATCGGTAGTTCCCAGCAGTATAAGTAATAATGAGTATTACCTAAGAAGCCTTCAATTAAACAGGCTTGCTCTGGAAACTTATGAGTACGGCGATTATGACGCTTCCGCCGGTTTTGCGCAGGAAGCGGTTCGTTATGCCGAACTTTCCGATGAATATGTTTCTGTTCAACTTATCGCCGAGGCAAAGCGCCTGCTGGCATGGGCTGACAAAAACAACATCGCGGCAAAGTTCCCGAACAATTACAACGAAGGAAAAACACAGTACGAAAACGCTGTAGACGCCCATGCTAACGAAAATTGGAACGAAGCAATAGGCGCGGCAATTAAATCAATAGAAATTTTTGCCGCTTTTGAATCCGGCGGAAAGCCTCCCGCGGTAACGACAACAGTCGTCGCTTCAAAACCCGCGGCATCGGGCGCATTGGCAAGGCAGTACACTGTAAGAACATGGAGAGTAGAGAGAGATTGTCTGTGGACTATCGCGGGTTATCCGTGGGTTTACGGCGACCCCTGGAAATGGAAAGAACTCTACAACGCCAATAAAGATAAAATGCCCGAACCCGCAAACCCCGACTTAATTGTCCCCGGCATGGTGTTGGATATCCCCAGCATTAAAGGCGAGACCCGTCAGGGAATGTGGAGTCCCGGCAGATAGCAGATAGTATCCGACATTAAAACATCGGACTACCATAAAGAGAAGAGGTTCGCCTGAGAGCGAACCTCTTTTTTTTGAGCGTCAGAAACTATTTGTTCGGTTGTCCGGGTGATACGCTGTTTGCGGCGGTTACATACCAGTCATTTGACGTATGGGTGTTCTCTTGACCTTCGTATCTGCTAACGCTCTTGGTTGTTGATGTTTTTATTGATGATGTGTCGACAGCGTCTAAAGGCGTAGGTTTTTCTCCGTCCGCGGATTTCCATACTCCTGCGTAAAATAAGTTTTCCGCTATTTCCGCAAAATGCGCCTGATTTTTATTCCATGTATTACCCGGCGTTTCATACATTATAACAGCGTTCAATATCCTGCCGTATTCATCTTGCAAATATACAATATCGGTTTTATGAAGCGATTTAACGGAACCTGATACCCATAAATCGCGCGCGGTAGGGCATGAGTCAACTCCGTCTGATAAAGACAGATCATCTTCCAATTCATCAATACAGTTGTTTTCCAAAGTTCGCAAATGCAGCGTTATATATTCACCTAACGCGACATCGACGGCGGGGAAGTAATAAATAAACGGTTTTTTTGCGTTATACATTATATGAAGACTCAGCCCATTCAAATTTCCCGATTGCAGCGCCTTGAATTCGATATACTCCGCGTGTTTTGTTTTACCTGAATATTCCGTATATAATTCATTGATTTCCAAAAGGTTGATTACAGGCGGTAGAATTTTCGGGGGAGTCTCTTCCGGCGGCTCGATTTCATCCGGTAAAAGCTCATTCTCTTCTTCGTCCAAAACGTCGGGTTTGTTGTTGTCCGTCCCTTTCTGTTTGATACTTGGTTCTTGCGAACCTTGTTTTTGCGCGGGGATTTTCGCGCCCGGTAAATCCGTCTTCTGCTGCGGATTTAGGTCATTTGAGCAGCCATTGACTGCAAGCAGTAATGATAAAATCATTACACAGCATAAAAAAAGTTGTTTCATTTTTTTTCTCCTTAAAATAAAGATTTGAATATCGCATACGCGACACCTATATATGGCGCGAAAGTGCCGTTTTGCTTGACTGAATTTGAAAGAATTTTAACTTTTTTATTTTTTCTTGGCGGTATGAAGATGTTTTTAAAACAATACACTATGGGTAGTGTACCTGCTTAATGTGGATACGCTATATATAATATTTTTGATACAGCGCCAATGCTGACCCCATTAGCGCGTGAATATACGGCTCTTTTCCCATGCCTTGGATTACCTCATCGGCGTTGACTAAAACAACTTCGACATACTCGTCCTCGTCAAGCGATTGTTTACCGCAGTTTGTCAGTTCTTCGGCAAGGAAAAAATGCACCCTGTTGGACATTATCGCGGGGTTGGGACTGAATTCCCCGATTTTTTCAATTTTCTTCGGAGTGTATCCCGTCTCCTCGCGCAATTCCCTGATTGCGGCTTCCTTTGGGTTTTCGCCCTCCTCAAAAACGCCGCCGGGAAATTCAAGGCTTAAACTTTTTGAGCCGTGCCGCCACTGCCGCACCATGACAAATTGTTTGCCCTTTTCGGTTTCGATAACAGGCACTACAATAGCCCAGTCTTTTGTATTAATTATCGAAAAAATATGAGTTTGATTTTTTTCCTGCGCCGGCGCTTTGCAAAGAACTTCCCAAACGGAGAATACATTACAATTTAAAACCTGTTTGCGGTTTTCTTCCGTCCATGCAAGTTGTTTTTCATCCATAGTAATAGAATAGCGTTTTATGTGTTTAAAGTACATAGCTCCCTATATAACGCTTGCCCGTAATAAATCTTCAATGTACAATAGAAAAAGCGAAAAATGAAAGCATATATTGATATAGTTCAAAAAATACTCAACCTCGGTTTTCGTAAGCCTAACCGCACCGGGGTTGACGCCCTAACCATCGCCGGAGCCATGTTTGAACATGATATGGCTGACGGATTTCCCTTACTGACGACAAAAAAAGTGCCTTTCCGTCTTGTTGCCTCCGAACTGGAATTTTTCATTCGCGGCATTACCGACAAAGAATGGTTAAAAGAGCAAAACAACCATATCTGGGACGAGTGGTGCAGTTCCGACGCCGTCCCTTACGCAAACGACGACGAGACAAAGGCGAAGATGATGAACGAGCGCGAGCTTGGTCCCATCTACGGCTGGCAGTGGCGCAATTTCGGCGCGAAGTATACGGCTCACGACGCTCCAGCGCAGGGACAAGGCGTTGATCAACTGCGCAAACTGGTACAAACGCTTAAGACCGATGCCGATAACAGGCGGATGATTGTAAGCGCGTGGAACCCGATCGATCTTCCGCGTATGGCGCTTCCTCCGTGCCATTACGCGTTTCAGGTAACGGTAATTGACGGTAAAGTGAATCTTCTCTGGAATCAGCGTTCTGTCGATGTCGCTCTGGGACTGCCGTTTAATATAGCGAGTTACGGTTGTCTTCTTCATTTACTTGCGAAAGAGGCGGGGCTGGGCGAAGGCAAGCTAATAGGCTTTTTGGGGGATACGCATATTTACGTTAACCATGTCGAAGGTATCCGTACTCAGGTCGAGCGAGCGCCAAAAGCCTTGCCGCAAATAAAGACGGAAAAGTTTATGTCGATTTTTGATTGGCATTACGGGGATACGGTTATTGAGGGATATGATCCGCATCCGGCGATTAAGTTTGAAATAGCGGTGTGATATGGGAAAAAGTTTACCAAAAGAAATAATTATTATTGCAGCTATGGCGGAGAATAGGGTTATCGGGAAGGACAATACTATACCTTGGTCGATTAAGGGGAACCTTGCGCATTTTAAGGAAGCGACTATGGATTTTCCCTGCATTATGGGAAGAAAAACGTGGGAGTCTCTTCCTAAAAAGCCGCTTCCCGGGCGGCTTAACATTGTCGTTTCAAAAACATTGACAGCTAATGACTTCCCCGATGCTCAGGATGTAAAAGTATTTCCTTCGCTTGAATCGGCGATTGAATACTGCGAGGACTATGAAAAAGTTTTTATCTGCGGGGGAGAGGCAATTTATAAACAGGCTATGCCGCTGGCGAATAAGATCGATCTTACATTGATTCCCGGACAGTACGACGGCGATACATATTTTCCGGATATTGATGATAGCTGGGTAAAGAAAGATACCGCCGATTTTAAAAATTTTTCTGTTATTACTTATGAAAGGGAGAAAATATGAAAGGACCAATTTTAGTCGTACTTGCCGCCGGTATGGGAAGCCGTTACGGCGGACTTAAACAGATGGATAAAATCGGAAAAAACGGCGAAGTGCTGCTCGATTATTCCGTATACGACGCGGTTAGTTCGGGATTTGAAAAAATAGTTTTTATTATTCGGCATGATATAGAAAAAGATTTCCGCGAGCTGGTATTGGCGCGGATGGGGTCAAAGGTAAATTGCGAACTTGCTTTTCAAGACCCGGACAGTTTGATACCGCCTGACATTTTCCGCGCCGCTCAGGAAGCCGGAAGAACCAAACCTTGGGGGACAGGACACGCCTTGCTCTGCGCGGCGGATAAAATTGACGCGCCTTTCACTGTGATAAACGCCGATGATTTTTACGGCAGGGAAGCGTTTACCGTTATGGGAAAACATTTGCGCGGCGCGGATACCAATGATTCTTCAATAGTGCCGTACAAACTTGAAAAAACGCTTAGCCCGCAGGGAACTGTGGCGCGCGGCGTTTGCGGAGTTGAAAACGGTTATCTTGTCAGCGTGGACGAATTAACGGCTATCGAAAAAAAAGACGGGCGCATTTTTAACACTGCCCCCGATGGCGCTATCCGCAACCTTGCGCCGGATACTCCCGTATCAATGAATTTTTGGGGCTTTCCGCCGTCACTTCTGCCTGAATTCCAAAAATACTTTGACGACTACTTAAAAACATTTGCGGCTGATGTTAAAGGACAAATTAAAAGCGAATGTTTTATCCCAAAAGCTGTGGATCATTTTATTAAAAACGGAAGCACCAAAGTTAAAGTTCTTTCCGCTAATTCAAACTGGTTTGGCGTAACGTACAAGGAAGACAGAGAAGCGGCTATCAAAAAAATTGATGAATTGACGACCGGCGGAGTATATCCCGCGTCGTTATGGGAGAAATTATGAATCTTGCGACGATATTATCAATTACCGCATTGTTGTCTTTTATGCCTATTTCAGAATTGCGCGGCGCAATACCTTTTGCAATGGCGAACGGTATTCCTTGGTATTGGGCTTATCTGTATTGCGTGGTATTGAACGCCCTTGTCGCGCCTGTCTGCTGGATATTCCTTGCTACCGTACACAAGTTTTTGTACGGCGCAAGCGAGGACAAAGGTTTTCACTGGTATAAAAGTTTTTTTAACCATATTGTGGAAAAGGCGCGTAATAAACTTTCAGTGAGTCTGGAAAAATGGGGCTGGATTGGTATCGCTCTTTTTGTAGCGGTTCCCCTTCCCATAACCGGCGCGTGGACCGGAACGCTCGGCGCATGGATACTCGGCGTCAGTAAAAAACGAACAATGGCGGCTGTAATTTTGGGCGTAGTAATTGCGGGAGCGATTGTAACTGCGGTAGTTTTTTTTGGAATTTCAGCTGCAAGTTTATTCATAAAAAAGTTACAATAAATTTTGTCTTGTTTACATTGACATTTTCACATATACTCAACCTAAGGAGAAAAAAATGGCTGATTTAAAAGGTTCAAAAACAGAAAAAAATTTAGAGGCGGCGTTTGCAGGTGAGTCGCAGGCGCATGTCAAGTATCAGTATTTTGCGTCAAAAGCGGAGAAAGAAGGGTATCAGCAAATCGGCGCGATATTCCGCGAAACCGCTCTTAACGAGAAAGAACACGCAAAAATATGGTTTAAACTTTTACATAACGACGGTGTTCCGCCTACAACCGACAATTTAAAAGCCGCCGCTGCCGGCGAAAATTTTGAGTGGACGGATATGTACGCGGGTTTCGCCAAAACCGCCAAAGAAGAAGGCTTTACCGATATTGCCGCGTTATTCGAAATGGTCGGTAAAATCGAGAAAGAGCATGAGGAGCGTTACCGCAAATTGCTCGCCAATGTCGAAGGCGGCTTAGTGTTTTCACGAGACGGCGATCAAGTTTGGCAGTGTTCCAACTGCGGACACATTATCGTCGGAAAGAAAGCTCCGGAATTATGCCCTGTGTGCAAACATCCCAAGGCGTATTTCCAGATTAAAGCTTCAAATTATTAAATCGGCTTAATGCCCAATGAGCGAAAAAGCGATAATCGCCATGTCGGGCGGCGTTGACAGTTCTGTCGCCGCCGCCCTCATGCTTGAGCAGGGCTATCAATGTGTCGGCATAACGCTCAAACTTTACAAGGGAGAAAGCCGATGCTGTTCGCTTGCAGATGTAAACGACGCAAAGAACGTAGCTTTCAACCTTGGTATGGATCACTATGTTCTTAATTTTACCGAAGAATTTGACAAACAGGTTATCCGCCATTTCATAGAAACCTACGAACAGGGCGCGACGCCCAATCCCTGCATTGAATGTAACCGTCATATAAAATTTAATCTGCTCCTTCTTCGCGCGCGCCAGCTTGATTTTGACTATCTTGTTACAGGTCACTACGCGCGAGTGGCTAAAGATGTAAACGGCAGATATTTGCTTTTAAAAGCGTTAGATGAAAAAAAAGATCAAAGTTATGTGCTTTACTGCCTTACCCAGAAACAATTGCAATGTTCCCGTTTCCCTCTCGGCGGACTTTCCAAAAATGAAGTGCGTAAAATCGCCGAAGATAAAAAATTTGTAAACGCGGCAAAAGACGAGAGCCAGGACATTTGTTTTGTGCCCGACGGCGATTACGGAAATTTTATCGAAAACTACACGGGTAAAACTTATCCGCCGGGCGACATTATCGACATGGAAGGGAAAAAAATCGGCACGCACAAGGGGCTTATCCGCTACACTATCGGGCAGAGGCGCGGACTCGGCGTCGCCGCCAATGTTCCCATTTATGTCGCGGATAAGTCAATAGCGGATAATACGGTGACGCTGGGAACGGACGACGCTCTTTTTCGCAAATCGCTCTCCGCAAAAGACATCAATCTTATCGCTTGCGAAGACTTAAAAAAACCTATGCGCGTAACGGTAAAAACTCGCTACTTGCAGGCTGAACAAAGCGCCACGGCGGAACAAACAGGGGAGAACAGCCTGCGCATTGAATTTGACTCACCCCAGCGCGCGATTACGCCGGGGCAAGCGGTTGTTATGTATGACGGAGATATTGTAGTCGGCGGCGGAACGATAGAGTAATGCAATTCGGCTGCGCCGAATTGCTTGGGAGTTTTGCCAAAGAGCATATTCCGGTTTTTATTGCCGTTTTTTACTTTTACAAGACTCTATGCTTTTTTATAATGACTCGTGTTTGGCAAAACTCCGCGCTTTGATTTCCAAATAGGAAGATTCGTTTACGATGAAGCGCCGTCTAAGATTTTTGTAAGAGTCGGGAACGAAATCCAAAGAGTTACGGGATCGCTTTTGCGCGTGTTGACTTTTAAGTGGATATATCCGCTCGGCAAATCCCAGCATGATTCATAAGCTCTCATTTCTTTGAGCAGCCTTTCATAGCGTCCGGCGGGAGCCGGAGGAGTAGCGCCGTACTTTGTTACAAGATCATCCTGAACCGCGGTATAGCACTTCTGTAATTCTTCAAGGTTTTCCGTGTCAAAATAGTAGGCTCCGCCTTCCAGTCCTTTTTGGGAAAAATACGCAACCATATACGCCTTATAACCGGCTATGGTTATATTATCGTAAATCAACGATTGAAAACCATTCATGGTTTCAACGTGAGCAGGATTACCCATCGCGGCTTTAAAAGCCGTGATGCTCGTTCCCCAAGTGAAGTTGTGGAATTTTACGGTTACTTCTTCTTGCGGCTGCGCTTGCGCGTACAGCGTCATTGTCATAAATAACGCAAAGATAAAAATTGGTAGTTTTTTAATGGTACACCCCCGTTTAATTATCGGCAAAACGAGATGTATTGTTTACCTGACCCGACCGCTTGCAGACGCTCGGGCGGTAAAAATACCAAAATGAATTTATACGGAAGGACGGTTTTTTAATTCGTATTCCTTCTTTTCAATTTGCTCTCTGATAGAGGCAAGTTCATCCAGAATGGTTTTGAACTCTACAGCTTCGCGCTCAATTGCCGTTTGAGCCCGGTCTGTAAAAGCGATGTAGGCTTCGTTTCCCATACGGGTCAGCAGTTTTTGAGCCTGATTTTCAAGCTGTTTGATGTCCCACATCAATAAGCCCCTCTCGCCTAAATCCTGCGCTTTTGCGCCGGCTTTAATGGCAAATTCTTTTGACGCGGTCCAGCCCTGCTCAAGCATGTCTTTCATTCTTTCGCTAAATGTCATTTTTGTCTCCTCATTTTCGTTTAATCCCCAGTATCGTTAAGTCATCGTACTGCTCATCTTCCTTAATATGAGTATAATACATATACGCGGGATTTTCAGGGTGTTCCCGCGTATGCGCGCAATAACGCCTATATTGTACAAAATGGCGCTTAAGAAAATCGTCCACTTTTTTATCCACCAATACGCGGGAATCTTCCCCCGCGTCGGCGGGCTTGTAACATCTGAACATTTTTTCTACGGAAACCATCGCCATAATTATTTCTTCTACCTGTCCCTCGCAGGTTGAAAAATCGAATTGTAAATCGCCTGTATCTTCCGGATTGTGGTATTTTTTTAAGGTATAGACCTCGCGAGCCATTACCGCGTTGATAATCGCTTCTACTCGCTCGGGGGACATTTCCTCGTCAGCCTGTCCGCAAAGATGATTTTCATGCTGAGTCCCCGCCGCTCCTTCTTCGCAGGTTATTTCCTTAAACTCGCGGTTTCTGAATTTTCTTTTCGCTTCCTCAATACCGTCAGTGTAGAGCAGCAGTGTGTCTCCCTTTTCTACTTTGAGGGTTTGAACTTTGTAACCGCCTGTGGATTCAATCATAAAGTTGGGCAATACGCCTGTCGCGGGGGATTGCGGGAGGGTTAAGATTTTCATTTTGTTTTCCTTCGCGCTGTAAAGATGGACGATATTATCGCCCGCGTTGCAGAAACGAACTGTTCCGGTTGCCGAGTCGAACAAGCAGAGGGTGAAAGCGGCAAAACGTCCTTTGAACGCAAGCGCTTCAATAAAGTCATTGATTTGATACACAACCTCTTCTATGTGCATTCCTTTCTCATTGGGTTTCCACTGTTTAAAATAGTTTAGGAACATGGTCGCTACCTGAATCATGATAAGCGCCGCCGGAATTCCTTTTCCCGCTACGTCGCATTTTATCATCGCGTAATAACGACCGTCCAAATCTTTGTAATCAAAATAGTCTCCCGATACGCCTTTGGCTCCTTCGTAGTAACCAAAGAAATCCAAGTTTTTCGTTTTGTTAAAACCGCTGGTTTGTTTGTTTCCCTGACTGTCCACATCCAGCGGAATAAATTTTTTCTGTATTTCCTTTCCGATTGAAAGGTCGGACGCGGCAAGCGCGGCTTTTACAAGTCCGTGCGTCATGTCGTTGATTGTATTTCCAAGAATGGCAATTTCGTCCTTACTGGAAATTTGTATATCTACTCCCATCAATTTTGACTTGTCTTCGGTATCGCGGATTATTTCAATGTGTTTTACAAGGTTTATAATCGGTTTAATAATAAATCTTGAGAATGTAAAAGCCCCGACAATGCCGAGTAATAAAACTATAAATGCGACAACACCGATAGTTAACAAGATAGTCATCTGTCCGCGGTAGATTTCATTTATGATTGAATCCAAAGAGACTTCAAGGCGGATTAATCCGCGGAAGAAGTTATTGTCCGCCATTTGCCGGTACATTATCGGTTTATAGAAAATATATTTTCTGTCTTTTGATTTACCGATGCTGTTAGTTGAAAAATTCGGGTATGAGCCTATTTCGCCTGAAATTTTTGTAAGTATATCGTTAAGTTTTAAGTTTAACCCGTTTATTGTCGCCTGAATATCATCGCGCATTCTCTCGCCTTGCGCGTCTGTGCGGAGCGCGAGAGCAAGGAATTGATCCGTCATTGTTGTAATGCTTTGCGACAGTTCTCCGGCTTCCCGCTGCGCGCGAGTGTTAAGCGTCTCGGATAATTCATCGTAAAGAGGAGTAAGAACGTCGTTTAATCGCGTTACGCCGGGACGTAATTCGGTTGTGTCGATTTTTGAGTCGATATCAGGATCGTTTGAAGCCCAGACATGATCTGTGTGTATCGAGTTAAGACCGTAACCTGTAATTGTTATGTAATTAGCTTCGGCAAGCGCCGCGGAGTTGGACGGAAGGTACATTAACTCAAGCGCGCCGCGCTCGCCGCGGGATTGAATCGCCATTGGCAGATAAGTTCTGGCGCTTGAAGCAAGCCCGTCAAGCAAAACGCTGGAACGATCCCACAAACTTTTAAGCAGTGTTTCCTGTTGTGTTTTTGTCATAATGATATACATTGGCGTAGAAATCATTATGATAACAAGGAGAATAAGACCGATTGTAAATGACGCGAGTTTAAACCTGAGCCCGATTCCTTTTTTAAACATTTGTGTCGCCTTTTGTTTTTTTTCTATCAGCATAAAATCTCCTGTAATGATTGCGAGCGCTTCCTGTTTGATTACCGCGCTTTCCGAAATAACTCCGGCTATGCCCCGGATTGTGGCAATTAATCCCATAGCGCAAAGAGCGACAAGTAATATCGCAAGCGCCATAACCGGATTAAATGTTATCAATCCTTTCTGTTGTATTTTCCATGAAGGTTTCCATTCTTTGGAATAGTCGCCGAACTTAACCGTCCCTGTTCTGGCGACCGGAATAAAAGAATCAGCCGTGTACCAGCCTCTTGCGGAGTGCCTTAATTTCAGCCGGTACTTGCCTTCATCCATGTTTTCAAAAATCAGTCCGCCTATTTCTTTGTCAGATATTACGTTAAAACCGTCAGCGGGTAAATCGGGATGACCTTCCCGTTCCAAAACTATCGACGTTATCTGTCCGTTAGCTGTAAATCCTCTTCCTATTATTCTGATTGAAAGTATTCCCTGTTGATCCTGCTGAGCGTCAATATAGCTTACGCTTGTAAAGGGAATAAATTTATCGGTTTTAAAAATTATATTGGACGGCTGTCCTATGTTGCCCGCCTGATCAATAGCCGATACCGAGAATGCCCATATACCGTCGTCCTGATTTGAATATTTTACCGAGGTATTTGTTCCCATTATCCCGGACGGCGGCGGACTTATAGCGGTTGACGGATTTGCGCCTAAATATTGAAGATTCCATGTATAGCCCGCAATAAACGGGTCAGATGAAGGTTCCCACATCATACTAAAGTCATTGGATAACAGAAAACCGTTTTCGTCCAACTGCGGGTCAATTATTTTCACCTGAGGCGGCGGCGTGTTTTTTTTGTTATAGGAGATTCTTGCCGGCTCCGACCAGTTGCCCGCGTAATCATGAGCGCGGACGCTAAAGTACCATATACCGTCGCTTGTCGCGTTATTTTCCAAATTTAAATTTGACGCGTTGCCGATATTGTAAATCATTACCTGTTCGGGCGGCGCGGCGTTTGGATCCTGACTCCAACTCCATGAAAATCCAAGAACGCCTGAAGTGTCCGACGGAATATTCCACGCGACGCGGGCTCTTTCGGAACGGCTTACTCTTGACGGCGTAAAATTAACCGCTGTTACCGTTGGACTTGCTACTGAATGATCCGGCGCAAGCATGTAGATGCGTCCTGAGTCCCTTACTGTTGTCTGCCAAAAAATAAAAACGCCGTCTTTGGTTACAACGGGTCTAGCGAAAGAGGCTTCCGCTGAAACGCCTGAAATTAAATGATTCTTCCAGTCGAAATCTCCGCGTTGGGCTAAAATTATTCTGTTGTTTCCGCTTCGATTGTCAAACCAGACTACATTGGGAACGTTATTGTAAATAAAACCGATTGGATTATTACAGTACGCTTCCGAGCTGTTTACGCGTTCGATTCTGCCCGTGATACTTATGCTTGAATTAATTATCGCGCTGTATATTTGAGGCGTCCTGTTGGATTGCCGCCGCTCCCAAACCAGTAACAGATTGTCCGCGTACTTTGTAAGATGCGGTCTTTGATTGTCAAAATTATCAGCGTTGGTTTGATTCTGCGCCGCAGGATCGTTGAATGTCGTAAAACGCTTTGAGTCTGTCCATGTTCTGCCTCCGTCTTCGCTTGTTTTGCAGTAAAGCTGATATGTTGACGATGAATCCGCTCCAATGGCAAGAGATTGAAAAAGCACAATATCTTTGTGATCCAGACTTGCGTGCGTAGGGAGGAAGTTAAGCGAGAGCGCGTTTTCAGGCGTAAAGAATCCAAAAGGCGTCCAGTTAGTTCCGTTATCTGAGCGTGAATAAAGAATGGAGACTGATTGCGCCTGTCCTCTTGTAATAAAAAGAAGATACCCTCCGTCCGCGCGGACAAAAAGGCGCGGAGCTACAGAGTTTTCAAAACCCAAATTTACGGTATTTTTTGAAAAACTCCGCCCTCTATTCTCGGAAATAAGTATTTCCGCCTGAGCGTTTCCGGAAGCCGCGGCGATTAAAATCCTTCCTTTGTTGTCAATTACCATGCTTAAAATTGACGGTTCCGTGCCTAAATAAACGTAGGGTCCCCCGACTGATCCTCTTTGTTCCCAGTCTTTTCCTGCTTCTTTAACCGCTAAAAAAATGTTAATAAAACCGCCCGAAGTAACGCTTGCGTCTCTGTTAGGAGTAACTTCCTGCCAAGCGATTACGGAAAAGTCGTTTGAATACGCGTTAACGGGAAAATTTCCCGCTCTTGGGGTAAAAGCTTCCGCTTGTTCCCAATAAAGCTCCTGCGCGGCGGCGGAGAATACGGCAAAGAGAGAGAAGAATACAAATAATAATTTGTTTAAACGTATCATAATACCGATTGTATCCTTCGCTGTAATTCTACCAGTTTTGTTATATTGCGGTTTCTGGGGTTTTGCATAAGACGCTCGACAAGCGAAAGCGCCGCAAGATTGTTGCCCGCGTTTAATTCACGTAACGCGCGTTGATAATCGGCTTCGTCCGCGCTTGAAAGAACTATGCTTCCCGGAACGCTCATTCTGCTTAGCAGTCTGTCTCTAACTTGGGGCGCTTCCGTATTGTTGGGATTCAATGTAATGGCTTCGTTTAACTGCGCAAGGGCGACTTCGTATTGCGCCGTCGTGTTGCTTTCTAAAATGCGTCTGGCTGAGGCTGTCAGGTCTCTTGAGCGTGCGATATTCGCGGGATTCGGCGGCTGAGGACGGTATCCCATGTCAATTTCCGCCTGAGTTAGAATAGCCTTTATATTCGGGTATCTGGGATTTATTTCAGCCAGGTTCTGAAGGTCGGCAAACGCTTCGATGGAACGCTGTTTTGTTCCGGCTACAGATGTTCTTAAACGCTGTTCAAACGAAGCGTTAAATGCCGCCGGATCCATAAATTGTTCTATCCTAAGCTCTAAAATTCCCGCTTCCTGATTAACCGGAAATATCAGCCTTACTTGTCTTGTCAGCTGGCGCGCTTCGTCAAATTTCGCGACTCCGGCCGCGCGCTGACCTTGATTGATATAACGCGCGCCTTCGTCAAATTTCTTTTGCGCCTGACTTAAAAGCTGGCTCATTTCCGCGTAAAGAGGAGCGGTCGGCGGAATTACGCGCGCGGAACTTGCCGACATCGCGGTGCGGATTAAGCCCAGCCAATAAATTATTTCTTCGTTGTCGTCGGGGTTTGTAGTGCGCCAGCGGTTTCTTGCCCTTGTCAGCGTGTCTTCCGCCTGCTGGAAATTGCCGTTAAAGTACAATGTGCGCGCGTTGTTTAACATATTACGCACTTCCGCGATTATCGCCTCGTTTTCAGCAGCCGCGATTTGATGACCAAGATTGACCAGTTGGGTATCCCGCATTTGCCGCAGAGACGCCGATTCCTGTATTTCAAGCGAATCGCTGAATCTGTCGGAAGCCCTTTGAATTCGTTCGCGCGCGGTATCGTAGTTCTGCCTTTGAAAAGCGGTCTGCGCTTCCCTGAAAAGCCGCTCTCCTTCCTGCCTGAACGCTTCAGCCTGAGTTGAGCGATTGCGGGCAGTTTCCGCTACCGGAGTGGCTTGCGCGCGGATAGCGGCTAACTCATTTACGGCTGTCTGGTATTTAGCGTTTGTGCTTGAAATATCCGGATCGACGGAAATTGTCTGCGGCTCATTTTTAAATTGCGCTATAATGTTATTTCCGTTTTGTAAATCTACAGCTAACGCGGAAAGCATAGAGTTAAGTTCCGCAAGCGCTTCGGCGGGATAATGTAAAACAGTAACAACTCCGTTGCTTGTACGGGTTTCGCCGTCAAGGAATTTTCTGCTTTTTTCCAATGATTCTTTTCTGGCGGTAATGTTATTCTGAAGATCGCCGTACACTATGCTGTAATACCTTTGAGCCGACTGCCGTTCTTCCGTAAGCAGTTGGGAATAAAGAGTATCTACGGCGGTTAGCGCGTTTGATATGCATGCGGTCTTGTGGTAGGAATTTATTTCGGTGTTTATTCGATTTGCGTTCGTTCTGATGTTGTTTAAGGCGGTCTGTGTTACGGTAATTGTGTTTCTTGTCTGCTGTTCGCCGTTTAACGCCTGAGCCGCGTTAAGCGAGCCATCGCGCCAGCGTGTCAGGGATGTTCTGTCAATATTCAGGCGCATACCGGTATTTGCCGCCTGCACAAGAATATTATTAGCTTCGCTTAACGCCCTTATTTCCAGATACAGCGGAATATCCTCGCGCAGAATATTATTTCCGTAAAGAGTTAAGGTTTGCGGTCTTCCGCCGGCGAAAAATTGTCTGTGCTTGTCAAAAAATTGCGGAGTAAGATTTACAAAATCGGCTGTTCTGTTTACTGAAGAAACGGCGGCTGTATAATCTTTGCCGTTAAAAGCGGCAAGCGACGCTGAATTCATTTTTTGAAGATTCTGCGTAATGGCGCTGATAACAGACCCTATTGTATTATTCCAGTATACGTCAAAAGCGCCTAACATTCCTTCTTGTATGTTATTTTCGCCTCGTCCGTTAATGCTTGTTCTTATGAATGAGACATGATTTTGATCGCCTATATCCGGGTCCCTTTCCCTTATTCTGTTAAGAGATCTGGAAAGAATCATGTCAGCCGAATACAGATCCTGTTTTAACGCGATAAACCTATCCATCGCGGGCGTCAGTCTGTTTATGATTTCGCCTGTCCCGGTTAAATTTCCCGCGTTGATTACGCGAACCAGTTCCGCGGAAATTGTTCCCATCTGAGAACTTGTCTGCTGGAAAGAGGCGATTATAGCGTTGATTCTTTCGGTTTCCTGTTTGACTTCGCTCTCAATATTATCCCCGTAACCCGCGGAATAAAAATCATCGCGCATAAAGTTCATGCCTTCGGCATAAACTCGAATGGCGCCCGCGCAATCGCCCTTGTTTAATAACTCTCTGCCCCTGTTAAAAATGTCAGCTAACCTGTTTCTGTTGGCGTTAAACTGCGCGATTTCCTGAGTTCTGGATACAAAGTTTACAAGAAGCGGACTGTTATCGTTCTCAAGAGAGTTAAGCTGTTTTGAAAGACTAAGAATTTTTTCCGCGTTTTCGGGTTCGTTTAACAGAGTATTAATTAATTCATCGGCGGTGCGGTTAAATTCATCCCGTAATTGGTAAATTTTACGCAGTCTCTGCTGGGCAAGATCAAATTTATCCGGGTTTCGTTTTGCGTAATTTGTTAATATTGGAATGGCTTCATCATATTTTTTGTTTTTTATAAGCGCGTCCGCTTTTGCCAGATCGGCATCCTGTCTGCCGCCGGCAAAAACAGGAGTTATTGCCGAAAACAACAGCAAAATAGAGAAAATCTTAATAAAAACTGTTATATGGACAGATTTCGCCATTATCATTTATAATACTATATTATATTATCGTATTTTTTCATTTAATTCTTTTCAATATACTGTTTTTTTTTGCATATTCCGATATATTATAATAAGCCGTTTGACGAGCCGTTTTAACGGTATGGAACTATAAATGATAAACTTAAAAATGACGGTTATTTTAGCCGTTTTTACGCTTTTTTCCCCTCTTTTCCCCGTATGGGCTGACGACGGTCAGGATACCTACGGCAATGTGTCGGATTATTTAAATAGTATTTACGGAGTCGATGATAACGCGGGATTAACCGCTTTTCCTATATTGAATATCCCAATGGGAGGAAGTTCCGAAGGTATGGCGGGGGCGTTTTCCGCGGTTTCGGACGATGTTTCCTTTCTTGAATTTAACCCGGCAGGCTCGTCAATGCTGGAAAAATCGGAATTGGCGTTCTTTCATAATAACTGGATAGCGGATGTAAAGATTGAGGGTATAGCCTACGCCGCGCGTTTTGGAAATTTCGGTCTTGCCGCCGGCGCGAAATGGCTCTACACGCCCTTTACCGAGTACAACTATTACGGCGATAGGGTGTCCGGCGGCTATTATTCGGAAGGCGCGGCGATTATAAACGCTTCCTATAATTTTTTCTCAAGTTATTACTTTTCCGGGCTATCAATGGGAGTAAACGTAAAGGGCGCTTTTCGCTCCATGCCCGATTTTACCGACGATCATGACAATATAATCAAAGGCTCAGGTCTTGAACAATCCGCGGCAATGGTTATGGCGGATGTCGGGCTGCTTACAAGGTTTAATTTTTTTAAAGGTTACTCCTCAAGGGACAAGAACGCGTCCATTGCCCTTGTCGTCCGCAACCTTGGTCCGTCCGTTCTGGATGAACCCCTGCCGACAGTAGCCAACGCGGCAATTTCATATAAACCCATTCGTCCTATGACTTTCAGCGTTGATTTTTCTATACCCGTTAACATGACGGATTTTTCTCTTTCCGAATCGCCCTACGGGGCTGTAGGTATGGCGGTTAACGTTACAAAGTTTTTGTCTATGCGCACGGGCGTAATGGTAAAACCGGGAAGCAGCCGCATTACTGTCGGCAGCGCCGTTAACATGGATAAAATTTCGTTTGACATAAACTATACTCTGGATTTGCTTACGCAGTTACAGCCCCTTAACAGGATCAGCCTTGCGGTGCGTTTTGATTTAGGCGACGGAGGCAGAGGGCTTTTGGCAAAAAAAGTGGATGAATTGTATCTTTTGGGGCTTGAAGCTTATTCAAAGGGAAATTTGGACGATGCGAGATTGTGCTGGGAAGAGGCGCTTCAGCTAAATCCGAAATACGATCCTGCCCGCGAAAGCCTTGATATGCTGGAAAGCCGCGAAGGTTTAAAACAAAAAATCGAAGACCTCTATAAACTGGATTTCTAGTAAAGTATGGAGTTTTGCCAAACACAAGGCATTAATAAAAGCATAGGGTCTTAAGAAATAAAAAAAAACAATAAAAAATGTATTTTGCTCTTTGGCAAAACTCCAAGCGAAAAGGCGAAGCCTTTTCGCCTATTTCTTTCTTCTGAAAACTCTGTAGTTTATATTCGGGAAAATATTGTGCTTTCGTTCCAGAGTGGTAAGCCATTCTGTGCTGATGTAATTACTGCCGAGGGCTTCATATATCGTTGTAAAATTGCGGAGGGCGTTTTCCGCTTGATTGGCGGCGTATTCGGTTGAATCCTGCCTGAATAAAAGACTTGCCCAGTCGGAAGATTGGGCAATCAGTATTTCCCGCGCCGCCTGATTCAGCGCTCTCTCTTTTAATCCTGTATCGTCCGGGAAACGTTCCGCTAACTCTGTCATTCGTTCCATGGAACGCGCGAGGTGGCGGTAAATCCAGTCATTGGAAACATCAAGCCATGTTTCGGCGTAACCGTTTATGCCGCTTGATGAAAATTCGGGTGAAACAACCTGAATTTTGGAAAAATCCTGTTTAAAAATATATTCGCTTGGACAGATAAATTTCAGATCCTTGTTTTCATGGGTAAGGCGGAAAAGCGTCTCTATAAATTTAAAGCCCTCATGCCAGAGGTTTCCAAAAAAGCCCGCGTTATTCGCGTAAAGGCTTAACGGAGCTTCTTCCATGTGTTTTGACGCTTCTTCAAGACGGGCTACTGTGTTATCCAAGAATGTTTTCGCGTATTCAGCCGCCTTGCCTACGGCGGCTTGGGGATTATAATTACCGTTGGAACGCTGCCAATATTTGTACCCTGTTCTGTGCCTTTCTCCTTCGGCGCTTAAAAAGGTTTTTACCGTTTTAGGCGGCAGTTCATAACCTACGTCCCTGTCATTGTTACGATATATTTCGCTTTCCATTGATTTTTCTATTTCGCGCACGGCGTACAGATCTCTGGCAAGGATATAAGTGCCGTTAGGTGTTTTAACAGGATAAAAAGTCCCCTTTTCCGGATGCGGGTCGCCGAACAAAAGACCATGGCTGTCTACAATAGTGTAAGAAAAATTATAGTCTCTTAAATACGATTCCAGCGCGGAAGACCAGCCAAGCTCGGGAAGCCAGAAGCCCTGCGGAACGCCCGCAAAATGTCGGCGGTAAGCGGGAGTGGGAATTTCCATCTGCGCCTGTAAAGATTCGCCGTTGTGGCTGATAAACGGCAAAAAAGCGTGAGTCGCGCAGGAAGCTAAAATTTCAAGCTTACCCTTGCGCCTGTAAGAATCAAACGCTTTTAAAAGATTTCTTTCATAGCGTTCAGTATACGCTATTCTTCTGTCTACGATTGTATTGTAATAATGTTGAGCCAGTTTGTTTAATTCATCGTTATTCGCCGTTCTCTCAATTTCCTGTCTTCCGAATTCAATTTGCTTGTCAATATAAGACAGGTATTTTCTTTGTAAAAGATCGTCGGTTAACTGATGAATAAGAATGGGAGAAATTGCCAAGGCAAGACGAAACTGAATATGATCCGATTCCAGCCGGTGAAGAACTTCAAGAAGAGGAAGCAATGTTTCGCTGACATACTCAAAAAAGCGGCTTTCTTCGCCGGCTTGGGATAAATCGTCTTCTTTTTGGTATTCTCTCACAAAAGGCAGATGAGCTTCTAAAACAAGCGAGATCGCATAACGGAATTCCATGTTTACTGCCTCTTAACCGCGGATTGGTGATCCATATTTTTTGTTATTATTAAATCGCGCGCTCCCGAAAGGCGGATTAACGGGTTGTGTTCCATGTCCGCAATCATATCATTGTCATAAGGTTTTGGCAAAGAAAACGGCTGTGAAACCGCAATTTGCATCATGACATCGCCTCTGCTTACGCAAAGTTGTATAACATAACTGTCCATGTTTTGCGCGGAATGTTCCACAATGCCTAAATATCTGCCGCAGTCTTCCGCGCCTATAGATACCGTAAAAGGGTTTTCGTTTGGATTTTTTTCTTTTCCGTTTTTATCCAGAGGAATTACACGCAGACAGTAACCGTCAAAATCGTCCTCGTTTTCATGTAATTCCCTGTCATGTTTTTTTATTTCCCAAAAGGCAAAAATCCAAAGAGGGTCTCTTATTATTACTTCGATATAAGAGATATTATATTGACCGGGCAGAGCGGCAGTTTCGGAATAATTTTCATTAATTTCCATAACTTCCGTGTCGTCATCATTGGTTTCTTCCTCGTCAATGCCGGTAATTTCCAATATTTCTTCGATAATGAAAATTCTTTCCAGTCCGGGAGGGATATCTACCCCGTAAGAGTCTGCAAGTTTTACTAATTGCTCCGTACTCAAACTCTCCAGCCAGTGGCGTGTTACAGGAACTTGAAGTTTATCTACCATGCTGTATTATTGTGGAAAAAATATTAATTTAAGTCAACTATTCAATTATTGTCAATCCTTTGCTCAAAAAAACAAGAAAAATATTCCGGTAACGGCGCGCGTATATCCAAATTAAAGCTATCTTTAATGATTAACCGCGAGGCGTGAAGCAGCAGGCGTTTTAAACCGGCGCTTTTGCGTAATTTTTTGTTAAGCGTGAAGTCGCCGTATTTGTCGTCTCCCAGCACAGGATTCCCATTCATGGCAAGATGGCGGCGGATTTGGTGCATTCTTCCCGTGCCGAGTTCCAGTTCCAGCGCGGAGTATTCGAGGTTTTCTTCCGAAAAAACTGATGTTTTTAAAACTTTATATCCGGTTTCAGAGTTTTTTAATTTGCCGTGGATCAGCAGTTTATCGTTAATTACGCCCTTTTCATTTTTTGGGCGACCCGCGCAGATAGCGGTATACTGTTTTGTGATTTCGGGACTGTTAAGCAGACGTGAAAAACGAGCCGCGTTTTCGCGCCCTTTTGCCGCCAGCAGTACCCCGGAAGTATCCTTGTCCAGCCTGTGAACCAGCAGGGGCTTAGGGGTGCGGATTTCGGCAAAAATCTTGTCCAGCGAGGTTTTTACCCCCTCGCCGCCCTGGACGGCAAGCCCCGCCGGCTTGTTTACAACGATAATATTGTCATCTTCATACAGAATTTCTATGTTTTTCACTCCGATAATATTATCATGAAACGTTTTTTTATTTTACTGTTTTTCATTCCTGTTTTAAGTTTTGCGGAATCCATGTATTCGCCTACATGGGGCTTTTTTATCGACCTTCCCGAAGGCTATGAATTAGCGGACGGGGACGCGAGAGATCGTTTTTCGTTCAGGGGACCAAGCGGGGCGGTGTTTGACATTGCCGTTTACTACGGACGTTACGCCGGAATACGGGAAATGGTCGGCGATGTAAACAAGAGAATAGGGAATAAGGGAGATGTCGATTTTTTCCGCTACAATAACAGGCAGGCGGCGGTAATAAAATTGACTTTTGAAAAAAACGACGGCTTGGCTTTTGCAGTGGAACTTGATAAAAACAACGGACAACAGCCGATACTTTTGGCTCTCGCTTACGGTCCTTCCACAGAAAAAGCTCTGGAAATGTTTCACATATCGGCGTTGGATTCAATCTGCCCCTCGCAGGCGGAACGCTATTATCCCGGACCTTTAATTGATTACAGTTATCCGCGCGGGGGGCAAAAAAAGGTTGTTATTCAGCCGGGCAATATTAATGTTACGATACGCGAAAATGACGCCGAGGCTTCGCAGGTTTTTATTGAACGCGAATTCCAGCTTCTTCAAAATTATGTCAATTCGCAAAAATGGCAGGACGCGTGGATTCGCTACTACAGGTCTATTTACCGCGATTCTTACGATAGAATCTCAAACGCCGCTTCCCTTATTGTGCGCAGTTGGGGCGGTCCGCCTTCTGGCGGGGACGCGGAAAAAAGGGCGTTTGCCCAGAGAGCCTTGAAACTTGTGCAGAACTACAAATACGAAAGAACCCAAAAAGGGAGCGATTTTTTAAATCTTGTTACGGCGATTACCGAAGGCAGGGGAGACTGCGACAGCAGGGCGATGATCTGCGCTATTTTACTGTCAAAAGCGGAAATGCACGCAGCGATGATGATTTCACGCCAGTACAGCCACGCTATGGGACTTGTCGATGTCAGCGGAAACGGCGCGCGTTTTGAGTCTCATGGGACAAAGTGGCTTGTCGCGGAAACTACGGCGGACGTAGATATCGGATTGATAGCGCAGGATGTAAGCGATCCGGCTTACTGGTTAGGCGTTGTTTTTGATTAGAAGAAAGAATTTACCGCGAACCACATAGTTACCCCTCTTTAGCGTCAGTCAACTTTGCGATTGTATGCGACAATTCACGCAGTTTCGCAAAAGCGTCAACAATGGCAATAGTCGCCGCCGTCGCTTGCGGACTTTTAAGTATTGTGGCAAGCATATACAAGCCTTTTTCAGTGAATGCAGTCGGGTTATATTTGCTGTGTTGTCCGCGTCCAAGTTTCTCTAAGGTCGTTTTTTCCGACCTTAAAGAATATGTTTCTTCATTAGTAAATTTCAAGATATATCCGGCAGGAAACTTATCAGGATTCTCTTTTATAGCTTCATTAACCCGTTTCGTTTCAACGCCATATATCCGCGCCACATCGCTGTCAATTATAACATTCTGCCCTTTGATTGAAATAATAGCTTTTTCTATACCTGAAAAAGCTATTGCCCTTACTTGTTTTTTCATTTTTTTCTCCTTGAAAAAAGAAATTTCAATGTTGCATACGCAACACCTATATATGGCGCGTACTCCCCGTTTTGCTTGACTGAATTTGAAAAAAATTGAAAATTTTTTTAATTATTTTAGGACGGCGCTATATATAGGGTAGGTTGCTTTTTGGGTACGCTACGGTTTTTGGGTGATAGGCACTGTTTACGCTTACTTACTGGCTAGGCGTTGTTTTTGACCAGCAAATCATACACCTGCTGTTCCGTCTGCGCCTGCAAGAGAGAATCCCTTAACTTTTTATTTTTCAAACGGGTACTGAACCACGACAAGGTTTGTAAATAGTAGGCGTGCTGGCTTTGCGCCGCCGCAATCATAAAGACCAGTTTTACAGGTTCATCGTCTAACGGATAAAAATCAACAATGTTCGCCCTGCTTACGCCGACAGAGACTACAAGATCAGTTATCGAGGAAAGACGGACATGGGGAATGGCAATCCCGCAGCCGATGGCGGTACTCATCAGCCCCTCGCGTTTTAAAATTTCTGTGGAAAGTTCCTGCCTGTTTTTCACCTGAGGTGCGGCTGCCAGATTTTCCGCCAGAGCTAAAAGAGCGTCTCTTTTGTTGGAGTAATTCATAAAAATTACGCGGTGCGGCGACAAAATAGATTCGGCGTTTACGGGAGTTATCTGCGGATTTAACGAGGTGGATGTCAGTCTTTCATTGACCCATTTGTCAATTTCCGATTTTTTGAAACGCCAGGCGGTTCTTATCTTACCCGCCGGAATCTCGCCCTTTTGAGCGCAGTCGTAGATTGTCCGTTCCGATACGCGAAGGTACTTTGCGACTTCTTCCAGGGTAAGTATATCGTCATCTGCCATAACGTATATTATCGCACAGTATGGTAATAAATGTCAATATATTCGTTTATAAGTCAATATTTTCAATCGGTAGCAGTTACTTATCCATCAATTCATGCAGGGAATCGAACGGGTAAAGTTCGCCTACGGTGGTATTTACCTGTTTTTCGCCGCTTCCGGCAAAACGGACAAGGGTGTTAGGGGGCATAAATTCGCTTATTACCTGACGGCAGGCTCCGCAGGGACCTGTGGGTTCAACGGAGTCGGGGGTAGAGATGGCAAGAGCGGCGAAGCGCAAATGACCCTTAGCGACGGCGGCGCAAATAGCGTTTCTTTCGGCGCAGATTGTCAGCCCGAAAGAACGGTTTTCCACATTAACGCCTGTGATAACAGTTCCGTCTTGGCATAGTAACGCCGCGCCTACCCTGAATTTTGAATAGGGAGCGTAAGCCTTATCCGCGATCTGCCTCGCCTGAGCAAATAATTGATCCATTTGATTATTATCGATCATGCTTGTCTCCTTGTTTTTTCTATTATATAATGAAATTCACTTATTAGGTAGGGGTGTTTTCTTGGCGCAGAAAAAGAATAGAGTTAAAGTCTTCATAATAATTTTGATTTTTATTGTCTATTTTCTTATAGCCGCGCGTCCGGTTCCCCGCGAAACAGTCCTTTCTTACAAATGGATAAGATCATTGTCGGCAAGCTCTCAAGCCTCTTATTCGGATGATAATAATTCTTTAAACGACGGGATAGGCGTTCCTTCTTTATCCGGCGCGCTTCTTCCATTCACATTAGGTTCGCGGTTCGGCTATGTTGATGATCATGGTCAATTTGCCGTAAACAGATCAAAAATTAACGATATTTACCTTAGTCCGAATATGTGGACTGAGTACAGCGCGGAACCGTCAAATATTGTGATTAATAATATTGTAAGCGATAAAAAAATTAACATTGAAAATACAAAAGGCTATCCTATTTTGCTTGACGACAGAATTTTTATTCTGGGAAGCGAGCAGAATTCGTTATCTCAGATAAGCGAAAACGGAAATCTTTTATGGACTTATGAATTCGGCGCTCCCCTTACCTGCATGGACGCTACTTCGGAGATCGTAGTAACGGGCTCTCTTGACGGAGCGGTTGAGGTTTTTAATTTGAGCGGAGAGCGTATTTATTACTTTGAACCCGGCGGTTCTCGCTATTCGGTGATTCTCGGCTGCGCTGTTTCCGAGGACGGCTCGTATATCGGGGTTGTATGCGGCGTAGAGCAGCAGCGTTTCCTGCTGTTTGAGCGTTTTGAAAGCGCCGGCGGCGAATATAAAGTTGTATATCACGAATTTTTGGGAGACGGTTTCAGGCGACCCGTATATATTTTATTTGTTGACGACGATCGCAGAATAGTTTTTGAACGCTCAGGCGGAATAGGCTGTTACACAATTAAGCAAAGGCACGGAATATTTATTCCTTTAGACGGAAATATCGCCGCCGTTGACGGTTCGGGAGAGCAGGGAGTTTTCTTTTTAATTACTTCACATCCGGGGCAGGAAAAAAAGCTTACGGGAATTCAGTTTCCGCGCGAAGGTTTATTCGGATTTTTGGGAAACGCTGAATCGGATTCGGTTTTTTTAAGAGCGGCGTTTAAAAGCGATGATATTTTCCTTGGCAGAAAAACCTCGACAGTTGTAACGGGCGGGGGATCGTCGTTAATTTCCTTTTCTTTGGAGGAAAAATAAAATGAGAAAACTTGTTTTGCGCATAACGGCGGTTTTAATTTATTTTTGCGTTATTTTTTCAGCGCACGCCTTAAGCTGGCCCTCTGAAAGCGCTATACTTGTCCGTAATTTCGGCTCCAATGACAGGGGAATGCCTGTTTTGGGAATGATCTTCAGCGGGGGGACGGACGTGCTTGCCGCCGACAGCGGCGAAATTATTTTTTCGCGGAAAAAGAACGACAACGCTTCGCGTCTTCCGTCTCCGCTCGGCGCGTGGACAGCAGTTGATCACAGAGACGGATTAATCAGCATTTACAGCCGTTACACGGAGCCTGTCCGTACGATTAACGAAACACAAGTTGAAAAACAACAGGCAATCGCATCCTCAGGCGTTTCCGGCTGGTCGACGCAGAACGGATTTTATTTCATGCTTTTCGACAGACGCGAACGCCGTTGGATAAATCCCTCAATGATAATTACTCCGCAGAAAGAAACCCGTCCTCCGCAGATAAATTCCGTAGATTTAAAAAACAGTCAGGGAATAATGATGCAGTCGCGTAACTTAACTCAGGGACGCTACAAAGTGATTGTTAACGCCGTGGGGGGAGCGCCGTTAACGTCTAACGCAGCTTCACGATTTGCGCCGCAAAGAATTGTCTGCCTGATAAACGGCACGGAAGTAAGCTCTCTTAATTTTGAAGCTGTTTCGGCGAGAGACGGAGTGTTAATGGTTTACCGCAACGGACTTGTTTCCGCAAGGCAGATATACTCAAGCCTTTCCTCTTTTGAAGCCGCCGAAGTTTTTCTGACGCGCGGGCAGGTAACAATGGAAATTATCGTACAGGATATATCCGGCGCAAATCGCAGTGTAGTAAACCGCTTAGTTATAAATTGAGTATTAAGTGAAAACATGGTCAATGCCGGTCAGCGCCGGAAAGAGCGAGATTCGCCCATGCGCCCTTTGCGGCGGCGAAATTTTTAAACCCGCTCTTGAATGCGAGGGCTTTTCATTTGTAAAGTGCAAACATTGCGGACTAGTGCAAAGAAACCCGCAGCCCGATAAAAATGAAATACTGGCGCGTTACAGCGACACCTACGGAAAAGATTATCTTTCCTACGAATTGGAAAACGAAGCCGCATTTCTTAAACTTCAACAGTTAGCGTTAAAAGACGCCGGCTTTTCCAAACTGGAAAAAAAGCTTCTTCCCGCCCAAGAACAACGCTCCGAAGCTCCTTCAATTCTTGACATCGGCTGCGCCACAGGCGCATTAATTGCCTTTCTCCGAGATAAAGGATGGCGTGTAACAGGCGTGGAAATCTCTCCTTCCGCTGTTTACGCGAAAAACGAGCGCAAACTGGACGTACGCAATATCCCGCTGGAAGAAAATCATTTCCCCGATAACAGCTTTGATGTAATCCTTGCCTCTCATTTAATTGAACACCTAAACGAGCCGAAAACATTTTTGAAAGAAACATACCGTATTTTAAAAAACAACGGCGCTATTTTTATCACAACCCCCGACATAAGCGGTTTCCAATCCCGTCTTTTCGGCAGCCGCTGGCGTTCCGCTATTTTTGATCACCTTTATTTATTTTCAAGGCGCACACTGGCAAAAATGCTTAAAACCGTCGGCTTTAAAGTAGAAAGCTGTCATTCCTGGGGCGGACTGGCGGCGGGTGTTGCGCCCAAGCCTGTAAAAAGGATAGCGGACTTTTTAGCAAAGCGTTTGAATTGCGGCGATGTGATGATAATTAGGGCTGGGAAGTGAATTTTATCGGAAGATTTCTCACAAAGGACACGGAGAAAGAGAAGGACGCAAAGAGGGAAGAAAGGTTTTTTGTCCGAAAATCAGACGTGTAAACTTCACGATAAGATAACGGACAAAAACCTTTGATCTTTCTTCGTGATCTTTTCTTCCTTTGTGTCCTTTGTGAGATCTCTTTCGGAAACTATTTTTTTTCTGATTGCGTCTTTATAACCTTGGAAAGACCAAGCACTGTTTCAATATCTTTCTCGCCGAGTTCGGTTAATATTTGAATTACTGAGCGAACATTATGATTTAACAGTTTATCCTGTTTTTTTGATTCTTTTCCTGTTACAAGATATTCAACGGTTACGCCCAGAGCGTTGGCGATTTTTATGGCAATATCGGCGGGGGGCATTGAAGCTCTTACCCCCAGATAACAGTCCAAAGTTCTCTTTGAAATACCTGTTTTCTTGCTTAATTCCTTAACTGTTAACCCAAGATAATCAAGTTCCGCCCGTAAGTTGGTCTTAAAATCAGGTTTCATTAGATAAAAATATCGCAATTTCAGTATTATTGGCTTGACAATATTGCAATTGAAGTGTTTAATTTAAGAAAATACCTCTATTAGGGTATCAAATATCCCTGATATAAGGATATTTCAGTATAAGCGAGGTTGATTATGAAGTCATTTTGTGTTTTTACAGTCGTTTTTTTGTTTTTGGGAATATGTTCCGTTGCCGCTCAAGACCTAATTATTTTGAAAGACGGCAATGTGATAGAGTCAAAAGTGATTGAAATATCTACGACAGAAATCAGATACAAACGCTTTGACCATTTAGACGGACCGACGATTGTAATTTCCGCAGATAAAGTTCTTTCCATAAGATATCAAAACGGTAAAGTGGAGAATATAAACGCTGATTCCAAGAGCGGACAGAAAAATACTCAGGCAAAACCCGTAGATACAACTCCACCTATGGACCCTGATAAATTTATTTTTGCAATGAGCGCTAATCCGGGTGGACTTCTTGGTATTTTTACACCCTCAATCGGATTATGTTTTGAGTTTGGTAAAGGACATTTTAATAGTGAAGTACATATCTTTTATCCTCTAGGAGGTTTAGCCACATTCAATTATTTTTGGCCTAATAGTGTTGGAGGTTTTTATCTTGGCGGAGGGATAGGGGGGGGCTTATATCCATATGTTACAGTTGGTTTAAATATTGGTTGGAAATTTGTAACACGATCAGGCGTATACTTCCGTACAGGAACTTATCTTGGAGCAGCATATCCTTCTGTTGTTTTCTTAAAACCTGATTTAGCAATAGGGTATTGTTTTAAATAATTCTAATAATCCGGTCCCGAATAATTTTCTTCCGGTGTCCATTCTTTGCTTTTCCACTTTTGCTGTTCGTGTTGTTTTAAAAATTCAAAAAGAACTTCCCTGCTTGCTTCGCTGTTTCCTGTTCTGCTCTCAGCGTTTGTTTCCATCGAAATCGACATCAGGCTTAATTCCAAATTGCGTTTAGCGTCCAATCTTCTTGGGTCTGTTCTTAACGCGTCCTTGAATGAGTCTGCGGCGGAACGGTAATCTCCTTCTTCAAAATATATTACGCCTGAATTGTAGTGGTTCCTGAATCTCAACTCCCTGTGTTCGTTACTCGGATATTTTTCAAGCAGTTTATGCGAATCCTTGTAGCGGTTTAACGCGGCTTTTCCCTCGTCAAGCTGGTAAAAAGTAAGACCAAGACCGTATTCGGCGTAGGGCGCTGATTTTTCGTAATTTAACGCTTTTAAGTACGGAGTAACCGCTTCGTCGTATCTGCCCAATACATTTAAGTAGTTGGCTTGAAGCAGAAGAAGTTTGCCCTCGGAACAGGAAGTAAAAAATAAAAGCACGATAATCGAAGCGGCGGATAATCGCTGCAGGGGTTTCTTTTGCGATTGACGTGTAACAAATTTCGACGCTCCGTAAGAAATAAGGGCAAGTATGATAAATAACGGTCTTCTTTGTTTGGGCTCCTGTTTCCTGCTTCTGCTCCCCATTTCCTGAGCGAGTGAAAGAAGCTGTGAAGAAAGCGCGGTCCCCGCATCCTCACGGAACGCGTCAATGTAAATGCCGCCCGTTCTTTCGGCGGCGCTCCTCATTGCGGATGAATCTCTTCTGCTCAACGCGGACGGAGAATCGGGATCGTTAATTTGCGTCGTTATCTGCCGTCCCTCGTCGCTGCCGACGGCGACAGTGTTCAATGTAATACTGTCTCGTACGCAGCGGTTAACAGCGTTTCTTAAAACGCCGGCATGAGCCTCGCCGTCTGATATAAGGACAATTACTTTCCGCGCGGGAGAAGAGTCCTGAAAAGCGTCCGCCGCCGCGTCAACTAATGATTCAAGGTTTGTGCTTCTTCCGGTCATGGAAGATACGTTCAGCGATTCAAGGAAAAGCATGGCGGCTTCGGTGTCGTAGGTTAATGGAACCGCCAAATATCCTCTTCCTCGACCTATGGCGGCGGCAAAACGCGCGCCTGAGACAGCGGTAACGCTTTCCGTGACGATGGAAATGCCTCGCTCAAGACGGGACTGAAAAACAGCGCGCGATCTTGATTGATAGCCTGTTTGCGCGTCGCGAATGTCCATGCTGCGAGAAATATCAATGGCGAAAATAACATCAAGCCCTTTACGGTATTCTATGGGCGCGTAACCTACTCCCCATTTCGGACCGATGAGCGCTATAACGGCGAATAATAAAAATAAATAAAACAAAATTTCCGAGACAAGTAATTTCTTTTTAAGATCGTTGTCGAATATCATATCATAGCCCTCAGAATAAGCCGCCTTATTATTTTAACCGCCGCCAGCAAAATAACGGCGGCTAGTAAAAATTGAAAAGAAACGGAAGTCATGCGGTTTACGATGCGGGATCTCTGCACCGTAATTTCAGAGTCGTCTAACTGAGAGAAAGCAGCGGCGAAAGCGTCCGCGTTAAAGGCGGTAATAAAAGTGCCGCCTCCCACAGCGCTTAAACGCCTTAGGCTCTCCGTGTCATAACGGGAATCAAAAATTCCAGCGCGCCGTATTTTTGTATGTGGATCGACATAATCTATCGGCACTTCTCCCATTGAACCTACGGCAATAACCCAGAACGATATGCCAAGCTCTCGTAACAAATCCGCCGCTGTTTCAGGATGTATGGAACCGGCGTTGCTTTCTCCGTCTGTAATCAAAACAGCGATCTTCCGCTTGGCGGTGGATTTATCAAGATGATACGCGGCGACAGCTATACCCAAGCCCAGAGCGGTAACATCTCCCATTTCCCCTATTTTCAGTTGATCAAGACGCAATTCAAGAGCCTGCCTGTCTGAAGTGGGGGGGAGAAGCAGAGCGGCGTCTTCGCCGAAGGCAACAAGTCCGACGCTGTCTGTAGGACGCCTGTTCGCGAATTCCTCAATCAATTTTTTTCCGGCGTCGTAACGATTTTTTCCGTCCATATCGATTGCCGCCATACTCGGGCTTACGTCTAAAATAAAAATAATATCCGCTCCCCGGTTTAACCAGACAATTTCAGCGGTCTTCATGGAAGGACCCGCCGCGCTGAAAAAGAGCAAAAATAATCCCGCTAATTCCAAGAATTTAAGCAAATTGACAATGCCGTTTATATGCGAAGTTTTAAAGGGAGTTCCGCCGGGCGCGCCAAGGGGAACTGTGGCTACAAACGGATCTTTCATGCGAGAGAAAATAACCACCGCTATTGGAATAACAAAAAAGGCGCAGATGAATATAAATATGTTGTCAAAGCCGAAGTTCACGCCGCCCTCCTTGGTTTGGTTTTCTCGCTTTTTTCAAGGGCGCATGTAAAAAGATGAAGTTCCGACAACAAATGAAGTATGGATTTAACGTCAATGTCGGAGCCGGAAAAGCGAAGCTCATCGCACTTACGGAAAAAGCTTCCAAGGAAATACGCTGTGTCCTCCTGCGCCGCAAACAAATCTTTAGGCAGTTGAGTAAAAAATTCTATAAATTCGCGGGCTGTCATGGCGCGGCATTCGTTTCCGGTAAGAATAGAAAGAAAAATTTTAAATTCATTTGAAATTTTATCAAGGACTTCTCTTTTTTCCGCGCCTTTTGATAACGCCTTATAAAGGCGTCTTTCCGTGTTTTTCATATTTTTAAAAAGTCTTAAGCGTTTCCATTTTTTACGCAAATTTTTTATTGCGGCGCGTCCCTTAAAAATGAACCAAAACGTAAGCAGGATAATAAGGACAAGAACCGCCATTGAACCGTAAAGCATTATCGCCGTTCCGGGCATCGAAAGAGCGGAAGCGGGAGCGGAAAGTATTGGGTCTGAGTGAACGTCCAGCAATGAATTTACCGAGACTGTTAAGCCGAAAAAATATTCGTCTCCTATTTCTACGCCGGGCAGCGCCAAAACGCCTGAGGCAAAGGGCGTGAATTCAATTATCAATCTGCTTCCGGTGGTGCGGCGTTCCAAAATTACCCTGTGAAAATCAATATTGGGATCCGATGGGATTAAATCCTTGTCATATGATGTAATAACAAAATCTTCGTTTTGTTCTGAAGGCGGAAGCGGCAGGACAAAAGAGGCGGGGTCTCCGACATATATTTGCCTAGGAATAAGATACGCGCTTGCGTTTTGCGAGTATAAAGCGCAGGTTACTAAAATAAAAAAAATAAAAAATGAATATTTTTTCATTTCTTTTTCCGGTTTATGTACCTGTTTAATGAGCGGCTTCCGAAGAATTTTATCAGAGCGGAAGGCGCGTCCGTTTCCGTTGATAATTTTAAAACCGCCGCCCCGCTTTTTTTGCACTTGGATTCCCATTGAATTGATTTTTCTTCAAGCCAGTTTGCCCAGCTTTCCTTGAATGAATCAAGACCGGCGGGCGCTTCTATCCGCACTCCTGTTTCCGGATCTTCCAGAGTTATAAGTCCGTTAAAAGGGAGTTCTTTAGGATCGGAAATTTTTATCGCTATTACGTCGTGCTTTCTGCAAAGGTTGTCCATTTCGTTTTCCCAATTAATACTGTAAAAATCCGATACAAGCACAACAAGCGAGCGTTTTTTTAAAAGTCTCAGCGCGCCGTTTAACGCGGAGGCTATGTCGCTCCCGTACTGCGATCTGCGCGTAAGAATATTGTTCTGATACTGAAGCGCGGTCATTACGATAGACATTAAAGACTTGCGTCCCTTGCGCGGCGGAAAAACTTTTTCTATGGACTTGTCAAATAAAAGCGCTCCCAGCCGCTGTCCCGTATGCTCCGCTGAAAAAGCGACTAACGCCGCGCAGATTAGCGCCTGCTCGTAAGGGCTTAACCCTTTATGCGTGATATGCGTTCTATGCATGGAAGGAGAGACGTCCAATAAAATTAAAATGGTAAGCTCGCGTTCTTCGCGGTACATTTTTACAAACGGAGCGCCGAAGCGCGCGCTCGCATTCCAGTCTATCGATCTTATATCATCGCCGGGTTCATAGTGCCGCGCCTCGTCAAATTCCATTCCCTGTCCTTTAAAGATAGAACTGAAATTTCCCGCGATCATTTCTTCGGCAAGATTTTTTGAAAAAAGAGGAAGGTTTATAATAGTCCGCAATAAATCGCTTGTTTCCATATTAGACTTTTTTTACGGAACCGGAACATGGCTTAATATTCTTGTTATGACCGCGTCCGCGTCCATGCCTTCCGCCTCCGCTTCGTATGACAGCACTATCCTGTGGCGTAAAACCGGGAAAGCCGCTGTTTTTACGTCTTCGGGGCTTACATAGTTACGCCCCTCGAACATAGCCAGAATACGGCTGCAGCGGTACAGCGCTATAGACGCGCGGGGAGAAGCCCCGAATGACACATAACGATACACGCTTTCCGCGTCTGTTTTAGTGTTTTCAGATTTTTGCTGTAATTCGGCAAGAAGCTGCCTTGTTGCCGAAGGACGCGTAGCGGTTACAATCGACACAATATATTTGCTGATTTCATCGTCAATATGAACAGAATCCGCCGCGCTACGCAGAAGATTAAGTTTTTCTTTGTTCAGTACCGGAGAAAGCGCCGTTTTTTTGTTAGCTGAAGAAGAAGAAAACAGAGGACTGTTTTTAACAACAGCCAGTTCTTCTTCCGGTTTAGGATAGAAAATAAGCAGTTTCATTAAAAAACGGTCAAGCTCAGCTTCGGGTAGGGAATAGGTTCCCTCATGTTCAATGGGATTTTCCGTCGCAAGGACAAAAAAAGGATCGGGCAGGGGATAGGTTCCTTCCCCGATTGTCACCTGTTTTTCTTCCATTGCCTCAAGAAGAGCGGATTGCACCTTCGCCGGAGCGCGGTTAATTTCGTCCGCAAGAATTACGTTGGCAAAAACAGGACCTTTGCGCACTGAAAATTTTCCGTTTGCCTGTTCCCAGATCATCGTTCCCGTAAGGTCGGCGGGTAAAAGGTCGGGGGTAAATTGAATGCGTTTAAATTCAAGACCGGTAATTTCGGCAAGGCTTTTAACAGCAAGGGTTTTAGCGAGCCCCGGTACGCCTTCCAGCAGAATATGCCCGCCGGCGACAAGGGCGGTTAAAAGCCCGTCAACCATTTCCTTTTGCCCGGAAATCCGGCGCGCCATTTCTTCCCTGCATTCAGCGATGAGAGCCGTACATCGCTGTAGTTCTTCTTTTTGTACCATGTTTTATTTTAACCTTACACGGCAAAATAGTCGAGAGGTACCGGAAAACAAAAGTATCAGAAAAACTAATAATCGTCCCTGGGAATGTCGTCCTTTATTGCCGGTATGTCTTTATTTGCCGGCGGTGTATTGGGGTCTTCCTCATCGACCGGCAAATGATTATCCGGTATTATGTATTGTTCAAATATTTCTGATAATTCCGCCGCCTGCGCCCTTGTAAAATACATGGTTAAAGCCGGGCTTGTTCTGTTATTATCTCTTGCATTGGCATCTGTATATTCAGCCTCGCGCTGGTATACCGAAAAATAAGGCGATCTATCCTTGAAAGTGTAGCCTAAATCGATACTCATATTGGCGTGCGCCTGTACGGTAAAAGTCGCCAGCTGCCAAACAAGATAACTGCGGATAGTGCCGTATTTTTGCTGTGATTTTTTGAAGGTTCTCTGCAGATTACGCGCGTCGTAATCCTCGTTATATTTTTGCAGGGCGTTTATAAAATTTAGCCGCCCTCTTCTGTCCCAAAATTGATGATATGTATAAAATTCGTATTTGTATTTTAAACAAACCGCGTCTTCCTTTGGGAAATATAATACGGTGGCGGTTTGTTTTTTTAACTGACCCATTCCCATTAATGTATCCAGTTGTAATTCAATTTCTCCGACTACGGATTGCGGCGATTTTAAGTTAACCTTAAAATCTTCGATTTTTACGGTATCGGTAGTTTTACACGCGCTTATTGATATGCAGAGAAATAAAATAATCGGCAGCTTCTTTAAAAATTTCATAGTTTATTTTATAAAAAAAATTTGCCGTTAGTCAAGCGAATTTATATGAAAACATTAAGAACAAACAGGCACTAATTTTGCTTTGTGGGTACATGGGTAATGTCGAATACCGCGCCGAAAGAGTAATATTCTTTTTTCGGCGGGAATAGAGTAAGCTTTTTTGAAGTCTTTTTTTACTTTTTGTTTTTCCATGATTTATCCTCTTAATTTAAATTAAGAAATACAAAACCGGAAAAATACTCTAAAAGTTTAAAAAATAAATCGCAAAATACGCCCTGTTTTTACGCGTTCTGCGGTATCTGCGGAATTGACGAGAATCCGCGTTCAAGTTCCGCGTCGCTTGGGATACGGTCTTCCATTGTTTTATTGTTGTACGATGTGTAAGCCGTCATATCGAAGAATCCTGTTCCGCTTAGCCCGAAAACGATGACCTTTTTTTCGCCTGTTTTTTTGCACTCAAGAGCTTCGTCAATGGCGACCTTAATTGCGTGAGAAGATTCAGGCGCGGGAAGTATGCCTTCCACTTTCATAAAACGGAGCGCCGCTTCAAAAACATCGGTCTGCACTTCGGCGCGGGCTTCCAAAAAACCGTCCTGATAAAGTTTTGATAAAGTGGAATTCATTCCGTGATAACGAAGACCGCCGGCGTGGTTTGCCGACGGAATAAATCCGCTCCCCAATGTCTGCATTTTGATAAGCGGGGTGGTTTTCGCTGTGTCGCCGAAATCGTATGCAAAGCGTCCGCGCGTAAACGACGGACATGACGCCGGCTCAACGGCGATAAAGCGGGTCTTGGATTTGCCCGCAAGCCTTTCGCCCATGAACGGAGAGATTAGTCCGCCCAGATTTGATCCGCCGCCCGCGCAGCCGATAATTATGTCTGGTTTAACTTTGTATTTATCAAGCGCGGCTTTTGTTTCCTGTCCGATAATTGTTTGGTGTAACAGAACGTGATTTAATACGCTTCCAAGCACATAACGGCATTTATCGGTCTTTACCGCGGTTTCTATCGCTTCGGAAATAGCGCACCCAAGAGAGCCGCCTGTATTTGGATCGGATTCCAATATTTTACGCCCCGACTCTGTGGTGTTGGACGGGGAAGGAATCAGGTGCGCGCCGTAGGCTTCTATCAACGCTTTACGGTAGGGCTTTTGCTCTGAGCTGACTTTTACCATGTACACTGTCAGCTTTAAATCGTAAAAAGCGCAAGCCATCGACATTGCGGTTCCCCATTGCCCAGCGCCTGTTTCCGTGGTAAGGGAAGTGAGCCCCTCTTTCTTCGCGTAATAGGCTTGAGGTCCCGCCGAATTTAATTTATGTGAACCGGAAGTGTTTGTTCCCTCAAACTTGTAATAAATTTCCGCGGGAGTATCCAGCGCTTTTTCAAGGTAATAGGCGCGGACAAGCGGAGACGGTCTGTAGGCGCGGTAAAAATCCTGAATATCCTGAGGGATTGGGATAAGGCGCGTAGTCTCGTCCATTTCCTGATCGATTACGCCCTTGCAAAAAACAGGAGCCAAATCCGCGGCGGTTACCGGCTTGAGTGTTCCCGGGTGAAGCATTGGTTCTGGTTTGGACTTCATGTCCGCCCGAAGGTTGTACCAGAACTTAGGCATTTCATCTTCGGAAAGATAGATACGTGTTGGGATTTTCTTTTTCATGATTTTTGCTCCTTATGATAGAAAAGTAAGTGCCGGCGATGAGACTCGAACTCATACCCCCTTGCGAGGAGGGGATTTTAAGTCCCCAGTGTCTGCCATTCCACCACGCCGGCTAATGCTTTTTTACACTACTATTTTTTACAACTATTTGCAAGTTGTTTATAAGTCCGCTGCTAATTTATAAATCGCCTCGGCGTCTTTTTCTTCCAGTTTGCGGTAGTTGCCGATTGCGCCGAAGTGAACGGCGCGTTTTGCCATTTCGGGGATTTTTGACGCGTCGATGTTTGCGTCGGCAAAACGGACAGGCATTCCTATCGATTTAAAAAAATTCTCCATGCGGAAAACGCCTTCCAACGCGGCTTGTTCGTAGTTGTAAAATGCGCCGTCTACGCCCCATACCTTTGCGGCAAAACGCGCGAGGCGGGGAGTGTCTTCCTTTATGTTGTACTTAAGCCATGCGGGGAAAATAATCGCAAGCCCCGCGCCGTGGGCAAGCTCAAAAAGCGCGGACAATTCATGATCAAGGGCGTGGCTTGCCCAGTCTCCCTGGCGTCCTGTGTCTAAAATTCCGTTGTGGGCAAGCGTTCCAGCCCACATAATTTCCGCCCTTGCGTCGTAGTCTTTTTCGCCGCCCGAAAAAATTCTTCTGGCGTTGCGGATTATCGTTCTTAACGCGCCTTCGCAAAGCTCGTCCGTAAGTTCCACATGCTGTACTTTTGTGAAATATCTTTCCATTATATGAGCCATCATGTCCGTTATTCCGCAGGCGGTTTGATACGGCGGCAGGGTATATGTCAATTCAGGATTCATGATTGAAAAGGCGGGGCGGATACATTGGAAATTTATCCCCCTTTTCCACGGTCCTTCCTCATTTGTAATTACGCTACTTATGCTGGACTCGCTGCCCGCCGCCGGAATCGTTACTATTGTGCCGATGGGCAGGGCTTTGTCTGTCGTTCTTTTTCTTTCAAAAAAATCCCATAGATCGCCGTCGTTTACCGCTCCTACGGCAATGGCTTTCGCGGAATCAATTGCGGAGCCGCCGCCGACGGCGAGAATAAATTCCAATTTTTCTTTTTTTACTATATTAACGCCTTCTTTCACCAGGGAAAGCCGGGGGTTCGGCAGTACGCCCGTTAGCTCTACCCATTCAACGCCTGAGTTTTTTAAACTTGTTTTTACTTTATCAATCAACCCGGATTTTACCGTCGATTTTCCCGAATGGTGCAGTAAGACCCGCTTCGCGTACTTTGCGGTTTCGCTTCCGACCTGATTTTCAGTATCTTTTCCAAAAATAATTTTAGTTTTATTACAATACTCAAAATTTTGCATTTTTCTCTCCTTATTACTCGGCTTTTTCTTTTCTTTAATAATAAGTCTATACTTTTTCATAAGTCAATGGTAAAATATTCGTATTAAATAAATAACGGATTGTGAGGTTTTAATGAGTTTAAAGCGGAAGGAAGAACGCGGTTTAACCTTTAAACGCGGAATTCACCCAAACGAGCAAAAACAATATACCGAAAACGTACCCATTAATTATTTTCCTCCCCCTGCGGGAAGCGAAATCATTTTTCCGCTGGTTATGCATTTAGGCGCTCCCTGCAAGCCCCTTGTTGAAAAAGGACAGAAAGTTCTGGTAGGTGAAAAAATCGCCGACAGCGACGCTTTTGTCTGCGCTCCGATTCACTCAAGCGTATCGGGAGTTGTAAAGGATATTCGTCCGCATTTAACCGTAGTGGGCACTATCGTTGAATCAATCATTGTGGAAAATGACGGAGAGTTAAAAGAACACGAAAGTATTAAAAAGCGCGAAAGTTACGACGATCTTTCAGGCGAGGAAATTGTAAAAATTATACGCGAAGCCGGAATAGTGGGGCTTGGCGGCGCAGGATTTCCCACCCATGTAAAACTTTCCCCTCCGCCGGATAAAAAAGTAGACACTGTTCTTATAAACGGCTGTGAATGCGAGCCGTACCTTACAACCGACAACAGGGTTATGATAGAAGAATCTTCCCGTATTATAACGGGCTTAAAAATAATTTTAAAAGTAATTCAAGGCGCAAAGGGAATTATCGCCGTAGAAGATAACAAGCCCGAAGCTATTGAATCGCTCAGGAAAGCCT
>Ga0268262_10000591_pt1 | contig 47560 bp, 41 predicted proteins | sample TergutNc150P3_FD_190354 | JGI IMG/M metagenome (GOLD analysis project Ga0268262, IMG submission 190354) | Nasutitermes corniger P3 segment gut microbial community from laboratory colony in Florida, USA - Nc150 P3 (SPAdes) (version 2) | ecosystem: Host-associated > Arthropoda: Insects >... | reverse complement strand
TTCGGATTCGTTTTCGTTTATTGTTATCATACAAGTTACCCGTAGCGGAAGAACTACAGTGGAACCCCCGGTAAAATAAGCCCCGCCCGGAGCCGATTTCTTGAACTCTTAGGCACTGCAGTGGTTGTTCGCTTGGCCGCTTCGCGCTCCGCCTACGGGGGCGGCCTGCACTACGTCGTCCAAAGGTGAATTCCCATATTAAAAGTGTTAGTCAAGAATCTCGGCAACTCCGAGCGAGGCCAAAATACAGCCACATTTTTAATATAATAATTTTTTCGGTAAGTGTAGGAATTTTTTTATAATTTTTTGTTCGGCTACTTCCACGAGTGGTCGTCCCCCGGGAACTCCCGCGACTTCACCGCGTCTATGTAGTCCTTGAAGGCCTCGAACATCCTCTCCCGTTGGTTTGAGAAGCGGTGCACGTGTTTGAAGAGCCTTCTCGACATCCCAAGGAGGTCGTTCACCACCAGCACTTGCCCGTCGCAGCCGTTGCCGCTGCCTATGCCGATGGTGGGGACGGGTATTTTCGCGCTGATTTTGCGGGATAGGTCGACGGGGATCATTTCGAGCACTATGAGTTTAGCGCCGGCTTCGCAGAGGGCTTGGGCGCCGCTTATGAGTTCGGCGGCTTGGTTTGAGTCTCTGCCGAAGAGCTGCGGCCTGTTGTGGCGTTGCGGGTTGTAGCCCATGTGGGCGCATACGGTGAAGCCGTTTTCGGCGAGGCGCCTGACGATCCCGGCGTTATCGTCCCACATCTCGATTTTGACGCAGTCCGCGCCGCAGTCCGTCAGCCTTTTGGCGTTGGAGAGCGCCGTCTCCGCGTCGTCCGCGCTGCCGTAGGGCATGTCGGCCACTACGAAGGCGTCCCTCACCGCGCGGCAGACGGCCGACGTGTGGTGCGCCATGTCGTCCATGGTGACCTCGCGCTCGCTCCCGTACCCAAGGTGGTTCGTGCCCACGCTGTCGCCCACGAGGATCGAGTCGATCCCTGCCTCGTCGAGCGTTTGCGCCGTGGGGAAGTCGTAGGCCGTGACCATGGTTATGGGGCTGCCGGTCGTCTTCTTTTGCGTGATATGGTTTATGGTCTTTTTCATTATACGGTCGTATCCGGTCCGAATATCCCGGGGCCGAGCTCGTCGGCCCCGCCCCCGTCGCCGCCGAACCCGCCGGAGCACCCGCAGACTGTTAAGCACAGTATGGCGCCGATGATTGTTAGAAAAAATCTATACATTGCGTAATCCTCCTGACAGATTAATCGTTTTGATAACGCTCAATGATACCGGTAGCTGAGCGAAGCCGAAGCTACACCTTGCTCTTCCAATTAGCCGGCCTGATCCTGAATTGCAACCCGCACTGCAGGGAATGCCACTTTGTCCGCAGCGTGGGGCCGAACGGCATCTTGAACTTCACGTAGAGCGACGGCGACGCGAATGTGTCTATGAATAGGTCCGCCTCTACCATCAGCTCGTGAAACCACCAGTCGTTGTCGAATGTGACGCGCTTCAGCCTGCCGTCGCTAATGTACTCTATTTGGTCGATTATTATGTCCTCCCACTGGTATCCTAAACTGTACCCCACGGAGTAGTTCCACAGCCTGTATTTGAACCCCACGGAGAGCGCTGTGCTAGGGAAGAATATCGCCGGGTCGACGTTGTTAAGCGAATCGTACCAAACTCTGTAGCGCGGATTATTCTTGGGGTAGGGGATCGTGTCCGGGCGGCGGAACTTTACCCCCGACACCCACTGCCCCAGCTCCGCCTGCGCCATGAAGCCCCGGCACGAAACTTGGTAGATGTTCCCCAGCGTGATTCCGTTGTAGTTATTGAGCCCGCCGGTGCTGCCTCCGGAAAACTCCGAGAGGACGGTGCGGAAACGCCTGTTGGTTGGGGTGCGGCTTATTACGCCTATGGCCGACACCGCGAACGAGAGCGGCTCGGTTTCCATGTACTCGGCAATCTCCTCCCACTTCATCCTCGCCGTGTGTTTAAAACCCGGTTTGGGGCACCCGTCGTAGAGGCCGTAGTCGTCGGGGCACTTGTCTATGGAGTCGGGGAAGCCGTCGTAGTCGCGGTCGGCCGTTTCGTCCAGCGTGACGCGTATAAGGTATTTCTTTCCGTGGCTTATCACGAACTTGCGCCGCTCGGGTTCGTAGCCGTACCGGGTTATCCGCGCCGTGTAGAAACCGCTGTACAAATCCACTTCGGTACCGCCCGTAAGGCAAGGGAATCCCTCTATGCAGAGCAGCGCGTCCTGAGGGTACAGCTCAAATACCGCGGAACCGGCGAGCCTCACGAACGGGGCGCTGAAGTATGTCATCAGACCCGCCGAAACAGCTACCGTTGTGTCTATATCTTTGTATAGCCCGCCGCCGTTCCAAGTGATCCGGTACTCCCCGTCAAGGAGCGTGAGGCGCTGCTCTTGGTGGGCGTAGGTGACGGAGTCGCCGATCCTGTACGCCGAGTCTATGGGCGGGTAGGGGAGCACGAGAACCCCGTGCTGCGCCTCGCCGAGCACGTAGAGCGTGTCGAAGTCGGACATGAGCTGGAAAGAGCTTGACGCCGCGCCGCGCGCCGGCACCGCGACGCCGCGCCGCTGAAAGCGGTGGTCGGGCAGAAAAAGCTCCACCTCGTAGCGCCCCCCGACCATTCCTCGAAAGTCGGCCGGCGTCCTCTTACCGGTCGCCTTGCCGTATATATATATATCCGCCCCCGGCGGCTCGCTGTCTAAATGAAGCTCGCCGTACGGCGCGCCGGCCGCGCCGGCTATGGAGTCCCACTCGTCGTTGCGCGAGTAGAAGAGCTTGCCGTGGTGCTGGACGTATATACGCTCGTTGTCGAAGAACACCGTCTCGATGTCCAAGTTGCGGTTGTCGGTCCGCTTAGTGAAAAACCTGTACCACATAGCCTGCCCGGAACGGCTCCACTTGGGAAGGTTGAAAACGTATAAGGGCGGGTAGGCGCTGAACGCGGCGGTGTCGAGCTCGCCCATGTAGAGGCGGTAGTCGGCGCCGTACTTTTTGCGCATAACGACCTGGCCGGGCTTTATGAAGGCGGGCGGGGAGGCTATTTCAAGCAGTGTGTCGGATTCGGTGAAAGTTTTCTGATTTTTGATTACGAAGTTGGCGCGCTCGGGGTGATTGCGCGCGGTAATGTTGAACGCGGCTATGGAGTATAGGTCGGGCAGTTGGGCGAGGCTGGCCGTGATAATTATAAGTGTTAGTAGGGTTATTTTTGTTTTCATAATTAAAATCAAAATACGGACTAGGATTTTCAGGATTATAAGGATGAATAGGATCAAAATCAAAAACATCTACGTCGATAAAAAAGAAAATATAATATCCGCGAGCTCCTTTGAGGGCTTTTTTTCGCCTAATTGGGCTCTTAGGGCCGATAGGTTCATGGCGGTCTCCTCCCAGCGTTGCGGCATTGATATTAATCTCTCGGCTTCGCAGTATAGCTTTTTGGGGGTGGCGTCGCCCTGGACGCACTCGGGTACTATCGGTTTGCCGGCTATTATATTCGGCAGGCCTATGCGGTCTATTGTTACGAATTTTTTGTAGACGGCGTAGGAGATCCGCGAGGTGCGGTAGGCTATGACCATCGGCACGCCCATCAGCGCGGTTTCGAGCGTCGCCGTGCCGGAGGTTACTATGGCCAGGTCGCTCCTCTGCATGAGCGCCGAGAGCGGGCCGCCGAATATCTCGAAGCCGGCGTCTTTGGCGCGGTTAAAGAGGCTCTCGTTAAAGCCGTGGAAGCGCGACACGGCGATCTTTATCGTCGGGAATTTTGTCTTCAGCATGCAGGCGGCGTCGATCATAGCGTTTAGCATGTGCGTTATCTCCTGAGGGCGGCTGCCGGGGGCTATGGCCACCCTGAAGCCGTCGACGCCCGGAAATTTTTTCGACGCGCGGGCTTGCGGCAGAGACTCCGTCAGCGGGTTGCCGACAAAGGTCACCGGCGCGGCGTAGGGCGAAAAGTACCGCGTCTCAAAGGGGAAGATCACGGCGATGTGCGACGCCGAAGCGCCGAGCGCGGCCGCGCGTTTGCGCTTCCACGCCCACACCATCGGCGCGATGTACCACACGACCGGGATGCCCATCTCCCGCGCCTCTTTCATCATCGGCATGTTGAACCCGGAGTAGTCGACGCAGACCAAAACGTCGGGACGCCGCGCCCCGGACATCATCTTTAAGAGTTTTTTCTTGGCTCCGAGGAAAAACGGCAGGCGCGACAGCACCTCCAAGTAACCCATTCGGTTGAACTCGGCGAAAGGCAGCACGGAATCGAACCCGGCGGACCGCATATTAGGCCCGCCCACCCCCCAAACGTCGGCGGAGGGGCGGCGCTCTTTTACGGCCGCCACGACGGCGGCCGCGTGCGCGTCGCCGGAGGGCTCGCCGGCTATGAACATTATGGATGGATCGGCGTTTTTCATCGTCAATTAAAACGGTTAAAACAGATCAGCCGGAAGTTTCCCGCTGTTTTTAATCTCGGCCAGATACTTCTTTAACTCCGGCAGACGCGAGCGGTCTATCGCCAAAATCGCGTCGTTTACGGCTATTACGGCCGCATTGTTTAACCCGATCGCGGCCAAAGCGCGGCCCGACCTGTTGATTATCAGCGAATCGCCGCAGCCGCTCTCGTAAACCGCGGCGCCGCCCACCGTCGTCCCGGCGTCGTTGCTACCGAGGATACGGCTCAAAGACTCCCACGAACCCAGGTCGTCCCAAGAGAACGTGCCGCGGACGGCGCATACGTTCTCCGCCTTTTCCATGATGCCGTAATCGATGGATTCCTTAGGGCATACGGAGTAGAATTCGTTTATCGCCTCCGGCGTGAAGTCTTTATCCGCCGCGGCTAAGGCTTGGCCGTGCAGATCCGGCATATATTTTTTGAACGCCTCTAAAATGGCGGAGGTCTTCCACACGAACATCCCGCTGTTCCAGAGGAAATTGCCGGATTCCATGAAAGCGGCCGCGTCGCCGGCGTTCGGTTTCTCCACGAACCGCTTGACCTTAAACGCCGTGCATCCGCCCGCGCCGATGTCGGCGTTTGCCGCCAGCTGATCTCCGAGTTCGATGTAGCCGTAACCGGTTTCGGGGCGGCTGGGTTTTACGCCGAAGACGACCAGCCCGTCGCGTCCGGCGGCTATGTTCACGGCGCGGTATATAGCCAGCTCGAAAGCGTCGTCGGGCGAGATCGCGTGGTCGGCGGAAACGACCACCATTATCGAGTCGCCGTACCTGGCCGTTATGAGCGCCGCCGCCAAGGCTATCGCCGGCGCGGTGTTCTTGCCCTGCGGTTCCGCTATGATGTCTACGTCGGTTTCCATAGACGAGAGCGCGCTCATGACCGCCGCGCCGCTCTCGGACGGCCCGTTGAGCACGCGCGCGCAGGTGTCCACAGCCCTAAGCGCGTCGGAAATCTTGCCGACTATGGCCGCTCCGGCGATGATCAGCGGGGCGGAGCTGTTCGGACAGCACGCCCTCATCCTGAAGAGCGTCTCTTCAAGCATGCTTCTTTCGGAGGATATGGCGTGCAGCTGCTTGGGCGAGCTTGACCTGCTTAATGGCCAAAACCTTTCGCCGATACCCCCGGCGAGGATTACCGGGACCGTTTGCATAACTTTTCCTTTAGGCTTTCTACGGCGGCGTACTGAACCGGCGGGAAACCAAGTTCAAATTTACTCCGGCCGCTGCTATGGAAATCTGAGCCTCCGGTGAAAGCGAGGCCGTTTTTTTTGCATATTTTAAGGTAGTGCCTCACGGCGGCGTCCGGGTGCTCGGCGTGGCTGACCTCAATGCCCTGCAACCCGTCGCGGATAAACTCCTGTATGCGCTCGTCCACCTTCGTCACCCCGGGGTGCGCCAATACCGGCACGCCGCCCGCGCTCTTTATAAGGTCGAAGACCTCCTTTGGCGACATCTGGAGCTTTTCTACGTAGGCGGGGGAGTCGTACCCTATGAACTTGTCGAAAGCCTCGCGGAAAGAGAACACGAACTCCTCCTTGAGCATGGCTGTGGCAATGTGCGGCCGCCCTATGGAACCCTCCCCGGCGATGCTCAGAACGGTGTCGAAACGCAGGTCTATGCCCTGCTTATTCAGATTCGAGACCATTTTTTGAGCGCGCAAATAACGCGCCTCCTTCATCTCTTGAAGTTTGGCTATAAACGCGGCGTTATTGAAGTCCACATAGTACCCGAGGATATGGATATCAATCCCCTGAATCTCGCTGGACAGCTCGACCCCTGGAATAACCTCGATACCCATAGCGGCGCCCATCTCCAACGCCTGCGGGTACGCGCCCGTGCAGTCGTGGTCGGTTATGGAGATCGCCGCGAGCCCTCTGGCCGCCGCGGCCTCCATGATCTCCTCCGGCGTGCAAACGCCGTCGGAATACCGGGTATGGATATGCAGATCAACAAGTTTTTTTGATTGATTTGTTTCCGGCGACATCCTTTTTTTGATTTTCAGATAAAGTTTATCGGTATATGACGAATCAAGTAAAATAATTGATGGGCGCGGCCGGTATGTGAAAAAAATTTCACTTTTCAAAAAAAATATTTTATATTATATAGGTATGGGCGAAAATCAAAACAACTCCGACGAAGACCGGTTCGAGGAAAGCCTGCGGCAAATACTCGACAGCGCCCCGTCCAAAGGCCGATTGACCGCCGGCGAGTTGCCGAGGCCAAAGGCGCGTCCGGACGGCGAACAGCCGAGGCCGGCGTATATGGCGGAGGAGGCGGAGACGGAGCCGAAGGCCCTCTTCTGGTTCAAACTGATGAGGCCGCTGGCGGTGCTGGCGCTCTTGGCGCTCTTGGCGATGTTCGTTCTTAGGGTTACCGAGCGGTAAAGCCGGGGTCGGCTTAAAAAATCAAAAACAAACGAACCGACAATGCAGATAATCAAATACAAGGACAATGACGGCGGCTCGAACGGCGACATCGACGCCGCCGTAAAAAAGGGCGACCCGATGCTGGCCGTCATATCTTTTGACGGCAGCCGCGCCATCGTAGGCCAGGCGGACGATTGCATGGAGCACCACATCCTGCTGGCGAAGTCCGGTCTGTCGAGCGCGGACATAGACAAGTACTTCCGCATAGCCTTCGACCGCGACGGCGCGAACTGGACCTTCGCCTGCCCGCCCGACTACAAGGGCATTCCCGACAAGGCGGCGAGGATAACAAGATTCTATACGGACGGATTCACGGCGATATCGGCTTTTATGGCGGAAATGGGGCTGTTGGTAGGTTTGAAGATACCCAAACGGTATAAGAGGCACCTTGAATTGATGGAGTGATCTTGACTTTAATAATTTACCATATACCCACACAAGGAGTACGTCGTATGTCCATTTCAATCAAAAAATTAATAACAGCGCTGTGCGCCGTATGCGCCGCGTCCGCCTTTGGGCAGACCCAAACGGCAAAGTACCCTTTCCCGCAGAACGTGGTGTACCCAAGCGGCCACATGTCCGCCACGCTGACCGGCGCCAAAGCGCAGGATTGGTACGGCAAATGGAAAACCGAGCGCCTGAAGCCGTGCGCCGGCAAGGGGCTTATGCCTACCGCCGACAATAACAATCAGGTGAAGGTGGAGGGAATGGGCTGGGCTATGATCACCGCGGCGTACATGGGGGACAAGGGGGTCTTCGACAGCCTCTACATGTTTTACAAGAGCAAAACCAGCGCGACCGCCGGCGGAATGATGGCTTGGGACGTCTCGTGCGACGGCGTAAACGATCAGGGCAGCGCCGCCGACGGCGACCTCGACGTGGCGTTCGGGCTTGTGGTGGCCACCTGGCAGTGGGGGGAGAGCTATTTGACGGAGGCGCAGAAGGTGATCAACAACTGCAAAAAGCTCATTGTCAAATGCGCCAGCGATACCGTTCTCGCGCTGGCCGGCGGTTACAACGGCAGCGCGTGGGGCGGCGGGTGCGGGGCGTACACGGACATTTCATACTATACGCCGGCGTTCTTCAAGGTTTTCGCTCAGGTTACGAGCGATACCGTTTGGAAGAAACTCGCCAATGACACCTACGTGCACCTTGCGAGAAACGCCCACCCTACCACCGGTTTGGTCTCCGGTTGGCAGAACGCCTCCACCGGCGCCGCCATGATGGGCCCTGGCGGCACGCAGAACGACTCCTCCTACAACCACGACGCGAGCCGCGTTCCGTGGCGCATCGCCTTGGACTACTTCTGGAACGGGGAGCCGCGGGCTAAGGCTTGGGCCACCAAAATCACAAACTGGGCGTACGGCTACGGAATAAGCAACTTGAAAGAGGGGCACAACCGCAACGGCACGGCGGTCAGCGGCACAACCGCCGGATTCGCTTTCCTCGGCGGGTGGGCGGTGGGCTCTATGGCAAACGACAGCGCGGCCGTGCGTAACGCGTTCGTGAGCGCCGTCGCCACAAGGAACGACGACTATTGGTACAGCAGATCCACAGGCAACGTCTACTGGCTTGCCCTCACCGGCAACATGTGGAACGAGGATTTGGTAGGAGGCGCCGGCTTCCGCCTAACATCGATTGCGGACGGCGGCGGGTCGGTTACGCGTACGCCCAACAAGACCAAGTACGCAAGCGGCGAAACGGTCAAGCTGACCGTAAATGCCAACGACGGATGGGACTTTGTGGGTTGGACAGGCGACGTCGCGGCGGGCGACAAAAACAAAACGGAGATAACGGTTACCATGAGCGCCGACAAAAGCGTAACGGCGAAGTTCCAACTTGCCGCCAACGGCGCGAACCTCGTCAAGAACGGAGACTTCTCCAACGGCCTTAACGACTGGACGCTGAATACGTATGAGAATTCCAGAGCGACGGCCAACGTGTCGAACAAGGCTGTCACCATAGCCATAGAAAATCTGCCGAGCGACGGAAAGGTTTACAACTTGCAGTTGGTACAAGCGAGTTTGCCGCTCCTGAAAGGAAACACTTACGAGATATCTTTCGATGCCTCCGCGGCCGCCCCGAGGGTAATAGAGGTGATGTGCCAAAAAGCCACAAGCCCGTGGACAGGCTATTTTGGAGAGGATAGCGTAAAACTGACGGCGCAAAAGAAGACATTCCAATATGAGTTCGAGATGACGGAGGCCGACGACAATGAGGCGCGTATAGGCTTCAACATCGGTCAATCTAGAGAAAGCGTGACAATCAGCAACGTCTCCGTAAAATTCAAAGGCTCCGACAACACTTCCGTCTATGACGGTTCGGCGCCCTTTGCCTACAACCAAAACGTCGGCATGAAGGTAACCGCCGCCAAATCCGCGATCAACGTAAAGTTCAACGCGAAAGCAAGCGGCGCCGCGCAGCTCAAGCTCTACAACATCAAGGGCAAACTAATACAAAAGGTCAACCTGCAGACCGCCGCCGGCAAAGCCTACACGCAATCGTTCAACACCGCGAAACTGCCCAGCGGCTTCTACGTAGTGGGTCTGAGAGACGGCAATCTCGCGGAACATGTGCGGGTGCTGGTGTCTAAGTGAGATTTGTGAACGTGTCGACGGGGCGGGCTTCGGCCCGCCCCCCGTCATTTTTGAATATTTTTTATTTTTCTATTGACACTCTGAAACCCGCAATTTATATTATATAAATGGCGATTCAACACGCTATTCTAAAAAAAATAAGGGGGGACAGTAATATGGCGGCAAAGAAAACAACGAAGAAGGCGGCGAAAAAATCATATCCGTCCGCGAAGAAAACCACCGTTCCGAAGCTCCGGTTTGCGACGATCGAGGAGTTAGCCAATTTTATGGCTGAAAATCACGCCAAAACGGAAGCCGCAATCCGAAAACTTTCCGCAGAAAACGCAAAGACATCCGCGGAAGTCAGTAGAGTAACGAAAAGCCTAGACGATAATTTCGGCGGCATAAGCCGGAGACTTGGCAAGTTGACGGAACTTGTCGTTGTTCCGAAATTGCGCTGCGATATGAACGCGCAAGGCCATCATTTTGACCGCGCGGAGGTGAATAAGTTGATTCGCGGCGTTATCGGCGGCAGAAAAGAAGATATCGCCGAAGTCGATATGCTCTTGCTCGGCCCTGCTGAGGCGATGGCTGTTGAGATAAAAACCCGCCTGAAAGGCAACCACGTGAAGGATCACATGGAACGTTTGCAGGATTTGCGCGATCAAGAAGAAGATGCCGGCGTTCATGGCAAGAAACTCTTCGGCGCGATGGTCGGCGTTGTCGTGGATGATGAAGCGAGGAAACTTGCGAAGAACAACGGCTTGTACGTTGTGGAGATACGCGAGGAAGAGGGCAAGCTAAACATTGATAAACCAGAAACGTGCCGTACTTGGTAAAAAACCGGCTAACCCGATGCTGTTTTAACGGGGGGAGTTATTATGTTATAGCCTATCGGGATGTTATAACCATCCCCAAGTGCTACCTCCTTGCTCGGCGATGCGATACAGCAGTCCGTATCAACCTCTTTCATGTTTGAGTGCGCCCAGCCGCTTTTCCCCTCGTCCATACAAAAATACATTCCGCTGACTTTGCTATATTCCCACGCGCCCATCATAAACCATAAAGGCCTCCGATTATCAGTTCCATTTGTCTGGAGCATAGAGTATCTTCTGCACCTGGAACGATTGCCAAGACGATACGGGGAGTTGGCGTTGGAGTACCGTTATTACGGATATGGCTTCCGCTCTGTTGCCTTGCAGGAGCAGTTTTCTCGCCACGTAGTAGAGGCTCCACGAGTCTTGAGGCAGCAGGTTGTCCCAGAGGCTTAGGAATTCTATTTCCGTTATTCTGTCCGTGTAGTACGCGGCTATTATTCTCGGCAGGAGGAACGGGTGGGGGCCGTCGACCGTTTCGTGCAGCAGTTGGGCGCGCGATAGTGTGACGGTGTCCGTTTCGCGCACGAATTGTTCGGCGCATTTGATTTGCGCCATCCAGTGCGTCACGGAGGATGGCGGAGATTCTTTCAATATTTTGGTGTAGATCGCTTGGGCGTGCGCGTAGTTGAAGTCGTACTCGTATAGGTCGGCTATGGCGTACCACGAGCGCCATACGTTTTCGGAGGCGCCTTGGTTTATCGATTGGTTGTAGATATCCGAGGCTGTCGCGGTTTGGCCGGCGTTTAGGTAGGCTTCGGCTAAGGAGATTTTCGCGCGGCCCTTTATCTCCGGGTAGTCGCCGTAGAGCGCGGTGATGGATTTTGATACGCGGGTGGTTCCGTCCACGTCGCCGTTTCGCGCCATTTTATCCAATATGCTTAAGTGCAGCTCGCCCCAGTGCGGTGTGGCTTTGGGGTAGAGCGTGGCGTTGGCCACTATCTCCCGCAGCGCCCACTCCGTCTCCCCGACGCTCGCAAGCTTGGCGCATCGGGATATCTCCGCCGCCATTATCGAAAAGCCCACGGTGCTCAGTTTATAGTAGCGCGTGACCACCGCGAACGCCCCCTCGGCCCTCACGGTGTCGCCCATGAAGAGGTAGGAGAGCCCGCTCAGGTATCTCGCTTTGGCCTTTAGGGCGTCGCTGCTGTGGAGCTGTGTGCTTTTGTCGAGAATGTTTATCGCCTCCTCGTATCTGCCGAGGCGTATCAGGCAATCGGCGATGTTCAGGTGCACGTCTTTCGTCATGTTGAGCGCCGATTGGTCGATCATCAGCCCGTTGTACTCGTCGATGGCCGACTCGAAGTCGCCGCGCTCGCGCAAGCGGTCGCCGGTGAGCGTGGGGCTGGGTATCTGCGGGATAGCGCGGCGGTATACCCTTATGTTCGATATGGTGGCCGACGAGCCGTTTACGAAGAAGCCGATCTTCTCGTTGTTCTTGCCGATTGCCGGAAAGAAGTCGTATACGCGCGCCACGGGCATTCCGTTTATCGTTAGCGATATGGAGTTCTGCATGCGCTCCACGGTGATCCGGTTGACGTGCTGCCAAAGGATTGTCCCGCGGTCAACGTCGCTGAAGAGGAATTGGCTTCCGGGATAAGTTATACCGCTCTCTCCGAATCCGTCGCGGTTTATGTGCACGCAGTGCGTGTTTTGAGGGTCGTCGCCGAAGAGGAAGAGCCCCATCCTGTGCAGGTAAAGGGAGGGCGCGGAGAGGTCGAACTCTATCAGCACGTCGCGGTTGAAGCGCTGCTCGAGGCGCAGGAACGAGAACCCCTGCGACGAGAGCGTGAACGATTTGTTGCCGTCCTCCAATTTGCCCGGATGGAGGCTGTCGCCGTTCACGAGCTTCCAATCGTCCGCGACCGTGCTTATTGGTTGCGCGTAGAAGAGCTGCCAATACGAGTACACGCGCTGTCTCTGGATATAGTAGCTCCCGCCGATGATTCCTGAGAAGATCAGCACCAAGAGCGTGATGGCGATGGGCGCCCACCGTTTGCGGATGTAGCTTGCCGTGCGCTTTTTGAGCGAGGGCGGCCTTGCCAATACCGCCTCGCCGTTTTGGTAGCGGATTATGTCTTTGCGGAATTCGTCCATCGTCTGGTAGCGCGCGGCGGGGTCTTTGGCCATAGCCTTCATGGTGATGGCCTCTATCTCCACGGGTAGCCACGGGATGAGCTTTTTGGGCGGTATGGGGTTGGCCTCCATGACGTTGTATGTGGTCTGGTGGAGGTTGCGTTGGTCTAAGTACGGGTTTTTGAAGGTCAGCATCTCGTAGAGCATTATGCCCAGCGAGCATATATCGCTGCGGTGGTCCACCTCTTTGCCTATCAGCCGTTCGGGAGCCATGTAGGCCGGCGACCCCATTATCTCGCCCGTCCGCGTGATGCCGCCGCCGCTGTCGGACTCCTCGAGCGCCTTGGCGAGGCCGAAGTCTATGAGCACCGGCGTGAGCGGGTCTTTCATGATGACGTTGTTGAGTTTCAGGTCGCGGTGGATGATCTTCTGGCTGTGCGCGTAGGCCAGCGCCTCGGCGAGTTTGGAGACGATCTCCAAAACGTCCACCAGTTTGGGCTTGTTTTCGTTGAGGTGCTGGTAGAGGTTTGTGCCGTTTATGTACTCCATGGCGATGTAGTAGACGCCGTTTTCGGAGGACATCTCGTAGATGTTGACGATGTTCGGGTGGCTGAGTTTAGCTACGGACTGTCCCTCGCTCAGGAAGCGCTCCACGAACCTGTAGTTGAGGGTGATGTTCGCCGGCATGACCTTGAGGGCCACCTCGCGGTTCAGGTCGGTTTGCAGGGCCCTGTAGACCACCGCCATACCGCCGCGGCCTACTTCTTCTATTATATTGTATTTGCCGAGAACCGCTCCGGCTTGGAGGATGGTGCGGTTTACGGTATTGAGCACGTTGCGTATTTTGAAGCCGCCTTTGGCGCCGGGCTGCCCGGGTTGCCCGGGCTGCGACGGTTGCCCGGGTTGCGCCGGCTGTCCTGGTTGCGACGGCTGTCCGTGTTGCAACGGCTGCCCTGGTTGCGGCGGGGGCGGCGGCCCGGGGCGTCCGGGTTGCGGCTGTCGTCCCGGCTGCTGCGGCGTCGGCGGGGGAGGCGGGGGGATGTTCATTACTTAGTTCTCTCCCAAAGAAAACATGCTTTCCAGGTCGTGTTTAGAGTGCACTCTGAATGCTATTTGCGTCTCGGAGTCTAAGATGCCCTCGAATTTAAGCAGTTTGTTTGTGACTATGTCGGCGAGGTTGTCGCAGTCCCGCACGCGGATTATGGCGGTCAGGTCGAAGCGTCCGGCTATCGAGTAGACTTCGCTCACGCCGTTTATGGCGGCGAGTTGCGAGGCGATTTCGTTGACGCTGTCCCGTTTGACTTTGAGTGATACGAATGCCGTAAGCATTGCGCCTCCTTTTTGTTGATGATCAACTAAAAATAATATAAGGTAAGACGTTAAAAGCAACGCGCGCCTAAAAAAAAGGCGGGTCCCGCAGGGCCCGCCCGCTAACGTATGCCGTTATACCGGCGCCGTTTAAAGCACGGAGACGTATACCAGCGTTTGGTTCACAAGCTGGTACGCTATCTCCCCGAACGTCACCGGCCCTCTGAACAGCTCTATGTTCTTGCCCTCAAGCTCTCCGTACAAAAAGTTCAGGATGCAGATGCAGGAGAAGACCGAGTGGGCGTCGTGGAAGTCGGCCAAGTGGTTGTTGAGCTCCTCCGCGTAGTTGGAGACCGCCTTGGCCATCCTGTACTTTATGCCGGTGAAGACCGGCGCGTAAAGGTTTACGGTGCCGTTGTCTATGGATTTGAACGATACGTTGACGCCGTTGCCGGAGTAATCCCCCACGAGCGGCAGCTTGGTGTCTATGCCGTTCTCGGCTATGTAGTCGGCGAAAGAGCGCTCCTCCCCGTTGATAAGGCACTTAACCGCCGAGAAGCCGTCTTCCATGAACTCGATGACCGGCGACTCCTCGTCTTGGGAGAAGATGTTTATGACGCCGATCGTTACCGCCTTGCCCTCCGGCACGCCTATGTGGAGCACCGCCGCCTTGTCGGCGAACGCCTCCCCCGTTTGGCCGTTGACGGAGATGGGCGTCTGCCCCGCCTTGCTCAAATTGAGCCCGGCGATCCACCCCGCCACGTTCTTTATGAACATATCCTCGAAACCGGGCGCCTTCTCGGCGTAGGTCTTGTGGACGGCGCTGTCGAACGGGATAATGGCTATGGAGAAGCCGTTGTCGAAAGCGTCGAGCGCCACGTTCGCTATCTCTTCTATGCCGTAAGACTTTATCGAGAAGTCTGCGTAGGGGAAAGCCGTCACGAAAAGCCGGTCGCCGGAGACAGTTCCCCCCTCCTTGGCCATGAAATACTCCGTGGAACCGCCCACCCAATTACCCTTGGGCAGCTTCCTTATAAGCTCCTCCGTACCGGCGATATGGAGCAACTCCCCCCCGTTTATCTTTTGGGAGGCCTCGTCAAAGGTCATCAACATAATATACTCCCTCTCTGGTTACAGTTTCTGTAAAATCACGTAATCGTTGCCCATAATGGTCCTGAATTTATTAACGAACGCGTTCATCTCGCCCGTGCACTTCTCTAAGGACGAAAACGACGCGTCGCTCGCGTACACACCCTTCAGGCGCGTTATGAGCATAGACATACTCCATAGGGAGAACGTGTAATTCCCCTTCAGAAGCTTAACCATCTGCTCTTGCGACAGTTGCATGGTTGGAATCCTCCCCAAATGCTTTAAGTTAAACGAACACTCCTATAAATATATTATATGCGGGATATAAATGCGTCAATAATAATTTTTTTTTGCGCGGGTAAGGTAATATCAATTTTTTACGCGCTAATTCCAAAAATTAGTTATATTAATACTATGCCGAAACTAAGATATCAGACAACCGCGCCGGCGCCCGCGTTTATACGCGCCATAGCGCCCGTACTGGCGTTGCTATCGGTGTTGATCCCGATAATGACGGTCGAAACCTTCGCCGCCGTCCCGGTCCAAATCAACTCCGGCGACCCGGCCTTCCCCTTCCCGCAGTTCCTGCCCTACGGGCACCCGAACGGCGACACCCTGTACAACCTGGGCACGCATAACCCGGCGGGGGTCGTCCACGCGGAGATGGAGAAGTCCATACGCGACGCCTACCAAATCATGATGAACCGCGCCGGCTATTACCAAAATATCACGTTTAACGGGGTTAAGTACATAAAGTTCAAATCAAACCCCGACTGCTCCGAGGGGACGGGGTACGCGATGCTCGCGGCGGCGATGATGGCCGACAAGGTCACATTCGACGGGCTTTGGCTGTTCACCCATGACTTCGCTATGAATAAAGTCGTCCGCTATCGCGACGGGACGAACGCGCCTAAGTACGACTGGAGCGTTCTGCCCGATTGGACTAACGCCGCCGGGGGCAACAGCGCCACGGACGGCGATGTCGACATAGCCCTTGCCCTCATGATCGCCTATAAACAGTGGGGCGAGTTCATGGGCATAAACGACTTCAAGGGCAACAAAATATCCTACAAGGCCGATTTCCTCAAGGTCATAAAGGGGTTAAGCGACTCGCTCTCATACACCAACGGCAACCTTCTGAGCGGCGACATCGGTTTCGACGGGTATCTCAAGAACGGCGACAGTTGGAGCGAGCTTACCGGCTGGTCGCAGAATATGCAAAACCTATCAACCATTGGGGTAAACAAAGGAGTGCAAAAACCCGGGCCTGAATACTTGTACTTCGACTACTCCGCGCCGGCCTATTTCCGGCAGTTCGCCGACTACATGGAGGCGGAGAACGCCGCCGCCTACGGTTGGAACATCAGCCAGTTCCGGCGCGCCGAGGCCTCCTGCGATTGGCTTATGGGCAAGCTTTACGCGCAAAACCCGAAGAACATCCCGGTGCTCGGCAATGTGACGATTGAAAAAGACACAACGCCGGTGTTCGGCAAATTCAACGAGGGCGAAGATTTTCGCGCCGGATGGCGGACGGTGCTCAACTATGTGTGGCACGGCAACCCGCGTTCTACATGGAACCCGGTCAGCCATACCGTCGTGAATAAGGCAAATACTTTCCAACGCGACATGGGGCAGCGCTACGCCAAATTCTTATGGAATAGGCGGCAGGCGCCGTGGGACACGTTGTACAAGACGTGCGAGACGATACGGGGCGAGGGGGCTTGGTGGGGGCCGTCCATGCTCAAGCAAGACTACACCATAGACGGTAAGGTTATAGGTACCCATCCGTTAAACTGGATTCACGGCACGGGTTCGCCGTCCGCCGTTACCGCCCAAAATGCCGACCTGATGGCCGAAATGTACCGCCAAGCCGAACTCGAATGGGACATCGAGGCTCCATTAGAACCGGGCGATACGTATCTGAAGAGCGTCCCGCATTACTACCACGGTTTTTTCCGGCTATTGGGCATGACCATCCTCACCGGCAACCACCACGCCCCGTTGAACATGAAAAGGTCGGCGAACATGAAGGTCTATCTTGACGTTAATAAAACCTACGCCTTTGAGGACGACACCATTGCATATACAATAGATTACAGAAACTACGGGGCGGACGAGGCCAAGGGGGTGCGGATCGTCGACAAACTGCACCCTGACTTCGTCTTCATCTCCGGTACCGGTTCGCCGTCGTACGACGCCGCCTCAAACACCGTTACTTGGAACATAGGCAACGTAACCGGATTCAAGACGTCGACCGGCGTCAACCCCACAAAAGGAACCGTAACCCTCAAGGTCAAAATCCCGAACGCGAAATTCAAACGCTACGAGAACAAAGTCGACATATCATGTACAAACGGGTCCGGGTGGACGTCCAACGAGTACCCGAACAAGATATCCTCCGTTATGAAGCGGACGGGGGTGGACATCGCGAGCCGCGCGTTGCGGGTCGAACATTCCCTCAGCAGGGATACCGTTAATCCGGGGATGGCCGTCGTTTATACTATAGACTTCGAGAACAGCGCCAAGGCGGGGTGGCTCAACGGCGGCAGGCCGGGGGTCAACTTCTCCTACGCCCACGACGGGACAGCGGCGAACGCCGGCAGCCATACGTTCCAGCTCAGGGCGTTTCACGACGCTCACGAAGCCTACATAGACTACGGGAATTACCGCATATCGTATTTCTTGTTTGACAACAACTACAAGGGCTTGGGCGCCGACGGGTGGAATGTACGCACCGACATCCTCTACGTCCCTGCGGCGGAAAAGTCGAAATTCAAACTGCTGCAAGAGAACATAACGCCCGGCGAGGACGCCAAATACGGCAAATGGAATCAACGCTTGATATTGCAGGTCGCCGATGTGCTTGACACCATTCATAGAAGCCCCGATACCAACTGGGGGACGATGGCCGCGCCCACGCAGTTCCTCATCAACTACAGCGGCGGTGCCGGCGGCCATGTCCACCGCGGTATTGACACGCCTTTCAAGGGCGTGTGGGCGGTGTACGCCGGCAACTACGCCAACCGCAATTGGGGCGGCGATTGGTCGTACAATTCCAAAGCCAAATCCAATATCGCCACCGACGCGATGGCGGATTGGGGCTATCCTATAACGCCCGATTTCACCGACGACCCTTCGCCGAACAACCCCGGTAAGGACGTAAAGCTGGTGCATAGAAAACTGTGCGGCGTCTCTCCGGCCTCCACAACCATAGACAACGTGCTTATAGAGGAGTGGGACGGTTATACATGGCGCCGCGTATTCGGCAACGGCCCGCTCCCCGGACGCGAGGTGCTTAAAGTCGTGATCCGCGACACCCTGCCGCCCGGCGTGACGTTCCTTAATTTCATAGAACCGTACCCCTTCGGCAAAGCGCCCAAGATAACCGGCCGCGTTATCACGTGGGAGATCGACAAATTGCTGGTCGGCGAGAAGGGCAGCATAAAATACGCCGTCCGTGCCGACACCGTGCCGGCGGCCGGCAAGAACGTAGTCCTTCCGTCGCGCGTGTGGGCCTCCGCCGACAAGGAGTCGCCGATGAAAGGCGCGGTTACGCTCGTCGTTACGAAGGACTCGCTGCCGCCGCCGCCGCCCGAACCCACAACCATGTACAAGAGGGCGAATAAATCCGCGTACTCTCCCGGCGACACCGTTGTCTACACTGTCGCCTACAAGCAGACGCACGGGTACCCCGCCGTAAGCAGCTCGTCGAGCCAGTGGGAGGGTACGAATAAGCCTATCAGCGGCGACGGGAAAACCATCTCTTTTGGAAACAGCAATGTCGATATGCGCTTCACGCCTGCGTCCGGCACAAACGTCACGCTTACCGGCGCTATGTTTCCGGAACGTTACGGCACGGCTTTCTACATATTCGCGAGGCGTACCGCCCAAGGCTCGGTTGAACTGAAATTTGACCGTAAGTATGTGCAGGGGGAGAGCCTTGAAGGCATTTTGGTTACGCTTACCTCAAACGGCCGCGTCCTCGACAGCGTCGGCGTGCCTATGGCCACTTCCGAGGCCTCTATCAATTACAAGTTCGTCTTTAAGAACGACAGCCTGCTTATGTGGATGGGCGACACCGCCACCGCTATTCCGTTTAGGGTAACTAAGGGTATAGCCGTTCAGAAGGGCGACGCGGGCGTGCGCTATACGTCCAACGGCGCCAACAGTTCTTCCAAGATTGTCAATTGGGCGAGCCGTTCCGATTTGGCCTACAACGTAACGATACGCGACACCGTCCCGTTCGGCGTGAAGCTCATAGGTTCGCCTACCGGCAGTATCAACACCGGAACGCTCGCGCGTAAGTCGTTGACCGGCGTTGTCAACGGCAATGTCATTACATGGCAGGTTGTAAGCGGCGATACCGCGCTGGGCGTCAACGATTCTCTCACCGTAACTTGGCGCGGCATCGTCGACACCTCTAAAACCGGCTCCGTCGTCAACACCGCCTACGCGGATCTCGCCGGTTACCCCAAGGACGCCGTAGGCGCTCAGGTACGGTCAAAATTCTCTGTTGTCAAGGGGCCTGACGATCCAGATCCGCCCGACCCTCCCGACCCGCCGAAGGGCGAACTGACTTTGCAGGTTGCTCCGCCGGGATATCCTGCGGCGTTTATGTTTTCGGGATCCGTCAAGGTTACGCTGTCGTCGTCGCGGAGCGACGCCTCCGTTTGGTATACGGTAAACGGACAGGCGCCGGACTCGGCGACATGGCCGTTTATCACTAAGCGCTATACGGGGCCTATTAATATTGAGGAGGCCACGACGCTTAGGGCTGTGGCCTACGCCGACGGTTGTGAGCCGCTCTTTACGGACACGCACGTCTACAGGCCGCTGAACACCGTTCCTATTTTGCATGCTATCTTCTACGATAACGTCGGCGACGGGTATGCGCACGGCGTGAAGTTGGTAATCTCGCCGGGGTATAGATCCGACCTGAATGAGTCGATCGTTTCGGCTCACCCCGAGCTGCTGTCGCTGTCGCTCATAGGGAGCGAAAATTTGCCGGAGATGGGCGCTATGCGCTTTGCGGGCGATACGATAGAGGTTCAGTTTAAGAGCGGCGCGAAGTTGGGTCCGCGGTTGTCTAACGTGAAGCTTAAGATCAGCGATCCGCCGCTGCCCGATTCGCGCTACGCGATTGCGGACGGCTACTTGGCGGGTTGCGAACTCCCAGTCACGGACGGCGTGGTCGCGGTTATTACCAAGGCTGTATACTACGTCGGCAGCAACATATTGTCCGTAACGTTCAACAAACTGCCCGGCGTGTATTCCGACGCCGACACTTCCGTTAGATTGGTGCCGTTTATCCTATCGTACTCCGGCGGAACCTACTATTTCGAATGCAAAACCTCGCCGCAGCAAGAGGGCGATAAGACGTACAATTTCGTTGTTACCGGCATAAAAGGCGACAACCCGCCCTCTAGCGGCGTGCCGTCGGACGGCGATTCCATCCGCGTAATGGTGTGGGATAACGCCAGGGGAATATGGCAAAGAGATCCCTCCATCGTACAGCGGAATAAAAACAATACCGCCGTGGCGCTGAAGGTGAGGTACCCGGAATTAAAGTACGACGTAAAAATGGGACCGAACCCGTCAAGGGATACGGTACTGATATTCGTCGGCGTGGAGTTTGAGGACGCAGCGCAGAGCGTATCAAACGCGGGCCCGTATATGCAATCGGTGCTTGACGGTTCCGGTATCAAAGCGGTGATCTTAGATAAGATTGGCGGACTCGTAACCGTTATTGAACCGAAGACCGGCAAGGGCGACGGCATGGATAAGAAACGCCGCGTCTTAGTTTGGGACGGATGCAACTATAAAGGCAGAAAGGTCGGCACCGGCACTTATTTAATAATGGTGACGATCACCGACCAAGAAGGTAACAAGAAGACGGAGCGGAACAAGGTTTATATCGTTAGGAAAAAAGGGAGGTAGCGGAGAATAGCGTGGAATCTATACACGGCGTGTTGGAGTGGTTCATAATACCGGCGATAATCTCAGCCGGGTTCGTCGTTGACCGCGTCGCGCCGTGCAAGAGGGCGCGCTACCCGCTTTACATCGCGTTGCTGCTGATGTTGTTCGTCTTTGACCTGAACAATATATCATTTCGTTATAACGCCGTAAACGCGGTAATATATCTGCTGGTGCTGATTATAATCGTAGAGGCCGTCTTAAATTGCGTTCGCAAAAAGAGCCGCTTGTTGCTCGGCGGCGCGCTTGCGCTGTTCGTTCCGGTTTTCCTATATGTATACGCGGCGCTGTTGCTCATTGTCCCGCTCCCGTGCCACAATAACAGCGGCGGCGTCGTAAACGTTTACGAGGAGTGCGGCGGAAAGAGATACGTGCTGGCGAAACGCCTGACCTTTGATCCGTTCAGGCCCGCGTGGGTGTACGGCCTCAATAGAGATATACGCCATACGCCGCTCAAAAAGCAGGTTGACAAGTACGTCACTCCCAACGGTTACTTAGAGGCGGGTTTTTCCCAACAGTGGCGCTGCTTGGGCGACGGGCGCGCCCAAGTCGGGCTGATTGCGGACGGTTACACGCTCTGGGTGCTGGAAGATAAGATAGAGGGGAAATAACCGCCGCTCATCCGTAGTTGTCCAAGTCCGAGACCATATACTCGGTAGTGGTAGTTTGCCTATTCCGCCGCGTCGCCGCCGCCTGTTTGTTCTCCTTGCGCTTTTCCGCCGTCGTTTTATCGATAGCTTTTCTCCTCTGCGCTTTTTCCTCCTTCGCTTTGTTCTTAGGATCCATCCCCGTCGCCACGTGGATCCTCAAACTCCTCCCGTTGAACTCCGTATCGCTCAATTCGTAAAGAGCGTTGCCGGCCTTCGGCTCGTCAAGCTCAATAAACCCGTAACCGCGCGGCGCCTCCATATCCTTGTCGGCGATGAGTATCAGCGAGTGAATGGGTTCATACTTCTTAAAGAGCCTGCGCAAATCATCCTCCGTGGTTCTATAAGGCAGATTGCCCACGTATAATTTCTGCGGCATAAAACCCCGCCCTCCTTTGTTTTTTTGTAAGTTTAAATTAACTCTCCCGCATAGATAGCAGATAGACAACGCAATTCGCGTGCCGAACGCAAATACCGCGAAATCAGTATGAAAAACGAGTTTGCGTTGCCGAAATAGGTCGAGAAAATTGTTATTTTGAGAAACTTGAGAACAAAATTGAGAAAATCGGGGATACGGGTCTGAAATGTTCCCCTCGACGCCTTGTTTTTCCCGAAAATTTTCATATACCTATTGACTTGCCGAACCGCCATATATTATATTGCTATATAACAAGGAGGCTGTATGGCTGTAAAGAAAACAACGAAGAAAGCGGCGAAAAAAAAACGCCCGGTGAAGAAGACCGTTCCGAAACTGAAAAAAATGTCGGCTGAGGAGTTTTTCGCCGTTATGGCCGAAACGGACGCCAGAATAGCGAGGTCCCGCGAAGCAACGGATAAGGCGCTCCGGGAACTATCCGCCGCGAACCAAAGGGCCCGCGAAGAAACGGAAAAGGCTCTCCGGGAGCTATCCGCAGAAAACGCGAAGACCGCCGCTGAAGTCAAAAGAGTAACGTCGAACTTAGAGAACAGTTACGGCGGAATAAGCTCGCGATTGGGCAAGTTGACGGAACTTGTCGTCGTCCCAAAATTACGTCACAATATGAACGAGCAAGGCCATAATTTTGACAGCGCGGAGCCGGACGCGTTGATCCGCGGCGTTTTTGGCGGCAGAAAAGAGGACATCGCCCAAGTGGATATGTTCTTAAGCGGGCCCACGGAGGCGATGGCTGTTGAAATAAAATCCCGCCTGAGAGAGTCCGCCGTGAGGGTTCATTTGGGACGCTTGAAGGATTTACGCGACTATGAGGAAGAAGCCGGCATTAAAGGCAAAAAGCTCTTCGGAGCGGTGGCCGGCATCGCGATAGATGAGTTCGCGAGGAAAGTCGCGAAGGAAAACGGCCTGTATATTGTGGAAATACACGAAGAAGAGGGTCAATTAGACATAGAAAAGCCTGAAACGTGCCGGACGTGGTAGAGAGCGGCCCATAGACAGGCGGCGGGCGGCGGCCGCGCCGCCTCGAATACCCGCTCCCGCCCGCGCCCTATTGACTTGCTAAACCCCTTGACTTGCTAAACCGCCATATATTATATTACTACAGTAAGTTATTCCGCGCCGGCGCGCGTTTCCGCCGCGCTTACGGCCATGTCAAAAAAAGGAGTCCTTTAGGTGAAAAAACCGACGTTTCTTCTACTCGCCGCGGCGCTCGCCGCCGCGATGACCGCCGCTTCCGCGTCCGCCCAAATCAAGTACGTGGCCGTCGTGGAGACGGAGATAGACGCCCAATCCGGCGCCGCCGCCAAGCTGAACAAGGCCGAGGTTCGACAGATAACCGCGGAACTCCGCAGCGTGGCCGTTAAAAACCTGCCGAGGGACAAGTACAACATCATGACCTCGGAAACCGTCATGTCGCAAGGCAGCGCCAAATTGGAGGAGTGCGCCGAGGAGAACTGCGTCATAGCCCTGGGCTCCAAAATAGGCGCGGATTACATAGTGCGCGGGATCGTAAGCAAATTCGGGACGAGCCTGACGATGTCCGTCGAAATGTACGAGACCGTGGACGGAAACTTAGTCGCCACGTCCGGACTCGTCCGCTCCGCAAATACGGCCGAACTCTTGGATAAAGCGGCCGCCGTCTGCGCCGACATGTACAAAACGTTCGCCGCCTCTTAAGTCTCGGCGCCGAAAGCGCAAGCGGAACCTATGGCGCCCGCGGCGCCGCCGGTGCCCGTGGCGCCGCCGCCGGTAGCGCCGGCACCGACGGTAGCGCCGGTGCCGCCGGTAGCGCCGGTAACGCCGGTAGCGCAGGTAACGCCGCCTGAAATGTCTGAAGAGTCGGAAACGCAAGTAAAATCCGTAACGCCGGCAATACCGCCGAAACATAAGCCCAAGAAGAGCGATGTTGAGTTAGTGAAGGCGCAGATGGGGTTGGAGCCGCAGATGGCGCTGGAGCGTAAACCGATGACGGGTTTTTTGGCTGGATGTAATTTTTCTCCAAGCGGTGATGGCCATGTTGCCGCCCAATTGGGTATTGTTCATTCCCGCCCGCTCCAGATATTGGAAAATATGTTATCGTTAAACGTAGAAGGCAATATTTTGATGGGCGAAGCGTTTGATTATTACTATGACTTCGGCATTTTCGGCTTTAATGTGCCGGTGACCGCTTTAATGCAGTGGGGCTTCTTTTCCCTCGAAGCCGGCGCGGATATGGACTTGCTTTTCGGCGACGATCAAACGTTGTTCAACGCCGGATTTGTGGTCGGCGCGGGTATCGGGTTCAGCAAGAAGCACTCGCGGCGGTATTTTTATAGATACTGCGGCGGATATAACTTCGGGACGCATGTTGTTGGGATGTGGTGGCTGTTTTAACAAATATTAGGAGGTTAAGATGATACGGCATATTTTATGCTATTGGGAAAAAAAACGATATATTTTATATGTAGCCGCTCTATGAGTGGTGCGTATTGGGTCTTGGTGAAGGCTAAGGGGGCCGGGGATGAACCGTAAACTAATCATATATCTTGATACTTGTTGCTATAGTCGGCTGTTTGATGGTAAAACAAGTCCGGAAGTAATAGCGGAGGCCGAACGGATTCGGCATATTATGCGCAATGGTTTTTCGGGGAAGTACATCATTGTAGGCAGTAATATTGTAACTACTGAAATCCGTCAAAACCCCGACGTCAAAGAGCGTAGGGAAACGGAAAGTCTTTATAATGCAACCATACGTGACGAAGCGAAAGCGTCCGCGCAACGCACAACACGAGCGAAAGTACTACAACGAATGGGGCTGAAAGAGATGGACGCGCTTCACCTTGCGGCGGCGGAATCGATGGGCGCGGATTATCTTTTGACAGTGGACAAAGAATTTTTAAAAAAGGCATCACGGCCAAATTTTACGACGGTGAAAGTAATAAACCCTATACTTTTTTGAAAGGTGGTTAATTATGGCAAAAACAAACGCGACACCCGCCGAACGGTTAAAGGAATTAGACGCCGTTTTGGAAAGAATCGACAAAATGGAGAAGCGCGGAAACTGGGTAGAAGACCGGAAAGAAATATTAAAGAACCTTACCATTGATGACATTGAAGCTATGGCCGCGCAGATAGAAGCCGAACACCCGGAAAGGTATTCCACGCCGGAAGAAATAATGGCGATGGCAATGGAGGGATTTGAAGAGCCGCGGACGGTCGGGCGCCGCGCTGAATTGGTTGGCGCGTGACGGGTGGGGGAGTCAAAAGGTACTGCGGCGGGTATAAATTCGGGACGCATGTTGTTGGAATGTGGCGGCTGTTTTAATCAAATATAGGAGGTCGATGTGTTTATACGGCGAAAATTGATGTTTTGTGTTGTGACGACTGCGGCTGTGGCGGCTGTTTTGTGCTGCGGGTGTTCTGATACCGGAATTGGCGGGGCATTTGGCGAACAACGCTATGGTGTCAATAATTGCGGGACGGACGGAACCGCCGGTTCATGCAAGACGGTGACGATAGGCGAACAGACATGGATGGCTGAGAATCTGAACCGCACTCCGTCAAGCGGGAATAGTTGGTGTTACGACGACAAGGAGTATAATTGCAGAAGATTCGGCAGGCTGTATGATTGGTATGCGGCTAAGAGTGTGTGTCCCACGGGTTGGTATTTGCCGTCTAGAGAGGAATGGCAGGCTTTGGTTAATTATGCAGGTGGCGATGATGTGGCAGGGAAGAAGCTGAAATCGACATACGGTTGGTATAATGATGGCAATGGCACTGATGAGTACGGATTTTCGGCCTTGCCTGGCGGCGACCGGTACTCCTATGGCTATTTCTACGATGCCGGCTACTACGGCCACTGGTGGACGGCTACGGATTACGACGGGAGCAACGCCTACTACCGGGACATGGACTACAACTACGGCAACGTGTACGAGGGCAACGACTACGACAAGAGCGACGGGTATTCTGTGCGTTGCGTTAAGGACTGAAGCGGGGTGCGGTAGGCGAAGCCAACCGCATCCTGCCGTCGTTAGCCGCGAAGCGGCAAACGACGTGTATGCGTAGGATTGCAAAGACGGCGCGGGGAAGGGAGATTATTTTAATATTACCCGCCGCGCGAGCGGCGGGTCGAAAATTTTTTGCGGAAATTGACATTTTCGTCGCCGGCAATGTATTATATTTATACTATAGGAGGGAGGGAAAGGGGGGACTGGTATGTTTAGGGTATGTTTTGATAATTGTTGCAATAGCCGGTTATTCGACGACGAAACGCAACCGGAAACAAAGGCGGAGGCCGACGCAATACGGCGCATTATCAATATGGATTTTGAAAGGCGGTAAACTATGATAACGGCAAAGCGCGGTAATTGGATAGAAGAATGGCGCGAGGCGCTGAAAAATACCACAATGGACGAAATCGAAGCCATAGCCGACAGGTTACAGGCCGAACACCCGGAAGAGTATTCCACGCCGGAAGAGTTAGACGAAAAAATCAAACGGATGGAAGAAGAAAAGCAGGCGGCCACGCGCCGCGTCGAATTGGTGGGCGTGTGATGACAACCGCATCGGTAAATGATAATTCAAAGAAAAAATGGTGAAAACGTTTAATCAAGAAAAACGTATGAAAAATAACAACTACATTAACCCGCTAATCGAGGCCATAAAGCCATCCGACCCGTACAAGATAATCCTATTCGGTTCCTATGCCGACGGAACCGCTACGGAAAACAGCGATATTGATATGGTGGTGATACTGGATAACAATGATGTCGCGCGCACGTACGATGAAAGACTGAAAAAAAGATTACGCATAAATAAGTTGGTAAGAGATATAAATTACAAAATAGCGCTTGATATTTTGGTATATTCGAGGGAAGAATACAGAATCGTCAAGGATTGCGGAAATTATCTTATTGATGAAATAGAGAGGAACGGGAAAATCGTATATGAAAAAAACGGTTGAGGCATGGATAGAATTTGCCGACACGGATTTATTGGCTGTTTCCGAAATCTTAGGGCGGCCTGAGTTAACGAATATCGTGGCGTTTCATTGCCAACAGGCTATAGAAAAATATTTTAAGGCGTTAATTTTGGAAGCCGGAAAAACTTTGTCAAAGATACATAATTTATTGACGTTATACGGAACGGTAAAAGAAATAATGGATTTTGGGTTTGATGAAAATTTGCTGGCGACGGTCAATGATGTGTATTTAGATTCGAGATATCCGGGTGAAGTAGGTTTGGTGGATGGTGTAAAACCGACGGTTGAATTGGCCGATAGTTTCTTCTTATTCGCGAAAGAGGTTGAAGCGAAGATAAAAGATGCGTTGGATAAATTGCATCAAAACTGAAAGATTTAGGATACGTGTACGCGCCGTGAACAAACGCGGTCTAATTCAATAAAACAAATCAAGGTACAGGTGCAGCGCCGGTTCCCATTGATATTCATTTCTCCCGGGTTCTATCTCCGTGCGGCCGAATACTAAGTCTATGCATCCGCTCTGCCTGATTCGCGGGACGACTATTCTTGTTCCGAAGCCGAAGGCAAGGCCGGGTTGCGTCATGTTCGGGTCGCCCAGGCCGTGTTGCGTCAGCGCTCCAAGCGGTTCGCGGTAGAGCATCGCCGCGTCGGCTATCAGCGTTCCGTCTATTCTGAAAGAGAGGTTGTTCACGCCTTTAAAGAGCGTGTTTACAAGCGGCATAGGCAGTTCCTGCGTGGTGTGGAGCGGTTTGTGGTACTTGACGGAGGCCAAGATTGAGCTTTGCGTTGAAAAGTTCCAGCCCAGCGCCTTGTTCGCGTAGCCGCGTATATCCCCGGCGCTGCCGTATGAGAGTCTGTGGTATTCTCCGGCGTCGGTATCGCGCAGCGTCAGCAGGACGCGAAATGCCGCTATGTCGTTCGCCAGCGGCACATAGTATCTGAACTCGTTTGTGGATTGGAAAAACGGGACAATTACGTCCTTATTATCTCTATATATGCGGTTCGTGGCAAGTTGCGTATTTAGGAGCCATCCGTTTTTGGGATCGAAGCGCGCGGAGCGGCGGTCGGTGACGAAGCCTATCGTCGCGAAGGCCTCAAGAAAGTTTTGACGATCCGGGAACGCTATGCCCGTATCGGGATGATCCGGGACGATTTTCCTATGCCGATACATGGGCATGGCGCTCACGAAGACCCGCGAGTTCGCCGACACATTGCGCCCTACGACCAACTTGCCGTACGTGTCTATATAGTCCAACGGCAGCGCGTCGTCGGGGTAGTCGGCGGCTCCGGCGCTGAGCGTCATGTAGTACGGCGTGGGCAAAAACGGTTTGTACCATGAGAGGTCGAACCCCAAACGCTCCCACCCGCTTACCCCGAACCAAAACGTCTCCATCCGCCCGCGAAAGTTGTTCACCGCCGCGTCGGCGTGAACGCTGTACCAGAGTTTGCTGTCCCCATACTTGCGCGTGCTGTAATCGACACCGTACCCGATGTCTAAGCGCACCGACTCCCTCAGGATAAGAAAGACGTGCGCGCCGTCTTCGCGGAAATGCGGGAAGATGTCGACTTTCTCGTAGAGCTGCGTGGCTAATAGGTTGGCGCGTGTGACGCGCAGTTTGGAGGTATCCAAGACTTCCCCCGTGTCAAACGCGAAATAATACCGCAGAATTTCGGGGCGCGTGGTGACGTTGCCGTAAATCTCTATTCCGCGTATGTATTTTATGTTTTGGCTTTGCCTTGGCGGGGCCGCGGTTGTCGTATCTGTCGGTATAGACGGCATTGACGGCGTCGGCAACGGTTGCGCGATAGTCATAACGCATACGCATAGCAGCCACGGTATCGGCATTAATGTTGACGAGCGCAATTTGGTTTAATCCTTTTAATCCTAAAAATCCTAGTTAAAAGATGGACGCAGGATCTGTAAGCCGGGTTCTGTCTTTCCCTTTGCGGCCTTGCGGCGTAGGGGAGAGGCAGCCATTTGTCTGGCCCGAATCGCTTCGGGCGTTGAGCGGCCTACCCGGAGGGATGGTCTGGGAACGGCGCCGCCCCCTCCCCGTTAGGGGATCCCTCCATGCTTGGCCTTGCGCCGGATAGGGCTTGCCTGCTCCCGAAGATCGGGACGGTGGGCTCTTACCCCACCCTTTCACCTCTCGCCCCGCGCCGAAAAACGGCCTCGGCGAAGAGCGGTCTCCTCTCTGCGGCGCTTTCCGTGCCCTTGCGGGCCCCGCGCTTCCGCGGTATCCTGCCCTGCGGCGCCCGGACTTTCCTCTGCAAGATACCGCGATACCTTACAGCGGCTGCCCGATCCTCCGTCCGTATATAAAATAATTAATGCCGTTAATCGTTTAGTATTTTGATATTTTTTTGAGCTTAATTTTTTATTAAAAAAAATTTGCATTTCCTCCGCCCATGATATATTTTGTATATCTCGCGTATCTTTGGACAGCCAAGGATGTTCGAGGCGGGGCGCCGCGGTAATACCATAATACGGTTGTAAATTTAGTGTTATTGCGCTGTTTTAATTACCCATAAATCAATAAATTTTAACGTATATAAAGGATGATGTCGAAGATGTGTAATACCTTGCTATTCAACGGGATACGTGACGTAATTCATACCCCCCCCCCCCCCATCACAAAACACACGCCGATTCGCCGCGCTCTTTACGCGCGCGCGTAGCTCATTCCGCAACTCTTCATCGCGAAAGCGGTGTATTCTCCGGCACGCGTTCTTTACGCTTGCGCTTAGCTTGTTTAGGCTCCGCCGCCGCGCGGCGCCCGCTGTTTACGTTCCGTCGCGATACGTTATCAATCCTAGAGTCAACCGATGAATCAATCCATGCGTCGAATCTTGCAATCAACCCGATTGTTATCTTGAAGTACCAAACCAATCACATTTTAAAAGGAGGTTTTTTGATGTTACGAAAGCGTGTTGTTCAGGTTGCGGCTGTCGTCGCCGCGGCTTTGGCTCTCGGCGGGTGCGCGCCTAAGGTCAGGGCGTCTTTCCGCTCCATAGAGCTGACGCCGGTCACTTTGCCGGACGCCGAGACTGTGGCGGATTTGCAGGTGATCGGCGATAAGAAGGTCATAGGCGTGGCCAAGGGGCCGGTGCCTAAGGGCGATGACGAAAAGTTGAGAAGCCTTTGGGTAACGGCGTTGGAGCGGGCGGTCGCGTCGGCTCCGGGTGGGGCGGATGTTTTGGTGGCGCCCAGCTGGTTCGAGGTGAGGGAGAACAAAACGGATGTCACGTTAACAATTATCGGCTATCCGGCGCGTTACAAGAATTTCAGACCCGGCGAGAAGCGGCCGTTTTCTGTGACGGAACTTGAAGGCGGGGCCACGGTAGTCAGTTACGACAAGTCGGCGTTTACCGCCGAGTTGATGGGCGACAACACGGTGGCGATACATGCCGTCGGCGGCAAAGTCCGGGCGAACGCCCAGTCGGCGGCGCATAAAGCGCCGGAGGCGTCGGTGAACGCAACGGGAGAGGCCGTCGCGCCGGCAGCACCTTCAACCGCGGATAAGATAGGAGAATAATTTAACATGAAAAAGATACTATTGCTTACAATGGTTTGCGGCCTTGGCTTGGTTTTACTGCCCGGCTGCACAACGAGGATTTCCACGTCGATAAAGACGTGCGATGTCGCGCATCCGGTGCGGCCGTTGCCGCTGACCGCCGACCTGAACATATCGGAACAGAAGGTTCGGGCCGAGGCGGAGGGCGAGTATGACGTCAAAAAGGACCGCGAGGGCAAAGAGGTTGTTCGCGTGGCGGTGGCGCGGGCGCTGGGCCAAGACCCGCCCAAACCGGAGGCGGCGGACGTGCTTGTGGCCATGAACGTCTACAAGGAGCTGAAAGGCGGCGAGTTGAAAGTGGTCGTGACCGGCTATCCGGCGTGGTATCGCAACTTCCGCTCCGTGGAGCCTGGCGACTCGGCATGGCTGATACTGGCGAATACGAAGGTGGAAGCTTTCGCTATGTCGGGCGGCGGCGGCGCGTTGCGGTTGGGCGCGTCGGGGCAAAACACGCAGGCGGCCGGCAAAAGCAAGGCCGGTTCCGGCGCGCGGTTCGGCTTTCACGCGGAACCGAGGTTTAATTTCTTGTCGATTGAACAGAATAAGCATGAATACATTAACAAGTCAGGTTTCGGGTGGGCGTTCGGTTTGGCGCTTAAAATCCCGATTACCGATGAAATCAGCGTAAACCCCTTGGTAAATTTCAAAATGGGGAACATGGGGACGCGTGACACAAGTTACAGTTACAACGATGTCTACTACGACCGGAATGGGCCTAAGCAGGACAAAGTGGACGTAAGTTCGAAAGACGTGTATAGCGAGATGGGCATCTCGGTGCCTGTTTTCGCCCAATATACGCTGCCCGTAGGCTATCCTGTTTATGTGGAAGCCGGAATTCAGCTGGACGTTAATTTCCTGACGGAGGTGAAATGGGAGCGCAAGGTGGAATCGTCATACAACGGGTCCGATACGGACGACGGCACACGGGACATCTATGACGACCGGTCGGCGGTTGATTTCGGCTGGGGCTTCGGCGTAGGCTACATGGTGTTGCCGGGCTTGAACGTCGGCATGAGGTGGGTTTTTAACTTCAACGACACATTTGACTTCGGCAGTAGCGGCCCCGAGACGTCGCTGTCGACCCTTAGTTTCGGCGTGACCTATACGTTTTAGCGTTAATGTATAGCGCGGTATGTTAAGTTTTGGTTTACCGGGGCGGGCCAAGCGCCCGCCCCTTTTCCTCGCGTATTTCCGCAACGCGCAAGCCGTTTTTCTTCCGCAAAATCCGGTAACCCATAAAAGGGTCAAGATTGGGGGCGAAGACGCCGATATCATATTTATAGCGTTCGCCATTAAAATAAGGAGCCAGCATTGTCCGACCTCGCCGAATACGCCCGCCGTCTGCACGAGTCCGAGCGCCGCGTCTATCCGCGCCGCCTTAACCCGCTTAGGCGTGAATCCGCCCATGATACGCTCAAGGGCGTCAGGGCGGTCATTGCGGACGTTTACGGCACTATGGTCAACTACTGGCGGCCGGGGTTTGAGGGGCGCGATACGCGCGAGGCGCTGCTTGTCGAGGCGTTCTCCGGCGTGGTTGACAGGTTCGGGATGGGGGAGACGCTCGCCGCTATGAACCCCGCCGATCCGCCGGCCAAGACGCTATGCGGCTTCTACAACGGATTGCTCGCCATGAACCGCCAAAAATCGGCTGGCGGGGGGAACGCGCTTCCGGAGGTGCGCGTGGAGGAGGTCTGGTCGGTCATCGCGCTTATGCTCAAAAGGAACGGCTGCGACGCCGGCGCCCGCGCGCCGTGGCGGGGCGACCCGGCCGGGTTCGCCCGCTGTCTCGCGTACACCTACAACTTCCTGTCTATGGGGCGCGAGCTTTATCCCGGCGTGTCTAACGCGCTGAAAAGGCTGAAGGATAACAATATCGCCCTGGGGATACTCTCCGACGCGCAGTTCTATACGCCTATCGATTTGACGCTTATGCTGAGGGATCAGTCCGGCGGCGGCGTTGCGGACTACTGCGAATTGTTTGATACGGATTTGGTATTTCTATCGTGCGAATACGGTTTTGTCAAGCCGAGCGAAACGCTGTACAGGCGCCTTTTCGACGCGCTTTACGAGTACCATATAACTCCTGATCAAACGGTGATAGCGGGGAACGATCTCGCGACGGACATAGCCCCGGCCGCCGCGCTCGGCATGAGGACGGCGCTCTTCTGCGGGGACGACGCGATGGTATTCGGAAGCGGCGGGGACGGCGGCGGCGTGGTTCCGGATATTGTGTTTTACGAGTGGGAGGAGCTGCCGGAGCGGTTGCTGTTTCACGGGGAGCCGGGGTGACGCCGGAGAGATATATTGTCGTCATAGCGTTATATTGCAAACTGTTTACCACTCTAATAAGGAGGCTTTTGATGTTACGAAGGCGTGTTTTTCCGATAGCGGCCGCCGTCGCCGCGGTCTCGGCTCTATGCGGGTGTTCGCCGGTTATCAGGGACGCTCGTTTCCGCAGCATTGAGCTGACGCCGGTTTCGCAGACCGAAGTTGAGACTGTGGCCGATTTGCAGGTGGTTGGCACGAAGAAGGTCATAGGGGTGGTTAAGGGGATAGTAACCTCTCCGGAGCAGAAGCAAAGCCTCTATGTGGAGGCGCTGGAGCTGGCGCTCGCGTCGGACCCGTCGGACGCCGATGTTTTGGTCGCGCCCAGCTATTATGAGGTGACGCAGGACAAGGTGAGCGTGACTGTTACCGTGATGGGCTATCCGGCGCGGTACAAGAACTTCAGGTTGGGCGAGAAGCCGCCGTTTTCGGTGAGGCAGCTGCCGGGCGGGGTCGCTGTGGTCAGTTATAACAAGAACTCGTGTACGGCCAAGCTGGCGAGCGATAACGTGGTGGTGATACAGCCTATTAAGAACGAGGCTCGTGCGAATACCGTGCCGGCGGCGCCGCAGGCGGCGGCCGGCGACGTAGTGCTGCCGGTGGTCGGCGGGGCGGGAAAAGCCGACGCGCCGGCCGCGACGTCAACCTCGGCGCGGACGGGAGAATAACGCGATATGAAAAAGATACTTTTGCTGATAACGGTTTGCGGCCTTGGGTTTACGGGTTGCGCGGTGAGCATGTCCACTTCGATAAAGACGATTAACGTAGGGCCGGAAACGGTGCGGGCGTTGCCGCTGACCGCCGATCTGAACGTCTCGGATCAGAGGGTGCGCGGCGAGGCGCACGGACAGTCGGACGACGACGAGCGTTTGGTTCGCGAGGCGGTGGCGCGGGCATTGGGCCAAGATCCGCCCAAGTCTGACGCGGCGGATGTGCTTGTGGCGATGAACGTCTACAAGGAGGCGAGCGGAAAGAGTATGACGGTGGTCGTAACGGGCTACCCCGCGTGGTACCACAACTTCCGCACCGTGGAGCAGGGAGACTCGGCGTGGTTGATATTGACGAACACGGGGGGGAGCGCGGAGCCGGTTAAGCGCGGCGGCGGCGAGTGGCTGTCGTTTGCCTCGCCCGGGCGCGCGAACGTCGACGGGCCGCCTAAGCCGAACGGTATGAGAAGATACGGGTGGTATCTCGGCGCGAATAGGCTTATAGTAGGGTCGCGGTCGGTAGCCGGCGAATGGGCTTGTTTGGAAGGCGGGGTGCGCGGAGGCTACGGCATGTCATACGGGTTGGAGTTCGGCGGGGGTGTTTTAGGCAGCGTTTATTCAAGCCGCGGCAGGAGCGAGTCGATAGGAGGCGGCGTCAATATCGGTTACACGTATGATTTGCCGTCTAATATCGGGCAGTTGGTCTACGGGTTATCCGTCGGCTTTTGGTACGGCTATTACTCTAAGGATGAAGGTTACTATTATTTTAATTACAGGAGTGATGATTACGAGGATTACCTATTTGGCGGCCCTTTCGTCAAGGTGCGTTGGAAGTTTATCGAACTCTCTTATCGGGGGCTTATGGGAATGAGAGAATCTTATGATTATCGTAGAAATTACGATTCTTACTACGGTTATTACTATAGCGATAGTTATTATACCAACGATTTCACCTATGTCAGCCAGTTCAAGGCCGGTCTGCATTTTGAGTTTTAACCGTCGCCGCGCGGGCGGGTCAAATACCCGCCCCCTCTTTAATCTTCACCGAATTTGTAGATTTTTTTCGGCCGCGTATCCCCGCCGTCAATTATATTATGTTATATGTTAATTGACCTGTTACCGTTAAAAAAAACTCAAAAGAAAGGTGCCGCCCATGAACAGCAAAGTCAAAACCGCGTTCGCCGCCCTTACGGGCTTTACCGTGGCCGCCGCTCTCAGCCTATCCGGCTGTAATAAGGGCGAATCCGCCGCCCAAGGCGGCGCGGAGGAGAAGCGCGCGTCGCTCAGCCGCGAGGAGGTCAAGGGACGCTCTTTCCAAGAGCTGTTCGACTCCGTGAGCGTGAAAGGCATCCCGGAAGATGTCTTTAAGCTTATAAGCGAGGATTTCGCCGTGCTTACCGCCGGCACCCTGTCGCACTACAACTCCATGGTGGCCGGCTGGGGCGGGTGGGGAGTCATATTCGGCAAGCCGTCGACATTTTTGATGTTACGCTCAAACCGCTACACCCTTGAGCTTATGCGGAAAGAGCAGAGGTATACCATGGCGTTCTTCGACGAAGAGTACAAGGGCGACGTCATGGAGTTCGGAAAGCAGTCGGGGCGCGACAGCGACGCGAAGATGAAGAACACCAATCTGACCGCTGTGCAAACGCCGGCGGGCAACATGACGTTTAAGGAGGCCAAATTGATCATCGAGTGCAATTTAGTCCAGGTCACCTCCGTGTCGCCGGACGACTTTTACACGGAGGAGAGCAAAAAATTCATCACGGACGCCTACGCGGAGGTCAAGGGTTATCACAAGGTCGTGTTTGGGGAGATAACGAATGTGTGGGTGCGCAAATGAGAAATTGTCAATATCTTAGAAATGTTTGTCAAATAAGCGCCTTAATATTTTCGGCGCTTATGCTCTCTTCATGTTCGGCGCCGAAACAGGCGCATTCTTTCGATGCCCTCCCGGCCCCGCGCAATCATCAGGACATAGACGCCGGCGAGCGGATGGTCGCGTATTCGGCTTATTTGGAGTTGTCGGTTAAGAATGTTGAGGATACGAAAAAAATGATACTTGAGCAGATAAAACAAAGCAAGGGATTCATAGTGAGCGAAACGGGGAGCCGCGTAACGGCTCGGATACCGTCGAAAAACATGGACAATTTCCTGATTAACGTAAAAATATTCGGAAAAACTAAGTTTGAGTCCAAAAGCGGGGAAGACATTACCGACCAATACCGCGACAATACCGTCGCGTTGAACAGTTTGAAAACCGTGCGCGACAGGTATATGGCGTTGCTCGAAAGGGCGGATTCGGTAAGCGACATTTTGAGCGTGGAGAAAGAGATCGAGCGGTTGAATTTGGCGATAGAGAAACTGGAGGGGAGGATAAAATACGCGGAACAGAGCGTGTCGTATTCCAATATAACCGTCGGGCTGGGGGTGCCGGTGAAGCTCGGCCCGGTCGGGTGGGTGTTTTACGGGTTGTACCACGGGATAGCGTGGCTTTTCGTGTGGTGACAGATAAATTACTTACCATCAACCATCTACAATTAGGTCGATACGCAAATGACACAGAATCAAAACCGAAAGCGCAATCTCAAAGCGATAATCGCCGCGAGGCCGTTCTTGTTGCGGCTATTGCCGCTGTTGTTGATAACAACCTGCGGCGCTCTCGCCCAAGGGCAGATGGAGCTTGAGCTTGATCTCGGCGCCTCTCCCGACAAGGCTCTTTCATCCGCGATAATGAAAGTGGCCGACGAGGCTTTCCAGCTGAATCTCAAGGGGCTCGACGCCCTTGAGCGGAGGGACAACAGCGCCGCGCTTGACCTCTTTACGCAGGCGATCGCCGTTTTTCCGCAGTATACCGACGCTATAAGCAACCGCGGCGTGGCGCTCTACAGGCGCGGGGATGTCGCCGGGGCGCAGAGGGCTTGGGAGGACGCGGTGAGGCGCGACCCGCAGTACCACGTCGCCTATTATAACATCGGGTTGATATATCTCCACAGCAGGAAGTTTGAGGAGGCTAAGAGGCAGTTTGAGCTTGCGTTGAAGCAGAACGGCAAGTTCACGGAGGCTGTTTTGCGTTTGGGCGTCATCGATATGATGACCGGGCGGCAGGCCGCCGCGCTTGAGCGCTTCGCCAAGGCGTATAAGGGCGCGCCCGCGCACCAGGACGCTTGGAATTTTTACTCGTACGCGCTGTTGGCCGCCAAGGACACGGCTGGGGCTGTTGCGGTGTTGAAAAATGTCGGCGACAATCCGGAGGCGCTGGCGCAGCTTGGCCGGATAGAGGGGTTGCGGAAACACTACGCTCAGGCTATAGAGTATCTCTCTAAGGCGGTGACCCGCGGGGCGTCCACGCAGGCGCTGCTCGATTTGGCGTCGGTGCAGGCGGACGCCGGCAAATGCGGCGACGCGCTCTCCTCCTTATCCGATTACTTCGCCAAGGAGACAAACCCGGACATAGATTCGTGGCTGCTCGCCGGGTTCGCGGCCAAAGAGTGCCACGGCGCGGCCAAAGCGCTCGAATACTACGAAAAGGGACTGAGGCGTCACCCGCGCGACCCGCTCCTTATGCACAACGCCGGGCAGATGTATTTCTCGCAGAAGGACTACGCGAAAGCCGAGGAGATGTGGAGCGGCGTGGGCGACGCCTACCCCGACCCGCAGATGTACTATATGCGGGCGGTTGCGGCGCGTCTGCGGAACGATTTGGGGGCGGCGGAGCGGCATATCAAAAAGGCCGTATCGTTGGACGAAAAGGCCGATTACTACGACTTTTTGGGCGTGTTGAGCCACGCGAAGGGCGACGGCAAGGCCGCGGAGGAGCACTTTAGGAAGGCGTTGAAGATCGATCCGAACAATATGAGCGCGCAGCTTAATTTGGCGCTTAAGGGCAAGAACGCCGCCGACTTGGATAAATCGGCGGAGGAGGCGTCGAAGCGGCTGGCCTCATGCGGCAATGACTGCGGCGACGCGGCGTTGCAGTTGTCCGTCCTGTATTACCACCAAAAGAAATATGACAAGGCTGTGTCGGCTTTGGAGTCGGTTAAGGACGCGAACAAAGATATCCGCGTGTACCGCCACATCGCTATTTACAATAAGGAGTCGCAGAGGTTCGACAAGGCGGCCGCCGCCTTAGAGGCCGCTACGGCTAAATTTCCAAACGATCTCCAAGTACAGTACGAGTTGGCGGAGATCTATCTATCAACCGGCAATCCTGCGAAAGCGGCAAAGATATTTGCCGGCTTGGCGCCCAAGTGGAAGACGGATGTCTGGCGCCTCTACTATCAACTCGGTTACGCCTATATGGAGCAGAACGAGTTGACAAGCGCGAAAGGGGCGTTTGAGAAGAGCATGGCGGCCAAGAAGGACAACCCCGCGGCGAGGGCGCTCTTGGCGTTTGTCCTCAACCGCATGGGGGAGACGGACAAGGCCGTTGACCAGTGGGAAAAGAGCGTCAAAGAGGACGGCAACAACTCAACAGTCCACGTAAACCTCGGCCTCTCCTACGAGAGCAAAGGGCAGTACGACAAGGCGCTTGAGAGCTACAAAAAAGCGCAGTCGCTAAATCCGTCCGACAAAGCCGTATACATCAATTTAGGCAACGCCTACCAGGGGTTGGGGAAGACGGCGGAGGCCTTTGACGCCTTTACGCGCGGGTTGGAATCAAACAAGCGCGAGCTTGCCGCGTACGATATTTTCCTGTTGTCAAGGAAGCGCGGCGACGCTGACAGGGCGGATAAGATGTACGTTCTGTTGAGGAAAGAGTTCCCGTCGTCTGTATACTATGCCCGCGTTTCCGCCGAGATGGATTTGGCAAAGGGAGATACGGCGAAGGCTTTGGCCTCATACGAATCGATAAAGGAGAAGGACGCCCACGACTGGTTCGCCGTGGCCCGCGTAAGCGCGGCGCTCGGTCAGAAGGCGAAAGCGGAGAGCGCGCTCGCCAAGGTGCCGGACGACGGCGAATGGAGACGGGAAAAGAGTCTCGTACGGGCGAGGCTGGCGTTTAACGGCGGCGACTACAAGGGCGCTTATCAGGCGTATAAAGAGGCCTTTAACGCAAGCGGTAAAGAGGGCGACGCGGGTGCCGTCGCCTACAATATGCTCTTCGCGGCCTACAAAGGCGGTATGCACAAGGAGGCGATGGAGGCGGCTGAAGAGGCCGTTAAAAAAGCCGTCGGCAACGCCCGCGCCGAAATCTGCCGCACCGCCGGCGACTGCGCCGTGGCCGCCAAGAAGTGGGTCGACGCGAAAAATTGGTTTGCCAAGCTGTCAACCATAGAGCCGAACAACGCCGCCGCGCAGTACAACACGGCGGTGGCCCACTACAACTTGGGCGAGGTTGAGGAGTCCTACAACCGTTATCAAAAGGCGAGAGAATTGGATAAGAAGATACAGAACAAAGATATAGAACTTAGGTACGAGCAATTCAAGCGCGGCGGCCCGTCTCCGCAAAAAGAGGTTACGCTGTCGAACCGTACGCAAAACGACTCGCTTGACACGTGGTACAACAGGGCGGTGGATTTACAGAACGCGAAAAAGGTCGATCAGGCGGAGGCTCTGTATAAGAAGATACTGGATCAGGATACCGCGTACGGTCTCGCCTGGAACAATTTAGGCGCTATATACGGCGTGCGCGGCGAGTTGGACCAAGCCGAGGCCGCCTACCTGAAAGCGCTCGCGGCGCAACAGGCCCCGGAGACGTACGCGAATTTGGCGAACATTTACATCGCCCAAAACGAGAATGCCAAGGCGGCGGAGATAGTGTCTAAGGGCCTAGAGAAGAACCCGAACAGCGCGGCGCTCAAGCAGTTGGATCGGAAGGTTAGGGGCGGGAAAAAGTAACGCCGCTTTAAATTTAATATTATTGCCCCCTCGCCAATTATTATATTATTAGATTAAGCGATAATTCCGGCCACCGGGCCGTGCCCGAAAAGGGTCAAAATCAACGCCAAAAGGGGCTTTTATGCTTACGGTAGGTAGAAAATCAATGACGGCTACGGCCGCGCGGTCGGCTTTGTCCGCGCTGGCGGCGTTCGTCCTCATCCTCGTCTTCGCGCCGTCCGTCAGCGCCGACGACGAGTTTGACAACCTCTTCTCCGCCAAGAAGTACAAGGAGGCGTTGGCGTACGCGGAGGAGAAGCTTCCATACAACAAGCGCGACCCGCAGCTGTGGGTTAAGGTGGGGCAGGCTAATGAGGCGCTTGGCTACATTGAAAAGGCGCTGGCCTGCTACATGGTGGCTTGGCGCACCGTATCCGACGATTATCAGGCGCTTGTAAGCATTGCCCGCGTGTACAACAAGATGGAGCAGCCGGAGGACGCGGCGGCTATGGCGGAGCGGGCGCTCAAGGTGAACTTTACGGCGGAGGCGAGTTGGGAGTACGCCAGAGCCTGTATTTTGCTCAAGAGGCCGTCCGACGCCAAAAAAGCGCTTGAGAAGATTATCGCCACCGACTCTTCAAACGTGGTCGCCAACCGCGAGTTGGGCAATATCTATTATAACGGCGGGGAGTTCGCCAACGCCATTCCGCTCATGAAGCGCTCCTACAAGGAGAGGGCCGACGGGGAGGTGGCGTTTAAGATCGGGCGGTCGTACGCGGAGTCCGGCGTTCCCGACAGCGCCTTGATCTACTTGAAAATCGCCATAGACCGCAAGTCGAACGTTTCGGAGGCGTCGCGTTTTATGGCGCGGGCGCGGTTTGGGCAGAAGAAGTACGCCGAGGTTGTTTCCGGGTACGCCGGGGTTTCGCAGGACACAATGGACGCCATGGATTTCTATATGCTGGGTTTTGCCAAGGAGAAGACAAACGACGCGGCGGGCGCGACCGCGGCCTACAAATCGGCGGTGTCTATGTTTGGGAACGACAAGAGGAAGGAGGCTCTTTTGGCGCGGGCCAATTTGGCTCGTTCGCAGCTTAAGGGCAAGGCCGTGTCGTTCGCGTTTACGCACCTGAATTTTATCGTGGCGGCGGATGAGAAGGGCGCCGTCGTGAGCGATATCTATTTCCTTTTGGCCGACGCGTATGTGGAGTCTAAGGACAATGCCAAGGCGATAGCGAGCATGGAAAAAGCGATTGCCATAAACTCGCGCAACGTTGAGGCCTACGCGCGCCTTGCCGAGCTTTACGAGAAGAACGGGCAGAGCGACAGGGCCAAGAATACATACGAATTGATGATGGTTATAAGCCCGAACGATCCTAAGGTCTTCCTTACGCTGGGCAACTACAATCTCAAGGCCAAGAAGTGGAAAGAGGCCGTCGCGATGTTCGAGAAGAGCAACGCGCTCAAGAAGTCGGCGACGGCCTTTGAGGGCTTGGCTGTGGCGTTTTTTGGCGCCGGCGAAATGCCTAAGGCCCTTGAGGCGGCTAAGGAGGCGGTAAAGCTTGATCCGGACGCCGTGGAGGCGCGCGCGGTTATGGCGCGTGTGCTCATAAACGATAAGAACTACAAAGCCGCGCAGGAGCACGCGGAGTATTTGAGCAAAAAAGCCCCGAACAACCTTGAGTATTTGAGGATGCTTGCCGAGTGCTGCGAGAAAAACGACTCTAAGGCTATGCTTGCTATCGTAGACAAGCAGATTGCGGCGATTGACCGCAGGGACGTTACCTCTCGGTTGCGCCTTGCCGCGTTCTCCGAGTCTAAGAACGATGTCAAAACCGCCGTGGCGATGTATAAGGAGGTTGCGGCGATCGATTCCAAAAACCCGCTGCCCCATAGGCGCCTCGCGACCATCTTTGCCGCCCAAAACCAGAACGCTGAGGCGGTGGCGAATATAAAGGAGTACCTCAAGCTCAAACCGGACGACGCCGAGGCCAACCGCGATTTGGGCGACTACCTCTACAACCAAAAGGATTTGGACGGGGCGCTGAACTCGTATAGGGTGGCGATAAAGCTTGATCCCAACCTCAGGGGCTTCCACAAGCGCTACGCCGAGATCGTGATAGCCAAGGGGCAGACGGCCGAGGTCGTCACGGCGCTCACCGCCGTGGTCAACAGCGGCGACGCGGACGTGGGCTCATACACCACGCTCGGCATGATCTACCAAGATCGCGGCCAGTATAAGGACGCGCTGGAGATGTACACTAAGGCGGTCAAAATAGAGCCGGCCAACGTTGACGCTCTCGCGGCTCTGGCGAGCTGCCAAGCCGCGTTGGGCGACGTCAAGGCGGCGATTATCACCTACGAGCAGGTTGTGATGATGAACGCCGAGGCCAAGCGCGAGTACAAGGATCTAGGCGACCTTTACGCGAAGCAGAAGAACACTGACGAGGCGTTGCGTTGCTACAAGAAGTATTTGGAAAAGGTTCCCAACGATAAGGCTGCCGCCGCGATTGCGGGCAAGCTGTTCTACGATCAGAAGAAGTACGCGGATGCCGCCAAATATTTATCGATGGCGCAGTCGTCCGAGCCGTCTGTTGTTTTGATGTACGCGGACGCGGCTTTGCAGTCCGGCGACTTCAAGGGCCCGTTGCCCGCGTTGGAGGAGCTGCGCAAGAGAAAGCCGCACGTTTCTGAGATAGGCCGCGTGTTGATGCTTTTGGGCGAGATGTACGAGAAGGACGGGAAATTGAACCAGGCCGCGTCGGCCTACGCCGAGTATGTCAATATGCCCGGCGTTAAAGACCGCGAGGCCTCGTACAAGTCAGCTTTTTTGCAGGAGAAATCGAACCCAAGCGCGGCCATAAAGCTTTATGAGGCGAACATGAAGGCCTTTCCGGGCGACGCGAGGAACGGTTTGCGCTTAGGGCTTTTATACTCGCAGAGTAAAGATAAGGATACGCGGGATAAGTCCGTGCCGCTGTTGCAGAAGTCCGCGGCGGCCGCCGACAAGGATCCGAAGCTGTGGCTCGAAATCGCCGCCGTCTACGGTTCCCTGAACCGCGAGGCCGACGAGATTGCGGCGTACCAGAAGTACGTGCGCACCGACCACCAGCACGTTGAGGCGAACAAGAGGCTCGGCACGCTTTTGATGAGAAAGGGCGACAACGTCAACGCCATGATTTACCTTGAGATCGCCAACACGATGTCGCCGAACGACCCCGGCGTCATGTCGCTCTTGGCTAAGGGCTACCTGCGTACGAAACGCTCTAAGGAGGCGTTGTCTATGCTGGCGAAGGCCAAGGCCGTAAAACCGAACGATCCGGAAATCCGCTACCAAATATACGAGATATACGTGGCGGAAAACCGTAAGCAGGACGCGCTTAAGGAGGTGCAGGAGCTTGTGAAGGTGAGCAACGATCCCCGTTACCAACAGCTTTACGGGGACGCGCTTGTGGCGCTGGGCGATGTCAAGGAGGCGGAGAAGGTGGTTAACGAGCTTTTGGCCAAGGATCCGGGCGACCCCAACGCGCTGATGTTGCGCGCCGGAATTTTGCGCTCCCGCAAGGAGTACGATCAGGCGATCGAGGTGTATAAGGAGGTATCGGAAATTCAGCCGGACAACGCGCTTGCCCACTACGAGCGGGCGGAGACGTACGTGTTGGCGTCTAAGCCGGCGTGGGCGGAGACTTTCTACAATAGGGCGCTTAGGGCCGACCCTAAGTTCGCGCTTGCGGAGCTGGGTCTGGCCAAGCTGTACAAGGCGCGCAAGCAGATGGATCTGTACAAGGAGCACTTGGATGCCGCCCAAAAGCTGGCGCCGGATAACGAGCAGGTGGCGGAGGAGGTCATAAAGGCCGGAAAGTAAAAGAATTATTTTTTTGCTTGTTTTTTTGCGCGGTATTAGTTATATTTAAACGGATGACGGGTATACTATACTCCCTTCGTCTAGTGGTTAGGACACAAGGTTTTCATCCTTGCAACAGGGGTCCGATTCCCCTAGGGAGTGCTTTTTTCGGGTTCTTTCGCAGAAAGAACCCTTTTTTGTCTTTAAACGTTGACGTTGACTATAAGCGCTATGGATAACAAAGACGTTCTAAAATACTGTCCGCGCTGCTCCGGCCCCGCGGTGTTGGCGGACTCCCGCAAGATCGTTTGCGCCGGGTGCGGGTTCCAGTTTTACCTAAACAACGCCGCCGCCGTCGCGGGGTTGTTATTTGACGGCGACGGGCGGCTCATGGCGGTTCGGAGGAACGAAGAACCGCGGGCGGGGCTGTTAGACCTGCCCGGCGGCTTCGTCGAATTCGGCGAAACCGCGGAGGAGGCGCTGTCGCGCGAGTTGCGCGAGGAGTTGGGCATAACGGTTTGCGGCATCGAATACTATCGGTCGATCCCCAATAAGTATCTATACGGCGGCGTTCTGTACCACACGCTCGATATTTTTTTGAAGTGCCGTCTTGACGAAAGCGTTGATAATAAAATCTGTCCGAATGACGAAATCAAAGATATTGTTTATAAGCTACCTAAAGATATTACGGAGGACGAGATAGCTTTCGACTCTATGAAGAGGTTGATTAAGTCTTTATAAAAAAAATCGATTTTAAAGGTTTTAATATATATTTATAGTTTACGGCGTATTGATACGGAAGACATACCTTTATTTAAGGAATAAGGTTATGGGCTGGTTTACAAAAAGGACGAAAGAGCACGCCGGCAAGAAGCATCAGCAGGATGAAATATGGATCCGCTGTCAGTCTTGTTCGGCGCACATTTTCAAGCAGGACTTTCTAAACAATATCAGCGTCTGCCCCAAGTGCGGCTGGCACGGTAAGCTGACCGCCTACGAGCGCATAGGGATCACGCTCGACAGCGGGACGTTCAAGGAGATGTTTGAGACCATACGCCCCGGCGACCCGCTGCGCTTCGTCGACGGCAAGGGGCCTTACGGCGAGAAGGCGGAAGCCGCGCGCGCCAAGACCAAACTCAACGAATCGGTTGTAACCGGCACCGGTAAGATAAACGGGCTTGAGGTCGCCGTCAGCGTGATGGACTTTCGTTTCTTGGGCGGCAGCCTCGGCTCCGGAACGGGCGAGAAGATACTCCAAGGCGCCAACTACGCCTGCGACCACCGCATCCCATACATAATATTTTCTGCGTCCGGCGGGGCGCGTATGCACGAGGGGATACTGTCGCTCATGCAGATGGCCAAGACCTGCGCCGGCGTGGCGCGGCTCGACGAGAAGCGGGTTCCGTACATATCGGTGCTGACAGATCCTACGACCGGCGGCGTCTCCGCCTCCTACGCGATGGTGGGCGACGTCAACATCGCGGAGCCGGGGGCGCTCATAGGTTTCGCCGGCAGGCGGGTTATAGAGCAGACCATAAAGCAGAAGTTGCCTGAAGATTTCCAAACCGCCGAGTTTGTGATGGAGCACGGCTTCTTGGACGCTATCGTGCATAGGCGGGAGATGAAGGGCACATTACACCGTATACTTTCATACTATAATAGGTGAGGGGCGGATATTGGAACGCGAACTTGAATTTGAAAAACCGGTGGTCGAGCTGGAGAGGGCCATAGAGAAGCTCAAAAACTCGGCCGTCGAGAGCAAGGGCGACTTCGGCTCGCATATAGCCGAGCTTGAGAAAAAATGCGAGGAGCGCAAAAGGGAGATATACGACGCCCTCTCGCCCTGGCAGACCGTGCAGGTCGCGCGCCACCCCAAGCGTCCGGTTCTCTACGACTACATATCGCTGATATTCAAGGATTTCGTTGAACTGCGCGGCGACAGGCGCTACGGGGACGACAGGGCGCTGATCGGCGGATTTGCCAAACTCGATACCCAGAAGGTCATGCTTGTAGGGCACAGCAAAGGCAAGAATGTCGAGGAGAACGTCAGGCGCAACTTCGGCATGGCGAAGCCCGAAGGCTACCGCAAGGCTTTGCGCCTCATGCGGCTCGCCGAGAAGTTCAACGTGCCCGTGGTTTCCTTTATAGACACAGCCGGAGCCTACCCCGGTCTCGACGCGGAGCAGCGCGGCCAAGCCGAGGCCATAGCGAGGAACCTGACGGAGATGGCCAAGCTGGAGATCCCGGTGGTAGCCATAGTAACCGGCGAGGGCGGCAGCGGCGGCGCGCTCGGCATAGGCGTGGCCGACTCCGTAATGATGCTGTCAAACGCCGTATACTCCGTAATCTCCCCCGAAGGCTGCGCCTCAATCCTATGGCGCGACGCCTCCTATTCGGCGCAAGCCGCCGAAAGCCTGAAAATCACAGCCAAATCGCTTTTATCTTTAGGAGTTATAGACGAAATAGTAAAAGAGCCCGCCGGCGGCGCCCACAGCAACCACCAAGCCACAGCCAACGCGATAAAATCAGCGCTCCTTAAACACTTAAAAAAACTAATCCCGTTATCGCCTCAGAAACTAATACAGAGAAGGTTTGAGAAATTCTCCGATATGGGAAAATTTGTGAAATAACTATCAAAATAATGTCTGAATTAAGATTATATGATTATTAAAACAGATTATAGGATTGAAAGTCAAAACAAGGACACCGACTATCATGAGCAATACCGGAAAATTGAGAACCGAAGACCTGCTGCACAAGATCCCGTTGCGCATAACGGACACCACGTTGCGCGACGCGCACCAGTCGCTTTGGGCCACGCGCATGCGTACCGAAGATATACTCAACATCATCGACGTGATAGACAACGTCGGTTACTACTCGCTTGAGGCGTGGGGCGGCGCCACCTTCGACGTTTGCCTGCGCTTTTTACGAGAAAACCCGTGGGAGCGCCTGCGCCTCATCAAGGCCAAGGCCAAGAACACTCCGTTGCAAATGCTGCTACGCGGGCAGAACCTTGTGGGCTACCGCAACTACGCCGACGACGTCGTCGACATGTTTGTCGCCCTCGCCTGCAAAAACGGGATCGATATCTTCCGCGTGTTCGACGCGTTGAACGATACCCGCAACTTGGAGGCCGCCATCAAAGCCGTCAAAAAGCACGGCGCCCACGCTCAAGGCACGCTGGCCTACACGATTTCACCCGTCCACACTGTGGAAAAATACATCCAATACGCGAAGGAGCAGGTCGATCTCGGCATAGACTCGCTGTGCGTAAAGGACATGGCCGGCATACTCTCGCCTATAATGGCGGAGCGTTTGGTCTCCGCCCTCGTTAAGGAGCTGGACATACCCGTGCAGCTGCACTGCCACGCGTCGAGCGGCATGGGCACCGCCGCCTACGTTGAGGGCGTGCGCGCCGGAGCCGGCGCCATAGACTGCGCCATATCCTCCATGGCCGGGACCTCCTCCCAGCCGCCGGTGGAGACCATGGCCGCGATATTCTCCGAGACCAATTATTCCGCCGGATTGGATGTGGAGGCGCTCGACAGGGTGGCCAAGTATTTCGCCGAACTCGCCCCGCGCCGCAGTACAGCGCCGCTCTCCATCATGCCGATAGATCCGGGAATTTTGGTGCACCAGATTCCGGGCGGGATGATCTCGAACTTCCGCTCTCAGTTGCAAATGCAGAAGGCGCTCGACAAACTGCCGCAGGTGCTTCAAGAGGTCAGCCGCGTGCGCGAGGATTTGGGCTACCCGCCGCTCGTCACCCCCACAAGCCAGATCGTGGGCACTCAGGCGGTGATGAACATCTTATCGGGCGAACGCTACAAGATAGTGCCCAACGAGGTGAAGGATTACGTAAAGGGCCTGTACGGAAGGTCGCCGGTGCCTATAGAAAAGGGCATGATAAAGAAGATATTGGGCGACGAGAAGCCCATAAGCTACCGCCCCGCCGACAAGATAGCCCCGATGCTCCCGAAGGCCACCGACGGCGTAGACCCCGCGCTTATCAACGGCGAGGAGGATATACTCTCCTGCGTGTTGCTGCCGGAGCCGGCGCTCGAGTACTTCAAGTGGAGGGCGGCGCCCGCCGAAGAGCGTCCCGAAATCCCCGCCGACGCGGAGATCAGAAAGGCTATAGGCGAGGCCGACAAAAAAGCGCAAACGGCGGCGCCTGTTAAAGCGACGGCGCAAGCGTCGGCGTCAGCGTTGCCGCCGCAGCTCCACATAGACGGCCTTGCCGCCGAGCTTATCGGCAAGATCGACGGTCTCGTCATAGAGGAGATCGTTTTCAGAAAGGGCGAATCGACGATATCCGTAAAATCGTACGCGGCGGCGCAAGCGTCGGCGGCGGGGCAGACGCCGGGCGCGTCGGCGGCCTCAATTCCGTCGCCGTCATTTGTCGCGTCGCGGCAAACGGCGCAAACGCCGCCGGCGGCCAAGCAATCC
>Ga0268262_10000590_pt1 | contig 47560 bp, 49 predicted proteins | sample TergutNc150P3_FD_190354 | JGI IMG/M metagenome (GOLD analysis project Ga0268262, IMG submission 190354) | Nasutitermes corniger P3 segment gut microbial community from laboratory colony in Florida, USA - Nc150 P3 (SPAdes) (version 2) | ecosystem: Host-associated > Arthropoda: Insects >... | reverse complement strand
CATTTAAGTCCGGTAAAGTTCTTATATTGATGCTTATATTTTCTCCTGCGTGGCGTATAACATTATCCGTTAAATTTCTAAAAATGGAATATAGCAGGCTCTCATTGCCAGTTATAGATAAATCTTCTTGGAGGTTTGCATTGAACTGAATATTTTTTTCTGCTAGGGCAATGGCAGAGGCGGTTTTTATATTTTGAAGCAATTCGTTAATACTCACTTTGCTCTTTTTAAGGCTTTCTGCGTGTTCGTCCATTTTGGTTAAAAGACTCATATCGGCAATGAGTTCAGACAATATTTGAGTTTGGTTATATGCCCGTTTCAAATATTCCTGCTTTTTTTCCTCGTCAAGATTATTGCTTAAAATTGTTTCCAAAAAACCGCGTATGCTCGTAACAGGCGTTCTGAGTTCGTGCGCAATGTTTCCTGTCATTTCTTGCTTTAAACGCCTAGTTTTTTCCCGAGTGGTTATGTCTATTAAAATAATTTCAAAACTCTTGTCTGCGAATGTGTTTACAAGCAAAGAAAACTCGTTGCCCTGCCTGCTAATGCGAGTTTCAAAACAACCTTCATTAACATGGCTGTTCAAAAAATTCACCACCGGAATAAATACATCATCGCAGAGCATTTCACGCTCTATGTTCATTGAATCGTAAGCAATCATATTGAAGTACTGCAAAAAAAGCCCGTTGTGAAAATCAACCGTGCGGTCTGGTTTGAAAAAGCATATTCCTTCGGCAGAAACCTGCGTGTGCGTTAAAAGTTTTTCCTTTTCCTGAGCTATGCGCCATTCATCATCTTTTATTCTTTGAATGATTTTTGCATGGCGATTTTTAACATCTCCAAGTTCAGTTCTTGATTCTTTTAATTGCCTGGAATTATAGATATAGCGAATAAGCAATCCAACAAAAGCTAGGATTATTGCAGATGATACAGAAATTAAATCGCTATAATTATCAAAATTCATTGAACTTATACCCAAATCCAGCACGGCTGGATATCAGCGAACCTTTTGCGCCGAGTTTTTTGCGCAAGCGAGTTATATGCACATCAACCGTTCTCTCAGTTATGTAAACCGTATCTTTCCAAACCTGATTTATAATATTTTGCCGCGAATATACCCTTGAGGGATTTTGCACAAGCAAGGCGAGAATTTCAAATTCCGTTTTTGTGAGGGGAATAATTTCCTCTCCTATTTTCACCTCTTTTGACTGAAAATTTATTTGCAAGTTGTCAATAGCCAACAAGCTCTGTTCCGTTTCCTTTGCACTTTCTGCATTCCGCTTCAAAACCGCTTTCACGCGAGCAGAAACTTCTTTTAGCGAAAATGGTTTTGAAACATAATCGTCTGCGCCAACTGAAAATCCTGTGAGCATATCGTTTTCGGTATCTTTTGCGGTTAAAAATATAATATTTATGTTATTGCCATCACTCCGCAATTTCTCTGCCATTTGATAACCAGACATACCGCCCATCATAACATCTAGCAAAATTAAACAATGCTCTGAAGATAATTTTTTAAGAGCATCTTCGGCTGAATGCACGGTATCTACTTCATACCCCTCATGTTTAAGGTTGAAAGACAATATTTCGCAAATATCGCGGTCATCATCCACAACCAAGATTTTCTTTTTATGAACTTGTGCCATTAAAATGTAATCTAGATTATTAATATTAAGAAAAATATACTTCTATGTTACGTTTTGGTTAAGGCAGGGATATAGATTGCTTATACCCCTGCGCTAAGAATTTATTTAAAATCGTATCTGAAGTTCAACTCAAAGCGGTCAAGAGACCTATTGTCGCTTTTGTCGTATTTTGTTTTGTCGGTTTTGTCAAAAACGCTGTAGTCTGTTGAAAGGTTCACATACTCAAGCGTGAGCTTTGCGGCAGAAGTGAAGTTATAAGCGAGGTTTGCGAATATGAACATATTGCTCTCTGCTTTGCCATTGCTTTTGCTTTTATCATCAAGGCTCTCCGCTCCAACACCGGCTCCGGCAGAAAGGCTGGCGGGCAATTTAGCCGCTAAACCGCTCCACCAGCCTATAGACTTTATGCCACCGTCGTCATGGTAAGCACGGGACTGTCCCAAGCTCCCATCGCCATAGCGGCTTAAATTCTGCCCAGAAAAGAATTCTCCGGTAAGGGTTAAGATATCTATTAATGGGAGTGACAAATCCACACCAAACATATAGGAAGGTTCCGGTCTCTCATAGCGATGTTCATTATCTGCATTCGCTGCTTCGCTTTTTGCATAAAGACCACCAACGCCAAATGAGAGGCTAGCTTTTTCGCCTGCCCAGGATGCTGGCGTTTTCAGCCCTAAGCGACCTTGCACAGCTGGTCCCGAAGGAGCATTGGCATCAGAAAAAGCTACAGACGAATCTTTGCCAGCCGCATCTTTGCCTACAACCACTGAGTAGCCATAAGTGCGGTCGTGCGTTGCGGCAACGGCTATTTCAACCGGACCAATGGCTTCGGTTACGCGAATTTGCGGGCGGCGGTTGCCTAAGTTGCCAGCACCGTTAAAGCTGCTAGGATTTACAGCCGGAGGGTCAAGCGGATTTACCACGTCATCCGTTTGACCGAATAAAATTGTCAGCCCTAAATCTTTGAAATTTACCGAACCCCAAGATTGGCGTACGCGGAAACCTCCATTCTGGCCAGAAGTGCCGTTAAAATTGCTGTAGGTGCTGTTGCCTGCAAAATCCGCCTCGAATTTTCCTTTCAAACCCGGCTCGCCTTCTTTTGAAGGACCATCTAAATTTAAACCGAGCCTAGTGCGAGCGATGCTTAACGAAGTTCTGCCCTGAGCATCGCCTTTAGCTCCGCTTGGAGCATTCCACGACCACAAACCGCCTGTGACATCATTTTCGTAAGCAGAGTTCAATTCCAAGCGGCCATATAAAGAAACTTTCGTTCCGCCTGGTGTTACTACTGGTGCTTCCTGAGCCGAAGCCATTGCAACAAGCAAAGCCACAGCAAAAATATTTTTCTTCATAGAAATCCTCTTGTTGAGTTTATTCAAGAGTAAATTTAAAATTCGGTTATTAAATTTCTATGAGGTATAGGATAAAAAAACGTTAAAGTTGCGTTAAGGAAATATTACTCCAAATATCTCAGCATCCTGCTCTTCTCGCTTATCTCCGGCAATGAATCTATTTTTGCAAGAGCTGTTTGAACGCAGCTCTCTTTTGCTTTTTCTGTTGTTACAACAATGTCCACCTTTTCTTTATCCTTGATGTTTTTTTGCAAAATAGATTCTATGGATATTTGATTCTCGCCCAGAATTCCCGTGATTTTTGAGAGTACTCCGTAGTTGTCTTTTGTGACAAAACGGAAATAATAGCGAGTGGAAGTTTCGCCAATGGGAACCAGAGCAGCGGAATTTTCTTTTTGAAACCAACCCATAGGCAAAGGCTCTATGTGCCCCGTTTCTGTGGAACGAGCTAGAGACACAAGGTCTGCCACAACTGCGCTTGCGGTTGGAAGCCTGCCTGCTCCAGCACCTGTTTGGAGAGTTGGTCCAAGATTATCGCATTGCAAATAAACTGCGTTTAGCACATATTTAACGCTCGCTAGCAAATGCTCATTTGGAACAATGCACGGGTGAACTCGCACATCAACGCTCTCGCCAATCCTGTTGTACAAGCCTAGTAGCCGCACAACGCCGCCAAGCTCATGCACAAACTGAATATCTTTCGCTGTTATGCCGCTTATTCCGGTTATGTGAATTTTCTCAAAATCAACAAAACGCCCGCTGCACAGGCTCGAGAGTATTGCAGTTTTATGGGCAGCGTCAATGCCGTCTATGTCAAAAGACGGGTTTGCTTCTGCAAAGCCAAGTTTTTGCGCATCTTTTAAAACCTCTTCAAAAGAAAGACCCTCAGCGCTCATTCTTGTTAAAATATAATTGCAAGTTCCGTTTATTATGCAGCTCAGAGAATTTATTTTGTTCCCCACCAAAGCCTCTTGCAAGCTACGGATAATGGGAATGCCACCACCAACAGCAGCCTCAAAAAGAACATGGCACCTTTTTTCCCCGGCAAGGGGAAAAATTTCGCTACCGTGCTTTGCGAGTAGCGCTTTGTTAGCAGTGACAACGTGCTTTCCGTGTTCAAGTGCTTTGGTAATCCACTTAAACGGCAATTCGTAGCCGCCGGCAAGCTCGCAAATAACGGATATGGTATCGTCTTCTAAAAGCTCGTTTGCATCTGTGAAGCCTTTGTAGCCTTTTGCTTTGAAAGGAGCAAGCTCTTCTTCTGTTTTAGCTGCAATTCCGGCAATTTCCAAAAGAACGCCCAGTTTTGCATGGAATTCGTTTCTTTTTTGCTCTATAATTTCAATGACGCCACCGCCAACGGTGCCAACTCCTATTATTCCTATGCGCAAGCTACTAGTCCTCGTCCTCATTTACTGGCTTTTTCACATCCTTTAAGCCGCCACCGCCAGACTTTGTGTTGCCATAGTAAGCATCCAGCCAAGTGGGTTTTTCCTCTTTAACAGGCTCTTCGCTGGCTTTCTTGGCTGCCTCTTCCTCTCGCTTTTGACGCCAGGCCGCTAGGTCTTCCAATTTGCTGGGATCAATAACCACCTTTTCGTCTGAAGCTACGTAACGCTCGTTGGATTCATCCAGAATATCCTTGAGACCCACCAAACGCCCCTTTTTGTCCAAGGAAAGGTCCATATTCTTTAGAGTGCTCAAACGAAGTCGGTTAACGGCATCCTTGTACTCCTGCATCACCTCGGTGCCTTCCATCATTTCTTCTCGCTCGTTCGGAGTCACCTTCGCCATAGCCTCTCTCCAAAAGCCCGTTTTCGCATAATTGTGAAATTCTATAAACACTTCGTAGGTTTTATCTGGGTCGGCAGCAGACTTGGTGCCTGCACAAGCCACGATGGAAAAAATGGCGCATAATATCAACAATCGGAACATATTGCATCCTCTATTTGGTACGGTTATGGTATAATATAGTAAATGTTGATGGAGTCGCTAGGGTTTAGGGTATGGGGTATAGGGTCGGAGGTGTTAAAACACACCTACGCTACAGGTAGGTTACCTACAGCGTAGGTTAATATGCGTAGTTATATTCTATTATTTGCAATAACCAGATACTGACAAAGTCTCAAATGCTATAATGGAATAACTGGTGTTTTTCCAGTGAGAAGTTATGTTAACAACTTCCCCGCCACCGCATTGAGCAGCCACATTTTTTGCCACTTCTTCTGCTTTTTCCAATTTCATGGGGGTAAGCATAAGAATATTCATGCTGGATGCCTCAGCACTAACCTTCTTTCCAGAGCCTTCGGTAATAGGACCTGAAACACTTGCCATTGCTGCACTGCAACCCATAAGGGCAACTGACGCGACTATTGCTAAAGATATTAGCTTTTTCATATTGAACTCCTGATGTTTTTATGTGTTAGAAAGCAAAGCCCTAAAAACGGAAAGCCTTGCAGTATTATTGCATTTGCAAATAATTCTTTTGGTATAGAAATGAGAGGGCATTTGAGGGGTAAAAACGTCATTTGGGACACAAATATAGAAAAAGTTAGGGAATTGGGCAAGGGGGGAATAGAAAAATTGTTATATTTTTTGTTTAAAATATGTGGAAATATTCTGTATTTGCAAAAAATTTGCGTTTAACCGAGCCTTTTTTTGAAAAAGCGGGGGTAAAACAGCCAAAATATGGAGAAGTTTTGAGAAATTTGCTCTGCGATGCCTTTGATTTTGTTTTTAGGCGTCCAAAACAGGGCTTTTTGCCCCAAATTTTGGAAGAAATGAAGGAAGGTGGGATTTTTTTGACCGCGCATTACGGAAACCACGAACTTTTAGGTTTTAGACTCGCTGCAAGCGGCTTGCCCTTAAATGCTTCTGTGCAAAAGCAAAAACCAAAATTTTTCGATATGTGGCTACAAAAAAAAAGAACATTCAACGGAAAATGCTTTGCAAAAAAAATAGAACCAGAGCATTTAATTGATTTTATAGACAGCGGCGGCTTGTTTGCGCTCCTTGCCGACCAGAATTTTAAAAAGCCGCCTCCGCATTCCATAAAGGAAAAATGCGAAAGCTCATTCTTGGGCATCAAGGTTCACTGCAATCCGCTTCCGGCTTTTATTTTGGAGCATCGCCCCCAAACACCCGTGTTTTGCGGTTATTTGGGGCAAATAAAAAAAATACCCTCAGAAAACTTTTACGCCCATTACCACTCTTGGCTGGAAAATTTGATTCTGGAAAATCCAGCAAAATGGTATGGGTGGTTTCATAATAGGTTTTAATCACACCGCCAAGCAGTCGTAAAACTTCTTTTTGCCCTTCCTTACCCACTTTGCGCTGGGCTTTTTTGCCCGTTTCTTTCTAAAATCAAACGTGAGAAGGTAGCCCTCGTTCTTGTTTTTGGATTCTAGATATTTTATCAACTGCTCGTGGGCTTTTTCGTGCTTTTGCTCGCCTTTCCAGATTTTCAATTCCACAATAAATTGCTCATCGTTGAAATCAATAATCAAATCGGTTCTATTGCCATTTCTAGTCTCGCTTTCAATATGGTAAAATCCGGCACCGTTTATGAGAGGTCGCAAATATGTCAAAAACAATAACCTGCATTCACGCTCCAAAAATTTTGAATCTTTCTTGTGGTAAATTTCATAGTAATGCTGCATAAATTTCTTAATGCAAAGTTCCATCTTGAACTTGCCGTTTTCAACAACTTCAAAAACGCTGCCTGTTATTTTTCTCGCTGTGTCATTCAAAGAAATAAAATATTCGCAAATAAAGGTTTCGAAAATTGCGTTGTGAACGGTTAAAATTCTGTTGTTTTCTGCAAGTATTCCAAACAATACTCCAATACGAATCGCAGGGTTGAAATGATTGTATAAAAATTTCTGCCCCGAAATTATTATGTCTTGCAGCAAGTCAAAGAGTTCCTTGTTGCTTTCAATATTTTTAATTATATCGTCAAATAAAACGCTTTGCTCAGTTAAAATGAGTTTCACCGCCTCTTGTACCCCTTTCACAGTCCAGTCTTTGTCTAATTTTTCGTCTATTCTTTGGCATATTCTTGAAACCAAGTATGGATAGCCGTTGGTGTAGGCTCTGATTTCCTTTGATACAGCCTCTATATCCATTCCAGTTTTGTGGTCTTTCTCATATTCGTTTAGCATAGTGGCAATTTCAGGCGCGGAAAAAGACATATCCACTTCAAAATCAACGGCTATGTTCCAAGGGGAGTTTATGCGTTTCTCTCCGTCTTGAAGTTGGTGCGTTCCAGCTTGAATCATCTTAAGTTTAAGGTTTTTAATATCATAAACACCTGCCAGAATAACGCTTTGGAATGTAGCTCTCGTTGGATTGCTTCTTTCCAAATATTTGTCTCTAAGCATTCCAATGAAACGCAAAAATACAAGGTTATTGGAGGTTTTATCTGTTTCGTCTATTATTAAAACGATTTTTTCCCCCTTGCACATTATATTCAAAAAACCATCCATTTTTTTAAATGTAGTAATGGACTTATCCATCCATTTTCTATAGCCTTTAATGTTTGAGTTATGAAACGCATCCGATATTTGTTCTATTAGGTTTTGGCAAAAATTCTTTTCATTTTCAAATGGTTTATCGCCAACGCCCTCAAAACTGATTCGTGCAACTAAATAGCCCTTGCCCAACAAAACAGACTCCAATTGCCTTATGGTTGTGGTCTTTCCATACTGCCTCGCTCTGTTTATGGTAAAATACTGCCCTTTTTCCACCATAGCGGCTATCTGGCTGACTTTGTTGGAGATGTCAACCATATAGTGCTGATTTGGTAGGCAAAGACCGGTTACGTTAAATTCACGCATTATATTGCAAGGTAGAAATTTTTGCTTCGTAATTCAAGTTCTCTGGCATCCTTAAAAAGCATATACATGGTATAAGACACGGAGCATGTCATCTTCATTCACTGTTTTCTTTCTTACATCCATTGAACCCTCAACTGTGATATCCGATTCAGGGAAAAATTTATATTCAGGAATTAGCACCAATATGCCTCCAGTGGCACCTACTTTTGGTTTGTATTTATACAATCTGCCATCGCCTTTGAGATAGCTTAAACCTAAACTTGGTCCTATGTAAAACTGGCTGGCGGTGCCATTCGTTTTAGAAACTAAATCATTAGTCAAAACATTGAAGCTAACATCCATGTTCATGCCCGGATGTTCGCCAAAATGATAACCTGAATAAACATTCAAAGCGGAGTTAGCTCCTGAAACAATATTTTTGCTGTTTAAATGCTTTAGGTCTATACCCAAAATCCAATTGCCATTCTTGTTAAAATCGTCCTCCAACATACTGCTTCCAATCCAAATGCCAATTGCATTATTATGGCTTCTTTTTGAAGGCTTAACGGTACATTGAACAAAAAACACCGCCAAGGCAGATAGAAAAATACAGCAAAATGGTATGGGTGGTTTCATAATGGGTTTCAATCCTTCACACAGCGAACACTGTAAAAATGAGTTTTCCAATGGCTGAAATTGAGCATATCTACGAGATAATTTTCCATTCTCCAAGAGAAAGCTTCGTAAATGCTGTCCTCGCTGGAAGTCCACCAATTGCCTTCATCTCCGATGTTCTTACCGTTGCCGCTTGCATCACCGAAGCCGAAGCCACCTGGCAATGCCGCAAAGCCAAAAGAATCTTTGCCATCGGTTACCACCTGAGAAGATGGTATGTACCAGACGTTTTTTGCTTTTAGGTGTCTGGCAACCTGGCCGCCTTTTTTATTCGTTACATAAGTCTCCAATTCTTCCCAGTCTTCATTGCTAGAAACGTGCCAGCCGTCTGGGCAAATGCCTTGATGCGGGGTTTTCATTTGGTCGGCACATTCGCTTTCTTCGCATTCTTCAGGTAGAGCCATAGCAATTACCCAATTGTAAAGCCTGCCATATATGGCGCAATTTGCAGGATCATTATCATAGCAAATGCTCCCAGGGGCATCGTAGTTCAAATTCCTTGCCATCCAAGTTTGCTTGCCTATCACAACCGTCTGGTAAGTTTCGCCTTCGTAAAATACAGGCTCGCTAACAGGATCGTCATTGCGTGACGAACAGGAAAGGGTCAAGGCAAGCCCGAAAGTTGCCAAGATGGCAGTTTTGGAAATTTGATTTACGGGCATTTATCCACCACCTTGCCGCCTGCCATTTTGCACGCACCTTTTGGCATTGCAGAACACGTTTTTTTGAATAGTGTTATGCTGCAAAGTTCGGTAGAGGATTGCTTTGGCTGATCCTTTGGTTGCTCTTTTGCCGCTGGTTGTGCCGCCGCTGCTGCTTTTGCCTCTGCTCCTCCCTCGCCTTTTAGGCAACGGACGGAGAATAAATGCGTTTTGGGGTCGTCTATGCTGCCCACATTTTTGCTGGTGTAAAGCATACGCCTATAATTGGATTTGGTATTGTCTTTGTTCTCTGTGGCACTCCAAAAGCTACCGAAGTCGCCATTATTTTTGTAGGTGAAACTACTGCCATTCGGTATGCCGCTGCCACCAGGTGCTGCCGAAAAACCGTAATCGTCATCGCCACTGCCACCTTTATTCCAACCATCCTTTGCTTTTAATTTTTCGCCAGCTAAATCAGGACCGCCTACGGTTGTCATCAAAGCGTCCCATTCCGCATCGGTTGGCAAATGCCAGCCGCTTGGGCACGAAGTCAACGCTGTTTTCCAATCGTAAAGTCGTCCGTATTTTTCGCAGCCTGTTGGATTGTTGTTATAGCATTTTGAGCCGTTTGCATTGAAAGTCAAATTTTCTGCCAGCCAGATTTGAGTACCTATTTTTATGGTCTTGTATGTTTTTTTATCGCGAGAATCGACAAAGGTTCCGCTATTGGCTTTCAATTCTGCCGCTTTTGCCGCCACTTTTGCCTCTGCTTCTGCCTTGACTTTTGCCTCCGCATCTGCCTTAGCTTTTTCTTCCGCAGCTTTTGCCTCCTCTTCTGCCTTTGCCGCTGCTTCTGCATCGCCTTGAACGCAACGCACAGACCCAAGACTACTATTTGCATAGCTATTATCACTAATCAAACTGTCCAAACCGTCGTATATTCTCCAGTTACCTTTGGTACTGAACCATGAACCAAGAGTGCCAATACTATAGTAACCAACATCACAAGGCTCATTCGTATAATTGCACATACTACCGCTAGGCAGAGCCGAAAAACCGAATTTGTCCGTGCCGTTGCCTTTGTTATCCCATCCGCTTTTAGCTTTGAGATTCTTTCCGGCATCTTTGCCTCCTGCAAAATCCACAAGTATTTGCCATTCCCGATCGCTCGGCAAATGCCAGCCTTGTGGACAGACTTCTATAGCTTGTTTATAGAAATAAAGCCGCCCGTATTTGGTGCAATTTGCGGGTTTACCTTCGTAACAGTAGCTAAAACCGCTTGTAGTGGTATCAGTGGCGTAGTTCAAGTTTTCCGCCAGCCAGGTTTGGGTACCTATTTTGACGGTTTTGTAGGTTTTCTTGTCTCTGGTGTCCTTGAACGTGCCTTTTTGCTGGGCAAATGCGGCAACGCAGAGCAGGGTTAGTGTTATTGCGATTTTTCTCATTGTTTGTTCTCCTATGGTTGAATGAGTTTGATTATTTAACTGATGCCAGTAAAGTTAGATTTTTATTTTTGCCGTGAGATAGTTTTATTATGTACATTCCTTTTGTCTGAACCCCGATTCTGGGATTTTCCCGATTGTGGAATATTGGGTCGGTGGGGTCGGTGATTTTTTTTAAATATTGTGAAAAACCGCCAAATTTGCTCAAATTCTGCGTTTTTAGAAAATTTTTCACATCCATAATGCCGCAGTAGGCACAGCAAGCATATCTTTTCCAAAAGGTATAGTGTGTTCCCCTGAATAGAGTACAATGCCTTTAAATTGTTTTTTCGCAAGATTATTTTTAAACCATTCCAAATGCTTAAAATCATCTTTTGAAACATTATGTCCTGCCTTTACCTCAATACCCAAAAGCTTTTTGTCATTTTGTTCAACAATAAAATCTATTTCTCGCTTTTCTCGGTCTCTGTATTGATAAAGCGAATGGTTTTTGCCAAAATCTATTTGCGCAACGAGTTCTTTATGCACAAAAGTTTCAATTAATTTTCCAGAACGGTCAGGATCTAAGGCTACTTCCTGTTCATTCCAGTCCAAAATAGAACTCATAAGCCCAGAATCCGAAACATATAACTTTGATTTTCTCCCCACTCTATCATAGTCGGTATATATCCAAGGGGAAACCTTGTCAAATAAAAACATTGAAACCAGAGTATTTACATAAGTTTCTATTGTAGGTTTTGATATTGTGAGTTTTGAGCAAATTCCAGCAATATCAATAAATTTTCCAGACCAGGAGAGCATAATTTTAAACAATTCCTCCAAAGAATCCTGCCTTTTTATATTGGAAATATCTTTTAAATCTCTTAACATCAGAGCATTTATATAGTCTTTATGCCATTCTTTGGTATCTGAAATGTGTTTCATTTTTACCGCTTCGGGATACCCTCCTTTAAAAGCCATATTTATTGTTGCTCTTTTGTCATAACCGCTTATTTTTGCAGGGAAATCCGAGGCAAAGGCTCTTTCTAAAAAATTTGGCTTGCTGTCTAAAATTTCTCCGGCAGTTAAGGTTCTCAAACGAATGTTTTTAATCCTTCCTGCAAGGCTTTCGGTAACAACTGGCAGTGTTTGCAAATTTGCGGAACCGGTCAATAAATATTGCCCATTTCTATTGTTTTCGTCAACTACAAGTTTTATTTCTGGCAATAGCAGCGGCGCTTTTTGTACTTCGTCTATAATCATTGTTTGGGAATTGTTTTTTATAAAACCTTTTGGGTCTTCCAATGCACCTCTTAAAAGCGAGGTATCGTCTAGGGACCTATATATGCAATTTTTATTTGAAATTTGCTTAGAAAGCGTTGTTTTGCCAGTTTGTCTTGCACCAGATATAAGGACAATTCGCCTGCTGTGCAAGGCTTGTTTTACATTTTCGCCTAAAAATCTGCTATATTCTTTGCTCATAAGCATAAATATAGCAAAAATCCGCAAAAAGTAAAATGAAATGTCCGCGAAAAGTAAAGTAGAACACCCGCGAAAAGTAAAATAGAACCCGATTTATCTCAAATTTTCTGTTTGATACCGAATCTGAAATGGAAAACCAATGATAAGATCCCCGTTTGAAGCCATCGCTGCTCTGCTGTTTTAGCTTCTTCTTTGTAAGTGTTGCTCGGGATAGGACCAAGAGTAGGGAGAGGAAGATTGAAATTGTGCCCGTAAGCAAGCGTGGCTAGAAAATTTTCGCTGAATTTTATTGTATTGCCAAGCCTTAGCATTGCGCCTATTCCAAAAAGATGCTGAGTGTGTGGGTCATTTTTTGGGGCGTTGGTGTAAATATAAGAGATGGTGGGCAAAACCGCTTCTCCTTTCAATTCTATGAGATTGTTTTTAAAAAAATTGCCTGATATACCGATAATAGACCAAAGCCCGCCGTAAATGGAGCCTTCTGCCTCCGGTCCCGGGCTGATAATCAAGTACTTTGGAATGAGCGTCATCCAAAGCATTGTTACGTGCATTTCCTCTTCCATATTCACATATTTCTTGTATTTCGCCGGGATTTTATTTTGATGCTCATGCAGCATTTTTGGGGTAATAACCGCATAAAGGTCAAATTTAGCCCCCAGATGCAAATCCCTGCCCACAACCCCTGGAATCCAGAAAAAAGCCGGACCAACCCCAATGTTTATGGGAACTTCAACATCTTGCTTTTCCTTTGACCATGAAAAGCAAACGAGGATAGCGAGAAAAAGGAGGAGAGTTTTCATTTACTCCTAAAATAAAAAATTTTTACTATATTAAAAAATATGGAAGAAAAATCAATATTGAACGATACCATGTTCAACCACAATCTCTTTATCAAGTGGAAACCTGAATACAATTTGGGAATATCCATTATTGACGAGCAGCACAAGGGAATTGTGAGCACCATCAATTCTCTTTTTTATGCAATGCAAAATAAGCACGGCGAAAGTGTGCTCAGTTCGGTAGTCAATATGGTAACCGAATATACGCACATACATTTTGATGTTGAAGAGGATTTTTTGCGCAAGTGCGGTTTCACAGATTTTAAACAACACCAAGCTTGGCATAATGAATTGAGGAACAAGCTATCTTATGAGGGAAGCAAAAGTTTATGGGAAGGCAATCCTCAGGAATTTTTGAATTTCCTCAAAGATTGGTGGATAGACCATATATGCGAGAAAGACCGGATATTTAGGGATTACCTTTTGTCTGGAGCATAAGCCTCTTTTCCCTTTTCAATGCACGTTTTATTTTTGTGGCGGCATAGCGTTCCGCTCGCGTGGGGCGTTCTTTCACAGGTGCTTCCTCAATTTCCTCTGGTGGCAGCTCAATATCTTCGGGGTTTGCGAAAATTTGGGGTGGTTCAAAAAGCTGCACAGGCAAATTGCTTTTTTCACGGTTTTTTCGCAAAAATTCAAGAGCCATTTTTAAGGATTCATCTTCCTCTATTTTGAACTCCATCACTTTTTTTGTTTTGGGATGCTTGAATTTTATTTTATAAGACTGCAAAAGCTGGGCAGGGGAAAGTTCCAAAAGTTTCTCTGCAACAGGCTTGTAAATGGTATCTACTCTTTTTGCGCTCTCTTCCCTACCCTCATAAAGCGGGTCGCCCACAACCGGATTCCCCAAGTAACGTGCGTGAACCCTTATTTGGTGGGTTCTGCCTGTGTTCAACTTGAACTCAACCAAAGATGCAATGCCATAAGTTTCCAGTGTTTTATAATTCGTTTTTGCAACTTTGCCCTCTGCCTGCACAGACATTTTAAGGCGGTTCCTTGGGTCGCGTTCTATGGGGGCATCAATTTCGCCCTCTTGGTCGCGCAAAATTCCCCAAATCACCGCTCGGTATGTTCTCTCCAAAATTCGCGCTTCCAGTTGGCTGGTTAATTCCCTATGAGCCAAATCCGTTTTTGCCACAACCAAAAGCCCCGGAGTGTCTTTGTCTAGCCTGTGCAAAATTCCAGGGCGCAGCGGTCCGTTCACTTGCGAGAGATTTTTGAAATGCCAAAGCAATGCGGCAGCGAGAGTTTTTTTGCTTATGCCGTTTCCGGGGTGCATTGTCATATCGCGTGGTTTATTGATTACCGCTAAATGCTCGTCTTCAAAAACAATGTTCAGCGGAATATTTTCAGGTTCCAAATGGCTTTCTGTTTTAACTGGCAACTGCAAAATTTCAAAAGGCAAATCGCTATTTTCATCTACGTCAAAACTTTTGGGCAAGGGTTTTCCGTTCAATAGAACCATTCCGTTTGCAATTATTTTTTGCAAATCTGTTCTGGAATATTCTGGATATTTTGCCTGCAAATATTTGTCTAGTCGCATTTTGCTGTACCCTTATTCCTCACTAGGTAGCTTTTATATGTGGCAATGGCAACGCAAGTAAAAGGAATGGCAAGCACAAACCCCAAAAATCCCAGCAGTTTTCCCCATATAGCAAGAGACATCAAAATGAGAATTGGAGAAAGACCAAGCACTCCGCCCATTATTTTTGGAGTTATAACCATATCTTGCAAAACTTGAATGCCCCCGTAAATTGCAGTCACTATTAAAACCACTTGCCAATAAGCAATTCCTGTTTCCAAAGAATAAATTAAACCTAAAAATGCCGCTATTGGAATGCTCGCTATCTGCATATATGGAACCATATTCAAAACGCCTATGAAAAGCCCAAAGGGAAGCCCCAAGGGCAGTCCCATTATATTAAACGATATTGCAAAAAGAACCCCGACTATTACGGCAATGGAGGTTTGCGCCCTAAAATACTTGCTCATTATATTGTCAAAAGAACCAAAGAACTGCAAAACCTTTTCCGAATACTCCTTAGGAATTTGCAAAGCTAGGTTTTTTTTCATATTTTCAAAATCCAGCAACATAAGCACTAGGCAAAGCGCAACCATAAAAATACCTATAAACCACACCAGCACCTTGCCAACCCCTGAAAATACGCCGGCTGCGCCTGGCAAAATCTTTCCCAAAATGCTCTGAGAAATTTTAAGCAAATCCATATTTTGAAGCTGATTCAAAATAGGGTCAAAATCTCTTTCTTCCCATATAGACTGTATTTTTTCCAAAAACTCATCAGGCAAAAATCTCATTAGAGTCTCTTTCCAAGTGCTATTATGAGCATATTTTTGCAATAAACTTACCAAATTCACACCCTGATCAATCATCATAGGAATAAATACAAATGCCGCACCCACGCAAACCACCAGCACAATAAGCAAAACCAAAATGGCAGCCACCCACCTATACTTAATTTTTTTTTGCAAAATATTCACAAGCGGATTTAAAATATAAGCAAACAAAAACGCCACAACAAATGGCGTAAGCACATCCGACAAGTAATAAAGCAGCGAAAAAAATACCGCAAACCCAGAAGCCGCAAACAAAAGACGCATTTTGCGGTCTGAATTCCAATAAATTTCGTGTGGGTTTTGAGACATAGCTGGGGTAAATATAGTAAATCAAATTTTCTATATTCCCCTTATGAAAAATCTCTCTCTGGTCGATTCCGCGATTTTCAATCTCATAAACAAGGAAGCCCTGCGCCAAGAAGAAGGCATTGAGCTTATAGCCTCCGAAAATTATGTATCCAAAGCCGTTATGGAGGCTATGGGCAGTTGCTTAACCAACAAATACAGCGAAGGCTACATTGGCAAGCGGTATTATGGCGGCAATCAGGTGATAGACGAAGTTGAGCTTCTGGCTGTGGAGAGGTGCAAAAAACTCTTTGGCTGCGAGCACGTAAATGTTCAGCCGCTTTCCGGCAGCCCTGCAAATGCAGCGGTTTATTTTGCAACCATAAAACCAGGCGACAAAGTTCTCGGCTTGCAACTAGACCACGGCGGGCATTTGTCCCACGGGCATCCTGTGAATTTTTCGGGAATGCTCTATAATTTCACGCAATATCAGGTGGAAAAAGAAACAGGCAGAATAGATATGAATAAAGTACGGGAAATAGCCCTGCGTGAAAAACCTAAAATGATTTTGGCAGGTTTCTCGGCATATAGCAGAAATTTAGATTGGAAGAAGTTTAAGGAAATAGCAGACGAAGTTGGAGCAATTACATTTGCTGATATTGCTCATATAGCAGGCTTAATAGCAGGCAAGGCAATAGACAGCCCCGTTCCTTATTTTGATATTGTGAGCACCACAACCCACAAAACTTTGAGAGGTCCGCGTGGCGCAATAATAATGTGCAAAGAGGCTTATGCAAAAGCCATAGACAAATCCGTGTTCCCCGGTATGCAAGGAGGTCCGCACGACCATTCAACTGCGGCAAAAGCCGTGACTTTCGCGGAGGCATTGCAGCCTGAGTTTGAAACTTACGCAAAGAATATAATAGCAAATGCACAGGCAATGGCGGCAGAACTTATGGCGGCAGGTTTCAAAATAATTTCTGACGGCACAGATAATCACCTTATGGTTGTGGACGTAACTAGCAAAGGAATTTCTGGCAAGGAAGCTGAACAGGTTTTAGATTTGGTTGGCATTTCTTCAAGCCGCTCAACCATTCCTTTTGACCCTCGCAAACCTATGGATCCGTCTGGGGTTCGCCTGGGAACAGCGGCTATCACAACCAGAGGCTTTGATATAGAAGATACCAAAGCGGTTGCGAAAGCTATTGCGCAGGCTATTGAAAATCACAAAGACGAAGCAAAGCTGAAAAGCATTAGGGAAGGTATTTTGGAGCTTTGTAGGAAGAGAGCTTTGTATAACTAAATCGTTCTATGCACCTCAACCCCTTCCACAACAATCGCGCTATGCGGGCGGGCGGGGCATAAATGCTCACAAGCACCACAGCCTATGCAGCGGTTGGTGTCTATCATTGGGATTTTGGGAGCATCTGGGGGGGCATCTGCGCTTTGGGGTATCATGGTTATTGCTGCATTTGGGCATTTGCGTGAACATAAGTCGCAAGCAACTTTATCTGTATTTACAATGCAAAGTTCCTTGTTCCACACGGCGCAGCCTATTTGTATGGAAGATTTTTCGGATCTTAAGATTGGTTTTATTGCTCCGGTTGGGCAAACCTCAGAGCATTTAACACATTCCGGGCGGCAATAGCCACGCTCATAAGACATATTGGGTTTTGTGGTTCCGTGTGCTTTGTTGGATAACACATCGTTGGGGCAAACAGAAGCGCACAACTGGCAACCTAAGCAATGGTCGTGGAAATGTTTGAAGCTGCCTGCACCTGGCGGAACTATCGGGGTTTTGCGGTTTGGAACTTTTTTGTCTATTAAATTGGTTAAGCCACCATCGCCTTGGCTAGCTCGCAATTTGACAGCACTACTCAAGGCTGCAATAGCAGAGCCTGCAAAGAGATTGCGCCGCTGGGTACCGCTTTCGCTTAAAATTTCTGTTTCTTTTTGCATAGATTTTTTTGAAGGTTTGGAATAAGATGAAGACTTAGAATAAGAAATTGCTTTTGAGGGGCAGGCTTTTACGCATTTTTCACAAGTTATGCAACGGCTGTAATCTATTTTTCCTTCCTTTGTATCAATGCAAGATGCCCTGCAACTTTTAACGCATAAGTCGCAGTGCTTGCATTTGGAAAGGTCTATGCGATATTTCATAAAGGAATATTTGGAAAGCAAGCCGAGAAATGTACCAACAGGGCAAACTGTGTTGCAATATCCACGGCCGCTTTTGTATGCAAAAATAGACACTCCAACAAGAGTTAAAATAGCAAGAACAAAAGATGTCAAACTTTTCACCCATACGTCCACCGAATAAAAGGCATAACTGCCTGCTCGCTCCGCAAAATAAGCTAGCAAATTGTTTCCGAATTTATAAATGGGTCCAAAAATTTGCGAAACAATTCTCCCAAAAGCACTATAAGGTTCAAGCACAGAAATAAGACCGCCACCAGCAAATGCGGTAGCTATAAAACCTGCGAGCAAAACATAACGCAAGATAACAAATCCCTTGCGCGGTTTTTTGTAAGAAAAGCGAGTTTTAAAAGAAACTATGTCTTGGAAAATCCCAAGCGGGCAGAGCATAGAACAATAAAAACGCCCAAAAAGCAGGGTTAGGAATACTATGGCAAGCGCAATAATAACGTGAGAGGCAAAAATTGCCGGAATAAATTGCATTTTTGCAACCCAACCCAAATAGGCGTGTACACTTCCCGTAAAATCCAAGAAAAGCAAGGTTATGGAGATAAAGCAGAATATTTGTACCATAACATTCCCCTAAACAATATCCATTTTCAAGTTTTCCACAAATCTATCTATACGTTGCATCTCTTGAGGAATATTTATATTTTGCGGGCAGTTGGGAACGCATTTTCTGCAACTCGTGCATCTACTCGCCTGGCGCACAGAATCAATTTTGCGGTCTAGCCCAACAAGGAAGGCTCTGCGCGCTCTTTTGTAATCTTCGCTTTGCTTGTCGTCTGGGAAATTGCCTTCGTTTAAGCAGCGGTTGTAGTGCGCGATTATTTCGGGAATGTCAAGACCATAAGGGCAGGGCATACAATACTGGCATTCCGTGCAGTTTATGTTTCTGTATTCAAGCATAACCTGTGAAACTTTTATCAGCATTTCCCTTTCGCTTTCGTTTAGTGGCATAAGTGGAGAATAGGTGCGCAAATTGTCTCGCAAATGTTCCATAAAGGTCATACCGCTGAGCACCGTAATCACATTTGGGAAACTTCCCGCAAAGCGAAACGCCCACGATGCCGCGCTCGCATCTGGATTGAACTGAGCCATAGCTGCACGAGCTTTGTAATGCGGCTTTGCCAAACGCCCGCCCAAAAGAGGTTCCATTATCACAATTGGAATATTATGTTCTGTGAGCAGGTCATACTGATGCTTGGCACTCACATTGGTTCGCTTTGCATCGGCGGTCATGTCCCAGTCAAAATAATTGAGCTGTATCATCACAAAGTCCCAAGGGTATTTAAGAGCCATATAATCAAAAAACTCGCCATCTCCGTGAAAAGACCAACCCAAGCTGCGTATTCGCCCAGACTCACGTTCTTTTAGCAAAAAGTCCATAATGCCGTTATCTATATAGCGTTCTTTCAACGCTTCAAAAGTGCCAACATTGTGAACGAGGTAATAGTCTATATAATCCGTTTTTAAATCCTCAAAGGAGCGTTTATACATCGCAAGCGATGCTTCGCGGCTACTGTGCTGGTTGCGGTTGGACATTTTTGTGGCTATGAAATATTTATCGCGTGGGTGGCGGCTAAGTGCAATGCCTGTGGCTTTTTCGGAAAATCCTTTGCAGTAAAGCGGGGAGGTATCAAAGTAATTCACCCCGCGTTCAATGGCATAATCTATGGATCTATTGATTGCCTCTTGGTCAAGGTTGTTTTCTGTGGCTAAATCCTGCGACTTGGGCAAACGCGGGTATCTCATGCAGCCGTAGCCCAAAAGAGAAACGCGGTTCCCGTTTTTGGGATCAAATCTATAGGTCATTTCGCCCATAGGGTCGCCACCTTTTGCAGAAGAAGCATCCTTTGAGCCGCAACCGCTCAAAGCAGCAAGGGCAGCACCGGCACCCACCAGCTTAATGAAATCGCGCCGCCCTATATTTGCTTTGCCTGAATCATTGCTGTTGTCCATATATGTAATATAGTAATGATTAACTTAATGTTTGGGAGTGGCTAGTGGTAAGTGGCTAATAGTCGTCCCAGAAATACTGGTTTTTTAGGTTCTACCACTCCCCACTAGCCACTAGCTACTAGCCAAACAAGTTAATCGGCGTTTTACTATATTTCTTCCAAATATGGATTTGAGAGAGAAAATGTCATTGTTGCAAAGAATATCAGAATATTCTATTCGTTTTAGGCTTATATGGATTATCGTTGCGGTTTTGCTCTGTACAATAGCTTTGGTGCGCATAGATGGGGTTTTGGATTCGCTTGTGGCTCTGGCAACGCAATCCTTGGCAGTTACTCATGACTTTGTTTCGTATGATTTTCACTCCTTAACCCAGAACTACGGAGCCGTTTTTGCTGTTTTTGCCCTATTTCTTTTCAGGTGGAAATTTTTTAGCTTCAAATGTGCCTTGTTTTGGTTTTTCTTTTTGCTTTTCAACTGCCTGCTGCTCATTGTCGTTGAAGAATTCAAAAATTATAAGGAAATTCTTTTAGCCTGTGTTTTTATAGTTGCCGTAACGAATTTCTTTTTCATACGCAGCCTGCTTGTGAAAGCTATGCTGCCTTTTATTCTTTTGGTTTATTCGCTCTCGGCTTGGCTATTGTTTTTGAATATTTCAAATTTGGCGTGGTTTGGCTTTATCTCTCTGTTTTTAGCCGATGCTGTTCACTTCATTTTTATAATTGGCTATCAAATTCGCCACATAGAGTACAAAAAAACCTTAAGGGGTGCAATAGTGCATGGAGTTCGCAAAACTATTCCTGTGAGCTTGCTTTCAATTTTTCTGCTAATTATTCTGGATGTAATTTATTACTTCATGAAATTGCCTTTGCTGGGTTCTAAAGATTTGCTGCATTCCATAATCATATATATATGCTATGTTATATGGATGCCATTTATCACAGCAGCCATTTTATCGTTTTGCCCTCTGGAAAGCACATGCGAAGAAATGCAGCAAAAATCAAAATAATCAAAAGTCCGGCGGCTCTGCAAAAATTCTCAAAAAAAATGCAAGCCTCTGGGAAAAGCATCGGTTTGGTTCCAACTATGGGGGCTTTGCACAAGGGGCATATTTCCCTCGTTGAAATGTCTGCGAAAAACAATGATATAACCATTGTGAGCATCTTTGTGAATCAAACGCAATTCGGTGCAAACGAAGATTTTGCAAAATATCCGCGCAGGCTTAAAGCAGATGCCAAGCTATGCGCCGAGGCAGGGGCAAATATTGTCTTTGCGCCAGAGCCGCAAGATATGTACCCTTCGCCGCTCCAAACCTTTGTGCACAATCCAAGCCTTGAACACCTCTATTGCGGCAAATACCGCCCTGTGCATTTCGCTGGCGTTTTAAGCGTTGTGGCAAAACTATTCAACATAGCCCTACCAACCAAGGCATATTTTGGCGAAAAAGATTTTCAGCAACTCCATTTGATAAAAAAAATAGTTAGCGATTTGAATTTCCCCATTAAAATCATAGGCGCAAAAACAATAAGAGAAAAAAGCGGCCTAGCAATGTCCAGCCGAAACGAATACATGACCCCAGCAGAAAGAAAAGCCGCCAGTTCAATACACGCCGGAATGATGGACGCAAAAAAAATTTGCAACCGCAACCGTAGGGGCAGACCTACGTGTCTGCCCCATACGCCCCCCACGGTTGCAAAAATTAAAAACACAATCAGAAAAAAAATACAGCAAGCTGGCGGAAAAATCCAATACATTGAAATAGCAAACAAAAACGATCTAACACCAGCCAAAACAATAATCCCAAAGAACACCGTTATTTTATTAGCCTGCTATTTTGGCGAAACTAGGCTGATAGACCATTTAGAATTGTAATCTAAATCCCCGATGCCCTGTAAATCTCCTTTTTGCAGGAAGCGGCAAGCACAGCCTCATTGCCAAAAATAAAACATTCCTTTTTAGCACGGGTTATTGCCGTGTATAGAAGCTCTTTGGTTAAAATTGTCTGCTCAAGCTCCTCCCTTTCCCTATCGGGATACACAACTGCAACTCTCTCGTACTCGGAACCTTGGGATTTGTGGATTGTTATTGCAAAAGCATCTTCGTATTTGGGCAAGGTGAGCAAGGGGAAGGTTCTTATTTCTGTGCCGTTTGAAAAATATGCTTTTTCCTTGTCTTTAACGCCAGTATCGCCGTTAAAAAGATTTTGCTGATAATTGTTTTCTGTGATTATTATCGGAGTGAATTTTGAATGTTTTGCCTTTAATGACAATTCCCTATTTATATTTTCAACCCGTTTTTTAACTGCACATAAAATTTGAAATGATTTCAAAAATTCAAGAGCTTCTTTTTCATTTTCGGCTTTGAATAGGGGTTTATACTCATCCAATAAATTTTGGGGGGAAACTTTTCCTAAGTAATGAACATTCTCGTTGTCGAAATTTTTTACAGAATTATTTAAAATCTCCTCGCTCAATTTTACAATTCCCGGTGCTTCTTTCGCTCGCCAATTTTTTGTCAGTTCTGTATATATGTCGGGATTTTTTTCGTACTTCGCGCAAATATCCGCAAAAACGGAACCTGCTTCAACAGAAGCTAATTGGTGTTTATCGCCTAGCAAATATAAATCGCAGCCGCTTGGAGCGGCATCTAGCAATTTAGACATAAGAGGCAAATCTACCATTGAACATTCGTCTATGGCTATGATGTTTGCTTCTAAAGGTTTTTGGTTCAGCAAGCGGTGAATTGTTTTGGCTTCTAATTCTATGCCCTGGCTTGCCAAACTCTCCCTCATTCTAAACGCAGCTTTTCCGGTTGGCGCAGCCAATAGGATTTTTTTGTTTAATTTGTTTTTGAGAATTTTTGCGAGGCTCGTTGTTTTGCCTGTTCCCGGACCTCCTGTTATTATGTGGAGTTTTTTGCTTTTTTGCAATTCGCTTAATCTTTCAAGTATTCTGCTCTGATAAACAAAATATCTCTGTATATATAAATTTTTCCCGTCAAAAATCAAGGGGCGAATTTCGCCTCCTGTTCCCACAGCCTTTGATTTTTTCAATTCCGCTTTTTCAGTTTCGCTATCTATTTTCAAGCACACACTGCCTTTTTCAAGTTGCTCCAAAACTTTTTCTGCCAAATCCCTTACGATTTTTGAAACCTTGTATTTATCAATAAGATATTCAAGCAAAATTTCTTTTAGCTTTTCCATTTCTCCTCCGCAAATTCAATAACTTTTGTAGCTGAGTTTCTAAAAGTGTCATCGTGAGTAACCACAAACAACTGAGTTAGGTTTTCCACCATTTTCGGCAGATTTTCTGCGAGTAATTGGCGTTTGCTTTGGTCTAGATTGTTTGTGGGTTCGTCTAAAATTATAAGCCCTGTGTTTCCAAATTCCTGCGACAAAGCGAGGCGTATTGCTATGGCTACTGAAATTTGCTCGCCACCGGATAAATTCACAAAACTGCATTTGTTTTGCCCGTTATCCAAATAAAGGCTGTATTTTTCGCTTTCGTTGCAAACCCACAAAATGGATTCCGGTCTGTTTGTGATTTTGTTGAAATAATCGGTTGCAATGCCCGCTATTCTCCTAACCCTCTCCTCTGCCACAATTCTGCCCAAGTCTTTTATTTGAGCCCTGAAAATTTTTGTCAATTCCAATTTTTGCTGAATGAGGGCAAGCTCAGAATTTAACTCCGATATTTTTTTTTCCGTTTCTGCGTGTTCTTCTATTTCCCTATTCTTCTGCTCAATATCCTTTTGCAAACTTGCTGCCACCCTAACATTTTCCTCATACCTTGCCCTGAGTTTCAAAACCTCTTCTTCCGAAACGCTTGCCTTGAATTCATTCAATTTATTCTCCAACTTTTTTTTATTCTCAGTCTCTTCCAGAATGTATTTTTCGCTTTCTTCCAAGCGTTTTTTTCGCATTTCAAATTCACCTGCGGTTTTTTTATTTTGCAGGCATTTATTGTAAATCTCTTGCAAGGGGTTCAATATTTCTCTAAGTTTGTTAATTTCGCTTTGCAATTCCTCCGCTCGTTTTTTGTCTTGCTCTGCTTTTGCAATTTTTGCTTTTAATTCTGGAGGCAGGGTGTTGCTTTTGCCTTTTTCTGCTATTCTTGGGCAGGGTTCTTTTAATATGGGGCAAAATCCGAGTTGCTTTTGCAAGTCATCAAAATTTTTTACCGCATATCTAAAGACCAGAAAATTTTTCTCCAAAGCATCGCTTTGTTTTTTGGCAGATTCATACTTTTCACATTCACTTTTGTACTTTTCCAATAAAAGCCTTGCCTGCTGTGAATCCTGAAAAGCAATTTTGTCATTATCCCTTGCAGATATAAAACGCTTTATATTATATTCCGATTTTTCCAAATCTTTTTTTGCCGCCAAAATCTGTTCCTTTATCCCCAAATCTTTTTTCAAAATTTCCAGATTTTTATTTTCGGTTTGCAATTTCTCTTTTCCTGCCTGCAAACTTTTTTTGAGTTCCTCTAAATTTTTCTGATTTGCCGCAAGAGTTTTTTTTCTCTCCTCTTTTCTTATTTTATCTTCATCGTATTTTTTTTCGTTTTGTTCCCCCAATTTTTTCCACAAATCATTGTAAATAGCCGTATCAAACAATTCATTGAAATGCTTTGCGCGAAGTTCATCGGTTTTTGTGAAAATGTCTATGAATTGATTTTGCTTTGCGCAAATCACGGATTCAAAAAAAACTCCATTTATGCTGTCTATGTCTAGAATTTTGCCCACCTGCCTGTAAACATCCGCGTTGCCAGCCCATTTTTGCGTAGAATCCAAACTTGTGAGTTTAACGCCTGCGCTAGTGCCGAATTTGCGTTCAATTTCATATTCTTTTCCATCGCCCCCAACAAAGAACACCTTTGCGCTGCCGCTTTTTTCTCCCTTAGACACAATGTCTTCGTTTGCGCTACGCGCGCTGGAGTTGAACAAGGCAAAACCTATGGCTTCCAAAACCGAGGATTTGCCAGAGCCATTATTGCCGAGCAACAGATTTATTCCGTTTTCAAAACTTTGCTCATACTCTTTATGAATGCGATAATTTTTCAGTTCAATTTTATTTATCTTCATTTTTGCCACCTATAACCGAATTCAATGCGGAATCAAAAATTGAGCTTATGTCTGCTTGCCCGTCTTTCACGGCTCTTCTCATTTCGGCAAGTGCCTTTGCCGCTGTTTCTGCCGCACTCCCCCAATACTGCCATTTTTTTATTTGCGCAAGTTCTATTTCCTCTTGCGAACTTATTTTTGCAAAAGATCCGGAGCGCAAATTTCCCCTTTTCCATTTTACTTCGGCAAACAAAGCTCCCTTTTCCATAATTCTTTTTTCTGCCCATTTTGAATCTGGAATAAAATCAGAGGCAGACGATTTTATTTCCACAATTACAATATCCTCATCGGTAAAAACTATTGAGGATAAAAATTTGTCAAATTCTTCCCTAAACTGCTGAGGATTTGCGGAGTTTAAAGTTATTGTTTCTTTTACGCAATGCCTGGGTTTTTGCTTTAATACTTTATGCTCTTTTGAATCTGTGTCAAAAATAATTGCGGTTTTATATTCTGCATCTTCTGCCAAATCGTAGTGTTCCGGTGAACCCGGCACAAAAAACAGGGGATTTGCCATTGGCTCTTTTTGCAATTTATGCCCATGCCCACCGGCTATATAAACCGCGTGGCTTTTCATTTTATTCAAAATTTCCTTGTCTTTCAAAAAACCGCCTATAAACTCGTTGTTCCCAAGAGCCGTGTGTACAAGCACAATGCAATTTTGCTTTTGGTTTTTTTTGCAATAATCGGCGAATTTCAACAACTCATCATCAACGGAGGCACCTGGGTAGCCAAGCCCAAAGATTTCGGTTTTGCCGATGAAAATGGAATGGTATTTCCTTTCATTGTTTTCCAAAAAATCAACAAAGGGTCTTTTCAGCAATTTTTTATCTTCCAAATAAACAAGCCAGCTTTCCGATTCCCTGTTCTTATATATCAAATCGTGGTTCCCCTCAATAACCACAACTTCAATCTTACATTCCCTGCATTTTTGCAAAAGATTTTCCGCATTGCTCAAAATATTGGGGGAAGTCTCTTTTTTGTCAAAAAAATCACCGGCGATGAGAATGGCATCCACCTCATTTTCCTTTGCCTGCTCTATTATACGCCCAAATGCGCTGAAATAATCCTCAAAACGCTTGTTTTTGAATTCTTCCGAGCCAAAATAAGGCTTTTTCCCAAGATGCAAATCGCTGCAATGCAAAAATTTCATTCCCATAAGTATAGTAAACGCTGATTAAGTCGCTAGGCTAGTAGCTAGTGGCTAGTGGGGAGTGGTAGAACCTCAAAAAATGGCTATTTATGAGACGACTACTAGCTACTTACCACTAGCCACTCCCAAAAATTGAGTTAATCAATAATTTCTATATTCCCCCCTATGAATATATCCAAACCTCTCGTTTTATGCTTTTTAGCAACAGCTTGGGTTTTTGCCCAAGCCCCACAAGTCCAGGTTACCCCTCCGCAAGTTCAGGTCCAAGCTCCAGCTAAGGCTCCTGCCCCAGCAGCTCCAGCACAAGCTCAGGTTGCCCCTCAACAAGCTCAGGTTCAAGTTCCTGCCCAAGCGGCTCCTGCTCCAGCAGCTCCGGCACAAGTTCAGCAGGCTCCAGCTAAGGCTCCGGCTCCTGCCCCAGCAGCTCCGGCACAGGTTCAGCAGGCTCCTGCTCCTGCCCCAGCAGCTCCAGCACAGGTTCAGCAGGCTCCAGCTAAGGCTCCTGCTCCTGCCCCAGTAGCTCCGGCACAAGTTCAGCAGGCTCCAGCTAAGGCTCCAGCTCCGGTATATGCTCCAGCACAGGTTCAGGCTCCTGCTCCTGCACCAGCGGCTCCAGTTCAATTCCAGGCTCCTGCTCCGGTTGAATACCAAGCTCCTCCAGAAGGAGTTTACTACCAAGAAGTCGCAGAAGTTGCGCCTCCTCCACCTCCACCTCCAGCCCCTACAGCAGAAGTGCCAAGCAAAACAATCTTTGACTCTTACGTGCGCGGCAATGCCTACAATCCTTACAAGACTGTTGGCGCAGCATCCACCGTAAGAGACTTGGTAGAGAAACCCGCTGATATTTACGGAAATCAATTCTTTTATATTTCTCCTGTGAGGAGTGAGCGTACTAACATTAGTGGATACACGGCTCTTCCTTTTGATGGCAGTTCTGTTTTGCTAGGGTTAGACCATAACCCCACAGGCAACCTATCATCTTGGATTTTGGGCTATGCCAATTCAAGTTTCGGTTTTGCATTAGATTACTCTGTGTCAAAAATCTTTGAATCTGACAAAGATAAGAAAACAAGCACAAGAACTACAAAACCCGGCGATAACATTGGGCTTTATGTTAGTTCCGGCACTCTTTATGCAAACGCAAGCTGGCTAACCTATGGTGAGAGCTATTCTACTAACCACGATGGCGATGTTCCCGGTAATACTACTATTTCAGAGGATTATTCCCAGATAGAAGGCACTATTGGTTTGGTCGGCAAATTTGGTAGCTCTTTGAATTATGAGACATACGTAAACGCTATCCGCACAGGCGGCACACAAACAAACAAAGATGGAGAAAAATTTGTTGACGAGAATACCTTTTTGGGAGGCTCATTCAATTTTGATCTAGGATACATCGCTTTTCAAAGCTCAAATGCAAGGGTTATAGCTGGCTCAAACAATCGCGTTGTCGCTAAGTTCACCGATGGCGTTAAAGGCGGCAAAAAGGCAGACAATCAATGGGGGCTTGTAATAGTTCCAAATATTTTAGGGGAGTTTGCTTTGACCGAAACCTTGCTCACTTTTGCCGGTGCTTCAAATTCCATAAATGCGTTGGCTGGTGATGGAAAGGGAGAAAGCAAAAAATCCAGATTGGATATAGCGCATACGGATGGAACCGATGCTTTTATAGGTCTTCGCTATCAAAAAGCAAACTTAGCATTTGAAGCAGAGGTTGCGAATAATATATTCAATAATCCACTTGGCGGCTTTAACGGTAACACCATGTTCGTCGGCTTCGGCGGATTTGTATATTTCTAGGAGGTAAAACATGAAAAAAATTCTTATTCTCGCTTTTGTATCTGCGGCTTTTATTTTTGGCTGTTCCGCAGACGGTCCTTTCAATGGCAACGCTACTCCTCCTGAATGGAAAAGTGAACCTTCCGTACCAGGTGGCGGTGGCGGTGGCGGCGATGGTCCAGGCCCAAGTACATGCCCATCAAGCTCAAACCCATCAGGCGACTATTGCTACTACGATGGTGATTGCGATAGGATTGGCGGATTCTATACATCGAGCGTAGCGCAATGCACTCTTCGCAATGGACTGGTTATCACTCGTCAGCAATGCCTCTCTTGTGATGCCGAGATTTGGGATTAAGGCAATTATGAGAAAAAGCGCCAGAGCCTACACAAGCGAGTTAGTTCCCGCAGATATTGTGCAGGCTGTGGTGCTTGCGGCAAGCCGCGCGCCTAGCAGCAAAAACACTCAGCCCTGGAAACTTGTTCTGGTTCAAGGGCAGGCTTTGGAAAATTTGCGGCAAGACTACGTAGCTGCCTTTGGCAGCGGCAAAGCTCCATCTTTTGAATACACATACAGCCCAGACCCTTTGCCGGAGGCATACAAAAAAAGAGCCACCGATTTGGGCAAGGCTTTTTTAACCCACAAAGGCATAGCCAGAGAAGACAAAGAAAAACGCAAGGAACACGACTGCGAAAATTTTCGCTTTTTTGGCGCAAATCAGGTTTTCTTTTTGGCGGTGAACAAAGGCGAATACGGTCAAGGCACCTTTTTGGACTGCGGCTTGTTTCTCCAAGCCCTCATAACAGAATTGCACAACAACGGTTTGGGCTGCTGCCCTCAATACAGCGCAATGGCTTATCCCGATTTGCTCCGCAAGCATATCCCAAATTCCGAAAACTTGCTATTCCTGCTCGCCCTGCCTTTTGGCTATCCAAAAGCAGACAACGTTGCAAACACCTTCGTAACCCAAAGAGAACCTTTGGAAAGTTTTTTTAGAGTTGTGGGGTAAAATTTATATGACAACAATGACAGCTACAACAAAAGTAGAAAAAAAAGCTGTTGAAACGGCTTTTGAAAAAATGAATTTGCAAGACAGGCTAGAAGAGCTTTGGAACATCATTGATGAAATGGAGCTTGACGGTGAGTTGGAACTATCTTGGCAAGAATGCCTAAAGGGTGAACATGAAGACGTGTTTGAAGCTTTGTCTGAAATAAAAGAAGAATTGGCAGAAAATAGATGAAAGGCAGAATTTCAAAACGATGCCGAAGGCAAGTGAAAGCTTTAGCAAAATATATAGAAACAAACGGGGACTCGCCAAAGCAGGCAAGCATATTAATTGATACATTTAACGAAAAAGCTGCAAGTATATGCAAAATGCCAACAATAGGAATGCCGTACAAAAATGAAACCAGAAAAATTCCACTGGGAAAGTTCCAATACAATATCTATTATAGAATAACAAAAGATTGTGTGTATTTCATAGGGATATGGAGTATGAAACGGGGAAAGGATTTTTCTACATTCTAACCTATGTCTTTTGAAAAGAAAATCTTGTGCATAGGAGCGGGGTATGTAGGGGGACCTACTATGGCTATGATTGCCAAGAAATGCCCGCAATATCAAGTGAAGATAGTGGATATAAATGCGGCGCGCATAGATGCTTGGAATAGTGATGATTTGCCTGTTTATGAACCCGGATTAAAAGAAGTTGTGGAAAGCGCTAGGGGCAAAAACCTGTTTTTTGGAACAGACATAGATGCAAGCATAAAAGAAGCGGACATAATTTTTGTTAGCGTGAATACGCCTACCAAAACTTTTGGATTTGGAGCTGGCAAAGCCAGCGATTTGCAATACATTGAAAAAACAGCCCGCAACATTTTGGCGGCAAGCGATAAGGGAAAAATTGTCGTTGAAAAAAGCACCCTGCCCGTACGTACCGCAGAATCCATGGAGCGCATTTTGAATGGCGGCAACAAAGGGATTCATTTTGATATTGTGAGCAACCCCGAATTTTTGGCAGAAGGAAGCGCAATGACAGATTTGGAAAACCCAGACAGGGTTTTGATTGGAGGCCACCAAAGCAAAGAGGGACTTGCGGCTGTGGAAGAAATAGCAAAAATTTACGCCAACTGGATTCCAAGAGAGAAAATAATCACAACAAATTTATGGAGTTCCGAACTCTCAAAATTAACTGCCAACGCATTTTTGGCACAGAGAATATCCAGCATAAACAGCCTAAGCGCGCTTTGCGAAAAAACGGGAGCAAACATAGACGAAATTGCAAACGCCATAGGCAAAGATACACGCATCGGCTCAAAATTCCTCAAAGCCTCCATAGGTTTTGGCGGCTCCTGCTTTAAAAAAGACATTCTGAATTTGGTTTACTTGTGCGAACACTACGGGCTACCAGAAGTTGCAACCTATTGGGAAAGCGTTGTTAAAATAAATGAGTGGCAAACACACCGTTCTGTGAAGCGTGTTTTGCGCTCCATGTTCAACACCATAGCTGGCAAAAGGGTGGCTGTTTTTGGCTTTGCATTCAAAGCAAACACAAACGATACCCGCGAAAGCCCTGCGCATTTAGTTGTAAGGGAGCTTTTGGAAGAACGTGCCATTCCCATCATCACCGATTGCAAAGCCATTCCAGATGCCAAAAGGGATTTGAGCGATGTTCTGGACAAGGTTCAGCTAACGGAAGATCCCTACGAGGCGGCAAAAGATGCCCACGCTATTTTGCTTTGCACCGAATGGCAGCAATACGCAGATTTGGACTGGAAAAAAATTTACAATTCAATGAGCAAGCCCGCTTTGGTTTTTGACGGTCGCAATATTCTAAACGGAGAAGAGTTAAAGAAAATTGGTTTTGAATTTATCAGCATTGGCAAGGCGTGAATATGAGCTTCAGCAGAATTGCACTTATTTTGTTAGCGGCGGCATCTGCCCTTTTTGCCCAAAGCTACCAAAATTTAACCCTGCAAAACTGCATTGAAATAGCAAAGAAAAGCAGCCTCTCGCTGGCAAGCACAAGATTAGGCGAAAGAACCGCCGGGTCTGCCTTAACGCAGGCAAAAAATGCCAGGCTTCCAGATTTAAGGGGGAACATTTCACAAAGCGCAGCGGGCAATCCCTTGCTTGAAAATTCACAAAACCGCTATGCGTTTAGCTTAGGCTTAAATTCTTCTATGCCAATTTTCACGGGAGGCAGAATAGTCCATTCGGTGAACCAGGCAGAGCATCGCAAAGAAATTGCAACGCTCAATTCAGATGCGGCGGAGAGAACTTTGTCTGAATATGTTATAAAAGCCTTTATGCAGGTTTGGTCATTGACGGAATCGGAGGCAGCCGCGAGAGCCGCGCTTGCGCTTTCTAAAAGGATGCTCGCTAGAGATTCTGTGCTTTTCAATGCCGGAAGTTACACCACAAGCGATTTGGCGCTAGCTTTTGCGCAGGTTGCAAGCGATAGCTTGAATTTATTGCAAACGCAAAGCAACTTAACCCAAAGCTACACGGCTCTTCGCCAGCTTTTGGAAATTCCGCAAAATTCCAGCTTCTCCGTTTTGCCGCCAGACTCCGCAAAACCCGAAACCACAGAAAATTACTCGTCTCTGCTGAAATCTGCGCAAAACAATTCCATAGATAAAAAAATAGATTCTCTTTCCGTTTTGGCGGCTAAAGAAGCAATTGGAATTGCAAAAGCCGCTCGCTACCCAAGCGTATCTTTAAGTGGCTCGCTGAATTCTGGATTTCGCTGGGAAATTGATGACCCAAAATACCCAAAGCAATTGAAGAACGGGTTTGGCTATTCTGCAACGATTGGCATTAACATTCCCATTATAGATTGGGGTGCTGCCGCAGATGGAATTTTGCAAGCGCAAGTAGTGGAGGAAAGAGCGCAAATCTCGGCTCTCAACACGCAAAAGCAGCTTGAGAATGCTATTGAGCAGTTGGTTTTGCAAGTGGAAACATATAGGGTGCAGTGGGAAGTTTCTTCTGTGCAATTGGATGCTGGAAGGCTTTCCCTTGAAAAATCCGTTCAGCAGCACGAACTTGGAATGCTGGATATATCTTCGCTGGTTCAGCAGCAAACAATTTTCAACAATTCGCAAATAAAGCATAATCAGGCAAAATACAGTTATTTGCTGAGTAAATCGCTTTTGGATTTGCAAACCGGGAATTTTTAAATGGAGAAAAAAATGAAAAGAATTACTCTCTACTCAATATGCTTGTTTGCCTCTTTCGCTTTTGCTGCTCCTGCGGATAGTTCATATTCTCAGGCTCAAAAGTTTTATAGCCAAGGGAATTTTGAGGCAGCCGCAAAAGTTTATGCAAACCTTTGTTCCACGCTAGAGGCAAATGAAAAGAAAACTTGCCTGCTAAGCGAGGCAAAGTCTTTGATAGAAGCAAATAAAATAAATTTGGCTCGCGAAGCGGAGCCAAAGCTGCTTTTGCTGATAAGCCAAACAGAGCCAAACGATTCCCTGTTCTCCGAGTTAAGCGCATTGGATGCAAAGCTGCAAATTATGCTAGACCAGCCTGTGCGAGCGGTTCGCTCTTGGAAAGCGGCGCAGGCAAGCGCAAGCGTGGATTATTTTCCGCAAATTTACGCCCTGTGCCGCGACATAGTTTCCGCCTACCCCGCAAACGGACTAACCAACGAGAACTGCGAAAAAACAAAGCCCACAGACACAACCCTTATTTCCCTTCCCAGAAAAAAAACAGTTCCCCTTTCTGGTGCTTCCCAACCTGCCATTGTTCACTATGCACCACCAGCACCAGCATCCACACCAACATCTTCAGCGCCATCTTCCGCCAAAAAATGGTATGTTCAGCTAGGAGCCTTTAGCTCAAAAGAAAGCGCAGAAAAATTGGTTGCAGATTTCAAGAACAAGGGTGTGCAGCTTTACATAGCGGAATTGCTAGAAAGAAAGCTCTATGCGGTTCGCACAGAAAACTTTGCCACCAAAGAAGAAGCCAAAAATTTTGCCGAGCAAAAAATAGCCCCAACGCACAAGATTTATAGTATTTTGCAGTAAGTTCACAGCGTTTACTATATTTACTATAGTGTTTGGAATCATTCAAAAAAAGGGCAATGAGAGTCATCTTTGCGGCAGGGTTATAGGATACGTGAAAATTCCGCCTCCAGAGCCGGGTAGCGGCATGGAAACGCCTTTTGATGCTCTTGTTAGCCCAGATGGTATTTTAGCCATACAAGGGGATTATTCCAAAATTCCAGACTTTGATGCTTTTCGCAATAATTTGCAGCAATCTCTGCCAAAAGGCTTGCAAGAAATATTGAAGCATATATTGGAAGACGATGAGATAAGGGAAAATTTGGACAAGGCAAAAAAAATCAGTTTCAGCGTTATTCCTCAAAAAGGGAGCGACAGGTTGGGGGATTTTTTTCCCGTTCCGGCACAGCTCACTCTATTTCAATCCGAAGAAGCATTGCTCTCCGAAGAAGGCGATATTTATTTTTTGGGCGAATATGCCTCCATGAGCAGTGCGCATTTGTTCTTAACGGGGTTTCCCATTATTTATCAGGCAAAATATAGGGAGCAAACAGAACTGCAAAAAGCAAAAGAGGTGGACGAACTCTTGGCAGGGCTTGGCAGCGGTGAAAAACCTCAGAGCTATGCAGAATCAGAGGATTTGGCTATTCATTTGAATGGAGATTTAAATGGCTTTAACGGCAACTTGCTGAATCTTTTAGATACTCAGGTTTTGCCCAAAATAATGTACATCATTGAAAGAAACGATACCGAAAACTTCAGAGCAGGCATAAATTCCTTCCGCAATTTTATGCACTCGTATCCTCACCAGCAAGACATTGAAAAAATGATTTCCATATTGCAGGGCATAAACGAAAAAAAATGTTCAAGCTCAAATGATTCCAAAGCCCTTACCCTGCTATGCAAAAAAATCAGTGCCCTGCACCACGAGGAATTTGAAATTCTGCCAGAAATACAAAAAGAATTGGAGGCTATAATTGAAAGCTGAGAAATGCGAAATTGATGGTCTTTTGGTTATTGAACCAGACGTTTTTCCCGATTCGCGGGGTTGGTTTTATGAATCGCACAATGCGGAGAAGTTTAAAGCTCTTGGCATAGACACAGTTTTTGTACAAGACAACCACAGCCGCTCAGTGAAAAACACCTTGCGCGGCTTGCACTACCAAAAAAATCCTGGGCAGGTAAAACTTGTGCGCTGCACCCACGGCAAAATTTGGGATGTGGCAGTTGATATACGCGAGAGCAGCCCAACTTACGGCAAATGGCACGCAGTGGAATTAAGCGAGGATAACAAAAAATTCTTTTATATCCCCATCGGTTTTGCCCACGGATTTTGCGTACTTTCCGATTTTGCCGAGGTTCAATACAAATGCAGTTCCGTGTACAATGGAGCCGAGGAAGCTGGCTATGCTTGGGACTGCCCCAAAATAGCCGTAAAATGGCCCATAAATGAGCCTATTTTAAGCAAAAGAGATTTAGGGAACCCTAGCTTGTTATAGTGAGTAATGATTAGCTTAATGTTCGGGAGTGGCTAGTGGTAAGTAGCTAGTAGTCGTCCCATAAATACTGGTTTTTGAGGTTCTACCACTCCCCACTAGCCACTAGCCCAGCGACTTAATCAGCTTACAGCGGTTTCTTCTGGGGCAACTGCTACCCCTGTGGCTTCTATTTGGGCGTGAACCTTGCGTTCTGCTATGCGGGCGGCTTTGCCGTGCAGTTCGCGCATATAATAAATGCGGGATTTGCGTACGCTACCGTGGGTATCTACCACTATGGAATCTATTAAAGGGGAGTGTATTTGGAAAATACGTTCAACTCCAATGCCATTTGAGATTTTGCGAACAGTTACAGAAGCAGTTATGCCTGTGCCTTTGCGCTGAATAACCACGCCTTTGAAAGGCTGAATGCGGCTTTTTGCCTTGCCGTCTGCGGTTTTTTCCATAATTTTAACATTAACAGTTACGGTATCACCCGAACGAAAATCAAAGGTATCTTTCTTTTTATTCTCTTGATGCAGAGCCTCTATATTAAGCTTAGACATAAAAACCTCAAAAATTTAGAGTTACAAATATAGTAAAAAAAAGGCTGTTTGTCAAGGTTTACAGCAGTTTCACCACTATCGCAGTAATCACCAAATTTGCAAGGGCAACATTGAGCAGGATAATCCAGCCGAGGTGCATCACTTGGTCGTAGCGGAAGCGAGGCAAGGTCCAGCGGAACCATATCCACAGCCAGCAGAAAAAGCACATTTTAAATAAAAGAACCAGAACTTGAATTGCCGCCGCTATTATAGCTGCCGCCAAACTTTCTGCATTTATAATATTTGCAAAATAAATAGACCCTACTCCAATAGCGATTAAAGCTGGAACGGAAAGCCATCCCAGAACCTTGTACAAAAGCCATTCCTTTAAGCGAAGTTCTCTGTCCAATGCCTTGGATTTTTCATACCATTTTGCATAGCGGTGCATCAAACTCAAAAATACCAGAATTCCAAGCACAAACACTCCGCAAACAACGGCAAGCGATTGAGCGCAATGCGCTCTTAAAAAATCAGTGCTAACAAAGGGAATGCTATAGCCGCCCAAGAACAATGTTGCAAGCAATGCGGAGTTTATGGCGATGTGCGCATATTCACCCATATAGAACATGGCAAAACGCATTCCGCTGAACTCGGTGTGAAAACCAGCCACAAGCTCAGACTCACCCTCTGCCACATCAAATGGCGCTCTGCCTGTTTCTGCCACAAGAGATACCAAGAAAATTATGAAGGCAACAGGCTGAACCAAAATTCCCCAGCCGTGTGTTTCTTGCCAAGCGACTATGCTTTGCAAATTGAAGCTGCCCACCAGCAGATACATACCCAGCAGAGCAAGCCCCATCGAAACCTCATAGCTTATCATCATGGCTCCAGCTCTCATTCCGCCCAAAAGCGCATATTTGGAGTTAGAAGCCCAAGATCCAAGCACGGTTCCATAAACGCTTAGGGAGCCAAATGCAAAAAGCCAAAGCACACCTATATCTAAATCCAAAATTGAGCCGCCGATTTGCACCAAATTGCCGCCCCACTCAAAAACCATTGGTCCAAACCAAGGAATAACCGCTGGCGACAGAAAAGCCACCATAAAAGGAATTGCCGGAGCAAACTTAAACCAAAAACCGTGGGCTGCTCGCGGCTCAAATAATTCTTTTGTGAACAGTTTTAAGCCATCTGCCCCATTTTGAACAAGGCCAAAAAGCCTTATGTGGTCTAAAAACGGAATAAGCGGAATGCCTGTTCTGTTAGGTCCTTGCCTATCTTGCATAAACCCGGCTCCACGCCTTTCCAAAGTTATCATAAGCGCGATGAAAATAAGGGGAATAAATATAAAGGCGAATTTTGCAACTACGATGCACCACTCAACTGGTGGCTTTTGCGAAATAAAGGCAGCAAAGAATTCTAGCATAGGTTTTTCCCTTATTCCTTATCTTTCGTGCATTGAACCAGAGTGTAAATTACCGCAAAAAGTATGCAAAAAATACCTGCAAAAATGCCAGCAACACCTATTTTGCTAGTTTCTGCAAAATCGCCTATTGAGATATTCTTCTTTTCCATACCACAAATATAGTAAACGCTGATTAAGTCGCTAGGCTAGTAGCTAGTGGCTAGTGGGGAGTGGTAGAACCTCAAAAATCCTCCAAAAACAGGTATTTATGGAATGACTACTAGCTACTTACCACTAGCCACGCCCAAACATTGAGTTAATCATTTACTATATTATTTGTGATTTTTCCAAGAGGTTTTTAATATGTCTTCAAAATCCAGCAGCGAACTCACGCATCTAAGCACTTCTACCGTGATAGAAGGCACCATAGATTTGGACAATGATATCCGCATAGCCGGCACTGTCATTGGCAAAATAAACGCAAGAGGCACGCTGATAGTTGAGCAAACAGGTAAAATAAAAGGTGAAATAAAAGCCAGTGCTGCAACTATAGCCGGCAAAATTCAGGGCGATATAGAATGCGATGGCTTAATGACGCTGGAAAGCCGTTCCTGCTTTGTGGGCGACATAAAAACTCGCCAGATTGTGATAAACGAAAACGCAGAATTTCAAGGAAACTGCGCAATGCCCATAACTAGCGCGGAATAAGCTTATACAGCTTATCCCCACGCCTAACGAGTTCCTTAACAGGCATTGAAAATAAACTGCCTTTTTTAACCTGCAAAACGCTTTTTTCGCTTTCCCTGAGTTCCTCTGCCTTTTGTTCCACTACCCCTGTGGTGGAGCCAATTATCAGTATATCTTCGTGAGTGCTGAGTTCTTCTCCTGTTTCAAACAAAATTTCTGCCACCTTTATGTTTGAAAAGTAATTCGTAACCTTTCCCAAATAGACCTTTGCGGTGGAGGCTTTTGTTCCGTGAACATCAGACCATTCTCCGAGCCTCTGCCCCAGGTAGTAGCCGTTCCAAAAACCTCTGTTGAAAACGGTTGAGAGCTTGTCTCTCAGGCTCTTTGCTTTTTCTTCCGTTAAAGTTCCGGCAAAATAACTGTCTGCTGCTTGCCTGTAGCACTCAACCGTTGTTTTAACGTATTCGGGCGCACGTGCCCTGCCTTCGATTTTAAGGATGCTAACGCCTGCTTCTATAATTTGAGGCAAAAATTCAATGGTGCATAAATCTTTTGGCGACATTATGTATTTGTTGTCTATTTCAAGTTCTTCGTCTGTTTCCAAGTCTTTTACGGAGTAGCCTCTGCGGCAAACCTGAAAGCAATCGCCTCTGTTTGCGGAATGGTTGTAGTGGTGCAGGCTCAAGTAGCATTTGCCAGAAATTGCCATGCAAAGCGCGCCGTGGCAAAAAATCTCAATTCTCACCAAATTCCCAGAAGGTCCTTTTATTTGCCGCTTTTCAATCTCCTTAATTATATCTGCAACCTGAGAAATGGTCAGTTCGCGAGCCAGCACCATAACATCGCAAAAAGCGGAGAAAAATTCCACAGCTTCTATGTTTGAAATATTCAGTTGAGTTGAGGCGTGCAGCTCAATGCCTTTTTTGCGAGCATAGCTTAAAACCGCCATGTCCGAGGCTATTATTGCGCTAATTCCGTTCGTTGCCGCCGCATCAACTATCCGCCGCATTTGCTCCATTTCACTATCGTAAATCACGGTGTTCAGCGTTAAATAAGATTTCACATTTTTCTCTTTGCAAATGGTGCTTATCTTTGCCAAATCTTCCAAACTGAAATTATTTGAATTTCTAGCCCTCATATTCAAATTTTCCGCACCAAAATAAACCGAATTCGCTCCTGCATTTATAGCCGCCATAAGAGACTCATAAGAACCCGCTGGCGCCATTATCTCTATTTTATTTTGCATTTCAAATAAAGTAGCAAAAGATTTATTCTATATTCTATAACAAGGAGATAATTTATGTTAGAAGCAGATATAAAAAAATTCAGGAAGGACCTCGGTCTTCAATTAGAAAATGCAAAAGACCAAGAGCTTCACTGGGAGGCAAAAGCCTACGCAGAATGTATAACCACGCTGGATTCCATTCTCAAGAAAAACGGCATTGACCCGAATTAGCCAAGTCGCAAGCAAATAGCAACTTCGTGTTTCTCTTTGTACAAGCCTTGCAGGTTCCATATTTTTGCGTTTGGATATAAACCGCTTTTTAAAACAGAAAAAAACTCGCCGCCCATACATTTGTAATAAGCCTCTTTTTTTGTCCACAATGGGTAAAATGTTTCCGCGTTTTTTGCAAGCTCGCCATCCGCAAAAAATCTTTTTGAAATAGCCTCAAAATTTCTCTCTTTGTAAAACTCCAAATCTATTCCAACATCACATTCCTTGGAATAAGCAAGAACGCACTCTCCCCTGCTATGGCTCCAGTTTGCAAAACCCATGCCCTGCGGCAGGCAAGGCTTGCTAAAAGAATTCGTTGTTATGTGGATTTTTTCCTCTTTCAAAATATGCTCTAAAATTTTCAAAGGCCATTTTTTTAAATGCTCGCCTGCTGGCATCGCATACATAAACACGGAACCTTCAGGAACGCGCAATATCAACCAAGGTTCAGGCATAATGGAGATAAGGGGATTCGAACCCCTGGCCTACGCATTGCGAACGCGTCGCTCTACCAACTGAGCTATATCCCCAAGGTTAGGGGAAATATAGTAAATCATTTAAATTCCAACATTCCCGTTTGGCAGGCTTTCCACAGAACCACGTCTATATAGCCTTTGTTCAGCCCGGTGGCTTTTTCTATTTGCGCAAACATTTTATCGCAGAGAATTTTCACATCTTCGCTTAAAGGGAAACCCTCTTTCAAATTTGACTTGCCAAGCGCAATGGCGAGGCGTTGAATCCACACATCGTATTTCACTTTGTTAATGCCTAAGTTTCGCGCCAGATGGTTTTTTGTTATTTCACCGATATGCGGCAATTTGCCCAAGTAATTCAGTTTTTCGTCTTCTGTTTTTAATTTGTAAAATTCATCTCTAAAATTTTCGCGGTTGTTCCAAATTTTAATTATGGCTCTTATTTTATTTGCATTCCCAAAAATTTTGAGCAGATTTTTTTCCGAAATTTCTCCGCCGCTATTTATAAAATTCATTATTTCGCCAAATTTCTTTTTGGCAATTTTTTGCCTAAAGCCTCCTGCCAAAATAACATATATGCACTCTTCGGCAAATTCTCCCGCCTTTAAAACGGGAGGTTTGAGCAAACGCTTTTTTATGGTTTCAAAGCTATCTTTGTCTTCGCCTATTCCAGAATCTATAAGATGCTTTTCAATTTGAAAAAAAAGAGAAGCATCTATTTTGGGCACATTTCTCACTTCAATATAATTTTCACTGTCTGCTTTTGCAAATCGGCTTTCACCACTGCGTAGTAAACGCCAAGTTTCTGATTTTCCAAGCTAATGGTGGTGGTTCCGCTCAATACCTTTTGGCTCAACACCTGTTTGCCGTTTATGTCAAACAAAGCTACTGTTGCGTCTCTGCCAGAGGATATCTGCAAGCTGCGAGCAAAATGAACTACATTCAAGCCGGCTATTGGCGTGCTGTTGTAAGATGATATTATAGCCATTGGGCTACCTGTGCAAGTGCCGCTTTCGTCTCCCGGGCAGCTTGCATATCTATAGTTCTGGGCACAATCTGCCCATTCGGATTCTTCAAAGACTTTAAAGCAGCCATTGCCATCCCAATTGCAACACCCTATGGCAGCTTTATTTGGATCTTTACCTTGACCAGTCCATGTTCCGCTATTTTTGCACTCTTTGCCTTCGCCAACATCACTGGAACTGACATCTCTATATACAGTACCATTTGTTTTGCAATTATCCAGTCCAGAGTCGTTTGTTATAGGCTGGCAACCTGTAGTCCATTGGCACCATAGAGAAACGCCGCCGTTGAAATTAGGATTATTGCCCTTGTTGCCCCACACTGTACAATCTTCATCGGTATAAAAAAAACCATATTCAATACAATTATCATAAGCTTCTTTACAAGTATTTTTACTCCAACTCTCACCAGGCTGGATTGATATTTTATTACAAGCATCACCAGACGGGAATTTGCAAAATCCAGCGTAGCTACCAGTGCAAAGCTGCCATTCTGCTCCCCAAGACAGCGAAACCATTAATCCAATTGCCATAATTGGCAATGCGAAAACCTTTTTCATAAAAACCTCCGAGTTTGTCTATAACAATAAATATATAAAAAAATGACAAAAGTGTGAAAAAAATCGTTTAATTGCTATATTTTATCGTAATGCTCCTTAAAAAAACATTTGAAATTGATGGTTTGCAGGTACAAGCCGAGCGCAAAAGGGTGCGGAGCATTAGAATTTACGTTTCGCAGAAGGATTTGCAGGCGCATTTAACAGTTCCGCTTTATGCAAGCGAAAAATTTGCCCTTGATTTTTTGAGCAAAAACATTGAATGGCTAAAAAAAACAATGGAGAAAATAAAGGCAAACCCACCGCCAGCTTTGAGGCGGGAGCAGGTAATTTCAAAAGAGGAAATGGAAGAACTTAAAAGGCTCATTTCAAATTTGCTCCCGCAATGGGAATTCAGGCTTGGGGTCAAGGCAAAAAGCTGGAAACTGCGCAAAATGAAAACCCAGTGGGGGAATTGCAAAACAAAAACCGGAGAGATAACATTCAGCACGAGCTTAATAAAAAAATCTCTCAGGTGCATAGAATACGTGGTTGCCCACGAACTCGCGCATTTAATTGAAGCAAACCACTCCAAAAAATTTTATGCCGTTATAGCAAAGCACTTCCCGTATTGGCGGGAAGTTAGGAAGGAGTTGAATGAATAAAAAAGGCGACCTAGGGATTCAGCCAATCGCATTTCTTAACTATCTTGCCATCAATACAACTGTTTCTCTCTTGCTGGCTATTTATTCTCCAGCAACCACCACCCCACTGATTCCAGGGACCATAATCGCAGAATTCCAAATCTTTTCTTCTATCTGCGGCATTGCAGCTATTTACAAGTTTGCCCCATTCAAAATCGCATTCGCTTTCAGTTCCTATTTCAAAACAACCGCCACCATCGCTTAACTGTAGTTCAGCATTCGTTGAGCTTACATAGCCATAATCGCAATAGAGTGAAGTGCCACTGCTTGGGTCACTGCTGCTTGACGAACTGTGGGTAATGGAGGAAGACGAGGGTACGAAATCTTGTTTAATTTCGCAGCCGGAATTGCCCCATCCGTAATCTGTTGCGGGTTTTGTGCCAGCAGGACAAGTATATTCTGGGCAAGAACTAACTATTCTGCCGTCTCGTTGACATATCTGGCGTTGTTCTGTGGTTCTTATAGCCCAGCAACCGCGTTCTACGCCACCTGCTGCTGTTAAAACAGGCTGTCCCCAGTCGCAAAAGCTCCAAGTAACATTGCTGCAACTCGCTACAGCCATGCCTCCTCTTTCTTCGCAATCTGCGTCTGTTTTTATATCATCATATCCTTCTATTGGCCAGCACTCACTTGCTTTTCCCCAGAAGCAATATTTGACACCGGGTGTAGGCGGAGTTGGTGGAGTTGGTGTGGGCGTGGTTCCAATTGCACATGCGGCTCCGGGTGATGGCCTAGCCGTGCCAGCGGGGCAAGCATAAGTTGGGCAAGTTTTAACGCCTTTGCCCCATTGCAAGCAGTTTTGGCGTGTTTCTGCATCGTTTATAGGCCAGCAATCACCTTGTACTTCGCCATTTTCAATATGAGGCGCACCCCAGTCGCAATGGGTGGCAGTGCCATCTATAATGCCAACATCATTATTTCGGCATTCATTCCCTACCTTGACCTTACCGGCAGGGCATACTGTTCCATTAGGATATTTTCCATGTGTGCCGCATACACTCGCCACTATGCCGTATTGAGTATCGCAATCATTATTATTTAATATGAGATAGCAACCACCGCCCCATTGGTCTGGCGGTCCGTAATCACAATATTTCAAATCATTTCTTCTGTCTTTGTCTTCGCAGCTTTTTACCAGTTTGCCCCAATCTTTGTCGCATTCGCTTTGATATTCTATTTCAACGCAATCATCGTGCGAATCCACTGCCAATGGGTCTAGCTTGCCATAATCGCAATAATATTTGCCTGAGGCAGCATTGGGGTCCACCGCAACAATATCGGCAACACAGGCATTGCCGCTTTCGTTCAATTTTGTTTTTGGAGGGCAAACAGTTTTAGTTGCCCCCGTAGTAGAGTCAACTACGACTACTGTCGGCGGGGTAGTAGCCACGCATTGTCCATCGCTCATATATGTGCCACTAGGGCATTTCACGCACATCTTTGCGTCTGCATCCCACTCACCTTGATTTGAAGCACACTGGCTCTGCTGCACCGCCTCATCTATTTTAGTGCAAGACAAAAGGAAAGCAATGCTTAAAACCATTGCCGCTGAAAGAACAAACCTGACTTTGTTCATATTTACTCCCTTGGCAAAGATATTTTTGCCAATTTATGGTTACATAAGTATAAATATACATAATTTCGCCAGAGGGGGTACAAACATTCTCCTTAAAATCCAAGTTTCCTGCTTCCATAAGCCTCTTTTGCATTAGCCATGTCCACAAGTCCACCCACAACCCGCTGAAAAGTCAACTCCTCTTTAGGCAGCCATTGCAATCTTTTATAGACTGCATAAAAATCACCGGGCGCAAGCGTTTCTACATCTGTTAAATAGCTCCAATCTTCATCCGCTAAATCTGGGAAGAAGTTTTTTGCCATTGTCAAAATGCCCTCTTTTTTCAAAAAGCCAAATTGCAAATGGAAATGGAATCTGCGATTGCTAGCCGCATCCAAATGCCCTTGAAAATTGGTTGAGCATATAACCATGCACTTTGCGCTCTCCAACTGCACCAAAAATTCATTCGTTCGCGTAACTTCCCAGCTCGCCACAGCACCCTTGCGGTCTGCGATTAGGCTATCGGCTTCGTCTATAAACAAAAGCTCGCCAGCTTCGTTTGCTTGCTTAAAGGCGGCGGCTAACTTCTTTTCCGTTTCTCCAACCCACATAGACGAAATTTGCCCATAGCTAATTTCCCTATAAGAAAGCCCGCATTCCCTCGCCAAAAACCTCGCAAATTCGGTTTTGCCAGTCCCAGGAGGACCGTAGAGCAGCATAGTCATATTGCTCTCCGTTTGCTTGCTTTTGAGTTTCTCCGCATAAAGCTTTGCCGAATGCAGAACTTCGTCCAGCCGCGAAATGTTCAGCACAGAAACATCGTATTTGAGGGCACGGCTAAGTGTTTGCTTGTTGGTTTTCAAACCCAAAAGCTCCACGTGATTATCTAAAATATCCTCGCCGATTTTCTCGTGAATGCCGCTCTCTAAAAGAGCAACTTCATTTTGCACGGCAAGTTCTATTCCCCCAGTGGAAATTTCATATTTTTCCGCAAGTTTTTCATAGCGTTCAGGCGGGAAAATGCTCTCGGCTTTATGTTTTTCCACAACGGAACCCCAGAGCCTTTTACGAAAGTTTTGATTGCTTAAATCAAAACTTATGCTATATTGGAACCTGCGTCTCGTAGAATTTTCAGCAAAACTCAAGTTGTTAGTTATCCAAATCACTGGCAATTTCAAATCTTCTAAAAATCTGTTGAAAATACCCTTTTCAAAAAAATTCAAAATCAAATCAGCTTCATCCACAACCAGCAAAACATTCTTCTCTCTCAAATACATTTCCGAAATTTTCAAGGCTCTTATCCTATAAGAAATGGTTCCTTCTCTGTGTTCGCGTTTTTCAAAAATTTCGCGGTCGTTTTTAAGCTCCAAACCAACTTCATAAAGTATTTTGCCCGTTTGCGCAGCTATGGAACGCGCCAGCTCGGTTTTTCCCGTGCCTTCCTTGCCATAGAACAGAAAATTCAATGAACGGTTCCCCTTGTAGCTTTTAATTAGGTTGCAAATAATATCCGTTTCTTTTTTATAATCAAACCTATCCAAGGGTAGGGCTTGTTTTTTGTCTATTTTTGCATAGCTTTCAAGAAAATTGTCCGAACCCATTCCACTCAAAAAATTTGCCACATCCATAGGCAAATCACCCTCTTCGTCTATAAAGCCGAGGTCTATTAAACCTCTGTCTTTTGATATTATATCCATTATTTTGTCTGCAGAATGTCCAGTGAAAACAGCAATTGCCTGTTCATTGAATTTGTTGCGCCTGCCAGACCTGCTTTCAAGTGCACTCATAACGCAGTCGTTAAGTTCAGCCATCATATAATCTTCTTCAATTGCAAACATAGCTGTTAAAATATCCGCTGAAACCTCATCTAAATTCAAGGTATCTTTTAAAATGCAAAGCCTTTTTTCAAAAGCATTGCTAAAATGCAGAATATTTGCTTTTGTTTGCATTTCAAAGGCACATTCAAGCATTGAAAGCAATAGAGAATTTATGTCAAAAGGCTTTAGCAGTTCATTTATTTTTTGCCACGAAGCGAGCAAGTTGGGTGCGTTAAGCACTTCCTCAAACCTAGTTTCAGACTTTTTTCCGCTGGCTTTTATGATTTTGATAGCCAAATTTAAGCCATCTGTGCCCAGAAAATCCATTATTTCAATGTAATGGGCTTCGCTCAAATCAATATCATAGCGCGTTTTATGCACAGCTATGAGATATTCAAAATATTTTGCGCACTTGCTACTCCGCAGAGCCTTGGTTGGGCTTGAAAACCTGGGATATTCATATACCATTTCGGCATCTTCCAAGATTCTAGCAAATCTCGTTTTCTGCATAAGGCGTCTCCGCCTTTCAGGTCTGTTGGTTCTGATGATCATAGTATCCTCCTATTGGGTTATGTTTCCGTAAAAATATAATATAAATAGGCAAAGAGGTAAATTTTCGTAAAAATAAAATATAAATGGCGAAAATGTCAATTTAGAATTGACTTTGTTAAATAGGTTAGCATCTATTCATAAGATGTTAATTTCATAGTTTTCTTTTTATTATATTTACGCCACAAGGGTTTTTCTTTGTGTAGCTTCAGTAATTCATTAACCTCTGAAATATCCGTAATTCTATTTTCAAAACAAAAAATAAAAATTAAATCTCTTGTGATGCAATCTCCAAGAAAAAAGCCCGCGCTTTTAAGCAATTCTTCTGCCTCTTGAAGCGTAGCCTCAATAGCAAACGCAAACATAATGACATTGTCTTTTGTTGGCAATTTGTTATGAAATATTTTTGAAAAAATTTGCTTTTTAATACAACCCTTTTTGTAAATTTCTGACCATTTATGCTCTTTACCTTTTTTTCTGTCAAACCCCCCAAAAGCATCCATTAAAATATCCGTAAATATTTGCTTGTGTTTTAAAAATGCCTCAAGCGAAACGTCTTCTGTGGCATCACTACTTGGGGTATCACGAGTTGGGCGAACTATGAAGTCAGTTAAAGGCTTCATATTGTGATAGTCTCCTGAGGGTTTTGAGCCTCCCAAAGGCTTTGGTCCGCTATCATATTCTGGCTGTTCTTCACTTAGCCAAAGTATTTCGTGTTTTTTCAAAAAATCTTCTAATTTTTTGAAGGTATTTTTTGGTAGCATAGTTATCTCCTTGTTTTGGGTGGTTAGGGGTGTAAGGTAGAAAAAATTGGGAATTTAAGCCTATGAACGAAGGTCTATCTCAAATTTAGTATAGAAAATGCTGATTAAGTCGTTAGGTTAGTAGCTAGTGGCTAGTGGGGAGTGGTAGAACTTCAAAAAACGGCTATTTATGGGACGACCACTAACTACTTACCACTAGCCACTCCCAAACATTTAATTAATCATTACTTACTATATTATACATTAAATGGCAAAAAAGATAAAATTCTACGCCGAAATTAAAAGCCCACCTCTTGAAGGCGAGGCTCGTTCGGATATAGGTGGAATTTTACGCTCGTTTCAAGAAGGGGAAATTCCTGGCGAGCCTATGGTTAAACCTATTCGTCAAATAGGGAGATTGTGCTATGAAATACGGTATCAGTCAGCGCAGCATAATTGGCGTGTCTATTTAGCGGTGCGGACTAATATAGTGGTTTTGCTTGTTGAAGACAAAAAATCTGATTCAATCTCGAAATCTACAATTGAAACTTGCAAAAGCCGCTTGCGTTCGTATGAACTTGCGGAAAAAGAATTAAAAAAGGAGGCTTTATGAGCAAACGCAAAATGTCTGAAAAAGAGTTCTGGGAATCTCATGGCTGGAAATGCTACGACACGGCTTGGGAAGCAGTTGGTTTATCCCCGGAAGAAGCGGAACTTGCGGAAACGAAGTTTCAAATGGCTCGGAGAATAAAAGAACTGCGTTCTGCTAATGGCATTACGCAAACGCAGCTTTCAAAAAAAATGGAAACTTCGCAAGCTCGCATAGCGGCTTTGGAAAATGCGGAAAACACTACTTTGGATTCGCTTTTCCGTGCTTTCCGTGCTTTGGGCGGATCGGCAAGGGAATTCGGCAAGATGTTTGGTTCGCGCAAATTGGCTTGAAGGAAAGGGCGTGGATTCGCGTTCTTTCAATTTAGCCCAATAATTGCTAGCCCCTCGCGGTGTAGTTTGCCCCGTAAGCACAGCAACAACATCTACAATGGAAAAATACCATTCTTCTTCGTTTTCCGCCCAAACGGTACGAATACGTTTGCTCTCAAACAGCCGAATTTTATTATTATCCATGACAATCTCCAAAACTAGTAAAATTACTATATTCTCCCCTATGAAAAACCTAATCTCAATCTCATTAATGCTGCCTGTGTTTGCAATGGCGCAAGAGGCACCCGGCCAGCAACCTTCTGCTCTCTCCACTTTTTTGCCTTTTTTGCTTATGTTTGTTGTGATGTATATCTTTTTTATACTTCCCAAACAAAAAGAGGGCAAAAAAACGGAGCAAATGCGGAGCTCGCTTAAAAAAGGCGATAAAGTTCTTACGGCGGCAGGCATTGTAGGCGTAATTGCCCACGTTGATGAACGTTTTGTCAGCGTTAAAACAGGCGATACAAAAATTGACTTTGAAAAAACTGCTATTGTCAAGCTTTTGGAAGCAGATTCAGAAAAAAAACATGAGGCAGATAGTAAGTGATTCTCCCGATTAACATTTACGGTTCTCCAATTTTGAGAAAAAAAGCCGAACCTGTTAAGGAGATAACCCCAGAACTTGTGGAACTCGCGCATAATATGCTCGAAACTATGTACAAAGCCAATGGCATTGGCATGGCTGCGCCCCAAGTTGGCAAAAGCGTTCGTCTTGTTGTGATAGACCTCTCAAAAGAAGAAGAGGAACGCAAGCCCATTGTGCTTTTCAACCCAGAAGTTGTGCCAGAAGAAGGCGAAAACCCAGCGGAAATAGGTGAAGAAGGCTGCCTTTCCGTGCCCGATATTTGGGCAA
>Ga0268262_10000589_pt1 | contig 47670 bp, 44 predicted proteins | sample TergutNc150P3_FD_190354 | JGI IMG/M metagenome (GOLD analysis project Ga0268262, IMG submission 190354) | Nasutitermes corniger P3 segment gut microbial community from laboratory colony in Florida, USA - Nc150 P3 (SPAdes) (version 2) | ecosystem: Host-associated > Arthropoda: Insects >... | reverse complement strand
AACAAGTTTTGTTCAAGGGTATCTACTTGCATTTGAGCCTCGCTGAAAAAATCCTTGAGTAGTTCTTCATTATTAGGATCAAGATAATCACTCATATATTCAATAATCCACTAAAAAATCCATAAAGTCAAGATGGTATATTGTGAATTTATCAATATACTAATCCTTAAAATTGACGAATATTATATATTCCGGCAGTAAATTAATGATGGATAAAAATATTAATATTCTACCATTTTTCGTAATATTAACATATATTTGCATTTTTATTGATTTAGTATATACTTTATAGTATGAAACATACTTTCCTGACAATAATTTGCCTTGGGCTGTTGATTTTAGGGCATACAAGACCGCTTGGAGCGTTGGAAATTGAGCTAACCGGGGGAGTCAACTACATGACCTTTCACCCCGACAGGGTTACGGCTCATAGTGTTAGCACTAATTATAAAAAATTCCAGGTTTATCCTTACGGTTTCGGCGATTTACATGTAAAAGGCGAAATTTCAAGTAAAATGGATTTTGACATACATCTTTCCAGAGATAATATTCTTCAAAATACATTAACAGGCAGGATAAAAACAACCTCGGATTATTTTAACATTGAATTCGGACCGTTTGCCGGAATTATTGACGAATTCGGCAAACCTGAAGCCGGAATATCGGGCAATATGCAGTTTGCGTACCCCGGAATCGCGTTTTTTTCAGTAGGCGGTTCTTCGTCTCTTGGTTCAAATGTTAAATTCTTAAGCCCAAATACCCGCGAGACTTACGAAGTAAAAGCCGGGATTTGGCTGCCTAGCATTATACCGTCCATTTCAATCAATTCGAAAAAATTCTCGAAACATCTTGAAGACTCTACATTAATCCGCGATGAACTTACAAAGGTGCAAATTAGCGCCGATTTTTTTGCAAAAGATTTCCCTTTAATAATAACCATTGATGCCGGCATGGAAACATTGACCCGTTCATACTCCAGTGATTATTATTCCGAGATAAAGGACGAGCTTACCGCATTATACGTCGGCGGCGCAGTAAAATGGCAAATAACAAAACCTTTGCGGTTAATCGCGGGCTTTGAAATACCTTTAACTTTTTCGGCGAAAGAGCCAATGAAAGACCCGGACTCCCGTTTTAAATTGTACAAATTTTCGGCAGGAATATCTTATACCGTTTTTTAATATTGTAAGAACCTCTTTTTCGTATTAAAATTACTCAATGAATCATAACATAACGGAGATCGACATTGTCATCCGTCTTTGCCTTGCTTTTCTTGGGGGCGGAATTATCGGGTTTGAAAGATCCTTTCGCCGCCAGGTTGCGGGCCTTCGCACTCACATTCTTATAGCCCTTGGAGCCGCAAGCCTTATGCTCCTTTCAATCTGGATACCTCAGACCTTTTCCGAAAGGGGAGATCCGGGAAGAATCGCGGCGCAGGTTGTCTCAGGCATCGGTTTTCTGGGAGCGGGCGCGATTATCAGGCTCGGCAGCAATATAAGAGGGCTTACTACAGCCGCATCCTTATGGCTTACAGCCGCGATAGGATTAACTTTAGGAGCGGGAATGTTTATTACCGCCGTAACGGCGGAAGTCCTCGCCCTTATAACATTAATTGTGTTACATAAAGTCGAAAACAAACTGTTTCCCGACGATTGGGTAAAAAAAGAAAAAGAAAATTCAAAATGAACGAAAAGTATCTTTCGGTAAGCGAGCTTACGGAACAAATAAAAAAATGCCTTGAAGGTCCTTTTTCTCAGGTCTGCATCGAGGGAGAGCTGTCAGGCTTAAGACCCGCAAGCTCGGGGCATTTATATTTTTCCCTGAAAGATTTTAACGCGAAAATAGACGCGGTAATGTTTAAACACAAGCTTAAGAATTTAACTTTTGAACCCAAAGAAGGAATGTTACTGAGGGTGCGCGGCGCTTTATCTGTGTACGCTCCTCACGGAAAATATTCTCTTGCCTGCGAAGAAATGGAAATTGCCGGAGCCGGAGAAATTTTTGCAATTCTTGAAAAAAGAAAACAAAAACTCGCGGCCTTGGGCCTTTTTGACAGTGAACGAAAAAAAACCCTGCCCCGCTTTCCTTCCGTTGTAGGCGTGGTAAGTTCCCCGACGGGGGCGGCAGTGCGCGATATTATAAATATACTTTCAAGGCGCGCCTCGGGAATCAAAGTGATAATACTCCCCGCCCCCGTGCAGGGAGACGAAGCCGCCGCCATTATCGCGTCAAGGATAAAGCAGGCGAACAAATGGAAAATCGCGGACGTGCTTATCGTCGGCAGGGGCGGCGGTTCTCCTGAAGACCTTTTGCCCTTTTCCGACGAAGAAGTTGTGCGCGCGGTAGCGGAATCGGTTATTCCCGTTGTAAGCGCGGTGGGGCATGAAATCGACTGGGCATTAAGCGATTATGCCGCGGATCTTCGCGCGCCGACTCCTTCCGCCGCTGCGGAACTTGTCAGCGAAAGCAGAGCCGCCATTATCGAAACAATTAACTCAATTAAAGAAAGTTTTAAAAGCGTTATACGTGCGCGGATTGAAAGGGCGCGGCTTTTGTTAAAACCTTTTGACCTTAAAGACCTGGAACACCGTTTCCGCGCCATTTTACAGCCGCGCCTTATCCGTTTTGACGACGCGAAAGAAGAACTTGTCAGGGCAATCTCCGACAAGAAAGAAAACCTGCGCGCAAGGATAACGCTTGCGGCGGCGGTTATCGAGGCGGCAAGCCCCCTTGCGGTACTGGAGCGCGGATTTTCCGTTGTAACAAATTCTAACGGCAAAATAGTAAAGAATTCAGCTAACGTAAAAACAGGGGAGCGGCTTTTTATACGGCCGCTTAAAGGAAAAATAAACGCAACAGTGGAAAGTTGCGAGTAACAAGGAAGAAATATGGCAAAAAAAACGGCGTCTGCCAAAGAAGGCGGCAAGAAAAGTTTTGAAGAAAGGCTTGAAAAACTGGAAGCGCTTGGAGAAAAAATCCGCAAGTCTGACATTCCCTTGGACGAGGCGCTTAAAGCCTTTGAAGAGGGAATCCGTCTTGCCCGCGGGCTTGAAGGCGACCTTGGGAAAATCGAGAACCGTATCGAGATACTTATGAATGCCGCGGACGCGCCTTTAAGCGAATCTCCGGAGCTGGATCTTTTTGATGACGGAGAATAATCAGCGTATCAAAGTCCTTCCTCCCGAAGAGGCGAGACGCATTGCCGCGGGCGAAGTAGTAGACCGCCCCGCCGCGCTTGTAAGAGAATTTCTTGACAACGCAATAGACGCAAACGCGCTTAACATAGAAATCTCAATCGAAGAAGGCGGCTGTAAAAAAGTTGAAATCTCCGACGACGGGGACGGAATGGCGCGAGAAGACCTGGAACTTTGCACTCTGACCCACGCGACAAGCAAAATCCGCAAGTTAGACGATCTTGACACAGCCGTAACCCTCGGTTTCAGGGGGGAAGCGCTTTCTGCGGCTTCTGCGGTAAGCAGGGTGGAAATAATAAGCAGTACGGACGGAAGGGAAGCGTGGCTTTTTGAAACAGGGCCCGGAGAAAGCCGCCCTTCCAAAATAGAACAAACCCGCCGCACAAAGGGCACGACGGTAAGGGCGTTAAACATTTTTGAAAGCATTCCAGCGCGGAAACGTTTCTTAAAAAGGGAAGGAAGCGAGGCAGGGTTGTGCCGTCAGATTTTTATCGACAAGGCGCTTGCCTTTCCTTCGATTAACTTCCGTTTTGTTCAGGACGGCAAGTTAAAAGAATTTTTAAGCGCATGCGCCTCAAAGAAGGAACGTTTTGCAGCCGCGCTGTTACAAGCGCGGGAAATTAATTTTTTGCACGAAATAAATGTTACAGGCGCAGGTTTTACGGCAGCGGTTGTAATCGGCGGCGCGGAACTTTACAGAAACGACAGGCGGCAGTTGTATGTTTTTGCCAACGGCAGAAGGGTGCAGGATTTTTCGCTTGTTCAGGCTATGGAATACGGAGTACAAGGCTGGTTCCCGAACGGCGTTCACCCCGTAGGCGCTGTCTATGTGGAAATAGACCCGTCCCTTGCGGATTTTAACATTCACCCCGCCAAACGCGAAGTCCGTTTCCGCGATCCCGGCGCTATTCATCACGCCGTATCAAGCGGAGTAAAAAATTTCTTTCACAGCTATTTTTTAAGAACTTCGCGCGCAGGCGCAAAGGCGGAAGAAGGCGAAGCGCAAAAAGAAAATGAATTCAATTTCTCAAATAATAACTTTGAAATAAATCGTAGTCAGGATGAACACGAAAATATATCAAACAACAACTTTGCGCCTCCGCGCCTTCGCGAGAACTCTTTTGGAAACAATTTGCAAACCTTAAGTTCGACCCCTTCGCGCATTACCGACAATTTTATCGCGGAATCTTTGAATCGCCGCGAAAATTCTTTTACGGGCGAATCCCCCGTCGCATACGGCGATATGCGGTACGCGGGAAGGGTTTTCGGGCTTTTTATTTTGATCGAGTGGGGAGACAAGCTCTACATTATCGATCAGCACGCCGCGCACGAGCGTATCCTCTACAACCGCTTTCTTGAAAAGTCTGTACCAAAACAGGAACTGCTTGCGCCGATTCCGTTTACAACGCAAAGCGCGGAAGAAGACGCTTTTCTTGAAACAAAAAAGGAAGAACTTTCCCGCCTTGGCGTAGAGATTGAAAAAGACGGCGGCAGCTGGAGCATCACGGCATTGCCCGCCGACTGGAAGATGGGAGACGCGGAAACTGTAAAAGAAATTCTTGAACTGTCCGTTGCGGGAGAAGATATGACAAAGCGCTGGGCGGCGACTGTCTGCTGCCGCACCGCCATAAAAGACGGCGACTACCCCGACGATGAAACAGCCTTTTCACTCGGCAGGGAAGCGCTGGAACTCCCCGACCCGCGCTGTCCTCACGGCCGCCCGATATGGACGGAAATCAGCAAGCAAGCGCTGTTTAAGGCCGTGCGCAGAGAATAGTTTTTACCTATCTTTAATCTGTATTCCCCACACGCGGCCTGCGGCAAGCCCCCAGCGGCTGTTTACGTATTCGGAAAAGGCTTCGGCTTCCGCGGTGAATATGACGGCAATCGTAGGCCATGTGCCTGTCGCTTCGTCTTTTTTCGGGAGTGTTGAAACGCGCCATGTCGATTCAAGGCGCAAGGGCAGGTTATGTCCGAAATATTCAGGCGCCTGGGAGACGGGCTGCTGTAAAACATAGGCCATAAATTCGTTTACCAGTAAATATTCGTCTTTTATATCGTACTGCTGAAAATCAAAGAACGAGGTGAGAAACCGTTTTGCGGCGGCGGGTAATTGTTCCCAGCGGCGGCGGCTGAAATCGCGGAAATCGGCATCCGTGAAAAATATGCCGTGAAAACCTTCATGCGCGATAAAACCGTAACGCAGATATTCAGCCGATTCTCTTGATATCGAAACAATTCCGCCTTCGCCCGCTGTGATGCTTCCGGAAGATTCGCGGATTATTTTTTCGTTTAATAAAATTTTTTCAAGCTGTCTTTCTTCGTCCAACAGGGGGAAGTTTGTTTTTTTTGCGGCGTCAAAGAACGCGGCTAAATCCTGAGCGCGGTAATCATGGGCGTTCCACGCGTGCAATTCTTTGATTTCGCTGTCGGGCGCGAGCCGTCCGCGAAAGCCTTTTTTTTCCACAAAGAAGGCAAGACGCTTGAGCATTTTATCCTGTACGGCGTAATCGATAATATCAAAGATTAAAAGAGACGGAAAACGGTCCCAGCGGAAAACTTCAAAGTTTTTATTACGCCAATTTTTTTGCGGCCAGTTAATTACCAGGGCGGGGTCGGCTTTTATCGGCTCAGGGAAAACAGGAGGAACAGACGGTTTAAGCTCCAGAGAAGATACTTCTTGAGCGTAAAGCGCCGTTTCCGCGGAAAGAATATTTTTAGATGAAACCATTGAAAATCCTCCCTGCGCGAATAATGCGGACGGAATAAAAAACATTTTATTACCGGGGTATGTTTCCATCTTTTTATTTAAAAAATCCATAACAGCCCGATTTTCGCCGGAAAAAGAAGCTTCAATTTCAAAGAATTGACCTTTAGGAATGAATATGAGCGGGATATCAATTTTAAAACTTCCGTCGTTATTCGCGCTTACGAACGGAGTGTACAAAATAAATTTGTCCGTACTCCTGTTAAAACCAAACCAGCGATCTGTAAACCTAACGGAATAAATCCTTAAAACAGGAACATCTTTTTTATTATCGTCCGCTTTTTCCATTGAAATAAAAAAACTTCCGTCAAAAGCGTCATGGACAGGCACCGCGTATCTTACACGGTTAATGTCTGCAGGAAGCTGCCATGAAACGGAACCCATATTTAATACAACAGGATATGTATCGCCCGCACCCGATCTCGCGGTAAATTCAAATTCAATTTCCAGAGAAGAATTCGCGGGAACAGAAAACGACTCGTCAAACATGTATTCAAAAATTTTACGTCTTGAAAAATTAAGCTGTCCTTCCCGCGCCGCCTTGCTTTCCCCAAAAAGAACAGAAGAAGTTCCGTAAACCGGAAACTGTACGGGACTCCGTTCGTCGCAGGAAAAAAAGAGAACGCAAAAAACAAAAAACGGAGTAAAGTTACGCGCCATTATTACATCTGGATAATCTTGTGCGCAATTATTTTGGCAAGATGAAACCTTGAGTCAGGCGCAATACCGGCATCGGTTCCGAGGAAAGTTTCAAATTCAGCCGCAAACGATTCCGGCAGATTCGGTAATTCCAATACCTGCTTAAAATAAGCGCGGTGAGACGGTTCAAAATGCTTGTTTATACAAAACAGCGTTAGACATGCATTCTTTATAAAACCGGCGGATGCAATTAAATAATGGAATTTATCGCCTTGAAAACATGAGGCTCCTAAATCGGCAAGAAAATGTTCCATTTTCGACTGAACGGCGTCTCGCATCTCTATCCAGAATTTATCTCCTATTTGAGTAAGTTGTTCCCTAATTCCGTTTATCCAGTTTGATCTTGAATAAACAATTTCACAATTCGCAAGGCGGTAAAAACCGTAAGTTCCCGAGTCTTTAATCATCCACAGGTTTTCATGGTTGCTTCCGGCGATATGTACAAGATCGTCAATTTTTTTTGTCTTTTTAAATTCCAGCCTAACCGGGATATCTCCTATAAGAAAACGGTCTTTTTTACTTTGGCCGGAGCTTTCAAATGCCGCCACATCATCGCCGTACGCGCCGCATCTTTCATCGTCGCCGGGAATTGAACCTGAGCAGAATACGTCCAAAATAAGGGCAAAATACGGGTCCAAAGTATCCGGCATGGCTGCTTCGTTCAATGTGATACATTCCACGCCCTTCCACGAGGAAAGCAGTTCTGTAAAACGGTCTACTAGCAATTTGGTCTTATATTTCATATCAATTCCTTCTATTATTATTGTAACATGAGTTAAGTATAATGAAAATAGATAAATCTGAACAAATATATCTTGTCCTTGTTCCTCACCGCGACACAAGGCTTTTACTGCGCAAATACAGCGGTACGCTCTTAAAAGAAGGCTTCGAAGGCGCGTACAGTTTTCCGTGGGTTGCGCCGTTAGCGTCTCTTTTGCGTCCGTTAAATCCGCAAGAATTAAAAAATATCGCCCATGCTTTCAGAAAATCCGCCGGCAATTGTAAATTTAATACAGAAGGAACTGAAACAATACAATTCCCTCCGAAAGGAAACAACGAGGTTCTGTCCGGTCCGCGCCTAGATTTATCATTACCGCCCGATTTATTAAAAGGTATCGGCGATCCTTTTCCCTCTATTATAATCGGCACGCGTCTTTTTCAGGGCGGTCAAAACATGAAACCTCTGCCCTGCCCTCCCGCGATTTCTTTTTCCGCCGCCGCCGTAGCCAACATGATTTGGCAGCCTGTAAGCCTGTCCGCCAAAGACGGACAGGACGTTTACGGGTATAAATGGAAAATAGGAAAACTTAGCTGGCTGCCCAAAAAAGCGGAATAATTATCATCCTCGAATTAAAAACGTACTGAGCCAAGGGATGTATGTTACAAGAAGCACTACTATTAATCTTACAAGAAGGAACGGAGACACATAGCGGCAAATATCTATAAACGGCTTTTTAAACCTGAACGATGCAAGGAACAAGTTAAGTCCGACAGGCGGCGTTATATACCCTACTTCCAGATTAACTATAAATATAATTCCCAAATGTACCGGGTCAATGCCGTAAATATGACCTAACGGAACAATAAGCGGAAGTACGATAAGAATAGCCGAGAAAATATCCATAAGACAGCCGACAACAAGAAGGGCTACATTCAAAATCAAAAGGAAAATAAACTTGGAAGAAATCGCGCTTTTCATCCAAACGGCGATATTCGCGGGAGCCTGCGTAAACACAATATAATCCGATAACGCTTTTGAAAGGGCAAGGATTGAAAGCACGCCGCCGATTATCGGAATGGCTTTATTAAATACTTTTCTAACTTCGGAAAGTTTTATGTCACGGTTTATAAATACTTCTACAATAAAGACATACAAAACGGCGGCGGCCCCGATTTCTACAAGCGAAAGAATGCCTGAAAAATAACCGGTTATAAGAAGAACAGGAAGTAAAATTTCAAAAGCGGAGCCTTTTAATGCAAGTAACGCTTTATGTCCTTCAAATTTTTCCACCGGAATTTTTGTTTTTAACGAAATAACAATGCCGAAAATTACCACCGCTAAAACAAGAATAAAGCCCGGCACGATACCGCCCAAGAAAAGATGAAAAATATTTGTTTGTGTAACGGTTCCAACAAGAATCAAAGGAAGGCTCGGCGGGAAAAGAAGGCCGATGCTTCCCACGGACGTTAAAAGCCCTATTGAAAATTCTTCCGGGTATTTAAGGTGTTCTTTTAATATCGTATACAAGATACCGCCAAGGGCAAGTATTGTAACGCCTGACGCTCCCGTAAAAGATGTAAAGAAAGCGCAGATAATTACGGTGACTATAATTATTCCGCCGGGAAGCCAACTGAACAAACTGCGGAAAGTATGGACAAGCCGTTCGCCGGCCTTGCTTTCCGAAAGAAAAAAACCGACTATTGTAAAAAGCGGAATCGCAATAATGTTTTGGTTTGTAAGCGCGGAATGAATATTTACGGCGACAGAATCCATTTCAAGACCCGCAGCCTGATTAAGAAGCAAGGCAAGTCCGCCCATTATAATGAAAAGCGGAGTTCCGCTAAGAGCCGCAAATATAAGCAATATTACAAACGGCGTCTTTGCGTAAAATGTAAAAATGATAAATTTATCGCATAATTCAAAGACGGAATCGGGCATATCAAAGCCCCATATTATTTTTGCGATAACGGGGAATGATGCGATTGTCCCCAATAAAATACTTAAAATCGGCAGAATTATTTTCCATCCTGTTAGTTTTGATCTGCGTGCAAAACGAAAGGCGATTATGCCGAAAGCGACAGGAATAATCACGGTAAGAACGCGATCCGAAAAAAAACCTATTTTATCTCCGCTAAGCCCTAATTTAATAAAGGATATTGAACTCCAAGCGACCGCAACGGCTACAAAAGACGAGACAAGGTTGCAGAAAACAGCCAAACGCGTTTTTATTTTTCCTTCCGGTACATAATGAACAAGAGATATTGCCAAATGCCCTTCATATCTTGTGCAGATCATTCCGCAAAGAAGCCCGGCAAAAAGTAAAAGGTATGTAGTAAAAGCCGAAGACCCGAGTATTCCTGTTCTGAAAAGACGCGTAATCGATTCAATTATTGGAAACAGCGCCAACAGAACCAATACGGCAAAGCAGAAATATTCTTCGATTAAATGTAAAACTGATTTTGCTTCCGCAGGTTTTTCTTCGGTTGTATTTTCCACTTTTAACGTCCTTTTCGATAATCGGCCAATATACCCTTAATCAGTAAATAGTATTCCTTGTTAAACACGGGAGGCGTTCCGCCTACAAGATTGTTTTCATATTTAGCGGTATCGTCGTACCAAGCTTGCAGTTGCTGAGGTGTAGGATTATGTATTTTAAGACCGTACTTGAGCATCGTAGAAACCGCGTCGGACTCAAAACCCGTTATTGACGATTCAATTTCTCTTTCCAATTTCTTGCAAACATCAATAAGCTGAGGTTTATATTTTTCCGGCACCCTGCGCCATGCGGTATTGTTCATGAAAATACCGCCCATAAAAGGCGCAAGATTAACGTTTGTCATGTTTCCGGCTATTCCGAAAAGCTGATTTCCCGCGGCATAAATAGGACTTTGATATGTAGCGTCGATCATGCCGCTTCTGAGTGAAACAAGACAATCGGGAAGGCTTACCGGAACCACCTGGTACCCCATAAGCCTGAACGCCTGTATCATCTGTTGATCCTCAGGCGGCGTTGCAAGTTTTAATTTTTTTAAATCATCCGGCGTTAAAACAGGCGTTTTGGAAAATATTTTTATCCAACCTGCGCACGCCCAAGCAAGCGTTACATAGCCGTTCTGCTGTATTTTTACATCCAACTGCGGTTTTATTTTTTGCATTACCGCCGCCAATTCGTCATCATTTCTTATCAAAAAAGGATAGCTTATGGACATTACTTCGGGCATTACGGCGCTTACTCCCATACTTGTAAAAACCGCCGCCTGAATCTGGTTTATTTTCAATTTTCTTAAAACTTCACCTTCTCCGCCGGCTGTCCCGTTATGAAAAACAATTACCTCTACTTCGCCGTTGGTAATCTTTGACCATTCCGCAGCCATTCTGTTAATTGCCGCTCCCCATGCCGTATTTTCGGGAACAAGCGAAGCAAGTCTGATGGTAACTTTAGCCTGAGCAAAAAGCGGGCTTACAACAAATAAAAGAAAAATAACTAACGCCGTTCTGAATTTCAATTTATTCACAGGATCCTCCTTAACCTTATAACTACTCATCATCTCCCCAGTCGTCGCCGGTATCAAACTCAATAAAGAATAAGGCCGCCGAATCCAAAAGGTAACGCGCTTTTTGCTGCGCGATTATATTAACAAGACGGTTTGAAGGATCCTTGTCCGGATCGATAGAAAGCGCCTTTTCCAGTAACTCTTTAAATTTATCATAATTTTGAGAAGGGATCGAGACAGTCTGGGCGTATGTAACATATGGCCCCGCCGTAAGACCTTTGGATTTTTCAACTGCTTTTTGAAAATGAAAATCAACTTTTGACTTGTCGCCGCCCATAACATCCGGGATAGACGCATGATAAATAAGCATAAATTCATCAAGCGCGCCTGAATTAAAATCGGGATTAAGCTCATAAGCGCGCTCGACCAGAGCGTAGAACTCGGGAATCCTTACGCCAAGTTCCATATCAAAAGGATTAAGGGAAAACGCCGAAAGACCGGCCGCCGCCGACCAATATAACGCCGGCACATCGGCTTTTTTTGTTTTCGACAAATAATCTTTTAATTTTTCCTGTTTGTACGCGACTGAAAAACCGGGATATTTCAATTCAAGGCCTTTGTACAGCATTGTAAGACCCCTAAGGTACATTTTTTTCGCGCGCTCAATAGCGGCCTGCCTTTGAGCGTACATCGAACGCGGAAGCCTTTCGGCGGGTCCCTGAACATACACATTGGCGTACATAACAAAAAGGGAACCCGTGGTATTAATAAGCCCCTGATGCTCCGGGTTTGCCGAAAGCAGAGATTCGTACATTTTTATGGCGAAAGGAAGGGCGTCTCCGACAAGTTGAGGGTCAGAATCGCCTGTAAAAACATCCGAACTGCCGTCGCCTGTAAGAGCGTTTGCCACCGCATTCATCGCCATCTTGTTTATCGAACAGGATGGCAGAACAATGAAAACGGCAAGAATAATAAAAAAACAACGTAATTTCATAATTTTGACCAAGTTATATAAAAATATTATATCACAAAAGAAAAGAAAAAAAAGGGGAAATTAACTATTAATTAACAATGATTTCATGATATTTTATTACATAAGAAAGGAGAGAATAAAATGAAAAAAATAGGCTTTTTAGGTTTAATTCTTTACGCCATCGCGGCGAACGGATACGCGGACGGAAGCGACGGTATTTTTACCGTTAAACTCGGACAGTATGAAGTGTTCATATTGGTAGAATCCGAAAGAGACGGAAATACAGGGATTTTAGTCGGAGCGGACGAAGCTGTTCTGAAACGCTATATCCCTGCGGAAGGTTTCAAACACACCGCCAACGCCGTTTTAATAAAGACAGGAAAGCAGAATATATTGATAGACACGGGAACCGGGGCCGGCGGCATAATAATAGATAAAGTAAAAAAGCTGGGCGTTCAGCCTGAAAATATAGACGCGGTTCTCATTACCCACCTGCACGGGGATCACTTCGGCAGTCTTCAAAAAGACGGAAAGGCGGTTTTCACAAAAGCGAAAGTTTACCTTTCCGCCGTTGAGCATGAATATTTTACAAAGAGCCATGTTAATCAGGGTGCGGCTGCCGCCCTTGCCCCTTACGGAACAAAAGTCACAACGTTTGAACCGGCAGAACTCGGCAAGAAATTGAAAGAAATTCTGCCGGGGATTTCCCCAATCGCCGCCTACGGACATACCCCGGGGCATACGATCTATCTTATTGAAAACGGTAAAGACAAGTTATTGATAATCGGAGATCTTCTGCACATCGCATTGGTGCAATTTCCCGTTCCGGAGATAAGCGCGACTTACGACATGGATCAAAAAGCCGCGGCCAATATTCGCAGACAGGTTCTGGATTACGCCGCGAAGAATAAAATCCCCGTGGCGGGAATGCACATTGTGTATCCGGGAACGGGCGGGGTGAGCGCGGAAGGAACCGGGTTTAAGTTTACTCCCCGATAACCGCACGGATGTCCTTTTTTATCGCATCCAGTTTGCGGGCGGCTTCGGTTTTGGCGGATTCTAAACCGCCTGAGCCTGCTTGCGCGCAGCATGACGCGTAAAATTTAATCTTAGGTTCCGTGCCGCTGGGACGGGCGCTTACTACAGTTCCGTCTTCAAGGAAAAATTGAAGCACGTCGCTGGGCGGAAGGCCTTCCGCGCCGTTTTTAATATCGCGGACTTTTTTTATTCCTATGCCGCCTAACGTCTTGGGCGGATTTTTGCGGTAATTTTCCATTATGCCGTTCATGATCGCCGGTCCCTCTATTCCCTGGAAGTATTTGGAAATTCCTATTTCCTGCCAGTAACCGCAAATAGTATAAAGTTCGTTAAGGCGGTCAAGAAGGCTCTTTCCCTTGCTTCGCCAGTAGAGAGTCATCTCGGCGGTAAGGGCGGCGGCGGATACTCCGTCTTTGTCGCGCACTTCGGTTTCTATATTGTAGCCGTAGCTTTCCTCGGTTCCAAAGACATAACTTTTAGCTCCCGCCTCTCCGTGTTCCCATTTGCGCATAACGTCGGCAATCCACTTAAAACCGGTAAGACATTCCGCGCATTCGGCGCCGTAATGTTCGGCAACCTTTTTCTGCATACCGGTAGTAACGATTGAATTCACCATTGCGGCGTTTTTCGGAAGTTTTCCGAGTTCTTTGAGCGACAGGAAAATATAGTCGGCAAGAAGAACGCCCATCTGATTTCCCGTAACAAGCACAAACTTGCCGTCCGCGCCGGGAAGGGCGACGCCGAAACGGTCGGCATCGGGATCTGTCGCCATTACTACGTCGGCTTTTTCTTTGATGCCGAGTTTAATCGCCATATCAAGCGCGGCGGCTTCTTCAGGGTTGGGGAAGGATACCGTCGGGAAATCACCGTTACCTTCGCGCTGTTCCGGCACAGTAATTACCTTTAAGCCGAGATCGCCTAAAACTTTTTCAACATGATACGCGCCTGTTCCGTGAAGCGGAGTGTAAACAATTTTTACTTCTCCCGCTTTTTCTTTTATCAACTGCGGCCTGAAAAGATGGGACTTTACCATCGCCTGATACGGCTCGTCAATTTCTTTGTCGATAATCGCCAAAAGCCCTTTGTCCAGAGCTTCCTTCCGTGAAATTTCCTTTATTGTCTTTACGGCGACAACCTCATCGATAATACCCGTGTCATGCGGAGGTATAACCTGAGAGCCGTCGTTCCAGTACGCCTTATAGCCGTTGTACTGCGGCGGATTGTGGCTGGCGGTAACTACAATACCCGTGTCACAGCCAAGGTGGCGAATAGCAAAGGAAAGTTCCGGCGTAGGCCTTAGCGAGGAGAAAAGATATGTCTTAATCCCGTTAGCCGCCAAAACAAGAGCGGAGGCTTCGGAAAATTCGACGGAATAGTGGCGGCTGTCAAAAGCGATTACCGCTTTTAACCCGCCTGACGCCGCTTTATCGGGGAAGGCTTTGATAAGGTAAGTTGCAAGCCCCTGAGTCGCGCTTTTTACGACAAGGGTGTTCATTCGGTTATAGCCGCCGCCGATTACTCCGCGCAAGCCGCCGGTTCCGAATTCAAGGTCGCGGTAAAAGCGGTCTTCCAGTTCCTTGAAATCTTCTTTCTCAAGAAGTTTTTCAACTTCTGCGCGGAAGTTCGCGTCTTTTTCCCTCGCGATATAATCTTTTGCACGCTCGATAATAGCGGATTTTTCCATATCAATAACTCCTTAAAAAACGACCTAGAATCCGTAACCTACGCTAAAAACAAAAATACCGTGGTCTTTAATACTCTTGTTCCTGTCCTTAATAAAAGCAATATTATGTTCATAGAAGACTCTTCCAAAAAGACCCGGCGTCTTGGCAAAGGTAAACATAAGCCCGCCTTTAATTGGAACGCAAACAGTAAAACCAAAACCAATATCGCTGAATGAATTTTCTATTTTGCTTGCTTTTGTGCTTGTATAGGCAAATCCCACATCTCCAAAGGGCATAACGGCAAAATTATTTAAACGTATTGGAACATAATAACCCAAATTCATTCCAAGTTTAAAATATTCTTTGTCATCTAACCCATAGAATAAATCAACCCCTTGTGTCAACGGATTGTTAATCCTAAGAGATGCATGAACAGCGGAACCATAATCAAAAATATGCGCATAACCGACACTGACGGCAAAATCGTAATCGGTTCTAAGAGCCTTATCCTGCGCTTTCTTCTTTTCTTTCTCGTCTAAAAGGGCCTTTCCTCCGGCCGCCAATTCTCCGTAAGTGTTCATACGGTATACGCCGTATTCCTTGATCCACTCGGATTTGACAACCTTGTCGTTCACATTGAATGTAACGTCAAAACCGCCCTTGTTGTTCGCATTGATCGCGTCCAGAGTTATTTTTAAGTTCCCCGATTTCGACCTCATGGAGTTTTCTATATGCCACGCTACGGCGGCGTTCATTCCTTCAACAGGATCGCTTACAAATGTACGGTCTATATCGTCCAACACAGACCTTGAGCCTTTATCCAAAAGCTCCGAAATGGCGTATTCCGCGTTGGAAGCCGTACATGTGTTGGAGATGAATTTTGAAATATGCGTATAGTTGCTTTTGTTAGACTTTATCCCTTTTAAGAAATCATCGACTTTTTTGGCAATCAACTCTTTATCGTTTACGGGTTTTTTGCTTAGCGCGGCGTCGATAAACGTCCTTACCTGATCCGCAGGTATCGCGTAGTTTGCCGCCTGCCTGCCTCTGGCGCTTAATGTGTTGATTCCGACAACCGCGTAACCGGTTTGTACGCCCTGAGCGGCAACCAAAAGCGGTCCGCCTGAGTTACCGGGATCTATTTGCGCCGTGTGCTGGATATAGGGGCCTATCGTTTCGTCGCTGTCGCTGCTTTTTGGAAGCTTGACAGACGCGTTGGAAACGTTCCCTCGGCTAAACTGCCAAATCATCGTATTGCCCAGCCCGGGGAATCCCGCGGCGTATACATCCGCGCCTTCGTCCACCGCTTTGGCGGCAAAACTCAACCCGCGCGTAAACGGTTTGGCTCCGGCGTCAAAAACAAGAATCGCCAAATCTTTCTCTTCGTCCACATACAGCACCTTGAGCTTGTCGTAAACAGTCTTGCTGCCGTCCTGTTTCTCGAAAGTGATTGAAAGGCTGTCCGACTGCGCGACTACATGTTCATTTGTAAGCACATAACAGGTTCCGTCGGAAGCCACATAGACAAATCCTGATCCGCTTAAGCCTTTCAAGTAATTGTCAATGGATTTCGATGCGTTGGTATATCCTTTCTTTTCAAACGCACTCTTGAACTTGCCCATATATTCGACAACATCAGGATGATAATGAATGCTTATAAGTCCGACATAATCCCTTAGAGCCCCGGCTTGACCGAAACTTAACGCCGCCGCAAGAAAAATCATAATTACCGTTAACAAAATTCGCTTGTTCATGTTTTTCTCCATTATTTGAATTATCATTTTGGTTTATTATTGATAAACGGAACAAATGCCGTTAAATGAGGTTCCAACCCCTTCATTGTCGAATTCGGAATTTTTTCTCCGATTTCAAAGGTGTAAATATTCATACCCCATAGACCGCCGCTGACAAAAAACCATAAAAAATATTTTTTATTCGGCTGGTAATTATACCTTAACAACCAACCGCTGCCGCTATAAATTGTATTACCAAGCGACGATCGAATTTCAAATTCAAAAAGAGTTTCCCCTGCCGGTATTTGAACAACTTCAGACATAGTCGGTTTCCATTTAACGGAAATACCGTTATATCCTGTAATTGTACCTGAATAAGTCACTATCTGTGATGATTGTTCTATCGCTACAGAGTCATCAAATACAATACCTGTACCGGAAGAAGTCACACAGGAAAACAGAAAAAGAGCCGACATACCCGCCATTATTAATAATTTCTTCATTTTTGTCTCCTTATTGTATTGATATTTCAAGTTTAGAAAAAATGTATTATACGTTGTTCACTCTGCCTTAATTTACAATAAAATGAAGGTTAAAGCAAGCGGTTTTTTGCCTTTTTTCCCTTTACTAAACGCCTGAAAATCATTAATATTTGTTTTTTACCGCAAAAAAACGGAGGTATGCGATGTCAAAATTATCGGGGCGATCTTTCCTTACGTTGTTGGACTATACTCAGGATGAAATTCTGTATTTACTCGATCTCGCGGGGAAGTTAAAAGCCGAATCAAAAAAAGGCAAAATTAAAAGACGATTTGAGGGAAAAACACTCGCCCTTCTCTTTGAAAAACGTTCGACGCGGACAAGATGCGCCTTTGAAACCGCTTTCGGCGAGGAAGGCGGGCATCCTGTTTTTCTTTCCACGGCCGATATTCACCTTGGCGGAAAGGAAGCTCTTGAAGACACAGCCCGCGTTTTCGGAAGAATGTTCAGCGCGATACAGTTCAGAGGGTTTAAGCAGGAAACAGCGGAAACTCTGGCGAAATACTCGGGAATCCCCGTTTACAACGGACTTAGCGACCTGTACCACCCTACTCAAGTCTTGGCGGATTTACTGACATTACGGGAAAATTTCGGCGATATAAAAGGGAAAAAACTCTGTTATGTGGGTGACGGCAGAAACAATGTAGCCCGCTCTCTTATGATCGGCTGCGCAAAGTTAGGCGTTCATTTTACAGTGATAACCCCCGCAGAATTAAACCCCGATGACGAACTAAGAAAAAAATGCTCCGTCTTTGCCCAGAGCTCAGGCTCAATTATCACCGTTACTCCAAATACAGGCGGAGTAACCGGAGCTGACGCGTTATATACAGATGTTTGGATTTCCATGGGCGAAGAAGAAAAAAGGGACGAACGAATAAAACTTTTAAGCGGTTATCAGGTGAATCAAGCGCTGATGGAAAAGACGGGCAAGCAGGAAACCATTTTTCTGCACTGTCTTCCCGCCGTAAAGGGCGAAGAAGTAACCGCGGACGTGATCGACGGTCCGCAAAGCCGCGCTTGGGACGAAGCAGAAAATCGCAAACACACGATAAAAGCCGTAATGTTGGCAACATTAACTTAAACAGAAGCTATTGCTTCCTGCGTCATCTGATCGCATAGCTCGTTGTAATGATTTCCGGCGTGGCCTTTTACCCATTCCCAATTAAGAGAAAATTCACCGGCAAGCGCGTCAAGCTCCATCCATAAGTCTTGATTTTTAACCGGCTTCTTGTCGCTGGTTCTCCATGAGTTGCTTTTCCATGTCCGTATCCATTCTGTAATGCCTTTTTGAACATATTGAGAATCCGTACATACGGTCGCTTTTCGCGGAACATCATTCATAGCTTTCAACGCTTTTAACGCCTCAAGGACGGCGGTTAGTTCCATACGGTTATTTGTAGTGTCCTTTTGCCCGCCGAATTTTTTCGCGATTATTTTATCGCCTTGAAAAGTTTGAAGCACTATTACATACGCCCATCCGCCGGGACCCGGATTGCCCGAACAGCCGCCGTCCGTAAAAATTCTTTGCGCGGAATTTACCGCGGAATTTCCCGATGTTTCCATTTGGGCATTTTAAGCAAAATCATGAAAAAATACAATTATTGATAATGGTATAAATTGCCGTTGCCAAAAGACATGATATTATATAGAATAAACCAAGGAGAATACTATGAAATCCAACCGTTATTTTTTTACGTCCGAGTCTGTAGGCGAGGGACATCCCGATAAATTGTGCGATCAGGTTTCCGACGCCATTCTGGACGCCTGCATTAAAGACGACCCGCAAAGCAGGGTTGCCTGTGAAACATTTGCCTCTACTTCGCTTGTCCTAATCGGCGGCGAAATTACCACAAATACATTTGTAGATTTTCATCATCTTGTAAGGGAGGTAGCGAAAGATATCGGTTATACCGACCCAAGTTACGGACTGGATTGTAACTCAATGGCGGTACTCGACATGATCCACAGCCAGTCCCCCGACATTTCGCAGGGTGTCTCCGGCAAGGGCTTGTCAAAATTCAAGGGACAGCAGGGCGCCGGCGATCAGGGAATGATGTTCGGCTTTGCCTGTAACGAAACAAAGGAGCTTATGCCCCTGCCGATTACGCTTGCGCATAAGATTTTAATTCACGCTACCAAGTTAAGAAAAAATAAAACCATTAAATGGCTTCGTCCCGATTCAAAAAGCCAGGTTACAATTGAATATGAAAACTTTAAACCCATCCGCATTGACGCGGTTGTAGTCTCCCACCAGCACGATCCGGACGTTACATACAAGGAAATCGAATCGACTATTATAGAAAAAATTATTAAACCGGTGCTTGAACCTACACACCTTTTGGATAAAAAAACAAAATACTATATTAACCCCACAGGCCGTTTTGTTGTCGGCGGACCGTTCGGCGACACAGGTCTTACGGGCAGAAAGATCATCGTAGACACCTACGGCGGCATGGGACGTCACGGCGGCGGCGCATTCTCCGGCAAAGACCCGACCAAAGTAGACCGCTCGGCCGCGTACGCCGCGCGCTATGTGGCGAAAAACATAGTCGCCGCCAAATTGGCGGAACGCTGCGAGATCCAGCTTGCCTACGCTATTGGCGTACCCTTCCCCGTCTCCGTCATGGTAGACACATTCGGAACCGGTAAAGTCTCCGAACAGCAGATCGGCAAAGCGGTAGAAAAAGTTTTTGATCTTTCCCCCGCGGGCATCATAAAGACGCTTGATCTAAGGAAACCGATTTATCAGAAAACGGCGTCGTATGGGCACTTCGGCAGATCCGAGTTTCCGTGGGAAAAAACGGATAAGATTGAAGAGCTTAAGAAAGCTATCGGGTAATATTATTTACCACGAATAAATACAATAAATCATCTCTTTATGTTAAAAGCCGACTTACGCAAACCCCTCCCGGTGATTTGGTGCCGTGGCATTTTCCTAGCACGCTTTGGCGTGGCATTATACGATCCACGGCAATATCACCGGAAGAGCTTTGCGTAAGCTCGGCTATTACCTAATAATGGATTTATTCGTTTTATTGATAAGCAGCCTGCCCTGCCTTTCCTAACAAGTATTTATTCGGCATACATCTCTAAAGCGCAAATGAACATTTTCCCCAAATAAAAAAAAGTAAAAATATTTTCTCGTAAAGTAAAGCAAAATCGCATGTCCGCGCATATATATATGTATAACCTTTTTTGAAGGTAAATAAACTTATTTCTTGGAGATCGCGTATGGAAAGTGTTAACGAGAAACACAAGGATACTGTTTTTACTTTCCTTTTCAGCAATCCCGTTTTATTGAGGGAACTCTATTCGGCGATAGAAGGCATCACGCTTCCGCCGGACATTCCCATCAATATTAACACCCTTTCAGACGTTCTTTTTAGGACGCAGAGAAACGACATTTCGTTTCTTATCAACAACCGGCTTATTGTTCTGATTGAACACCAATCCAGTATCAATAACAATATGCCGATCAGGTTTCTGATATACGCATCAAAACTGTATCAGGAAATAATTAACCCTGACGACAAGTTTAAGAGAAAGCTTGAGAAGATCCCCAAGCCTGAGTTTATCGTACTGTACAACGGCGAGGACAACTATCCCGATTACAAGGAATTAAGGCTTTCCGACGCTTTTATGAAAACCGACAAGATAAAGATTGATGTACCGTTGGAACTGGTAGTGCAAGTATATAACATAAACAAGGGACGGAATAGGGAAATATTGAGCAAAAGCCGAACCCTTGATAATTACAGCCAATTTATAGACAAGATACGGGAGTATCAAAAAGAGTATCAGTTTAAATACAACGAGAGGAAAGAAATACTTGATAAAGCGTTTAGATCCGCTATAAAATACTGTATAAAGAACGATATACTGAAAGACTTTTTAAGAAAGCACGGTTCGGAGGTATTAAATATGTTATATGGTGAATATGATCCTGAGGTAGAGATAAGAGTTGTCCGTGAGGAAGAACGAGAGTATTTCCTTGAATTGCTAAAGAGAAATTTGACTAAAGAGGAACTTATACAACGTCTTCAACAAAAAGAACCGTATGCCGATTATGATCCTGAAGCGGAAATGAAAGTTGTCAGGGAAGAAGCCATTGAAGAAACCCGTGAAGAAGACCGAGAGTATTTCCTTGAATTGCTGAATAAAGGGTTAACGATAGAGGAAATCAAAGAGCAGCTTCAACAAGAAAACATGGTTCGGAGATGATTAACACTATATTCGGTGATGGTGAATATATCCCCATTTATAACTTGCCTCTTTTTACTGTCAACTGTAATAAAAAGTGATGCTTGACATAGTTTGTGCTACCTATTTAAAAGCTTAATTCTCTTTGTCCTTCTTTTTTTAATTTCCAGCCGTTATCTCCTACTCTTTCTCCAATGTTTTCCAAAACACTTAATATTGTTTGATGTTCAGGTGTAACACCGTTTTTTAATAATGGTAAAATTGCAAATACAATATCATCAAATGATGGATTATGTCCCTCTCTTTCCATGCGGCGCAAATAACTTAATAAATAGAAATTTATTCTAAGTTTAACATCTACATGAGTTTGAAATTTTGTATTTTTTTTAATACTATACTTTTTTATTTTATTATCATAATCAAACCTATCAAGTAAAAGTGGCGTTAAGTCGGTATATTCTTTTTTTAGTAAATCCAAAAATCCTAATTCGAGACCTTTAATAATTAATTCGTCGTTAATTTGCTCCAGTGTCGCACCTTCTTCTTTTGCTATTAATCCTTCAATAACCTGCATTACAATTTCTCCAATATCCATTCCCAAATTGGCTTTTAAAACTGTTTTTGGATTTCTGACCTTACGAAAATTTATTATAAGCTCCCCAGATAAAATTGTAAAAGGATTTTGCCGTTTTTTAAAACTTGTCTGTCCGTTTTTCTGCGGAACTGCACCTGCGTATTCAAAACCGCATTTTTCACACGTCTCAATAATTAAATGCCAAATCTCTGGGTCTTTATGCGCAAAGACAAATGAAAGCCAGCGATCGAATTTAAGAACACGGTACATTTCTTGTATACTTTTTGCAATTAGCGAATTGTAATCCTCTTTTGATTTATTATGTTCACCGCCTTCAATGGCTTCTTTTGCATAATCATCTTCTGTTACTTCCAAATCAAGCCACGCATTCCACATAATAGATAAATCCAAGTAAGGTATTTTTTTTCCATATGGTGGGTCGGTGTATATATAATCAATGCTCTCATTTTTAAGAAAATATAACTCTGTTGCCGAACCTTTTATTATTTTTGCGTTTTCCATTGTTTGTTCTATTGTTTTTTGGTTAAGTAAACATAATTCTTCCATTTCTTTTTTTGCGGCTAAAACTCTTTTAAATTTTCCTTCAAAAGTTTCTATAGTATTTTTATTTGCAGGATTTGGTGCAATACGATAACGATAATAATAACCAAAATGATTTCCACCACCTCTTGGTGTTTCATGAAATGTTTTGTTTATGATTGAGACTGTATTATAAAATGCTAAAAGTAATGAATTTCTTATATTATCATCTATATTTTCTTTTTTAATTATTGATTTTAATAAAGCAAGCTGTGCCATTTGTTGATCACTGAATAATTCTCTAACATTTTCAACATCTGAATTCTTTGGTAGAATTAATTTTTTAGGTAATGGATAAGTTTTAAGAATCTTATCAATATCACTTTTATTTTTTGGTTCATTCTTTTTATATTTCTCATAAATTTTATTATATACATCTGTAAACTCTGAAGTTTTAATAGGTGCAAGTAAAGACTGCATAATAAAAACAGATAATGGATTTATGTCCAAGCTTATCGCCTTACGTTTATTCATTAACGCTTCAACAGCTGTAACGCCACTACCACCAAAAGGATCAAGTACAATATCTCCTTCTTTACTGAAATTTTTTATATATTCCGCTACTACATTCCATGCTTGCCTTGTAAAATAACCATTAACGCCAAAATGCCTTTTTGCGGCTTGTTTTTTTACAGGTATTTCTCCCAATAATGGTCTTTTTAAATAATCAAAACATTGTTCCTTATTTATTTCTTGTTTTATTTCATAGGTAAAAGTTTTTCCTGTTTGAAAGCTGTCAGGTGATAATGTTTTTTGTAATGTCTGCCAGTAATTGTTTATTTCATTTATACGAAAATAAATAACCGGTTTATCCGTTTCCGTAGTTCTGAAACAGGCAAATTCTAAACCGTTACATAAAGCAAAATAATTGCTTCTTATTTCAGGGTGTGTCGCATAAGAATATACCTGCTCCACATTGTCATCGTTTACAATTTTTTGGGTGGGGGCTTTTGCGTCCAATACCCACGCAAAGCCGTTTTCCACTTTTAGTACATAATCGGGAATTAGGTTTACCTGTCTTTTTTTACTTCCAGTCCTTAAAAAAGGACTTTTTAACGGTTTTTCTCTTAAAATAGTTTGATAGGTAAAACCTAGTTCTTTAAGGATAGGATCTATTATTACAGCTCTAACATCAGCCTCATTAAAATCTTTATTTGAGGAAAGTTCATCAAAATCCAACTTGCCAAATAAACTCTCTTTTATGTCCATGAAAAACCTTTAATAAACAATTTTCTATCAAAATATGTGTTCTATATAGACACATATTTTAGTCTCATAAATAATAATTGTATATATCTTAGTCTTTGTCAAGCCCCGTTACCAATTTATGTGTATTTTATTGATATGGGATTTGCAAAAAACTTAAAACAAGAATTGACCTATATAGGCATGTTAAAAAAGGAATTAGCTACTGCATCGGGAGTTAATAAAAGAGCGATTGATACCTATGTACGTACCAATTCATCAATGCCTCCGGCAGATACTGCCGTAAAAATCGCTAAGGCTCTGGGTGTTACAGTAGAATATCTTGTAACTGGTGAAGAACCTTCTATAAATAATGAAGTCAGCAGATTAACTCGTAGTATCCTTAATCTCAATAAAAGAGACCAAATGCTCATTAATTCACTTGTAAAAGCAATGAAAGAAACACACAAATAAACCTAGTAACACAAGAATACCAGACATTACTTTTTCACTCTGCGTTTTTAAGATGTATGCCCATTTCAATGCTTGTTAGGAAAGACAGGGCAGGCTGCGTGCCGGAAAAACATTTTCGGGGTTCTTAGGCGGAGGAGACCCTGCAAGGGGCTCCGTAGCCGGCGCTCCCCCGAAGTTTTTGCGGTGCGCGGGCTGCCCTGCCTTTCCTAAGAAAAATTTTCAGGCATACATCGTTGCTACAAATCACCGGGAGGGGTTTGCGTAAGTCGGCTTTTAGCAATTTAGAGAATGTTTTTGATACTGTTCGCGGTTAAAAAACAAACTCAACGCCCAATTTTCCCGCTATATTTTTCATCTCTTCAAGGGTTTTCTCGTTCACAGGAATTTGCGCGTTTATTCTTTGCGCCATTAACTCTGTTTCTTTTTCGCCGTGGGTGTAAATCCGGTCGTGGCCTTCGGCTTTTTTGCTGTCCCTGATTTCTTGCAGGAATTTGGAAATACCCGATCTTATGGCTTTTTTATCGCCGAAAATGCCGTAGTCTACCGCCATAAAATAATGGCAAATGCCGGTATGATCGGGTTTTCTGTTTACATAGTTTGAGGTAAGACCTCCGCTTAAAACAGCGGAAAAAAGATCGACAATTATGCTTAAGCCGTAGCCTTTATGGCCTCCGTGCAAGGTTCCCATACCGCCAAGGGGGGCAATGCCGCCTCCGGCTTTTTTAATAATATTGTCGACAACGACAGCTGCGTCCGTGCAAGGCTTACCGTCGGCATCAAGCGCCCAAAAATCGGGAAGCGGTTTGCCTGTCTTTCTGTAAACTTCAAGTTTTCCGCGGGGGACAACCGTAGTGGAGGCGTCATAGGAAAAGACAATAGGGTCGGCGGGCATGGCGAGGGCGAGCGCGTTAGTACCGGTCATCGCCTGAGAGCCGAAGGTGGGGACGCAAATCGCCTCGGTATTGGTCATAGAGATACCCAACAGGTCTTGCGCGGCGGCAATTTCGGTGTAGTAGCTGGCGATTCCGTAGTGGTTGGAATTCCGCACTGTTACCATTCCGCAGCCTGCGTTACGCGCTTTTTTTACGGCGAGTTCCATCGCTTCAACGCCTACAAGCTGACCCATCGCCTTGTTCGCGTCAATGGTCGCGGAAATGCCCGTTTCATGGACAATTTGGGTTTTCGCTTTTACGTCAACCTGCCCCGCCGTTATTTCATCGTGATAACGGACAAGACGGTGTATGCCGTGCGAGTCTATTCCGTAAAGATCCGCACGGATCAATACGTCGCTGATTATTTTACTTTGTTCTTGAGTAAAACCGTACGCTCCGAACAGTGTTTCGCAGAATTGCCTCGCTTTCTTTGTTTCTATTTGCATATTAGGTATCCTTGTTATTTATTCTAAAGCCGGAAGCATCGCTTCAAGCGTCGCCAGCGGCCTTGCTGTTATCTCTCTTGAAAATTCTCCGATATTGTAACTTCCCGGCTCTTCGGTCAAATCATAAGCCGCTACTCTGAAATAGTATAATGTTCCGTTTTTTAGTCCGTTAACCATAATGCTTGTTACTCTTCCCACGTCAACGGGAGAAGCGCCCAACGCCGACTCATTGCCGAAAAGCTCCCCGCGCACAGGGCTGTAATAAACCAAATATCCTTTAGCGGAAATGTCGGGGCTTTGTTTCCATCGAAGCATTACCCCGCCGTCTGCGGCAGTAGCTGTAAAGTTGCTCGGCGGCAGAGGCGGTTCGTTTGCCTGATAGACAATGCGCACCTCGTCAAGGTACGGGGTTGACTCACCGTCGGAAGACGGATAAAAATCAACCGCTATTTGCACATAACGACCTATTAACGCTTCTTTTAAGTTGTTTCCCGGAGTAAAAGATATCCATTTATTTTCCTTTAACCGCCAGGGATTTTCGCTGGAACGGATAAAAAAGCTCATTTCGGAATCGTCGGAAAAGCGAAACCTTCCGTTTTCGCGGAATTCGTTGCTGATCCTGGTTCCGTTAATGCTTGTTCTGCCGCCTGTAACATCGACTCTTACTACGGCGCTGTTAACGCCGCCTAAATCAATAAAAGATGTCTCCGCCCTGCCGCCCGCAGGCGCGTATTTTTGAACGGAAGAACGTCCTGCGCATACGCCGTGGATTCTGAATTCATCCATCATCCCCTTGAAACGTCCGCCGAGAATAAAGGCGCCCCCGTTTCCCACAACAGGCGTAAATACCTCGCTGCTTTCGTGCCCTGTGGATGTCGCGTATACAATCGTCTCGCTCTTGCCGTCTACAAAGTATTCTATCATCCCCGTTACAGCGTCAAAACGGACAAGGTGGTGGCTCCATTTTTTCGGAACTACAAAAGAGTCGCCTGTAAAAACAATATCTTTATAGGATGAATTGTTCGGGGAAGCGAAAAAGTTTTCAAACGACCATTGAAGGCGGTTCTTGGAAGAAGTGCACAAAATCCGCTGAACGGCGTATTTTCCGTTTACAAGCCCGGATGCCGCCCATGACAATACATGCTCTCCGTTTTCAAGGTTAAGCGGGTAGAGCCAGAATTCAACTGTAAAATCCTTGATACGGCTGCCCGAAGCGAAAAGAGCGTCCGGGGTTTGCGGTTTAACGGTAATCGGATCGGTTCTTGAAATATTGTCCGTGCCGAAAAGCGCCGCCCCTGTTCCGGCTCTGGCGAAACGGCGGTCTACAGCTTCAACGTCGGACGAAGCCGTAACGGAATAACGCCCCATGCTGTCGTAAAACGAAGCGGCGTTTCTTTCGTCAAAAGAAATCGACAGGTCATGCGAAGGTTCATTTACAGGATAAAATTTACCCGACAAGCCTACTGCCGAAGAGTAACCCGCGGCGGACGGCCCCGCGGAAGAAAGAACAAGCACGGGATAAGGTCTTACCGACTTCACTTCCGTAATGCCGGTTCTGTACCCCGCGATTTTCCACGTCTTCTCTCCGCCCAGAGAAAGAGTTTTCTCCCCAACGCCGTGAACACTACCTGAAACAAACAGGAAGGTGTATACTGTAAAAATGAAAATTGATCCTTTTTTCATGGTTTTCCCCTATCTTATCGGCAAAAATTGATATGAATATTCAGACAAATTCGGAAAATATACAGGAAAAACTGAAGTTGACCGCGGCGGATGCCCCGTCGGAGCCCGGTGTCTACATTATGAAGAACGATTCAGGGGAGATAATCTATGTCGGCAAGGCAAAATCCCTTAAAAACCGCCTAAAATCATATTTTTCGGGCGAAAAAGACATCAAAACCGCTACCCTGATGCGCCATGTCCGTAATATCGAGACCATAATCGTCCCAAGCGAATTCGAGGCTTTTCTTCTTGAAAATACCCTTATTAAACAGCATTCGCCGAAGTATAACATCGACCTAAAAGACGGGAAAACATATCCGGTAGTTAGAATTACAAATGAGGAATACCCGAGGGTTTTCCGCACCAGAAGGATAATCAAGGATAACAGCCTTTATTTCGGGCCGTTTCCGAATTCGCAAAGCGTCGCCGTAATGCTGGAAGTTGTCGATAAGCTCTTTCCCTTGCGCAAGTGCAAAAAAATGAAAAAGAACGGGCCGTGCATGTACTATCACATCAAGCGCTGTATGGCTCCCTGCTGTAAAAAGATCAATGTCGAAGATTACCGCCAGAACGTACAGAAGATTCAGGAACTGCTGTCGGGAAAAATTGATACGCTGATAATCGATCTTACGGCAAAAATGCACGAAGCGGCAAAGGCTCTGCAATTTGAACAAGCTGCGAAAATTCGGAATTCAATTAAAACGATTGAAGGCATTACGGGAGAAGACAGCGCGGTAGAAGATTTAAACCCGGAAGACAGGGACTACATCGCGTGGGCAAGCGAGGGAGTGCTTGCCACATTTACGGTTTTTTCAATGCGAGGCGGCAAGATGACGGGCAGGGATCTTTTCCGCGCACGCTCCGCGGCGGATGAATGGGAGTCTTTGGAAATTTTTATCACGACTTATTATGACAGTACGCGTCCGCCGCCTGCGAAGATTTATATCCAAAGAAATTTCACGCAGAGGCGCGAAGGCGCGGAGGACGCAAAGGAAGAGGGAAACGAAGAAAAAGAGAAAGATGAAAACAATATTGAAAAGGGAGAATTAATTAGAAACTGGTTCAGGGAAAAATTTGGGTATGAACCGCAACTTCTCTTGCCGACGGAAAAGCACCACGGCGCGATTCTCGCTATGGCGAAGCAGAATGCGGCGGAAGATTTGCGCAAGCGATTGAAGGAAAGAGGCGCGGGGCCCGCCTTGGACGAATTACTGCGGGTGTTAAACCTTCAAACAAAGCCGGAGCGTATCGAAGGGTTTGATATTTCCCATCTTGACGGGAAACATCCTGTCGCTTCGCTTATATCTTTTAAGAACGGGGTTCCTGATCGAAAAAATTACCGTTACTTCAAACTGCGCACTGTAATAGGAAAAGTAGACGACTTTGCGGCAATGCGGGAAGCGGTACAGCGGCGTTATTCCCGCCTTTTACGGGAAGAAAAGGAACTGCCCAATTTAATACTTGTAGACGGAGGCATCGGGCAGGTGAACGCCGCAAAGACTGTGTTAGACGATCTTGGGATTAACTGCGATATAGCGGGTCTTGCCAAGCGCGAGGAAGAACTTTGGCTGCCGAACGCGAAAGAGCCTGTCGTTCTTTCTAAACAGTCGGAAGCGCTTAAAGTCCTGCAGTTTGTCCGCGATGAGTGCCACCGCTTTGCCACAGGTCTTAACAAGAAGCTTCGTTCAAAAGACCTGTTCTTTCCTGTACTGGAATCCGTGGAAGGCATCGGGCCAAAGCGCGCGGCTGTAATTATGCGTTCCTATGAAACGCTGGAAAATATAGCCGCGGCGTCTTTAACGGAAATGGCTGAACGCTGCAAGATAACCGAAGACGCCGCCCGCGCGGTTCGCGCCGTGGCGAAACTCGCGCTTGAGGACAGGATTACGCCGCGCAAACGAGGGTAAAACGTTAAAAATACTCGCGCAGTTTTTCTTTCCAGTTGCCGCCTTTCTGGATAGTGGCTTCTACTCCAAGAGCCGCGAGATTTTGCGTCCGTTCATCATTACTGCTCGCTGTTACGGCGATAATAGTCATTGAATGGCCGGAAAATAAAAGCTGTTTGATTAATTCTTCGCCTCTCATATCGGGAAGTTCAAGACCGGTGATAACGCAGGATACTTTATGTTTTACTACGGCGTCCAATACGTCCTCGCCATGACTGAAATCTTCGGAATCTACGCCAAGTTCCTTTAAAAAAGATTTCATTACCTTGCGAAAAAAACCGCTATTATCAACATGGATTACATTCATATCCCCTCCCGGATACATATCCTTTAACAGTATACACCGGGTACATTAAACATGCAATGAATACTGCTCTCTGTTCATTTTCACGAAATTGATCTATCCTATACATTAATGAAAGTTAATACGCCGAATTCCAAACCATCGCATGTTCTGTATATAGGGTTACTGTCGCTTGCGGGCATATTGGTTTTGTTGTTATTAATAGGCACTATTGTAGGCGTTGCCCGTTCTTCCGGCTCGCAGCCGCTTATTAAGCTTGGAAAATCAACAGCGGCTCCGTCAAAAACACCCGCCCCTGACGACGATATCCGTGTTTTTTCGGGGTTAGGGCGCTTAAGAATTCCGCTTTCAAATTCGTCAACTTTACTTCTTTCAATCGCATTCCCCTTCCCCGCACACGATACTGCTTTTACGGAAGAATTGGCAGCCAAGATTGGCGAGTTAAAAAGTTTGGCGGCAGGATATTTTTCCGCTCTTCCCGCCGATAAAATAACCGATTTGGACGAAGAAGCCGCAAAACAGGAAATCCTTGCGCGCTACAATGCTATTCTGCGGCTTGGGCAAATCCGCTCTATTTATTTCCACGATATGAATATAATTGACGGAAACCCTCAGCCTAACCGTTAATCCGGCGAAAATTTGCAACTTTTATCCGCGAATAATGTCAAAATATGGACGAATGGCTGTAAAAAGACTATAATTGACATGTGAGACAGCCTATTGGGCTGTCGGGCAACTAAATCAGGAGCAAACATGGAGCAAATACGAACATCAGCCGCGCAGGTAATTATAGCCATTATCCCTATTGTGGGAATTGTTATGGGATCGGTGGTGATTTTCTTCTATCTTTTGTGGCAACACCGGCAAAAAACTTTATTGATAAAAAGCGGTCAATACAACAAACCGAGCTTCGATCTTTATTCGTTCAGCCTTTTATCCGGTTTGCTTTTAAGCACTGTGGGCGTATCGTTAACCGTACTTTTATCAATAACTGAAGGGGCCTCTTACGGTCTTTTGGGGGGAATAATTCCCCTGTCAATGGGCGTTGGTCTTTTGGCTTATTATGTGATAAAGAGAACCGAAAGACATAATGGCAGATGAAACTGACTTTAACGACAGGTTAGTCGTAAGTCAGATTGTTTCGGGGCAGAAGGATCTGTTCCGTCTTTTGGTGCGTCAGTACGAAAAAGCTGTATACGGAATGGGCATCAGTTTTTTCCGTAACAAAGAGGATGCTTCCGATTTTACCCAAGAAGTATTCCTTAAAGCCTACCGGAACCTTCCCGGTTTTGAGGGAAGAAGCAGGTTTTCAACATGGCTTTACAAAATAGCGTATAACACGGCTATAAACGAGGTAAACCGAAGGAAGGAATACTGCAGCCTTGCCGATGAAGTAATAGACAGGCTTTCCTACAACGGCGATACGCCGGAGAGGATCGCCTTGGAAAAAGCGGCAAGAGAGGCTGTTCAGGCGGCGGTAAAGGATCTGCCTGAGCGCTTCAGAATCTGCGTGGATTTGTACTTTCATTATGACCGTTCGCATCAGGAGATTGAGGCGATTACCGGTTATCCGGTAAATACGATTAAATCCCATGTGCATAGAGCAAAGAAAATGCTAAGAGATAAGTTGGAGCATTTTAAGGGGGCTCAATGAATTGTTCGGAAATTTTAGACATTGTTTATGAAGAATCGGAGCCTATGCCTCTTTTCAATCAAATGCGGGTATGGTTGCATACCATTTTCTGCCCCAACTGCGCCCAAGAAATAGAACGCTATCATGTAAGCAGATCAATTCTTCAAAACGAATTCTTCCCGGAATCGCCGGGGCTTGAAGAATCCATAATGGCGAAAATAGATACTCTGGATGAACAGCAGGATATTAAAGACGGTTACGACGTACCGGGCGGACTTTCAACACGCGGCTGGATCATCGCGGGTTTAATCATTTTTATATCTCTTGCGACCGCTTTCTTCGGTTTCGACTTTAGGCATCTTACGAGTGAATCGGGAGTATCCTTCCTTCTGCCTATGGGAATAACAATCGGAATTGTAATTACCACCTACGGCGCTCTTTTTATCGGAAGCCACTTAAAGGAACTTTCTGAACGTTTTGATCTGTAAGAACTGCCTTCCGGCCCTGCTTTTAATTTTTATCTCCTGCTCTCCTTCGCCTTCGCGTTCCGAGTATGCGCTTGGCACTAAATGTTCCGTAACGCTTTTTGATCGAGCTAAAGACAGTGTCTATCGCGACATCTTCGCAAGAGTTCGCGAGATAGACAACCTTATGAGCGTTAATATCCCTTCATCCGACATTAGCCGGATTAATAAAGCCGCCGGGATTGACCGGGTAAAGGTTAACAAGGATACGTTTACTGTAATTAAACGCGCTGTTTTTTACGCGGAAATTTCAGGCGGCGCTTTTGACCCGTCCGTTGGCCCTCTTGTGTCTCTTTGGGGGATAGGCAGCGACAACGAAAGAGTTCCTTCGCAGGAAGAAATCGAAAAAACTCTGCCCCTGATAAATTGGCGCAATATTGAATTAGACGAAGAGACGCGCAGTGTTTTTCTTAATCGTAAAAGTATGGCGCTTGACTTGGGCGCTATCGCCAAAGGTTACGCGGCGGACGAAGCGGCGGCGATAATCAAAAACGCAAAGGTTAAACGCGCTATTATCGACTTCGGCGGAAACATTGTTACCTTGGGAGAAAAGAAAACCGGAACTCCATGGAAGGTGGGGATTCAGAATCCAAACAAAATACGCGGAGATTATTTCGGAATTATACAGTTAAATACAGCCGAAAAACAGACAATCGTAACATCCGGCGCGTATGAACGCTTTTCTGAAATAAACGGAGAACGCTATCACCACATTCTCTCGACAGTAACAGGATATCCCGTTAAAAACGGCCTTTTGTCGGTTACGGTTATTCATTCTGATTCCACACACGCGGACGCTATTTCTACTTCGCTGTTCGCGCTTGGTTTTGAAAAAGGATTGGAGCTGCTTGATTTCTTTCCTGGTACAGAGGCGGTGTTTGTATTTGAGGACAACAGTGTGCGCGTAACGCCGGGAGTGAATCTCAGAATTACCGATAATACGTTTACAATAAATTAACTAAGTTCTACGGCGCGTTTCCATGCCGCTTCAACCGCTTTTATCACAGAGCTTCGGAAAGCGCCGTCTTCAAGGGCGGCAAGACCCGCGATTGTCGTTCCGCCGGGGGACGTTACCATATCCTTCAATTCGCCGGGATGTTTTCCCGTTTCCTGAACCATTGCCGCGGAACCGAAAACAGTTTGAGCGGCATAGCGAAGGGCTTTGTCCCTTGGAAGCCCGGCTCGCACTCCCCCGTCTGCAAGCGCTTCAATAAACATGTAAACAAAGGCGGGCCCCGACCCTGAAAGCCCGGTGGCGGCGTTCATGTAATTTTCGTCAAGAAGGTCTACAATACCCGCGCCACCCAGTAATTTTTCCAGTTCAGCGATTTTATCCGCAGGAACTTCAGGAGACGCGGCAAGGGCGATCATTCCCTTTCCGATAAGGGCGGGAGTATTGGGCATTATACGCGCAACAGGCAATTTATCGCCTGCCGCCGCCTTAATTTTCGCGATAGACCAGCCCGCCGCCATCGAAACAAATACCGGAGGAACGCCTGAGTTCAATCGTTCCTTTACTGCGGCTGAGATTTCAGCTAATACCTGCGGGAGAACCTGCGGCTTTACCGCGAGAAAAATAAAATCCCCTTTTTTTACGGCTTCTGTGTTGGATTCTATTACATTTGTTTTTAAGTCTGCCGCGAGAGCGCGGGCTTTATTAATATCAACATCGGTAAAAAAAATATTGCTGTTCGGCACAGCGCCGCCGGAACTTTCGCAGCTTGCGCAGCGTACACCTTTCATAAGGGCGGCTCCCATGTTACCGCTGCCTATACAAATAATATTACTCATAATATCTCCTCAGTCGATTCCGGCGGCTTTGCGAAAGCGTTTCACGGTGGCGGCGGCAATGGGACGCGCTTTCTGCGCTCCCTGCTCAAGAATTTTATCGAGAGCCGGAATATCCGCCATGATTGCGTCATAGCGCTCTTTTATCGGGGCAAGCTCGCGGTTTACAACGCGGAACAGCTCTTCCTTCGCCTCTCCCCAGCCCATGCCGCCCCCGCGGTAACGCTTAGCGAGAACGTCCTGTTCGTCCGCTTGCGTAAAAAGTTTGTAAAGCTGGAAAATCTGGCAGGTATCGGGGTCTTTTGGTTCTTCTACCGATTGGGAATTTGTCACTATTCGCATAATGGTTTTGCGCAGTGTTTTCTCGGGCGCAAAGAGGGGAATCGTGTTGCCGTAGCTTTTGCTCATCTTTCTGCCGTCCATGCCGGGCACTACCGCGACATTCTCCTGAACGGCGGCCTGCGGTATTTTTAACACCTGCTTGCCGTAATTCGCGTTTATAGACTGCGCGATATCCTGCGCCATCTCGATATGCTGAACCTGATCTTTCCCGACCGGCACCACATCTGAATCGAAAATAATAATATCCGCCGCCATTAATACAGGGTAGGTAAACAAACCCATATTTATTCCCGCGTCCGTGTCTTCGCCCTTTTCTTCGTTTTCCTGAATAGCGGCTTTGTAGGCGTGGGCGCGGTTCATAAGTCCTTTTGAAGTAAACGCCATAAGCATCGTCGTAAGCTCAAAAATTTCAGGAATAGAACTTTGCCTGTAGAAAATAACGCTTTCAGGATCAAGTCCGGAAGCAAGCCAGCCGGCGGCAACCTGCCTGATTGTGGAATTCAATTCTTCAGGATTTTTCATGGTGTTAAGGGCGTGGTAATCGGCGATAAAATAACGCGCGTCGTATTCTTTAGCAAGCTCAAGCGCCGGTTTTATCGCGCCGAAATAGTTGCCGATATGTAAATCGCCGGTCGGTTTAATTCCTGTAAGTGATATTTTCTTCATAAAAACAATGTAGCGTTTTAACAACGGATTGTAAATAGTCCGTTTTAACTCTATGCTGTCTGTAATGAAGAAACGGATAAAAATCCTCGATATAATAATTATTCTTCTTTCAGTATGCCTTACCTTTTCATCGGCGTATGCCGCTTACGTTAAACCTCAAAGCACAGTAAGGGCTCTGATAAAAGGGCAGGACAAGGAATGGACATTTCCCCTTGATACAAATGAAACTGTTACCGTAAACGGCCCTCTTGGGGATACAATCGTAAAAATAAACGAAGGTAAAGCGCGGATTGAATCTTCGCCGTGCGAAAATCAAACCTGCGTCGGCATGGGTTCTGTTCATAAACAGGGACAGTGGGCGCTTTGCCTGCCTAATAAAGTTATGCTATTTATAGAAGGAACAAATGACAAAGACATTGACACTATTACATGGTAGAAAACCTATCGCCATGCTTGGAGCATGCTGCCTCTTCCTCTCCGCCGTCGAATATCTAATCCCAAAGCCCTTTCCCTTTATGCGCCTGGGACTTGCTAACCTTCCGCTTATGATTGCGCTGGATATATTCCCTTTCGGCGGCTATATGATTCTGGTCAGTATAAAAATATTCGGACAGGCAATAATTACGGGAACTTTGTTTTCGTATGTTTTCTTGTTTTCTGTAACGGGAACTTTATTTTCCGCTCTTGTAATGTTTTTCCTGCGCCGTATGTTCGGTTCTTCCAAACGCGAGAAAATCTCATTTATCGGCATAGGGACGGCCGGAGCTATGGTTTCCAATATAGCGCAGTTGATCCTTGCGCGCATTTTTATTTTTCATGAAAACGCGCTCTATATCGCGCCGCCTTTTCTCGCGGCGGGTCTTGTTACAGGCATCGCGCTCGGAGTTTTTTGCGAGGTTTTTACCGGTAAATCAATTTGGTATGAAAGGCAGGCGAATGAAAACGAATAAAACTCTTTACGATAATATTTTCAGCGCAGATGTATTGTTCTTTTCAGGACTCGTAATAATGCCCGCCCTTCTATTTAACCCAAGCGTTGAATACCGCTTCCTTCAATTTATTTTTTTCTGGTTCCTGCTTTTGCTGACGGGAAAGAAAACCCGCCCTTTCACCACACTTATTACAATTCTTTTTATTATTGCCTTTAACCTTATAATCCCCTACGGACAGGTTCTTTTTGCCGCAGGACCGGTAAAAATAACTTCCGGCGCGTTAAAATCCGGCTTTCACAGAGCGGTAACATTCATGGGCCTTATCATGCTGTCAAAGATAAGCATCAGGCAGGATTTAAGAATCCCAGGCGCCTTCGGAGAACTGCTGGGCGAATCCCTGCGCCTTTTCTCCTTTATGATGAGCAAAAACTACCGCCTAAAAATGAAAAACCCCATAAAAGCGATAGACACCGTATTAATGGAATTAAGCGAAGAAGATTTTTCAGATTATTCCGAAGAACCGCAAAGAACAAAACCCGCAGGATATATAATCCTGGCGTTAGTTGTTTGCCTTTCATGGCTCCCGTGGTTAAATATAGTTCCTAAGCTGGGATTCTTTTCTTTTTAATACGCCGCGAAGGGAATAATTTCGGTAATTTGAACTCTGAATCTGGCGGAGACTGTCCATCTGCCGCTGTCGATAAAAAATCTCGGGAAGGAGGCGAGGCTGATAAAACCTGTTACTTCTTTGGGGCGGTTGCGTTCGCTGCCGCGAAGCATTGTCCTGAGCGACGATCTTGCGGCGTCTTCCAGAGCAGTCTTTTTTAATTGAAGCCAGCCTGGGTATTCGGCTATGCTTGAAGGGCCGTACCCTAAACTTTGCGCGTTTCTAATCATACCGCTTCTCCATGTCTGCATGCGGCTCTGCTGAGCGTCTGTCAGTTGGTAATCCGCCCAAATAACCAATTTGCTGTCGTTGACATTAACATCTGTAACGCTAAGGCGCGGATCTCCTTCTTTGATTTCGCCCCTCGGCGTTAATTCAAGATTTTCCTCTATCCGCCTTGCTCTTTCTCCGACATCATAGTGAAAAGACCAGCCGTAAATCATCGCCGAAAAATACATAGCCGCCTCAGCGAGGGCGCGCTGTCCTGCCGTAGGAATGCTCAAAGGGTACTCGGTATCGACATGACCTGCGTAAATAGGCTCCAAATCGACAAAAATTTCGCCCCTGATAACATAGGGCATATTACCCGTATCATGCCCCTGAGCAAAAAGGGAGAAAAACGCGAAAAACAGCAAAAATAGTGAAAAAACGCCTTTACGGATCATACTTATTTATCGGAAAAACACAGGGTAAAAAACAGTGCCGTAATGGTTTACAAACTATTTCGCGGGGGGCGAAATTTTGTACTGTTCAATTTTCCTTCCGGTGACAACAGCACAATTTCTTCCGCCTTCTTTGGCGGTATACAAAGCCTTATCCGCCAGATTATACAGGGTTTGAACATCGCTGGACTCTCCAAGCTGCTCAACGTAAATTCCGACGCTTAATGTTACATGATCCGAAACTTTTGATTTTGCGTGCGGCATATTCATGTCTCTTATCAAGCCGGAAAAATAATTAACTACAGCGTCAACATGGGAAGCGTCTTTTTCGAACCAAAGCATTGCAAACTCTTCTCCGCCGACTCTGGCTGTATATACGCCCATGGTTTCTTTTACTTTGGAAAATACCGCGCCGACGCCGCGAAGACATTCATCGCCTTTGGGGTGCCCGTAATGATCGTTAAAATTCTTAAAGAAATCAATGTCGGCTATTGCTACACACAACCAGTCGTCATAAGCGCGGTAGTTATGCAGGTACCTTTGAAAAGTCTGCATAAAATCTCTGCGGTTATTAAGCTGTGTTAACTCGTCTATTGTGCTTTGATTAAGATATTTATTACGTTCTTCTTCCAACAGGCTTGTGCTTAACTCCAGTCCAAGACGTAATTTAGTTATTTGCCACGTGAAATACAAGCCGATAACACCGGCTATTACGGCGTCTATGGTATTGTAAACGGCGATTTTATCATCATTTTTTATGATAAATGTCAACGCAACAAAAACGCCGATCGCGCTTATTGTAAGGCAAATATTGAATATAAGCGGATTAATAAACATCAGCAGAGAACACGTAAGAAAGAACAAGAAAATGGCGACTTGTTTTTCGGAACTTGACCAAATCCCCAAAAATATGCCGAATGCCATCATATTCAAATAAAACAGAATTGTAAATATATAAACAAACTTATCGTCTACTATCGTTACCTGCATTTTATAATTTGTATACAAGCCGAGGAATAACGCTATTAAGGCCGTACCGATACAAACTGCGCCGCTGATAAGGTCTTTATCAAACAATATAGGAACGAGCGAATAACAACCCGCAAAAATAGCGACTATTGTATTTGATTGACGGAGATTGTACAGGTTATTGATAAAAAGTTTATTCATGCATTCAGAGTACTGTTCTCTGCCAAATGAGTAAAAACGCAATGAATACAAAAAGTTCCGCATAAATCCTTCCTTATTTTTTTCCGGAATACAGAGTAAATTCCATATGTTCCTTTTTTTGTGACAACAAACTAAGCCACACGTTTTTCTTCTTGCTAAGATCTTTGCTCTTTCGTCCGATAGCCAGCAGTTTATGATAAACATTAGAGCCGTTTTTCGCGGCAAGCCACGTCTTGTAATAATTCCCGTGAAATATCTGCGCTGCTTTATCGTCTATTTCTTTGTCAATAAGCCCTTCAAAAATGTTCAAGATAAATGAGTATTTTTCAGTAATACCTTCAAGATAGTCAAGAATCAGTCTGTCAAAAGCGGGAATCATTCCGCTTATATCAACAAGGTTATGTAAAAATTCCACCGCCAAATGGTAATCTTCATCTTTGCTATACGCTTTAAGCGCGTAACGGCAAAGCTGAATATAAGATTCATTTGTTATTGTCTGCATGCCGTGAATAGGCTGTTTGGGCGTTATATTAAACTTCGGCATTGACTGGGCGACTTTTACAAGCAAATCAGTTAAATCTTGAAAAATCTTTTGTTCCCAAAGATTATCGCGGATGGAACCGAAAAGCGTCGTCATCTCCTGCGAAAAACTTTCCTTGTAACGTTCGTTTTTGTCAAAGACGACTTCGCAGGTGGGGATCATTACCCCTTTAAACTCAATGTGCCCCGTATCAAAAAAATATATCGAATCGTTTTGCGAAAGTATGCACTTAGTCTGCGCGGCGGCGTTTTCTTTCTCATAATTCATCATTACCTGTTTGGCTATCATCACTCTTGATTCTTTTGGAGAAAGCTCGTTTGCCCTTGTCTGCAGTCTTGCGCCCGAGTTGAGGAGAAACCCGGCGAGGTTTCCCCTTTCCGTAATGATAAGCGGGCTTTGAGTGTTACCGCCCGTAATCCCTGCCGTAATTTTAAAAATAGGCAGCGCCTCCGCGTTTCCTGTGCGTTTTGTGGATATTGCCGGATCGTTTACAGTTTCGGTCTTGCCGAAATAGTCGATAATACACAATGTTACCATAAGTGCATCGGTGGCGGTTGCGGCGACAACAACCATTTCATCGCCGCGTTCTCTTTGGCTTATCGCGCCGCACAAAGTAGAAATCCTGCGCACTTCGTTTTCGATAGCCCAGTCCAAATTATGCATCATTGAAAGGTTTTTTCTGGATTCCATACAAAATTTAGTATAGCCGTGAATATCCAACATAGCGATATAAAGGTTGGAAATTTGCAAAGTCTTTTTTAAATCCCCCGCTTCGGGGAAAACCTTGTCGGGAATAACCAGTTCCTTCCAAAGTGTTTTATGGGTATTTACGGAAATATTGGAAAAAAACCCCCAGTTAAGGGATTTTAACAGATTAAAAGCTTTCATTATTACGGTATGCGTCCATTTATCCTTGAGCACGGGAGACACAAACTCTCTTAATTTAGAGAATGTTATTATTTCTTTAGATATAATCTTGTCATACAGGAAAGAAAAAAACTCGTGTTCTGTCATTCCGCTGTTATATTCACTTATTTCTTTCACAAACTACCTGCCATAAATTTCAATAATTATACAATAAATATCAAGAAAATAACAGCTTTTTTTATCGTTTTTTAGTCAATAATCAATGACATAATTGAAAAAAATGTTGTGTGAGTTGGTTTTTTGGGGTATAGTAATAGTATGGAAACTGCCGCAAACCTGAACAATTCAGGTATCGCGTTAACCGAGGCAAACCGCCCTTTTGAAGCAATCCCCCTGTTTCGGGAAGCGTTGTCTATGGAACCTGAAAACCCCCTGCTATGGTTGAATTTGGGCATTGCACAGCAAAAAACAGGGGAATACAGCGAAGCAATTGATAGTTTCCGCCGGGCAGTACTTATAGAAGACGATCTTGCCGAAGCCTGGTTTTCCATGGGGCTTATATATTACGAGTTAAAAGACTTCGCCCTTGCCGAAGAATGTTATATGTCCGCCCTTTCCCGCAGTGACGACGATCCGAAAATATGGAACAATCTTGGGGTTTTATACTTTAATCTGATGAACTATGAAGACGCAAGAAATTGTTTTGAAAAATCGGTAAGCCTGTTTCCCCAATACCATGACGCGTTGATCAATTTAAGGGATACATGCAGGGAGCTCGGCGATTACAGAGCCGCCGCCGAATTTGAACGCGTTATTTCCGGCATGGACTTTCTAAAATATCCGGAAAAATAAAAAATGAAAGTTTTTTACGCGGCCGAGCTTGTAGGCAAAGCCGGAGTTTACGCTTATAAAAAAGCCCTGCAAGAAATAAAAAACCGCTATCCTTTTAATTTTCTTATTGTCTGCGCCGACGGAGCCACGGGGGGCAACGGTCTTGGGCGCAGTCATGCCGCCTACATACATAAACTGGGAGCCGATGTAATTACGCTTGGAGAATGCTGTTTCTACAAAAAAGACCTTGCGGAAGATATGGAAAAAGTACCTTATGTCCTGCGCCCTGAAAATTTAAGCGGCGATGCTCCCGGCATAGGAGCTAAAATTTACAAAGCGGGAGACGAAAAAATTGCGGTAGCCGTCCTTTTGGGGCAGAACGGTTTTAACAGACTTCACGCCAACAACCCTTTTACCGCCCTGCCCCCCCTTCTTGAGCGTTTAAGAAAACAAACTCTCAATGTTATAATAGATTTTCACGCGCAGGCAACCGCAGAAAAAAAGACCTTATTCTACGCCGCCGACGGAAATTGTTCCGCCGTCATAGGTTCTCACACAAAAGTCCAAACCGCCGACGAGTCAATACTCCCTAACGGAACAGCCGTAATTACGGATGCCGGCAGAACGGGAAGCATTCAATCCGTCGGCGGCTGCGAGATTAACTCCCGCGTCAATGAGTATCTTACAGGTATCCCAAACTGGACAAAAGAAGCCTGGGATCAACCTGAACTGCAAGGCGTATACCTTGACATAGGCAAAGACGGCAAAGCCGTTTCGATAGAAAGGGTACGCATCCCCGTAGTCGCGCCTGAATAAAATTATTTCTTCAGCTTTAATATGATCAACACGGCAAGCAGAATACCGATAGCCGAAACCACAATATTAAAAATAATTTTGTAAGAAACAGGTTCCCGCTCCGGCTCTATTTTTACATAAACTATATTACTCAACGCGAGTTTGTCTGTAGGGCCTTTTAGTATTTCGTTCTTGTAGCGCTGTATATCATACACAGGGGCCGATCTTGTAAAATCCGAACCGAATTCCAGTTTGTAAACACCGTCTGAGTTTCCTCCCTGAAATACAAGATCATCCGCGTAATAGCGCACGGTAATTCCCTTTATATTTATAGGTTTGTCGTCTCCGTCGTTGATATAAAGAGTAAATTTTTCGTCACCCGAAACCTGACGGTTAAGCGGTAATACCGTATCATTGTACACCGTGCCGTTAACGGCCAGATGATAAAGCTCTTTTTCTTTTCCGCCGTAGGCTTTCACCTTTCTGATAAACATGCTGTCAGTCTCTATTTGAAGATCGCATAATCGAAGATTTTTAAGGCTTTCAATGAGTACTTTTGTTCTTTTATCTTTATTTCCGTTTTCTACGGTAAAAACCGGTTTAAAAGATTCTATAAAAAAGGTTTCCTCGCTTATTTTAAGGCTGTATACAAGATCAACGGCGTAAAAAGAAATCTGTTCAAGATTATTCGCGAACTTCAGTCTGTAATGGGTGTATTTTTGCGGACGATAAAAATCTATGTTTAGTTTCGATTTACTTTCAACAACATAAAGCATGTCGTTTTGCACAAATTCCCAATGAATATTGTCATAACTGCCGAATACGTCCGCATGTTTGGCGAAACCGGTGTTTCCTGTGGAAAATTCAATGGAAGTTGCGATTATATCGCTATTGTGCGCAATGGCAAGTTTGTAGTCAAAGAAAAAATTATCTTCTTCTTTATACGAATTAATCAGCCGCATTGAATATGTTTCTCTTGATTCGTTTGTTTTCCCTTCGCTTGAATTGATAAAATAAGGAACATTATCGTCTTTGTTTTTTATCAACAGGTCGGAAAGGCTTGAGTGCGCCGCGTTGTAAATTTCCGGGATAAGCCTTACAGACTTGTAAAGGTTCTCACCTTCTATTTTAATATCCGCGTCATGCGAAAATAAAGGCGCGGTTAAGAGAAATAAAAAAATCAGAATACTTTTAGTTTTTTTCTTCATGAATAGACATTCCTTCTTTCAGCTCCAGCCGTTTGCTGAAATACTGATATACAAATGAAATCCCGATAAGGGATACACCAAGCGCGAAATACGACAATATTCTGAACCCCTGGGTAAGTCCCGACAGATCCAAAAGGAAAAGTTTTATAACCGCGAAAATAGCAAGAGCAAGTCCAAAACGGCGGATAAAAACAAAGCGGCGCACAAAACCGAAAATAATCCAGGCAAGAGCCGTTAGCGCGTAAATAATGCTTATAACCGCGCTTGAGAAACTCAGATTAAACTGCGCTATCAGATTATGGGATAAAAGAATAATAAAGTACCCTGAAACAGCCAGAGGCAGCCACTCAATTCCTTTTTTCTTTTCTATAACAATTATTTTCATAGCGTCCAGTATCGAAAGAACTGACAAAAGACCAAGCACGGCAAGGATAACGGTTCCCGCGGCTGTAATGACGAAATTCGGCGTGGTCATTTTAAAATAAGCATGGGCGACAGGAGAATAAAAACTGTTAAGCCTGAACAGTTGTATAATACCTATAAAGTATAATATTACGGAAAGAACTTTTATACCTTTTCCGGACAGCAGTTTTATGCGGGTAATGATATATGCTATAAAAAATGTGGCTGTTATTGAAGCCGCTGTAACAAGATAGGCAATTTGAAAAATCTGCCCGTCCGGATAAATACGATTGGAGATGATATAAAGTTTATTTGCAAGTTTTTCGAGTATATAATACGCGATATATATCCACGCGTTTATTATCGCAAAGTATTTATAAACGGAAACAAATTTTCCGTTCATCTTTTTCTTGAACATATACGCGCCTAAAATTAACAGGCTGCTCAAGGTAATCGCCGTATATTTCCAGATAAACAATGGAAGCCGGTTGTATCTTAAGTCGAAAAATAAAAACGCTCCCAGACATAAAATACTAATAACAAATCCCGCTCTCTTAAATCTTTTCTCGTCTTTTAAAATTCCGAATACAGCCAGGATTACGCCTTCCGCAAGCCAGCCGAGCGAAAGCCATACGCGGCCGAACTGCATGGGAATAATCAATATCACAAAAGCAAGGGCCGTTAAATAAAAGAGAGCTCTTGTATAACGCTCCTCGCCTGTAAATTTCTTTTCGACTAATTTTCCAAGAAGCAGGTAGAAAACGGCAAACGCTACGGCGAGTAAACCTTGATAATCATTTAAACCGTATTTATAAAACACCCTGTACATAATTAAGCCGCTGAATACGGTATTAATCGCCAGAAGTACAATGTCGGATTTCTTAAAACTCAATTTCGCGCGGTATGTGCTTACTATAGGTATGGCGGTATAAATTAAGAAAGCAAAAGCCGCGTAAATTATCGCGAGCGTCATATCAAACGCATACTCAGCGGAGTATTTATTAACAAAAAGCAAATCGCTTGAAATTGCGAACAGACAAATATACACGGCGCTTGCGATATTAAGGAACAATCCGATAAATGCTGTTACGCGCCACTTACGGTTCCACGAGATAATAAGCGCGAACAAATTAAGAACCGCAAAATATACCATCGCTCCGTAAACAAACTTTATATCGTCTCCAATCGTAATTATCGGAATGTATCCGCCGATAAGGGCAAAGGCTGCGATTATCTGCGAGTTATAACGGCTGGACAGCACAAAAGCCCCCGCCGTTAACAGCACGCAAATAATTATGGCAGGATACATTCCCAAAATTTGAAGGACAAAATAACTAATCGCAAGGGCGGCGTATAATATGGCGATGCCCCCCGCAGAAATTCCCAAAGAAAAAATGTTCGGCTTTCTTCGGTTTAGAATTTCTCCCGCCGCAAGCATTATCCCGCCGAGGGTGAATATCATAATTCCCTTAAACAGGTCGGACAATTTATAGTAAGTATAGCGCATCGCCGCGACGGCTCCGACAAACAAGAGGAATATTCCGATTACGTTAAGCACGTTCAAACCTATAAATCTTTCAATATTGTTCTTTTTGGCGACGGCGCGTATCTGCTCGTCGGTGATTTCTTTGTTTTTTAACGCGTTAAGTTCTTCGCGTTCTTCTTGTGAAAAAGCGTCCGTACGCGCCGCTTTTTCCCGCGCTTCGGTTGTTCTTTTGTCCAGCAAATCCGACAGTTCTTCCAGTTTTATGTCGAATTCGTTTCTTATGTCGGTATTATTCTGCGCCAGAGTTTCTTTTATGTATTTAATACGCACTTTTACATTTTGTTCAATTGCGGTCAATATGTTTAATTCGCTGTTTTTTTCTGTACGGAAAAAAATGTCAAGTTTTTGGGTTGTATTATCAATGATTGAATTTTTTTCGTTAAAAACATGTTCATACAAAGCGTTTTTCAAGCTTGAATTTTCTTCTTTGGAGGCCTCTGTTTCCAACGCGATTTTTTGAAAATCCGCGCGGATTTTCGCGATCTCTGTTTTAAGTCCGGAATTTTCCTTTACTAAATCGTTTTCTTCAAGAGCTTTGCACTCCGCATCAATTTCGTCTGCAAGCTCTTTTTGTCTTACGGCAATATCTTTCAAGCTTTTCGCTGTTTCCATGCTCTACCTCAATGAAGGGTAACCCCTTCGTTTTCTAACTCCTTTCGTCAATAACCTTCCGAGGCTCCGCCGGAAAGGAGTTTTACCGCGGAGCTTGTACCGATTCGCGCGGCTCCCGCGCCGATAAACGACTCAAGGTCTTCGCGTGTTTTTATACCGCCCGCAGCTTTAATCTTCACGGCGGGACCTATGAGCTTCTTAAAAAGTTCTATATCCGCAAGAGCCGCTCCGGCAGATCCAAAGCCTGTAGATGTCTTGATAAAATCAGCTCCGGCTTCGGTAATTATACCGCACAAGCGTATTTTTTCTTCTTCCGTAAGATAACAGGTCTCGATTATCACTTTAAGAATCTTACCGCCGCAAACTTTTTTAACAAGTTTAATTTCTTCCAGCACATATTCAAAATTTCCGTTTTTTATATCGGTAATGTTAATTACCATATCAATCTCATTCGCCCCGCTTTGAACCGCGCGTTCCGTCTCAAGAACCTTCGCGGCTGTAATGCTGTACCCCAAAGGGAACCCGATAACGGTGCATATATTTAAATCCGCGTACTCGTTTTGAATGGGCTTAACATAACAAGGGGGAACGCAGACGGAAGCGGTCTTAAAACGAACCGCCTCATCGCAGAGGGTTGTAATCTCTTGCCATGAAGCGGCCGCTTTCAGAAGCGTATGATCTATACGCCCAAGTATCTCCCTGTCAGTCATGGGAGGAAATTCCTATTTAAGAATAAGATGCAATATGAATATAACAAATAATACCCATGTTATGAGTGAAACATCGTTCGCTTTTCTTCCTGCGAATTTAAGTATTACATAGGAAATAATACCGTACACGATACCGTCGGCGATGCTGTAAGCGAAAGGCATTATTACAATTGTAAGGAACGCCGGTATACCCTCCGTAGGATCGGTAAAATCAATACCTGTTACAGGCTGAAGCATAAGAAAGCCGACAAAAATCAACGCCGGAGCCGTGGCAGCAGACGGTATAAGCAGGAAAAACGGAGAAAGGAACAGGGCCAGAAGAAAAAGCACTCCTGTAGTAAAACTGGTAAGCCCCGTACGGCCTCCCGCCGAAACGCCCGCCGAACTTTCAATGTAGCTGGTAACGGTAGAAGTACCGAGAGCCGCTCCCGCTACGGTGCCGACAGCGTCTGACAAAAGGGCTTCTTTTACGTTGGGAATATTTCCCCTATCGTCAATAAGTTTTGCCTGAGTAGTAACGCCGACGAGGGTTCCGACAGTATCAAAAATATCCACGAACAGGAAAGTAAAGAATACCGTAAAAAATTTAAACGTAAATATTGTCGCCGGAGAAAAATCAAACTGGAAGAACAAAGGAGCCGCCGGAACGCTGAACGGCCTAAAACCGTCAATATGCGTAATCCCCATAGGAATGCCGATGATAGTGGTAAGGATAATTCCGATAAGCACCGAGCCGGGAATCTTGGCAACATAAAGAACAGCTATAATAACAAGGCCGATAATCGCCAAAAGAGGAGCGCCGGAAGTTATACTCGCGAAAGAAATTATAGTACCTGCGTCATTAACCACAATACCGGCGTTGTTAAACCCGATAAGAGCGATAAAAAGACCTATTCCTACCGCGACAGCCTTTTTAAGGTTTTTCGGAATTGCCTTTATGATCGCCTCACGGACATTGAACAACGAAAGGATTACAAACAAAACACCTTCAAGAAATACTGCGGTAAGAGCGACTTGCCATGAATAACCCATTCCGAAAACAACAGTGTATGTAAAAAAGGCGTTAAGCCCCATACCCGGCGCGAGAGCTACAGGAAGGTTAGCGGCAAACGCCATAACAATGGTAGCGACAGCTGAGGCGATCGCCGTGGCCGTAAAGATCGCCTCTTTCGGCATTCCGGCAATACTGCCCAACATATTCGGATTTACCGCGAGAATATACGCCATAGTCAGAAAGGTTGTAATCCCGGCAAAAACCTCACGCTGGACTGTGGTGTTTTTTTCCCTTAATTCAAAAAACTTCTCCATGAATTTCTCCTATTTGATATAGAGAGGCCGTTCCACATATTTTGTATGCAGAAGTTCATGCGCCTTGTGCCCGCCGGGTTCCCCAAGAAATTCCTTGTAAACCTGTGTAATACACGGGTTCTGGTGCGAACAGCGGAACTGCGATTTTTCATCGTCGGCGTACAGTCCGTCAATACGCTGCCGGCGGATATCGTCTGTCGCGCCGTAAGGCTGGCCGCCGCCGGCTATACATCCGCCTCTGCATGCCATTACCTCGACAAAGTGATAGGGCGGCTCTTTTCCGGCATCCCGCGCGGCGCGGATTTTATCCAGTACGGCGGCGATGTTGCCCATCTGGTGGGCGACGGCGATGCGGATTTTTGTCCCGTTGCCGAAATCAACTTCCCCTTCCTTTACGCCTTCAAGACCGCGGGCGGGTTTAAAGTTGACATCCGGGAGTTCCTTCTTGTTAACGAGATAGTACGCGCTGCGCACCGCGGCTTCCATTACGCCTCCCGTTACGCCGAAAATAGTACCGGCGCCGGTGTAAGGCCCAAGGGGGCTGTCCGCTTCTTCATCGGGAAGTTGATTGATATCTATACCCGCCTGTTTGATCATACGGGCAAGTTCCCTTGATGTTATAACAATGTCCACGTCGTAACCGTGACCGGCGCTCTTCATATCGTCGTTGCGCTTGATTTCCCACTTCTTCGCGGTACAGGGCATTACCGATACCGAGTACACTTTGTCGGGGTTTACTCCGGCTTTTTGCGCCCAGTAACCTTTGATCATAGCGCCCATCATCTGCTGAGGAGACTTCGCGGTTGAAAAGTTGGGAATCATGTCGGTATAGTATTTTTCCATGTAATCTACCCACGCGGGGCAGCAGGAAGTAATCAACGGAATGGGACTTCCTTTCTGATTAAGCCTTTTTACAAGCTCGGAGCCTTCTTCCATGATTGTAAGGTCGGCGGAGAAGTTTGTGTCAAATACGGTCTTGAATCCCAGGCGGCGCAAAGCGGCGTAGATTTTTTTGGTGAACACGGTTCCCGGCTTAAGCCCGAAATCTTCGGCTAACGCCACGCGGACGGCGGGGGCAATCTGCACCACGGGGTGCAATTCCTGGTTCTGAAGGGCGCTCCATACTTTAATGGTGTCGTCCCTTTCATAAATGGCTCCGACAGGGCAATGCGCGGCGCACTGTCCGCACTTGATACAGGGGCTTTCGCCTAACGGCGCATCTGCCGCGCTGGCGATTTTTCCGTGTATGCCGCGTCCCAA